>Ga0190275_10001656_pt1 | contig 16416 bp, 16 predicted proteins | sample Popmic550T_FD_133745 | JGI IMG/M metagenome (GOLD analysis project Ga0190275, IMG submission 133745) | Populus adjacent soil microbial communities from riparian zone of Yellowstone River, Montana, USA - 550 T | ecosystem: Environmental > Terrestrial > Soil > Riparian zone > Trees stand | place...
CTCGGATCGGATGCCGGTGTCGTCGCGATCGGCGCCGAGATCGGCGGTCGGCCGGTCGTCGTCGTCGCGACGAACGACGCTGCCCGCGCCGCCGGTGCGCGCGCGGGCGCGCTGGCCAAGGTCGCCGCGACGACCCTGGGCGGCGGCGGCGGCGGACGTGACGATGTCGCGCAGGGCGGCGGCACGGATGCCTCGGCTCTCCCGGCCGCGCTCAGCGCCGTGAAGGATGCGCTCGGATCGCGGTGACCGGATTCCGCAGGGGTGTGCGCCTGGGCGTCGACGTCGGCAAGGCGCGCGTCGGGGTGGCGCGGTGCGACCCGGATGGAATGCTCGCGACGCCGGTCGAGACCGTGGCGCGCGATGAAGCCTCGATCGACCGCATCGTCGCCCTCGCCCGTGAGTACGACGCGAGCGAACTGCTGGTCGGGCTTCCGCTGAACATGCGCGGCGAGGACACCGCCTCCACCACCGACGCCAGGGAGTTCGCGGCCGCGCTGGCGGCGGCATCCGCACGGCCCGTGAGGCTGGTCGACGAGCGACTCAGTACGGTCTCCGCGCACGCGGCGCTGCGGGACTCGGGCAGAACCCAGCGTAAATCTCGTAGCATTGTTGACCAGGTCGCGGCCGTCGTTCTGCTCCAGCACGCACTCGATGTCGAGAAGAGCACCGGACGGCCCGCCGGATCACCCGTTCCCCCGGCCCAGGAGCCCGCCTGACATGCCCGATGCCCCGTCGCCGTTCGACGATCCGTTCGCGGATCTGTTCGGCAAGCTCCCCGATCCGCGAGGGCGTCGATCCGCGGGCGAGGACTCCCCGCACGGCACCGTCGCGTCGGCCGCGCCGGCCGAGGGCGAGTCGCCGGTGACCCGGAGCGGACCGATGTCCCGCCGCGAGGCCCGCGAAGCAGCCGCGCGCCGGGCCTCGAGCGCGAACGCTGCGGCCGCCTCATCGACCGCGACGGGAGCGGCACACTCAGCGGCCTCGACCGTCGACGCTGCTCCCGCACCGTCGTACGCCCGGGGCGGCGAGGACGTCTCCGCCCGCCCCGCGGCGACGGCGACCCTGGAGGATCTCTTCACCGGCGCCGAGACCACCGACAGCCTCGGCGACGTGCCTCCGCCCCCGGACAAGCGCAAGCGCCGGATCGGCGGCTGGATCGCGCTGGGCGTCGTCCTGCTGCTGCTCGGGGGGATCGCCGCCGGCGGGTTCTACGTCTGGAACACCTACGAGGACCGGATCCGTGAGGTGATTGGCTGGGAGGAGCCCAAGGACTACGAGGCCGGGATGGCCACGGGTGAGACGTTCGTCACGATCGCCTCAGGTGACACGGGGGGCCCGATCTCGCAGAGCCTCTACGAGGCGGGGGTGACCAAGACGCCCGAGGCCTTCTACGACTACCTCATCGACACCGGGCAGAATCCTCCTTTCGTTCCCGGCCTCTTCAAGATGCAGCTGCAGATGACCTCGGAAGCAGCGCTGGCGGCGCTCCTGGACCCGGCGAACAAGATCGAGAACAGCGCTCAGCTGCGCGAGGGGCTGACGGTGGAGCAGTCGCTCCCGCTCCTGGCCGAGGGCATCGGACTGCCGATCGAGGACTTCCAGGCCGCGGTGGCCACGCCCGCCGACTACGGCGTCGCCGCCGCCGACAGCCTCGAAGGCTGGCTGTTCCCGGCGACCTACACTTTCGAGCCCGGTGTGACGGCAAGCGAGGTCATCGCGACGCTCGTGAACCGCACCGTGGAGTCGCTCGACACTGCCGGGGTTCCGGTGGAGGATCGCCAGCGCGTCCTCACGGTCGCCTCGATCATCCAGCGCGAAGCGCGGTTCGAAGCGGACTTCTACAAGGTGTCGCGCGTCATCGAGAACCGACTGAACCCTGACAACCAGGAGACCTTCGGACTCCTGCAGATGGACTCGACGGCGCAGTACGGCTTCAAGGAGGACGACGGGACGGTGAGCACGTCCGAGGCGGCGCTCACGGACGACAATCCGTGGAACACGTACGTGCACCCCGGCCTCCCGGTCGGCCCGATCGCGAACCCCGGCGATGTCGCCATCGACGCGGCGATGCACCCCGCCGAAGGCGACTGGCTGTACTTCGTCACGGTCAACCTCAACACCGGCGAGACGGTGTTCACGAACAACAACGACGACCACAACCGCGCGGTCTCGCAGTGGCAGGCGTGGTGCACCGATAACCCCGACGCGGGATGCTGACGCCCGACGGCACGCGACTGGAAGTCTGGGGCGACCCGATCGCGCACAGCCGCTCGCCGCAGCTGCACGCAGCGGCGTACGCCGCGCTCGGCCTGGACTGGACGTATCGGCGCCGACGCGTGCCTGAGGCTGCGCTCGTCGCCGAGCTCGCCGCGCTGACGCCCGCGTGGCGCGGACTGTCGCTGACGATGCCGCTCAAGGGCGCGGCGCACCGGGCCGCGGCGTGGCGGGATCAGCCGGCCGAGCTCACCGGCGCAGTGAACACGCTGCTGCTCGCCGCGGGCGGGCCGAAGGGCTTCAACACCGACATCGGCGGGATCGTCCGTGCGCTCCAGGAGCGGCATATCGACGGTGTCACGCGAGGGCGGATCGTCGGCGCGGGCGCGACAGCCCTGTCGGCGCTGGTGGCGCTCGGAGAGCTCGGCGCCGATCGGGTGGAGGTCGTCGCCCGGCGGGAGGCAGCCGTGCGGCCTCTGGCCGACCTGGGTGCGTCCCTGGGGATCGATGTGCGGGCGGTCTCGTTCGACCGGGTCGAGCACCCCGCCGTTCCCGTCACGATTGCGACGCTGCCGGGTGACGCCGCGGTGCCGGATGCCGCCGCCGACGCACTCGCGGCGAATGGAGGACTGCTGCTCGATGTGGTCTATGGTCACTGGCCGACCGCTCTGGCGCAGGCGTGGGTGCGCGCAGACAGGACGACGGTGTCAGGCTTCGGGATGCTGCTGCATCAGGCCCTGCTGCAGGTGAGGATCTTCGTGACGGGGGAACCCGACGCGGCCGTGGACGGCGAGACCGCCGTGCTCGCGGCAATGCGCCTGGCGCTCATGGGAGACTAGACGAATGCTCCGCGTGCTCACGGCCGGCGAATCCCACGGCCCCGAACTGGTCGCCATCATGGAGGGCCTGCCCGCCGGCGTCCCCGTGTCGCGCGCCGCGATCCAGGCCGATCTCGCCCGCCGGAAGCTCGGCTATGGCCGCGGCTCGCGCATGAAGTTCGAAGAGGACGAACTGACGATCTCGGGCGGTGTGCGTCACGGTCTGAGCCTGGGCAGCCCGATCGCGCTGCGCATCGGCAACACGGAATGGCCGAAGTGGGTCGAGGTGATGAGCCCCGAGCCCGTCGATCTGACCGACATGTCCCGAGGTCGCGGTGCCGCCCTCACCCGGCCGCGGCCGGGCCACGCCGACCTGGTGGGCATGCAGAAGTACGGCTTCGATGAGGCGCGCCCCATCCTGGAGCGCGCGAGCGCACGCGAGACCGCCGCCCGTGTCGCGCTCGGTGCGATCGCGCGCGGCTTCCTCTCGGAGCTCGGCATCCGCCTGGTCAGCCACACCCTGTCGGTCGGTCCGGTCCGGGTGCCCGAAGACGCCGCGCTGCCGACTCCCGACGACGTCGATGCCCTCGATCTCGATCCGCTGCGCTGCTTCGACGCCGCCACCTCGGCTCTCATGGTCGAAGAGGTCGACGACGCCCGAAAGGAGGGCGACACGCTCGGCGGGATCGTCGAGGTGCTCGCCTACGGCCTGCCCCCGGGGCTGGGCTCCCACGTGCATTGGGATCGGCGCCTCGATGCCAAGCTCGCGCACGCGATCATGAGCATCCAGGCCATCAAGGGCGTCGAGGTCGGCGACGGGTTCCTGACGACCACGCGTCGCGGCTCCGCGGCGCATGACGAGCTCTTCGCGACCGACGGCGGCATCACCCGCTCCAGCGATCGCGCGGGCGGCACGGAGGGCGGCATGTCGACCGGCACGGTGCTGCGCGTGCGCGCGGGAATGAAGCCCATCGCGACGATTCCCCACTCGCTGCGCACGATCGACGTCGCCACGGGCGAGACGGCATCCGCCCATCACCAGCGCTCCGATGTCTGCGCCGTCCCGGCGGCCGGCGTCGTGGCCGAGGCGATGGTCGCCGTCGTCCTGGCCGAGGTCGTGCTGGAGAAGTTCGGCGGTGACAGCGTGGCCGAGACCCGCCGCAACGTCGCGGGCTACCTGGCTGCGATCCCCGAGACACTGCGAACGACGACCACCAGCGACGCCGCCCTCGCATGAGCGCACCCGAACGCGCCCTGGTCCTGATCGGGCCGATGGGCGCCGGCAAGACGAGCATCGGGCGACGCGTCGCGCGCGCGCTTCACCGCCCCTTCTTCGACACGGACATCGCCGTGGTGCGCGCGCACGGACCGATCGAGCAGATCTTCGCCGAGCACGGTGAGCCGCACTTCCGCGCACTCGAGCGCGACGCGGTGGCCCGTGGGCTCGCGACGGGGGGCGTCGTGTCGCTCGGCGGGGGCGCGGTCATGGATCCGGCCACGCGCGCCGACCTCGCCGCGCACCGCGTGATCCTGCTCACGGTCGAGCCCCGGGTCGTGGCAGGACGGATCCGCGACACGGCACGGCCGCTCCTGCAGGAGGCCGACGCCCTCGGGCGGTGGGAGCAGATCATGAGCGCGCGCCGTCCTCTGTACGACGAGGTTGCCCACGCGACATTCGACACGTCGAGCGGTCCGCTGCAGGCAGTCGTGGATGCGATCGTCGAATGGGCGGGGACGGAACAGACATGAGCGAGACGACCATGATCCGGGTCTCGGGTGACGCGAGTTACGACATCACCGTCGGCCGCGGGATCCTCGGGGAGCTCGGGGCGGCGCTGCCGCCCGCGGCTCGCAAGGTGCTGATCATCCACCCGCCCACGCTCGGCGCGCAGGCCGAGCAGCTGCGTGCGGCGCTCACCGCCGACCGGGAGGTGCTGCTGGCCGAGATCCCCGACGCCGAGCAGGGCAAGCGCATCGAGGTCGCTGCCTTCTGCTGGCAGGTGATGGGCAAGGCGGACTTCACCCGCACCGACGCCGTGATCGGGTTCGGCGGGGGAGCGGTGACCGATCTCGCCGGATTCGTGGCGGCCACGTGGCTGCGCGGCGTCGAGGTCGTGCAGGTGCCCACGACCGTGCTGGGCATGGTGGATGCCGCTGTCGGCGGCAAGACCGGTGTCAACACCGCCGAGGGCAAGAACCTCGTCGGCGCCTTCTGGGCGCCGCGCGCCGTGCTGTGCGACCTGGACACTCTCGGCTCCCTGTCGGCGAACGAGCGGGTCGCCGGGTTCGCCGAGGTCGTGAAGGCGGGCTTCATCTGGCACCCCGAGATCCTCGACCTGATCGAAGCCGACCCGCAGAGCGTGATCGATCCCGGATCTGCCTCCTTCCGCCGCAGCATCGAGCTGGCGATCGAGATGAAGGCCCGCGTCGTCGGAGAGGACCTGCGCGAGGCCGGGCTGCGCGAAGTGCTCAACTACGGGCACACGCTCGGCCACGCGATCGAGCACGCCGAGCGGTACCGGTGGCGGCACGGCGCGGCGATATCGGTGGGCATGATGTTCGCCGCCGAGCTGTCGCGGCTCGCCGGACGACTGCCGGATGCCGCCGCGCAGCGCCACCGCGACGTTCTCACCCTCCTCGGCCTGCCGACCACCTACCGCGCCGGCGCGTGGCCGCAGCTGCTGGCGACGATGCAGCGCGACAAGAAGAGCCGGGGTGGGATGCTGCGATTCATCGTCCTGGACGACATCGCCCGACCCACCGTGCTCCGGGCGCCCGATGAGTCGCTCCTGTTCGCCGCCTACCAGGAAGTCGCCGGTTAGGGTGAGTGCGTGACCGCCCCCCGCCGCATCCTGCTCGTCAACGGGCCGAACCTGAACCTGCTGGGCACACGCGAGCCCGGCATCTACGGCGGTCAGACGCTGATCGACGTGGAGGCCCTCGTGGCGGCGACCGCGGCCGCACGCGGATTCGATGTCGATGCGGTCCAGAGCAACCACGAGGGCGTCCTGATCGACGCGATCCACGATGCGCGCGAGACCTGCTCGGGCATCGTGATCAATCCCGCCGGCCTGACGCACACGTCGGTCGTCCTGCGTGATGCCCTGGCGGGCGTGCACCTTCCGGTCGCCGAGGTGCACATCAGCAACGTCTACGAGCGCGAGGAGTTCCGCCACCGCTCGTACGTCTCCGACGTGGCGGTGGTGCACGTGATCGGGGAAGGCGTCGACGGATACGCCACCGCCGTCGACCGTTTGATCGACGTCATCGTCGGCCGGGCCGATGGCTGAGATCAGGGCGTGAGCCGGGGCATCCCGTAGAATCGAACGTCGGGCCCGCGATCTGCCCGCAGCTTTCCTCACGAAACGGACTTCTAGAGCCATGGCATCCACCGCAGACATCCGCAACGGCGTCGTCCTCAGCATCGACGGACAGCTCTGGAACGTCATCGAGTTCCAGCACGTCAAGCCCGGCAAGGGCGGGGCGTTCGTGCGCACCAAGCTCAAGAACGTCGTCTCGGGCAAGACCGTCGACCGCACGTACAACGCCGGAGCGAAGATCGACATCGAGAACGTCGACCGCCGCGATTTCACCTACCTGTACAACGACGGCGAAGCCTTCGTGTTCATGGACGTCGCCGACTACGACCAGCTGACCGTGCCCGCCACCGTCGTGGGCGACGCCGCCAACTTCCTGCTGGAGAACCAGCAGGTGCAGATCGCGCTGAACAACGGCAATCCCCTGTACGTCGAGCTGCCGGCATCCGTGGTCCTCGAGATCACCTACACCGAGCCGGGCCTCCAGGGCGACCGCTCGTCGGCGGGCACCAAGCCCGCGACGGTCGAGACCGGCTACGAGATCCAGGTGCCGCTGTTCCTGGAGACCGGAACCAGAGTCAAGGTCGACACCCGCACGGGCGACTACCTCGGCCGCGTCAACTGACGCGAAGGTGCTGACCACGACGACGGCGCCTCCCCGATGAGCGCCAGAACGAAGGCACGCAAGCGCGCCCTCGACATCCTGTTCCAGTCCGACATCCGCGGCGACGACCTCTCGGTCACGCTCGCCTCGGAAGCCAAGCGGGCCGCCAATGAGCCGTCGCGGGAAGCCTCGTGGCTCTACGCACGGGAGATCGTGGACGGCGTGATCGACAACCAGGACGAGATCGACGAGCAGATCACGACGTTCGCGAAGGACTGGTCGCTGGCACGGATGCCGGCTGTCGACCGCGCCCTGCTGCGCATGGCCGTCTGGGAGATCCTCTACAACGAAGAGGTGCCCACCGCCGTGGCGATCGACGAAGCGGTGGATCTGGCCAAGGAGTTCTCGACCGACGACTCCGGCGCGTTCGTCCACGGGGTGCTCGCGCGTATCGCGCGCTCGTCCTGACGAGCGCTCTCGGAGGTCGGCCTTCCCGGCCGGTCCCCGACGACACGAGACGACCCCGCCGTAGACTCGAGGGGTTCACAAGACGACGGCATCTGAGGGGAGCGTCATGAGGATCACCGGCCTCGGCCACGCGGGCATGTTCATCGAGACGCGGGGCGGCAGCATCCTGTGCGACCCGTGGGTGAAGCCCGCGTTCTTCGGCTCGTGGTTCCCGTTCCCCGACAACCGCGCCCTCGACTGGGAGAGATACGGCAGGGCCGACTTCCTCTACGTCAGCCACCGTCACCGCGACCACTTCGACCCGTGGCTGCTCGAGCGGTACGTGCCGAAGGACATCGAGGTGCTGCTGCCGGACTACCCGACCGACGAGCTCGAGCAGGACCTCCGCGGACTCGGGTACGAGAACATCCTCCACACGCACGCGGGAGAGATCATCGAGCGCGGACCGCTGCGGATGATGGTCAATCCGCTGCGCGCGCCCAGCGACGGTCCCATCGGGGATTCGAGCCTGTCGGTCGACGACGGCACCGCCTCGATCCTCAATCAGAACGACTCCCACCCGCTGGACATGGACAGGCTGTTCGCCTTCTCCCGGCCGGAGGCGTACTTCACCCAGGTCTCCGGCGCGATCTGGTGGCCGATGGTGTACGACCTGCCCGCCGAAGCCAAGCGCAACTTCGCCCACCTCAAGCGCGAAGCGCAGCACAAGCGGGCGATGCACTACGTCGAGCGCGTCGACGCGCCGCACGTGTTCCCCATGGCCGGACCCCCGATGTTCCTGCGCGACGAGCTCTTCGGCTACAACTGGGAGGGCGCCGAGGGTGACGCGATCTTCACCAGCCAGACGCAGTTCATCGAGCGCATGCAGCAGGAATCGCCCGGCCACACGGGTCACCTTTTCGTCTCCGGGACCGTGGTCGAGCTCGACGGCGGTCGACTGAACGTCGAGCAGACCCTCTACTCGGAGGCCGAGCTCGAGCGCATGTTCGGACCGGACCGCTGGGAGTACTTCGCCGAGCAGCAGGCCGGCCGGCGGGCCGAGATCGCCGAGGAGGAGGCCTCCCGCGCCGCGATCCTGCCGCCGGACGAGATGCTCGCCGCGCTCAAAGAATGGTGGGAGCCCCTGCTGCGCCGCGGACGCATCTTCCGCGAGGGCGTCGGCGGACCGGTGCGCTACACGATCGGCGAGCTCGACATGGTGGTGGACTTCCCGAAGGCGAAGGTCCGGGAGTATGCGGGGGAGGACACCGGCTACTGGTTCACGATCCCCGCCGACCTGGTGTCGACCAACATCCGCGACCACGAGATCGACTGGTCCAACTCGATCTTCCTGTCGATGCAGTTCCAGGCCGGGCGCGTCGGCAAGTTCAACGAATTCATCTACACGTTCATGAAGTGCCTGTCGCGCGACCGCATCGAGTACGTGGAGAACTGGTACGCGGAGCAGTCGGACGTGTCGGAGGACGTGCAGCTCGGCGACTGGGTGGTGCAGCGTCGCTGTCCGCACCTTCGCGCCGATCTGTCCAAGACGGGCAAGATCGAGGACGGCGTGCTCACCTGCAGTCTCCACGACTGGAAGTGGGATCTGGCGAGCGGAAAGTGCCTGTCGACGCACGGCCATCCGATCCGCTCGCACGCGGTCGACGGCGCCGTCTCGCAGGAGGCGAACGCCCCCGCGGCGGTGTGAGCCCGAGCGCGGCGGGAACGCAAACCGCCGCCGGTGTATCAACCGGCGTCGAACACTCTCTTGATCGAAGAACCGCACAAGCGGAAATCCACTTCGAACAAGGAGCCTCGCATGACTACCGTTCCTCTCGGTCGCGGCGCTGCCGGCGTCGTCCCGTCGCCGCATACGTCGCCGATCCGGCGCGCACTCGACCTCGAAGCGCGTGCAGAGGCCGCACTGAAGGTCTTCCTGCAGCGCTGGAGCATCCCCGCGCTGCGTGTCGCGCTCGGCGGCATCTTCGTCGTCTTCGGCGCCCTCAAGTTCGTGCCGGGCATGAGCCCGCTCGAGCTTCTCGTCCAGTCCACGTGGGAGCGCCTCACCTTCGGCATGGTCAGCGGGCAGACCGCCATGGTGCTCACCGCGATCATGGAGGTCAGTGCGGGTGCCCTGCTCATCGCGGGCGGTGTCTTCGCCCGTGCCGGACTCGTCGTCCTGGCGATCGCCTACGTGGGGATCCTCTCTCCGATCGTGCTGCTGCCCGGTGAGGTCTTCGGCGCCGCCGGCCCGACGCTGACCGGCCAGTACATCTTCAAGAACGCGGTGCTGATCGCCGCAGCCCTGGTCGTGGCGTCCCGAGTCCTCAAGGGACCCGAGCGCAAGAGCTGACCCGTTTCGCGAACGGGGTCGGCCGAGCAGGCCGACCCCGTTCGCACGCTAGACTGGCGGCATCACAGCAACCTTTAACCCCGTCCCGTGAGGCGGAGAAGGGAGCGGCGGATGAGCACGCGAACCGTGCTGCATGAGGCCGACATCGCCCGGGCCCTGACTCGGATCTCTCACGAGATCCTGGAGTCCAATCGTGGGACCGACGGCCTGGTCCTTCTCGGCATCCCCACGCGTGGCGTCGCGCTGGCGCGCCGCATCGCTGCGCTCATCGCGGATTTCAGCGGGGTGTCGATCCCTGTCGGCGCGCTCGACGTCACGATGTACCGCGACGATCTGCATCGCAATCCCACCCGGGCACCGCAGCCCACGTCGATTCCCGCGGGAGGGATCGACGGCAAGGTGGTCGTGCTCGTGGACGACGTGCTGTTCTCGGGGCGCAGCATCCGCTCGGCCCTCGACGCCCTCCAGGACATCGGGCGTCCCGCCGCGGTGCGCCTCGCGACGCTCGTCGACCGCGGCCACCGCGAACTGCCGATCCGGCCTGACTTCGTGGGCAAGAACCTCCCCAGCGCCTCCGACGAGCGCGTGAACGTGCGGCTGGCGGAGGTCGACGGCGAAGAGTCCGTGACGATCGAGGGAGCCGCATCATGAGGCACCTGCTCGACACGAAGGCCCTGTCGCGGGCCGATGCCCTCGAGATCCTCGACGTGGCCGAGGACATGGCCGACACGCAGCAGCGCGAGGTCAAGAAGCTTCCGACCCTGCGCGGCAAGACGGTCGTGAACCTGTTCTTCGAGGACTCGACTCGCACGCGCATCTCTTTCGAAGCGGCCGCGAAGCGCCTGAGCGCGGACGTCATCAACTTCTCCGCGAAGGGCTCGAGCGTCTCCAAGGGCGAGTCGCTGCAGGACACCGCCCAGACCCTGCAGGCGATCGGGGCGGATGCCGTCGTCATCCGTCACGGCGCCTCCGGTGCTCCGCGGACGCTGGCCACGAGCGGCTGGATCACCGCGGGGGTGGTCAACGCCGGCGACGGCACGCATGAGCACCCGACTCAGGCGCTGCTGGACGCCTTCACCATCCGCAAGCGGCGCTTCGGCACCGGCAGTCGCGGGCAAGACCTGTCGGGGGTGAAGGTGACCATCGTCGGCGACATCCTGCACTCGCGCGTCGCCCGCTCGAACGTGTGGCTGCTGCACACGCTCGGCGCCGAGGTCACGCTCGTCGCGCCGCCCACGCTCGTGCCGCAGGATGTGTCGGCCTGGCCCGCGCGCATTCTGTTCGACCTCGACGACGCGATCGCCGCGAAGCCGGACGCCCTGATGATGCTCCGGATCCAGCTGGAGCGCATGAACGCCGCGTATTTCCCCACTGAACGGGAGTATTCCCGTCGCTGGGGGTTGGATGCGCGGAGGTTCGCGGTGCTCGGCACCGGTAGCATGGTGATGCATCCGGGCCCGATGAACCGCGGCCTGGAGATCTCCACCGAAGCCGCCGATTCTGCCCGGTCGACCGTGCTCGATCAGGTGACGAACGGCGTCTGCGTGCGGATGGCGGTGCTCTACCTGCTGCTGGCGGGAGTGCGCGACGCGCGACACGCGAGCAATCAGAGGGAGGACGCGAAATGACCGAGGTCCTTCTGATCCGCGGCGCGAAGCTCGAGGGCGGGGGAGCGGCGGACCTCATCATCGACGGGGGTGTCATCACCGAGACCGGAGCGTCGCTCAGCCGCGCAGGCGCCACCGTCATCGATGCCGACGGGCTCGTCGCCCTGCCCGGCCTCGTCGACCTGCACACGCACCTGCGCGAGCCCGGTTACGAGGCATCCGAGACGGTGCTGACGGGCTCGCGCGCAGCGGCGGCGGGCGGCTACACCGCCGTGTTCGCGATGCCGAACACCTCGCCGGTCGCCGACACAGCGGGCGTGGTCGAGCAGGAGCTCGCATTGGGCGAGGCCGCCGGCTTCGTGACCGTGCAGCCGATCGGCGCGGTGACCGTCGGGCAGAAGGGCGAACGCCTCGCCGAGCTCGGCGCCATGGCCGACTCCCGTGCCCGCGTCCGCGTCTTCAGCGACGACGGGTTCTGCGTGTGGGATCCGCTCATCATGCGGCGGGCGCTCGAGTACGTGAAGGCGTTCGACGGCGTGATCGCCCAGCATGCCCAGGACCCGCGGTTGACAGAGGGCGCCCAGATGAACGAGGGCGCCGTCTCGGCCGAGCTGGGACTCGCCGGCTGGCCCGCTGTCGCTGAGGAGTCGATCATCGCCCGCGACGTGCTGCTGGCCGAGCACGTCGGCTCGCGCCTGCACGTCTGCCACCTCTCCACCGCCGGGTCGGTCGATATCATCCGCTGGGCGAAGCGTCGCGGCGTGAACGTCACCGCGGAGGTCACCCCGCACCACCTGCTGCTCACCGACGAGCTCGCCCGCGGCTACGACGCGCACTTCAAGGTGAACCCGCCGCTCCGGCGCGAAGAAGACGTGCGGGCCGTCCGCGAGGGCCTGGCGGACGGCACGATCGACATCGTGGCGACCGACCACGCGCCGCACCCGACCGAGGCGAAGGCGTGCGAGTGGTCGGCCGCCGCGAACGGCATGGTCGGACTCGAGAGCGCGCTTCGGGTCGTGCAGCTCGCGATGGTCGAGACCGGGATGCTGACCTGGGCCGACGTGGCACGGGTCATGTCCCGGACGCCCGCGCGCATCGGCCGCCTCGCCGGACACGGCACCCCGCTCACGGCGGGGGAGCCGGCATCCGTCACGCTGTACGACCCCGCCCCGACCCGCGTGTTCGAGAAGACCGACCTGCGCGGGCGCAGCCTGAATTCGCCGTACCTCGGGCGTGAGCTTCCCGGTGAGGTCCGCTGGACACTGCACCGCGGGGTCGCGACGGTGGCCGACGGCACGCTGCTGGATGCTCCGGGGGTGCGCTCGTGACCCGGGAAGCCGCTCTGGCCGTGATCATCGCGGTGACCGTCGCGCTGCTCGCGCTGATCGCCTGGGCCTGGTGGCGGCGCAGCCGCCGGGACTCCGGACTGGTCGCGCCGGTCGGCGAGGCTCCCTCCGGAGCCGCCATCCTCAGCAGCCACGACGCTCTGTACGTCGCCACCACCCGGCACGGAGAGCCGCTCGAGCGGCTCGCGATCCGCGGGCTCGGCTTCCGCTCGCGCGCCGATCTGACGATCACCAGCGCGGGCATCGCGCTGGACATCACGGGCCAGCCGCGCTTCTTCCTGCCCACCGAACGGATCGTCGACGTCGCACAGGCCACGGTCGCGATCGACCGGGTCGTCGAACGCGACGGACTTGTGCGGATCGCGTGGCGGCTGGACGGAGACACCGTCGTGGATTCGTACCTCCGACCCCGGGATGCCTCCTCCCGCGCCGTCTCCGACGAGATCGGCGCCCTACTGACCCTGACAGGAACGGACGAATGACGCTCCTCACCACCGACCCCGCCGTCCTCGTGCTCGAGGACGGCACCCGCCACGTCGGACGCGCCTACGGCGCGCGCGGCACCACGCTCGGCGAGGTGGTCTTCGCGACCGGCATGACCGGCTACCAGGAGACCCTGACCGACCCGTCGTACGCGGGCCAGATCGTGCTGCAGACCGCGCCTCACATCGGCAACACCGGGATGAACGCCGAGGATCCCGAATCGAGGCGCATCTGGGTGTCGGGCTACATCGTGCGCGACCCGTCGCGCGTCGTGTCGAACTGGCGCGCCGACGAATCGCTCGACGACGCTCTGGCCAGCGACGGCGTCGTCGGCATCAGCGGAATCGACACCCGCGCCGTCACGCGTCACATCCGCTCCGCCGGCAGCATGCGGGGCGGGATCTTCTCGGGCGACGCCGCGGCCCTCCCCGCCGACGAGCAGCTGGTCATCGTGCAGGGTGCGCCGGAGATGTCCGGACGAAACCTGTCCGCCGAGGTCTCCGTCTCGAGCGCCCAGGTCACCAGGGCCGCCGACGACGTTCCGCGCATCGGCAATCTCGCCGTGCTGGACCTCGGCGTGAAGCAGGCCACGATCGACAATCTCGCCGCCCGCGGATTCGAGGTCCACGTCCTGCCCCAGGATGTCGACATCGACGGCATCCGCGCGATCGACCCGGTGGCGGTGTTCTACTCCAACGGTCCCGGCGACCCCGCGGCATCCGGCGATCACGTCGAGCTCCTGCGGGGCGTCCTGGACGACGGCCTGCCGTTCTTCGGGATCTGCTTCGGCAACCAGCTGCTGGGGCGCGCTCTCGGGCTGGGCACGTTCAAGCTGCCGTTCGGGCACCGCGGCATCAATCAGCCGGTGCTGGACAAGTCGACGGGGCGCGTCGAGATCACCTCGCACAACCACGGCTTCGCCGTCGATGCGCCGCTCGAGGGAGAGTTCGACAGCCCGAACGGCTACGGGCGGGTCGAAGTGAGCCACGTCGGACTGAACGACAACGTCGTCGAGGGTCTGCGGGCACTGGACATTCCCGCATTCTCGGTGCAGTACCACCCCGAGGCCGCGGCCGGACCGCACGACGCCAACTATCTGTTCGACCGGTTCGCCGACGTGGTCCGCGACAACCTCGCCCTTCGAGCGGTTGATGAGTCAGTCGAATCACAGGGACCGACCCGAAAGACGCAGAAGTAATGCCCAAGCGTGATGACATCCGCTCCGTCCTGGTGATCGGCTCCGGCCCGATCGTGATCGGCCAGGCCTGCGAGTTCGACTACTCCGGGACGCAGGCGTGCCGCGTGCTGCGCGAGGAGGGCGTGCGCGTCATCCTGGTCAACTCGAACCCGGCCACGATCATGACCGATCCCGACTTCGCCGATGCCACGTACATCGAACCCATCACCTGGCAGGTGATCGAGACGATCATCGCCAAGGAGCGACCCGACGCGATCCTGCCGACACTCGGTGGCCAGACCGCGCTGAACGCCGCGATCGAGCTGCACAACCACGGCATCCTCGAGAAATACGACGTCGAGCTGATCGGCGCGAGCTTCGAGGCGATCAACAAGGGCGAGGACCGCCAGATCTTCAAGCAGCTCGTCCTGGATGCCGGCGCCGATGTCGCGGCATCCCGCATCGCCCACTCCATCAAGGACTGCCTGGCAGCCGCCGAAGAGCTCGGCTACCCCCTCGTCGTCCGCCCCAGCTTCACGATGGGAGGGCTCGGTTCGGGTTTTGCGTACGACGAAGCCGACCTGCTCCGGATCGCCGGCGCCGGCCTGCACGATTCGCCCACGCACGAGGTGCTGCTCGAAGAGTCGATCCTCGGGTGGAAGGAGTACGAGCTCGAGCTGATGCGCGACACGGCCGACAACACGGTGGTCGTGTGCTCGATCGAGAACGTCGACCCCGTCGGCGTCCACACGGGCGACTCGATCACGGTCGCGCCTGCCCTCACCCTCACCGACCGCGAGTACCAGAAGCTCCGCGACATCGGCATCGACATCATCCGCGCCGTCGGCGTCGACACCGGCGGCTGCAACATCCAGTTCGCCGTCGACCCCGCCGACGGCCGCATCATCGTGATCGAGATGAACCCCCGCGTCTCCCGGTCCTCGGCGCTCGCGTCGAAGGCCACCGGCTTTCCCATCGCGAAGATCGCCGCCAAGCTCGCCATCGGCTACCGCCTCGACGAGATCCCGAACGACATCACCAAGGTCACGCCGGCAAGTTTCGAGCCGACGCTGGACTACGTCGTGGTGAAGGTTCCGCGGTTCAACTTCGAGAAGTTCCCGGCCGCCGACACGACACTGACCACGACCATGAAGTCGGTCGGCGAGGCGATGGCGATCGGGCGCAACTACGCGACCGCGCTGCAGAAGGCCCTCCGATCGCTCGAGAAGCGCGGCTCGAGCTTCCACTGGGGCGAGGACCCGCGCCCGCTCGAAGAGCTCATCGAGATCTCCCGTACGCCCACCGACGGCCGCATCGTCATGGTCCAGCAGGCTCTGCGCAAGGGCGGCACGATCGAGCAGCTCTTCGACGCGACCGGCATCGACCCCTGGTTCCTCGATCAGATCGTCCTGATCAACGAAGTGGCCGAGTTCGTGCGCACGGCCGGAGAACTGGATGTCGACACCCTGCGCCTGGCCAAGGAGCACGGCTTCAGCGACGCGCAGATCGCCCAGCTGCGCCGCGACACCGAGCCCGCCGTCCGCGAGATCCGTCACGCGCTCGGCCTGCGCCCGGTCTACAAGACGGTCGACACGTGCGCGGGGGAATTCCCGGCGCTCACGCCGTACCACTACTCGAGCTACGACTTCGAGACCGAGGTCGCTCCGTCCGACCGCACCAAGGTCGTCATCATCGGCTCCGGCCCCAATCGCATCGGCCAGGGCGTCGAGTTCGACTACTCGTGCGTGCACGCGTCGTTCGCCCTGTCGGCAGCGGGGTACGAGACCGTCATGGTCAACTGCAACCCGGAGACCGTCTCGACCGACTACGACACGAGCGATCGGCTGTATTTCGAACCGCTCACGCTCGAGGACGTCCTCGAGGTGCTGCACGCCGAGGCGCAGTCCGGGGAGATCCTCGGCGTCATCTGCCAGCTCGGCGGGCAGACGCCGCTCGGGCTCGCGAAGGGGATACAGGATGCCGGCTATCGCATCCTCGGGACGAGCCCCGCCGCGATCGACATGGCCGAGGAGCGCGAGCTGTTCTCGCA
>Ga0190275_10001657_pt1 | contig 16409 bp, 12 predicted proteins | sample Popmic550T_FD_133745 | JGI IMG/M metagenome (GOLD analysis project Ga0190275, IMG submission 133745) | Populus adjacent soil microbial communities from riparian zone of Yellowstone River, Montana, USA - 550 T | ecosystem: Environmental > Terrestrial > Soil > Riparian zone > Trees stand | place...
TACCGCCTGGGTGAGCTGCTCGCGAGTCGTCTTCCCGTGACGCACCACTAGTACTGCGCCGTCGGTGATCGTCGCAAGGACCGCGGCGTCGGTGACAGGCAGCAGGGGCGGTGCGTCGATGACGATGACGTCGTACCTCGCCCGCAGGTCGTCCAGCACCTCGTGCATCGTCCGGGACTGCAACAGCTCGGCCGGGTTCGGCGGGATCGAGCCGGCTGCGATGACGTGCAGTCCAGACTCCGCGTGCACCTGAAGGACCTCGTCAACGGAGGCGGAGCCGACAAGGAGTGTCGTCAGTCCTACCCCGCCCGCGAGCCGGAGCACTGTCTCCACCTGGGGTCGACGCAGGTCGGCGTCCAGCAGGAGCACCCGCTGCCCCGCCTCGGCCATGGCGATGGCTGCGTTGATCGCGATGGTGGACTTGCCCTCGCCAGGGAGGGCGCTGGTGACCACGAAAGCCTTGCTCGCGTGGTCGACGTCGATGAACGAGAAGTTAGTGCGCAGGATCCGGTAGGCCTCCGCGCGGGGTGCGTGCGAGGGCAAGTTGCTGATCAGCGGCTGCTTCTGGACGGCGGGGTCGAATGCGAGCTGGGCCAGGATCGGCACCTCCGCCAGGGCAGGGACGTCGCGAACGGTCTTGACGCTGTTGTCGAGCAGCTCGCGCAGTACGGCGAGTCCCAAACCCAAGAGAAGGCCGAGGACCAGGCCCAGAGCAAGATTGCGCAGCGGCTGCGGCGAAACCGGATCTGACGGCAGGCGAGGAGGGTCCACCACCGTGGCCTTGAGCAAGGGATTGTTCTTGCCTGGAGGCGTCTCGAGCTCGCTCACGAACGCCCGGAGCTGAGTGACCAGCTCGGCATTGATTCGCTGAGCCTGCTGAGGGTCAGGGTCGCTGACGGTGACCTTGAGGACCACCGTCTCGGGCACGACGCTGGCCTCGATCTTTTCGGACAGGGCGGCCGGCGACATGTCCAGGTCGAGCTTCTCGATGACGCGCTCGCTGAGCTGAAGGCCGCCGAGCACGTCGGCGTACGAACCCACCCGCTGCTCGGCGAACATGCCTCCTGCGTACGCCTCGCCGGAATCGCCGCTCGGAGTGGTGGAGATGAACACCCGAGCCGTGGATGCGTAGATGGGCGTCATCTGGGTCGTGATCAATGCAGCCAGTGCGACGCAGGCGGCCATCACGCCGGCGATGAGGAGCCAACGCCGTCGCGCGATACGCAGATAGTCCCGAAGTTCCACTCTTCAACCTGTCGTTCGTCCTTGGGTCCGCCGGGGCCAGCGGTACGGACAGGCTACGCGCTGGAACGTCGTCAGGCTCGCCACGTCGCGGACGCAGGAACATTCCGCGGGGTATCTGGGCGAAGCGGGCGTGACTGGGGCGGGGCCGGGGCTCGCGGATTGTGTGCGCTTCATCGGGCGGCGATGACGTGGGCGAAAGTGTCGGGAAAGTTCGCTTTAGCATGACAACTCTGCTGTTATGAGTTCCCTCACGTCACTTGTGGGTACTGTAAAAACATTCCGAGCCTCGATGGCGCGGAGGCATTCGTCCGAAAAGCCCAGGACGCTTTGGGGGTCATCGTGGAGCAGGTGTTCACCCGCGTGCGCTCCGTGCGTACTTACCTGCTGATGACCTATGACTTCCTGGCCTGGGTGCTCAGTTTCGTGGCGATGGCCACCCTGCAGCACGTCGTCGGTTATAGCCGTTCTGAAGACATCGCCCCAGCCGCATTGTTCGGCGTCGCTTGCGGCCTGGGCTTTATCCTGCTGGGTTCCACCGTCAACCTGCACCGGGGTCGATCGCCTGTCGGGTCGTTCCCAGATGCTGTGCTCACGTCAATTGTTGGCGGCCTGGTGGCGTTCGTCGCGCTGATCGCGAATTTCTCGCTCGGCTCCCCGGCCAGGGTGTCGGTGATGGTCACCGGCCCGATGGCCGCCTTCGTTCTGCTCCTCGGCGCCCGGGCGGCGTACCGGATGTTGCGGGAGTGGTTCGCCACTCGCCGGCCCATGGGGCAGATGTCGCGGGAACCAGTCGTGGTGATCGGAGCAGGGGAGGGTGCCGCTCAGCTCGTGGCCGCCATGTTGCGGGACCCGGAATGTGCCTGGCGGCCGGTCGCGCTGGTCGACGACGACCCCTACAAGCGCCGGCGTCGACTTGGTGGCGTGCCGGTGATGGGCACGACCGACCAGTTCGCTTACCTGGCCGAGGAGTACGACGCCCGCATCGCGATCCTGGCGATTCCCAGTGCTTCGGCAGAACGCGTGCGGGAATTCAACCGCCGGGCCAACCATGCTGGGATCGAGCTCAAGGTCGTCCCCAGCGTCAACAACCTGAGCAACCCTGCCCAGGTTCAGATCGAGGACGTTCGCGACATCGACGTCACCGATTTCCTGGGGCGGCCCACGATCGAGACCGATGTTGACTCGATCGCCAGCTACCTAACCGGCAAGCGTGTATTGGTCACCGGGGCTGGTGGGTCGATCGGCTCGGAGCTGTGCCGCCAGATCGCCAAGTTCGGCCCGTCCGAGCTGATCATGCTCGACCGGGACGAGTCTGCTCTGCACGCAGTGCAGCTCTCCATCCACGGTCGCGCCCTCCTGGACTCTGACGAGACCGAGCTCGGCGACATCCGCGATGCCCGCTACGTGCGCGAGCTCATGGCCCGACGTGTTCCCAATGTGGTGTTCCACGCCGCCGCGCTCAAGCACCTACCGCTCCTGGAGGCGGCACCGGGCGAAGCGGTCAAGACGAATGTCTGGGGCACCCAGAACGTGCTCGACGCTGCCGTTGCAGCTGGGGTGGAGCACTTCGTCAACGTCTCCACCGACAAGGCAGCCAACCCGTGCTGTGTGCTGGGCTATTCCAAGCGCTTGGCCGAAGGACTGACCTCCACCGCGGCGCATAGGGCCCGAGGTGCGTACATGAGCGTCCGGTTCGGCAACGTGCTTGGCAGTCGTGGCTCGGTCCTGACAACTTTCACGGCGCAGATTGCCGCCGGCGGCCCGGTCACGGTCACTGACCCACGCGTTTCTCGGTACTTCATGACGATCCGCGAGGCGGTGCAGCTGGTTATCCAAGCCGGCGCGCTGGGAGCAAACGGGGACGTGCTGGTGCTGGACATGGGGGAGCCCATCGCCATCCAGGCGATGGCTGAGCAGCTGATCGACCTGTCGGGCAAGCGAGTCGAGATCGTCTACACGGGCCTGCGCGACGGTGAGAAGCTTCACGAGGAGCTCTTCGGGGTCGGGGAGGAGGACGTACGGCCGAGGCATCCTCTGATCTCCCACGTTCCGGTGCCGGAGTTCCCTCCTTCGGTGGCGCTGGGTTTGGACCCCTATCAGCCAGCGTCGGTGGTCGCCCGGACCATCGCCAACGCCTGTACGGTTTTGGAGGGTGGTGGGCGACGCGCTGCCGCGAGATCGGCCTTCGGCCGCTGAGAATGGTCTGGCCACGGGAGACTCCACTGGAGCAAGCCGCATCTCAGTCCCCGACTTTGACAAGAGGCGCAAGAGGTGACATACGACGGTGTCGGCAACTGATGAGCGAGGCGACGAGATCATGGCACGCTCTCCGGTGAGTTCGGGCACGGTGCTTGTCACTGGCGGGACCGGGTCGTTCGGGGCATCCATGGTGCGCCGGTTGCTGAGGACCGGTGTGGAGGAGATCCGGATCCTGAGCCGCGACGAGCTCAAGCAGCACGATATGCGGGTCGCCCTCAACGACTCCCGGATGCGCTTCTACTTGGGCGATGTCCGAGATCGAGCGAGTGTTGACCGCGCAATGCGGGGGGTAGATCTGGTCTTTCACGCGGCTGCACTAAAGCAGGTGCCGTCTTGTGAGTTTTTTCCGATGGAGGCTGTGCAGACCAATATCATCGGCAGCTCGAACGTCATTGAGTCCGCCAGCGCCCACCGCGTGCGGTCACTGGTGTGCCTCGGTACGGACAAGGCCGCCTACCCCATCAACGCCATGGGGATGAGCAAAGCTCTGATGGAGAAGACTGCACAAGCATTCGCGCGCAGCAACACTGACTCACCGACAACAGTGTCCACAGTGCGTTACGGCAACGTGATGTGTTCCAGGGGATCGGTTATCCCGCTGTTCGTGCGACAAGCGCTTAGCGGGAAGCCTATGACCGTGACGGATCCCGAGATGACGCGGTTCCTGATGTCGCTCGACGATGCCGTGAACCTCGTGGAGCATGCCTTCGGATTCGCAAATCCCGGTGATCTGTTCATCCGCAAGGCGCCTGCGTCTACGATCCAGGACTTGGCGAAGGCCGTGGCCGAACTTCTTGGTGTCGAGCCACGGGTTGAGGTGATCGGCACCAGGCATGGCGAGAAGTTGTACGAGACACTCGCGACACGTGAGGAGCTCGCTCGTTCCGAGGACCAGGGTGAGTTCTTCCGCGTCGGACTCGACGCGCGAGATCTGAACTATCGGGACTATTTTGTCACCGGCGATCCCGAGGAGAAGCAGTACGACGACTACCATTCGCACAACACGGAACGTCTGACCGTCAGCGAAGTGAAGCACCTGCTCCAACAACTCCCGGACTTCAAAACCTTGACGGAGGCGCGTTGATGCGGCTATTAGCTGGCCCCACCGAGTTCTTCCCCGCAAGCCCTTGATGCACGGTCTGATCGCTTTGGTGGTTGCCGCTCTCGTGACGACGGCGACTCTGACGCTCACCTTGCCTTGGCTGACCCGTCAAGTGCTCGACGTACCCAATCACCGTTCGTCGCACAAGACGCCTGTCCCCCGGGGAGGGGGCATCGCAGTGGTGTTGGGCGCTGTCGCCGGAATCGGTGCAGGACAGGCGTTGGCTGTGCGCGACGTTCTCGTTGTCGTCATAGCAATGCTGTGCCTCGCTGTTGTCGGTCTACTCGATGACTTCGGCAGCGTCCCAGTTGTGAGGCGGCTTGTTCTCCAGTTGCTCGTGGCGGTGGCGCTGTGTCTCTTGGTCATTCGTCCTCAGGTGTGGTCCGATTGGGTGCTCATTGCAGGCAGCGCGCTGGTGGTGATCGGCTACACGAACGCTTTCAACTTCATGGACGGCATCAACGCCATCTCGTCACTCAGCATCATCGTCTGCGGACTCTGGTACGCGGGGCTCGGCCTCAAGTACGACTTCGACGCCGCAACGGTGGCGGGTCTGGCAATGGCCGGAGCAGCGGCAGCGTTCCTGCCCTGGAACGCTCCACGAGCGAAGGTCTTCCTCGGTGACGTGGGGAGCTACGGGCTTGGCATTGCATCGATTGGGCTCGGCTTGACGCTGTGGTGGCACGCGGCTCCGTTACTCGCCGTAGCGGCCCCGTTGGCGATCTATGTGGCCGACACCGGCTGGGCACTTGGAAAGCGGATCGTTGGGGGTCGAGACTGGCAGCAGGCGCACCGGGAACACGTCTACCAGCGGGTGGTCGATGCTGGCTGGTCACACCTCGCGACCGCCGTCTTGATCACGGCCTTCTCCCTTGCTGAGTGTGCCTTGTGGATCCTAGGAGGAAACTGGCACGAATCGTTTGTGGTTGCCTCAGGGCTGGCGATCACGGTTGCGTACCTGAGCGTGCCCACTCTGCTTCAACGAGCAGCTACGAGCGCACGGCCTTGAAAATCGGGATGATTTCGCAGTGGTATGAGCCAGAGCCCGGTTCAGCCGGGCACCCAACCGCGATCGCAGAGGGTCTGAAGCGATCAGGGCACGAGGTCAAAGTACTGACTGGCTTTCCCAACTACCCCCTAGGCCGTGTGCATTCAGGCTATCGGCAGTCACTACGTCAATCTGAGTGGCGCAACGGAGTCCGGGTTACGCGAGTCCCGCTGGCGCCCAGCCATGACAGCTCAGCGCTACGTCGTGCGCTCAGCCTCAGCAGCTTCGCCCTATCGGCAACACTTCAGGTGTCAGTGCTGAACGAGTCTGACGCGTGCTTGGTCTACCTGTCGCCCGCGACGGTCGCGCTGCCAGCTTTGCTTCTGCGTCGCCTTCGTCAGGTGCCGTTCGCGGTCTATGTTCAGGATCTCTGGCCCGACAGCGTGCTTGAGAGTGGATTCATCGGCAACCCACACCGGGCTGCTCAGATTGAATTGACGATCCACCGTTTGCTGAGCCGCGTGTACCGGGAAGCGTCAACCGTCATGGTGATTGCACCGAGCATGAAGCAGATTCTCATGAGGCGGGGTGTCCCCGAGCACAAGATTTCGGTGATCCCGAACTGGATTAACGAGTCAGTCTTTCGGCCGAGCCAGCCGGACCCCGTTTTCGCCGCGCAGTTGGCTCCTGGCTCCTTCTGGGTGATGTACGCGGGCGGGATCGGGGATTTGCAAGGCCTCGAGACCGCAGTGCGCGCGATTGCTCATCTACCGAACCGCACAGACATAAAGCTGGCAATCTTGGGGGAGGGGGTGGCATTGCCCCGGCTGAAGGCACTTGCTGCTGAGCTGCGGGTGGTCGACCGAGTGAGGTTCTTCACGGGACGGCCCTTGACTGACATGCCCTCAATCATGGCTGCAGCGGATGTTCAATTGATAAGCCTCCGGGACCTTCCACTGTTCCAAGCGACCGTGCCAAGCAAGCTGCAAGCAGCCATGGCTTGCGGTCTGCCCGTCATCACATCCGCGCCGGGCGACGCGGCCGTGCTCACCCGGCGAAGTGGTGGGGGCCTCGCCTGTGCTGCCGGGAATGTCGCTGAACTGTCGACAGCCTTCCGTCAGATGGCCGACATGCCTAGGTCGGAACTGAAGCGACTTGGCGAAGCAGGGCGCGCCTATTATGCAAGCACCATGTCGGAGGGGTGCGGAACTGCGGCGATGGCCGAGTTGTTGCAGACTCCCCCAGGTGGAGCGGTCCACCGATGATCTTGATCATCGGTGGGAGCGGCTTCATCGGCCGCGCGGTTGTCGAGGCTTTAAGGCAACGCGACGTGCCAGTCACGGCTCTACCGGCGCCTCGTGTGAGCACGAAGATCAGGTCGGTCGACGAACTACTGGAAAGTGCGCGGGTGCATCCGACGCGTGACCATTTGGTCGATGCCTTCGAGGGCATCGACTGCATCGTCAACTGCGCAGGTGTGGCTGACGCGCGGAGCAGCGGCTCGAACACGTTGTTCGGCGCGAACGCACTGCTTCCGACGATCGTCAGCCTGGCCGCAGGCACCGCCGGTGTCTCGCGACTCGTGCATGTTTCCTCGGCCGGCGTACAGGGCAGGATCGAACCTCTTGACGAGACGGCCGCTATCTCACCCATAAGTGCGTACACCGCGTCGAAGGCACTGGCAGAGCGCGCACTGTCTGGGCGGGAAGGTGTCGTCATCTTCCGGCCCACCTCAGTCCACGGGGCAGGGCGGCAGGTGACGCAACGTCTCATCCGGTTCGCGCGCACGCCCGCTGCCAGCGTCGCGGGTGCTGGCAGCAATATGACGCCGCAAGTATTGGTGCAGAATGTTGCGGACGCGATTGCGACTGTGTGCCTTGCGCCTGCGCCACCTGCGATCGTCACGCAGCCGGCCGAAGGGCTCACCGTTCGTGATGTGCTTGTGCTGCTGGGCGATCGTGAGCCCGTGCATCTGCCGAACTCACTTGCCCGCTTGTTAATTCGCTTTGGTCTAAGACTCGGTCAGCTCAGCCCCCGCACGGTTCCCAATACGCGCCGACTCGAGATGCTTTGGTTCGGTCAGAGCCAATCCTCCACCTGGTTGGAGGCCCAAGGCTGGCGTCCACCCCTGGGTCGCGAGGCATGGATCGAACTCGCGCGTGGCCATGGCGTTACGTACGACGAGAGGTTGGAAAATGGCTGAGTTCGCAATTGCCGGCGGAAGGGGGTTCCTCGGTTGGCACACGGCGGTGCGCTTCCGGGCGGAGCATAAAATCGAACCGAAGTTCTTGGGCCGAGAGACATTCACGACCGTCAGGGCTTTGGTCGCCGCGCTCTCAGGAGTGCACACGATCGTCCACCTTGCCGGTGTGAACCGCGCCGATAATGATCTTCTTGTTGAGCAAGGCAACATCGACATCGCGGAGAAACTTGCCGCCACAATAGTCGCTATTGGCGAGCCATCTCATCTGGTCTATGCAAACTCGATTCACTCGGTGACAGACAACGCCTACGGGCGGGGCAAAGCGCGGGCCGCAGTGATCCTGCAAGAGGCGATCGACAAGGTCGGCGGCACGTTCGTCGACGTTCTCCTCCCCAACGTTTTCGGAGAGCATGGGCGCCCGCACTACAACTCGTTTGTCTCGACGTTTTGCCATGAGGTGGCGCATGGTCGGGAGCCGCAAGTCAAGATCGACAAGCCGGTCCCTCTGCTTCACGCCCAGAAGGCAGCGCAAGTGCTCACCCGGGCGGCACATGACCGCAGTTCGTACGTCATTGACCCCCCAGGAGAGGCACACGGCGTGGCCGAGGTGCTTGGGCGCATCGTCGAATACCACTCAAAATATGCGCATGGGCAGATCCCTGTCCTCGCCGACCAATTTTCGGTGGACCTGTTCAACACATACAGGTCCTACACATTCCCTCAGCAATTCCCGTTTGCCATGACGGTCCACGCTGATGCGCGCGGTGAGCTCTTCGAGACGATCCGAATGCACGGCGGGACCGGCCAGACCTTCGTCTCGACAACATTCCCCGGCAGTAGTCGCGGCGACCACTACCACCTGAGCAAGATCGAACGATTCTTCGTGGTCAAGGGGACTGCTGAGATCGCGCTGCGCAAGGTGTACGACAAGGAGGTCGTCCGCTTCCGCATTGATGGCTCCGAGCGTCGCTTCGTGGACATGCCGACGATGTGGGTGCATAGCATCACTAACGTCGGAGAGGATGAGTTGATCACCATGTTCTGGGCCGACCAGCTTCTGAACCCAGCCGCTCCGGACACGTACTGGGAGCCTGTCGAGATCGAGGAAGCGCCATCGTGAAGGTCATGACAGTCGTCGGGACACGCCCAGAGATCATCCGACTTTCCCGCGTCATCCACCGCCTCGCCCACACCGTCGAGCACGTGCTCGTGCACACAGGTCAGAACTACGACCACGCGCTAAACCAAGTCTTCTTCGAAGATCTAAGTCTGCGGGCCCCAGACCACTATCTCGCAGTGGACACCAGCTCGCTCGGACACGTGCTTGGCGAAACCCTGATCAAATCCGAGGAGGTCATGCGAGCCGAGCAGCCCGATGCGGTCCTGGTGCTCGGTGACACCAACTCCTGTATCGCTGCCGTAATGGCGAAGCGCCTTCGGATCCCCGTTTACCACATGGAGGCTGGCAATCGCTGCTTCGACGAGAACGTGCCCGAGGAGACCAACCGGCGTCTGGTGGACCATGTAGCCGATTTCAACCTCGTCTACACCGAGCATGCCCGGCGAAACCTACTCGCGGAAGGTCTGCACCCACGCCGGATCCTGCTCACCGGGTCCCCAATGCGGGAGGTGCTCGACCACTTCCGCTCCCAGATCGACGCCTCCGATGTGCTCAACCGGCTTGGCCTCTCACGCCACGGCTACTTCGTTGTCAGCGCGCATCGGGAGGAGAACGTCGACTCTCCTGCGCGTCTCGAGATGCTGTTGGGCTGCCTCACGGCCGTGCGCGCGACGTTTGGGCTGCCGGTCATCGTGTCCACACACCCGAGAACCCGTAAGCGGCTCAAGGCGCTGGGTGTCGAGCTCGACACGTCGGGCATCCGGTGGCTGGATCCGTTCGGCTTTCACGATTACAACAAGCTGCAAATCGAGGCTGCCGCTGTACTCTCCGACTCGGGCACGATCTCTGAAGAGTCTTCAATATTGGGCTTCCCCGCCGTTACGCTTCGTGATTCGATCGAACGCCCTGAGGCTCTTGACGCGGGCGCAATTATGATGACGGGTCTTTCGGCGTCCGACGTCATTGTCAACGTCATCGAGGCCCAAAGGAGGGACGACCAGCAGTCACTGCCCAGTGGGTATGAGGTCACCGACACTTCTCTGCGCGTAGTGAGGTACATACTGTCCACCCACGGAAGGCTTGCGTCCTGGAAGGGTTTGCACCCTTGACGGGGGATTCGCCCCGCTTGACATCCTCGACGACTCGGGGTGGTTCACAGCGCTCCTGGTCGGAGAGACGATCGTCATGATGCGCGGCAGGCGCCTCGTCGCGTCGGCCGTCACCCCGCCCGTTCTTGGGGTGGCCGCAGCGGTGGCACAGAAGGTGTTCTCGGCTCTGAGCGTCTTGGTTCTGCTCTTCGTCTATGTACGTTTACTGCCACCCGAAGCCTACGGATTGTTCGCGCTCTACGTCAGCTTGCAAATGATCCTTACAGTGTTCGATCTGGGGATCTCGACGGCAGCCAGCCGTGAGTTCGCCCTACCGATGAGCGCCTCCCGCGTCGCCAACCTGCTTCGCGCGTTTGAGACCTACATCTTTGCGGCAGCCGGGGCGCTTCTCGTCACAGGGGTGGCCCTGAGCGGCTTCATTGGAGAAGCGGAGGTCGAGGAGCGCGCTGACCTCCGACTCGCCACCTATCTGGTGGTTGCATGTCTGGCGGCTGAACTGCCGTCCAAGCTATACATTGGGGTGTTGCTGGGCCGACGACGTCAAGCGCATTCCGCTCGGTTGCTATTTGTCTTGGACTGTCTTCGGTGGTGGGGCGGGGTGGGCGTCGCCGCGGTCACGGGCGACCTCGTCGTCTTGTTCGCCTGGCAGCTAGGCGTAGTTGTAGTTTGGTCGATCGTCCTCCGGCGCCATGTGTGGCGCACCTACGAGCCGGGACTGGAACTACGTGGCCAAGCGAGGTTTACCTCCGAGGACCTTACGAGACTAGGCCGAGTGGTCTTGGCTCCGATGGCGTTCGCAACCTTGGCGGGGGGTGTGCGGCTGTATGCCGACAGACTGTATGCGGGCGTCACACTAGACTTGGTGAGTCTGGGGGGCTACACCACGGGGTTTGCCATCGCTGGGGGGCTCGCTCTCCTGTCCACGCAAGTGTCTGCGATCCTGATACCGACCTTCGCGCACTTCAGTGAGGCCGACGGGAGTGTGCACGGCATGCGGGCCTTTCTCACAACTAATGTGGCCGTAGCCGTGTGCACCACACTGGTCGCGATTGGTGCGCTCCTCGTAATGGACCCGGTTGCGCAGGCACTCGGCTTGGCAGACCAAGGGAGGCGAGTCTTCACGGCTGTATTCCCTATAGCGGTGGTGGCGTCGACACTGGCGGCTCTCACCGGTCCCAGTTACGCCGTCAGCGTCGCTCAGCGTCGATACGGGTTCGTCGCCGCCGTCAACACTGTTGGGGCCCTGTTGGTTGCAGGTCTACTGGCGACTGGTCCGACCTCTCCGGCCCAGCTTGCATGCGTCGCGGTGCTTGGCGCCGGCGTCGTGCTCGGTGCATTTGCTGTTAGCCTCTGGAACCGGTGTGGGGGGCCCATGACTGCGGGCAGTGTCGTGCTGGCGCACGCCCTATCGTTCCCGTGGCTTGCAGCAGCGACCGTGGTCCTCGTTCAGACGGCGGCGTCGCCATGACGTCGTCCGTGCGGCAGCTGGTGGCCCGCGGTTCGGGTGAAACAGCTCGGCATCCACGCACACCTACCCCGACCCCCGTCGTAACGCTGACTTTCTTGTTGCTCGTCGCAGCCTCCGCGACGGCTCTAACCACGCCATCACGCCAGCCAACAGTGTTGCTCTGCTCGGGCATCACAGCAGCCCTCTGTCTCGTTCTCATTGCCACGCAGAGCTCTGGCCGGCTCGCCTCCCCGCTGACCCTGTGCTGCATTGTCATCGGGCTGAGCTATGTTCTCAGACCCGTCGTGCTGGCAGAGCGAACTGCCACCGAGAGCCTGGCCACGCTGTTCGATCGTAACGACTTATCCGAGCCCGCAATGATCGCAACAGGCTTTTGCGTCGCGTTCACACTAGGCGTCCTCTACCCGCGAGTCGCCAACTCTCGCACCTCGGATAACCTGCCCGTGCAAGCGCTCACCCACACAGTGAGAGTCAACCCCATTGCAGGCGTGGTCGCGGCGTCCATGGCGCTCCTGTTCCTCCTATACACATTCAGAATCACCGGCTTCACACTTGCCGGCGCGTTCTCGGATCCTGCGCTCTTCAGGGCTGCGGCCAATAAGGGCGGGCTGTTCTACCTAAGCGGTGTCACCGTCGCGCTGTCATGGGTACCGTATTGGGGTCTGCTGGTCACGAATGCCCGCGCCCGCCACCTGGTGACACCCATGCTCGTGGTGTCCCTCTTGTTCGGAATGGTCGTCACGTTTCCATTCGGTCAGAGAACGTACTTTATGGCGCCAATCCTCGGGCTGATCGCTGTCTACGAGCTGACGCGACGCACGATCAAAGCCAAGGCGATCCTTCCGCTCGCGCTCGGTGGGATCGCTGCCTTCGGTGCTTACACGACGTTTCGAGCCAATCAGGGCGCTTCGGTATCGGCAGCCAATGTGTACTCGCTAAACTCCGCCACTGAGGATTTCTCTGGTCGTTTCGATGCGTTTGACTTTTGGGCCCAGACGTATCAAACGTTTGGGGGCGAGTGGTTGTTCGGCAGAAGCCTCTACGACCTAGCGCTTCAGCCGATTCCGCGCATCTGGTTTCCCCTGAAACCGTCCCAGACCTCTGCCTACCTGGTGTCGTCGCAACAGCCAGATGTGGGAAGGTCGTTCACGCCGGAGTACGGGTTGGTCACCGAGCTCTACATCAACGGGGCGCTGTTCGCCGTATTGGTGGGCGCAGTTCTCGTCGGCTGGGCTTTTGTCCGATTCGATTCCGCGTTAACACCGATCATCGTTGCAACACCAACCAAGGCGTTCCTGATGCTCCCGTTCATCTCCTTTCCGGCGCAATGGCTGCTTGGGGGGATCAACTCATTTACGACCGTTTCGTTCGTGCTCTTCTTTCTCGTCCTCCTACCCTTCTCCCGATGGAGCTTCCGGTCGTGAGTCAGCCTTGGCTCTGTTACGTGACCTCGCGTCTGCCATGGCCACCGGTAAGTGGTGCGGAGCGTCGAGTGCACCAACACTTGGAGTTGCTGCAACTCCGGTTTCGAATATGTCTGATCTCGACAGATCGAGCGCTGACCCCTAGCCATTTACCCCCGGGTGAACCGCCCTCATACGTCGACGACATCCGCATCGTCCGGTCGGGTTTCAATCCCGGAAACAGCATGCGCGGTGCGCGGGGGGGCTGGCCGCTGCAGGTGGCACGGCACTACGAGCCGCGAGTTCACCGGGCAGTCAGGATCGCCGAAAGAGACTTGGAACCGGCCTGCACCATCTATTCTCTCGTCCGCGCAGCGCCGTACATGGACGGTGCCCAGAGGCCCACAGTTCTGGACTACTGTGACGCGCTTGCACTCCAGTTTCGCCTCAGAGCGCGCAAGGTACGTCCACCTAGAGCGGCACTGTTTGATCTGGAGTCACGTCTGCTAGCCCGATATGAGGATCGCTGCGGCGAGGTGGCGAACTCGACAATCATCACGAGCGTGGTGGATGCGGACGCCATCAGTGGCGAGCGCAGGCCACTCGTGGTGCGCAATCCCTTTGACATGGACGAGCCAGAGGTGTCGGGAGTGGACGTTCGCCTACCGGTGGGGCCACTGCTGGTCTGCAGTGGAGACATGAGTACCGAATACAGCGCGAAAGCAGTTCACTGGTTCGCGGACAAGGTGCTGCCGAGGGTGGTCGAGGTTCGTCCAGACGCCACCTTCGTGGTTGTGGGGCGCGATCCGACGCCCTCGCTAGTCCGACTGGCGCGACGGAGTCCTCGTATCCTCCTCACGGGCGCCGTGCCCAAAGTCGGTCCCTATCTGCGTGCTGCGACTGTGGCTGTCGTCCCCTTGATGTTCGGAACCGGTGTCAAGAACAAGGTGCTGGAGGCCTTTGCAGCCGGCACTCCCGTAGTTGCCACCTCAGTCGCTGATGTCGGAATGGGAGCTGCGGCTGCGGACGCAATGCGAGTCGCGGATGAACCGAACCGATTCGCGGCTGAAGTGCTAAACCTGATCGCCTCACCCGAACTGCGACAACAACAGGCCGAGGCGGCGAAAACGTTCGCGATGACCCACTACAGTTCATCGGCGGTCGAGGCCGGATTGCTCACTGCGATCAGGGCCGCGCAGTCGGACTTCGAGAGGGGAGGGTCAAGTTTCAGGTCTCCGGGCCCCACCGGGTAGCTGTCAGGTCGACCTGCAGCAGCTGTCCTGTCACGGGGTCCGGCAGCGAGGGTTCGACGTTCGCGAGCTGATAGCCATTGCGCTCTAGCATCTCGATCGCCTCGCCAATCAGCATCTCGCCCTTGTAGAGCTCGACGAGCGAGACCTCAAAATGCAGGGCATTGATCCTCGGCAGGACTCGCTGGGCACCGGCAAACACCTGACGTTCGTAACCCTGGGTGTCCACTTTCAGCAGGACCCGGGCCCCGGGAGGGACCAGATCGTCGAAGACCGAGTCGAGTCGACGGATGACCACAACCTGCTGGCTCTGGAACGCCGACCCCGGGTCGACGTCAGTGAGAGAGGAACGAATATCGAGCACCGAGCTGCTCACCAGATTGCGGGATACGTTAATTGTGGTGTGTCCGTCACTGTCCCCGAGAGCCCATGGACGGACCTCCCAACGATCGTCGCCGTCTGCGCGAGCGCGGAGCTCGGGTAGCGCCATATCGAGCGGCTCGAACGAGATGATGTGGCCGCCGAAACCAAGACGGCGACTTTGGGTGGCGAACTGGCCTGTGTTGGCACCTACGTCCAAGATCAAGTCGATCCGCGAATCGCGGAGGATCTGCATGCGGGAGAACCGGTTGAGGTCATACCCGCGGGAACGCAATACGTCGCGCGTGAACGTTCGCCAACTTCGTCGATTCATAGGCTGCGTGGGCTCCTTGTGACGGCTTACAACTCGCTCGTCGGGTCAAGTACGAAAGACGTGGCGGTCCTGCGTAGGTGATCATGGCATGCGTCTTCTTCCGTGACGAGGTCGAACCCGTCCGGACGGCTAGGACGGGCCGGTTGACGACACCCGTCGCCGTGGCACGGGAGCCGGTCGAGGATCGCCGCGGCGAACTGTCGCCCAGGAGGATGCGACGATGACTTGATAGAGGTAGCAATCATCGTGCCATGTATGCCCCGCGAGCGAGCTGGAACATCATGTGGGACAGGACGGCCGAGACCAGGTGACCGACCTCGTCGACCAGGCGGACCGCGGCGTGAAGGGATGCGCGAGTAGCCGGCTAAACCTGCCGGTGTACGGACCCACCACCGCCGCCGTGGCACTGACTGCGCGAAGCGCGACCGTCTCATTGTCGACTTGGAGTCGCAGGCGCTTCTCAAGCAGGATGGCGCGCGTTGAGACGGAGTATTAGGTGGCCCCAAAGGAGACCCGGGCGTCCATCTGACCCGTCGCGGAATGAATGTCGGTGACCAGATCCGGGTATCGGGTAGCGGCGCCAGCGCAGCACGACCGTTAGCGCGGCCCGCAATGACTGGCAGCAAGATGTGGTGCACGTCGGGCCATCGATCGGCAACCGACCCGCGAACGCACATCTCGCTCGGCGACCGAGTTGGAAGCAGGACGTTCACTGCCGATCCTCCGCGGTCCTCAGCGGTGGACCGGACAGGCAGCCAGACGCCTCGATGGCTAACCGTGTCGGTCGGTGAACGCGTCACGTGGTAGGTGGAGCGACACGCCCGAGGTCAACGCGGCCACCTGCTACGAGCCAGAATTGATCATTCCGGCACCAACAGTGACCCCGGTCGCCTCGTCGATGAGGACGAACGAGCCGGTGGTTCTGTTCTTCGAGTAGGGGTCGCACAACAGCGGCACCGTGGTCCGCAGCTGCACGCGACCGATCTCGTTGAGACCGAGCTCCTTCGTCTCCTGGTCGCGGTGCAGTGAGTTCACGTCGAGTCGGTATTGAACATCCTTGACCACCGCACGACCCATGCGGGTGGTGTGCTTGATCGCCAGCTTCTGCTTCGGACGCAACGGCTCGTTGGTCATCCAGCAGACCATCGCGTCGATGTCCTGGCTCGGCGTCGGTGCGTTCTTCACGCGGGCGATCATGTCACCGCGGCTCACGTCTACGTCGTCCTCGAGGCGGACCGTGACCGACATCGGCGGAAATGCTTCGTCGATCTCACGGTCGAACAGGTCGATCCCAGCGATCTTGCTGGTCAGCCCGCTCGGGAGTACGACGACCTCGTCGCCGGGCTTGAGCACGCCGCCGGCGACCTGGCCGGCGTATCCGCGGTAGTCGTGGAACTCGTCGGACTTCGGCCGGATGACGTACTGCACCGGCAGCCGGGTGTCGACCAGGTCACGGTCGGACGCGACGTGGATGTTCTCGAGGTGGTGCATCAGCGAGGAGCCGTTGTACCAGGGCATGTTCTCGGAGCGATTGACCACGTTGTCGCCCTTGAGCGCCGAGATCGGGA
>Ga0190275_10001658_pt1 | contig 16397 bp, 15 predicted proteins | sample Popmic550T_FD_133745 | JGI IMG/M metagenome (GOLD analysis project Ga0190275, IMG submission 133745) | Populus adjacent soil microbial communities from riparian zone of Yellowstone River, Montana, USA - 550 T | ecosystem: Environmental > Terrestrial > Soil > Riparian zone > Trees stand | place...
GCGATGTCGCGGCCGAGCTCGACCTCGAGGCCGATGCTGACCCAGACGTCGACGTACTGGGGTCCGCGCAGGAAGACTTCCGTCGTCACCAGGCGCCGCGGCTCAAGGTAGCGGCACACCGTGTCGAGGAAGAGCCGGTCCGGCTCCGGCGCCCAGGGGTGGGCCGGGTCCACGCTCGGGATCACCATGACCGTGACCGCCCCCGGTGACGAGGTCGGCGGCTGCGTCTGCGGGTTGAACGTGGGCAGCACCTCTACGCGGCCCAGCGACACCCCGGGGGTCCGGCGCACGATCGCCTCGAAGTCGGTCGCGGTGACCAGCCGGTCCCGGTGCTGGAGGAAGCGGGCTGCGTGCTTCTCGGCCTCGACGACGGGCTCGGCGTCCGCTCCGCCCCAGGTGGCGACGGGGTTGGTCACGCGGAACGTGCCGGCGAGCTCGGGCGCGGTGTCGATGGCCCCCGGTCCCAGGTTGCCGGCGGCACCGACCGTGACGTCGTAACTGGCCTGCAGCCCCGCCCCGTTGGGGGGGCGGGTGCCCCGGGCGCCGTTGCCGAAGCGCAGCAGCCCGGCCGCGGCGTCGAGCGCGAAGACCCGGGAGTCCGCCAGCGGCGGTGCCGGTGTCCCCGGCACCTGCCGTGGATCGCGCACGGGCACTTCGGCACCGGCCGCGAGCAGGTCGTCGGTCTCGTGCCAGGCCTGCGGCTGCCCGCTCGTCGGGGTCACCACCACGGTGACGGTCCCCGGGAGCACCGGCCCCCTCGCCAGCCTGGCCGACTGGTCGGGCCGCCCGTCGCCGTCGGGCAGCGGCTCGAGCACCACGCGTTCGCGCTGGGTGACCGTCACGGTGTTGAGCCCGGCGTGCAGGAGGTCCGCCTGCGCCCCGCCCGCCGCCTTGACCCGCAGCCACGTCACCAGCCGGTCTCCCAGCTTCGTGTCCACCAGGCTGGGCGGGAAGTCCTTGGCCCCCTCCTCCAACGGCTCGAGGTTGCTCCAGGTCCCGATCTCGTCCGACGCCTCGGGCAGCGGGATCTGCACCGTGCCGGGCTCGAGGAGCACGTTGACGGTCGAGCGGGCGGGCAGCGACCGGTAGCGAGCCTCCCGGCCCGGCGCGTCGTCGGGGAGGCGCCGGTCACCGCTGACGAGGGGCACCTGGTAGTCGAGCGGCGCGACGGCCGGAGCGTGGACGCCCCCGACCACCGCCTCGGCGGTCTCGGACGCGATGACGGGCACCACCCCGAGCGTGAGCGTGGCCCCGGCCAGTGCTTCCCGAGCCGCATTGCGGTCCTCCTCGGTGGGCGGTGGGCCGTCGGGCAGCAGCAGGGCCACCCACAGGGAGCTGTCCGCGGTCCACTGCAGGCTCGCCCCGGCGGGACCGAGATCGGCCAGCGAGAGCGTCCGGTAGAGCTGGAGGTCCTTCGCCTCGGGCACCGACGTCTGCATCGCGGCGTAGAGCTGCCGGTAGTAGTCCGCGAGCTCCGGGGTGGTGTCGGTCAGCGGCTGCTTGACGAAGCACTCGCCGACCACGGGCAGCACGTCGAGCCCGGCGTCCGTGCGGTACGCCGTGGCGCCGGCCCGCACCTCGAGCCCGGCGTCCAGGGTGACGGTGACACCGCCCCGCCGTTCGGGGGTGATGCTGACCAGGCCGCGCGCGGACTGGGCCGGCTGGGCGGTGATGCCCAGCAGGCTGAGGAACTTGCGCCGGTTGCGCTCGGGGATCTGGTTGGCGCGGTAGGCCAGCGCCTCGGTGAGGAAAGCCCACAGTTCCAGCATTGTGACGCCCGGATCCGCACCGTTGAAGTTGGTGTACTCGGGGTTGTGGACGGGGATGCGCGCCAGGGCATCGTCGACCAGTTCCTGGTACCCGCGGGGGTCGATCAGCGGTGGCGTGACGGTCACGGCGTACCACCACCCATGGCGATCGTCAGGGTCACGGCCTCCTGGGCGGAGGTCGCGACGAGCCGGTACACGATGGTCGCGGTCGCGGCGTCCGGGGTGTCCCGGGCGGGTTCGACCGCCACCCTCTCCACCTCGACGCGCGGCTCCCACAGGGCCAGCGCCTTGACGATCCGGTCCTCGACCTGGCGTCGGGTCGTCACGGTGTTGGGCTCCATCAGGTAGCCCGACAGGCCGCCGCCGAAGTCCGGCCGGCGGAGCCGCTCGCCGAGCTCGGTCATCAAGATGACGCGCATCGACTCGCGCACGTTCTGCTCGCCGGCGGACCAGGCGAGCCGCCCGTCGGTGTCCAGCCGCGGCGGGAAGCTGATGCCGCGGCCGATGAGCTCGCCGCTGCGCGGGGTGGTCCCGGTCGTCGTCATCGCTGTGGTCACGGGGTCACGCCTTCCCCTTGACCGGGACCGGGAAGCAGATCTTGAACAGCGGGACCCACCAGAACACCAGGTTGAGCAGGGTCACGAAGATGATCAGCACGACCAGGGCGCAGATCGTGATGATGGGCAGGGAGAAGGAGCAGATGAGCCCCAGGTCCAGGGGCTGGCCGTCGTCCATCTCCCCCTTGACCACCTTCTTGAGGTCCATGACGCGCTGCATCTGGCCCTGGAGCTCGCGCGAGACCATCACCCGGACGTTCCGGGGCGCCTTGCGCAGCCCGGCCAACGAGGTGTCGAGCGGCAGCGCGATGTGGATCTGCCGGGCGGGCGCGTCGGGGTCGAAGAAGGGGGCGATCGCGAACTGCTCGGTGGGGTCGCTCATGGTCTCGCGGTGGTCGGGGCGGCACCTGGGCCGCAGGTAGACGCAGCGGATGACGTAGCGGACGCCCGGGCGCGGGTCGAGCTTCGGCGACTCGAAGCCCTCGGGCAGCTCACCCTCCGCGCCGGGCGCGGCGGGTGCGCTGGGCAGCGCCGCGACGAGGCGGGTGCGCAGCAGCGCCGCGTCGATCGGCGAGGTCCTCAGGTCGATGCCCAGGCTGGGGGCGGGCCCGGTGTCCCCCCAGATCCGTTCGCGCTGGGCGTACGCCGCCACGAGCGCCTGCCGCCAGGTGGCCGTCCCGCTCGCCGCCGTCGTGTTAAGCAGCTGGTAGGCATCGCGCACCGGGCCCGCCGCCGGGGAGACGCCGCTCTGCACGGCGGTCCACAGAGACGGGACGTGGCGGGCGAGGATGTCCACCAGGTCCAGGAGCAGGAACTGCGAGGCGTCCACGCGCGCGGCCGTGCCGATCGCCTGCGTGTCGGCCGGGAGTCCGGCCGCCTGGAGGGCGGTGAGCGCGTCGACCACGCGCACCTGGATCTCGGTCGGGCGGGGGTCGGGCAGCACGGGGGCGGGCTGACCCGGCTCCGGCGTGAGCAGGCTTCCCGACCGGCTCTTGGAGCTGGCCGTGCTCGAGGTCGGCACCATGCCCACGAAGACGCGACGGGAGCGGTCCGGCCCGCTGCTGGTCATCTCGAACATCGGGAGCAGCTCCTCCCCCGGCTCCACGACGGCGGGATCGTCGACCGCGGTCCACCCGCTGCCCGTCCAGGCCAGCTCTGGGGCGGGCTGGCCGGCCGCCGGCTTCGCGGCGATCCGACGCATGACGAAGGCAGCCGACTCCTCGGCGCCATGGTCCACGTCCTTGTCGGGCAGGCCCACGACCCGGCAGACCAGGGCGGCGGCGACCAGGTTGAAGTGGCCGTGGAAGGGCTGGAACAGCTTCAGGTGGTCCAGCGTGGCCTGGTACGACGCGTCCGCCGCGGGAGGCCGCGCGCGATAGCTGACGGGCGTCGCGACGAGGGTCGCGAGCCGCTCGGGATCGTCGGCCAGCAGCGCCCCGAGCTCCTCCATGAAGTCGTCGTTGGTCATCCGCACCAGCACCGGGCGTCGCATCGTCGCGAGCTCCGTGCTGGTCGGCGCCTCGAGCAGGGAGCGCCACAGCGGCGACGCCGTCATCCAGGCGACGTCGTGGCTGACGAGCTGTGCCGTGGTCACCAGATGTTCCCCGCTCCCGGTGTGTACGCCGTGGAGACGACGGTGTTGGTGATGACCGTCTCGGCCTTCACCACCCCGCTGAACTTCGCCATGCCGGCGTCGACGGTGACCATCGGCGCGCTCACCGTGACCTGGGGCGCCTGCACGGTGACCTTGGCGGCGGCCTTCAACGTGATGCCACTGGTCTCCAGCTTGACCGAGTTGCCGCTCGAGTCCGCGACCTCGACGCCCGCCGGCCCGTCGGTCAGGCTGACCTTCTGGCCGCCCGGTGTCTCGACCACGAAGCGCTCCTGGCCGTCGTTGTCGTCGAGGGTGAGCTTCACGCCGTTGCGCGAGCGGATGACCTTGGTCGCGTTGCGGCCTGAGGAGTCCATCGACACCGGAGGCTTGTCGTGGCCGTTCCACAGCCCGCCGAGGACGTAGGGGAAGCGCGGGTCGCCGGCCTCGAAGGCCACGAGCACCTCGTCGTCGACGTCGGGCACGAACCACGAGCCCCGGTTGTTGCCGCCCATCAGCGTCGCGAGCCGGGCCCACACCTGGTAGGACCCGCCGGAGGCGTCCGGCGCCCACGGCAGCCGGACCTTGACCCGGCCGAGCCCGTCGGGATCCTTGAGGTCGGTGACCAGCCCGATCTGGACGCCGTACCAGCGGATGGCATCAGTGCGGACGGCGGTGGTCACGACGGCCTGCCCAGCCCGGGGCGCTCGACCACGAAGTCGCACCGCATGCCGTGGCGACGGTCGAAGCGGTACGCCGTCTCGGCGACGTAGTAGTCGCCGGAGAACAGCTTTCCGACGCCGTCGATCCGCACCGTCGCGCCGACCCGCAGCTTGGCGTCGACGACCCGGGCCGTCCCCCGGCCGCGCACGAACCGGCGGGCGCCGCGCCGGAAGACCGCCTCGGCCTCGGCCCGGGCCTCGACGCTGGCGAACGGCACGGCGTGCGCGATCGTCTCCTTGCGCTCGGCGAGGGCCGTGCGCAGCACGCTCGCGCCGCTGTCGGCGCTGCCCAGCTCGCCTCCGAGCGACTGGTCGTCGGCTCGCTCGGACAGGGCGCGCTTGGCGGCGACGTCCCACCCGGTGACCACGACGCTCGAGCGCTGGGACGCCAGGTCCGCCAGGACGTTGAAGCTCATCAACTCGCGGCCGAGCCCGAGGTGCGCGCGGGGGCCCCGGCGGCGGGAGTGCGTCGCCACGTGGAGGGTGCGGTCGTCCATCCAGAGCTCCGCGTCCAGGGCGCGGGCGCGCTCGCGCACGAACGCGAGGTCGCTCTGGTTGAGCTGCGCGAGCACGACGTGAGTGGGTCCGCTGATGTCGAGCTGGGCGGTCAGACCGTGGTCCTGCGCGATCGACCGGATCACCTGCTCGTCGGTCTGCTGGGTGAAGGACCGGGTGCGCCGCGTCATCCGCAGGTCCTGGAACCGGTCCTCGGCGAGCACGGTCACCTCGGGCGGCGCGCCGTCGGGGAAGCTGCCCTCGAGGCCGGTGATGCGTCCCCTGAAGAGCGGGTCCTCGTCCTGGACGACCGCCAGCTCCTTGCCGAAGTCGAGCTTGTCGCGGCCGAAGTACAAGAACCCGCCCTCCGCGCTGCCCGGCGCCCAGTTGCCGAACGTCGCCTCGCAGCTGGACAGCCCGTCCTGCGACTCCCGGACCTGGAGCCGCAGCAGGCCGGCGGCGAGCTCGGGCGCGGCCTGGCCGCCCAGCTTGATCGCGGGGACGGCCGGAGCGATGACGGGCGGCATCAGGTCGCGTCCAATCGCTCGGCGCGCTCCGCGAGGCGTCGCTGGCCCTCGGCCACCAACACGGCTGCCCAGGGATCCTGCGGCTTCGACGACTCCGTCGGGGTGGAGTCCCCCTGCGGCCGGGTCGGCGGCGACGGGACGATCTCGAACTCGTTGACGACGACGCTCACGACACGCCTCCCCCGCCCCGGGCCGAGAGGTCGACCAGCTGGCCGGGCTGGAGCCGCAGCGGGTCCTCGATCCCGTTGGCGCTGGCGATCGACTGCCACGAGGCGCCCGCCCCGGCCGACGACGCCATCCCGGGCAGCGTGGCGCCGGCGGAGGCCTGCGTCATCGGTGTGGTGCCCGATAGCGGCGGCGCGAAGCCTTCCCCGGATCCCGCACGCGCCCGGTTCGAGAACGCGAAGGTGATCTGCTGCTGCGACATGGCCAGGGACACGCTGGCGCGCAGCGGGCGGCCGTCGGACGACCAGAACTCCAGGCTCTCCTCCATGCCCTCGACCAACCCGTCGAACTGGAAAGATCCCCACACGAACCGCACGGCCGGCGGCGCGAACTTCGGCGCCTGCGCCTCCCCCGAGCCCGCGCTCCCGCCGGATCGGCCGCCACCGCCGTCGATCTTGCGAGGGGTGATGAAGTAGGCGACCCGCGCCGTGAGCTTACGGACGTCGTCGACGGGGGCCGTGCCGTCGGGGTACGCCGTCACGTCGAACCACAGCTGCAGCGACAGCTTGGTGGTGCCCGCGCCCACGAACTGCCGGGTCGACGACCCGCGCTGGTCGCCCGCACCGTTGTTCTGCACGATCTGATTGGCGTAGGTGACCTTCAGCGTCTCCGGGTTGAACTGCACCTTCACGGTGCGGTCGTCGTTGACGGTCTTGGTGAAGTCGGCATCGAGCTCGTGCAGCTCGGCGCGCTCGACGGCGGCGGGCTCAGGCACGGCTGCCCTCCGGGACCTGGACGGTCAACGACTCGTAGACGAGCTGGAGTTCCTCGATGGCCACGGCGCCGTCGCGCGCGTTCAGCGCCGGCGCCTTGAGCTTGACCGGGAGGCAGCGCTCTAGGACGAACCGAACCCGCTCCGTCACGCCGTCCTGCGCGAGGACTACGACCTCGCCGTCGGCCCGCAGGCTCGGGTTCTCGCCGGTGCGCGCGAACCAGGTCCACAGGTCGTAGGTCGAGGTCATGCCGCGCTTGAGGGTGAGGGTCCCGTAGCCCATGGCGCCGGCCGTCCGGTGCAGTCGGTTGTTGTTGCCACCCTCCTTGATGGTCTTGGCCTCCAGGGTCATCTCGAGCCCGTCGCATTCGGAGAACTGCGCGTCGCACACCCGCTGCGCCACGTCCTTGACGCGCAGCTCGACGGAGAAGTTGAACGTCGTGAACGGCCTGCCCGCCGCGGTCTCGGCCGCCATCAGGCACCGACCAGCCGGAAGCCGGGCTCGCCCGCATGCACCAGTCGGACCTTGAGGAACTCCAGGGGGCGCGAGGGCGCGTACGCGATCTCGACGATCAGCCGGCCCGCGTCGACGCTCTCAGCGGTGTTGACCGCCCCGACGGAGACGCGAAACGCCTCCCGCTCCGTCGCGCCGGCGAACGCCCCCTGGGCGAACAGGAAGCGCATCAGCTCGACGAACCCGCGCTCGATCCCGCGGCGCAGGACGGCGTCGTTGGGCTCGAAGACGTAGTGCGGCCCCTCGAGGAGCACGACCCGGCGGAGCAGCGAGTGCAGCCGGCGGACGCTGATCGGGCGCCAATCCTCGTCCGTCGTGAGGGTGTCCTCGGACAGCCAGCGGAACGAGTCGCGGGTGCGCACGACCAGGTTGGCGTTGACCCGCTCGTCGCGCAGCCACTGGCGGGCGGGCAACGACTCGTCGCTCACCGTCGCCACGACGTCGTGGACGCGGACGTTCGCCGGCGCGACCCACGCGCCCCGGGTGCGGGCGCGGGAGGCGATCACACCTGCCACCGCGCCGTCCGGGACCCCTGCAGTGGTGACCGTCGTGCCGACGTCGGGGGCCCCGTGCACCAGCCAGGGGTGGAACAGCGCGCCGTACCCCATCTCCCAGGTCTGGAGCGGCGCCACGACGTCGGCCTCCACCGGTGCCGTCGGCTCTGTCAGGGTCCGCCAATGACCTGCCACGTGGTCGGCCCGGTAGTGCTCGGGCACCGAGAGCAGCGCCAGCAGGTCGCCGCGAGCCGCGCACATCCGCAGGAGTGCCCGATGGAGGCCGAGCAAGACGCGGGGTTCGTAGTCCTCCACGGGAGTCGCGACCAGACCGAGACTGGGGTCGCCGGCCGCCCCGCGGCCCTGCGACCAGTCCCCCGCGACGGGAGCCTCGGACGCCCCCGCCCGCACCCGCTCGGCGCGGACCCGGAAGTAGCGCGGCACGGTCGAACGAGCGGTGAGCACGGTGCGCAGCTCGCCACCGCGGTAGACCTCCCGGGCGTCCTGCCAGCCCGTCGGGTCCCGCGTCTCCTCGACGACGTACCCGAGGCCGTCCGCACCGGTCGGGTCGGGGGCGGCCCACTCGACCACCAGGCCGGCGTCCGATGCCTGCGGTGGCGACAGGAGCGGCACGCCCGGGCGCGACTCCGGCGCGCATTCGTCGAAGTCGCCGTGGTCGCAGGGTGGCTCCTCGGGGACGTCATGGGAGGGCGGCGACTCCCCCGGCTGCCGTGCGGGCGCGCGACGCCAGCCCACCTGGGCGGCGTCCGGTACGGCGACGACCGTGACCTCGTCGACCCCGAGGAGCGCGTGGATCCCCCGCGGCCGGGGCTCGCGCCCGAGCCAGGCCAGCTCCTCCGCGCGGGCGACCAGCGCACCACCTCCGTGGCCGACCAGCCGCATGTCGACGAACGACCGCACGTCGGCGCCCTTCTCATCCGGGTCGCCGACGAGCGGACCCGGCACCCGGACGATCCACGCGCGGGTGCCGCCGTTGACGAAGAAGTCCCGGACCGCCGCCCCCAGCTGACCCGTGACGACCCTGCCCCCCGCCTCGTCCCAGCCCAGGTCGACTTCACCCCCGAACTCCCGGCGGAAGTCCTCGACGCTCTCGACGGCCACCGGGTCGTGCATCTTGCCAGATCGCGCGTACCCGACGAACCCCACGACGTCCATCCGCGGCAGGATGCGCGGCGAGACCAGGGGCACGTCCTCGAAGCGCACCCCGGCGAGCGGACGGAAGTCGGTGAGCGTCACGAGCCGAACTCCGCCTCGAGCCGCTCGTAGGTCAGGGTCATCTCCTCCATGGCCACGTCGGTGGCCTTGCCGTTGAAGGGCCCGGTGACGTACTTGGTGATGCGGGCGTTGAGCATGCTCCAGGTCGCCACCACGTCACGGTGGTCCTCGCTCATCAGCGTCAACCGCACGGTCCGCAGGGAGCTGGCGCTGCCGTTCCTGATCTCGTGCAGCCAGTCGTAGAGCGTCGACGAGCCCATCACCCCACGCTTGAGCGTGACGTCGGTGGACTTGTTGAGCAGCGTCACCTTCATCACGCCGTTCTCCTTGGCGTTGCCGGCGCGGTACTCGGCGACGGTGACCTCCATGCCGAGATTGCTGCACTCCTGGAACCCGGCATCGACCGAGCTGGTGTCGCCGGTGCCGAGGTCGACCAGGAAGTTGAACTGGCCGTAGGGGCGGTCTCTCTTCGGCGGTGTGGGCATGGGCGGGGTCCTTTCGGATGGAGCGGTTCGAAGGTCAGCTGCGGGTGGCGGTCCACTGGCCGATGCGGAAGATCACGAACTCGGCCGGCTTCACCACGGCCACGCCGACCAGGCAGACCAGCCGCCCGTTGTCGATGTCGTTCTGCGTCATCGTCGAGCGATCGCAGCGGACGAAGTACGACGTCTCGGGCCGGTCGCCGAGGAAGGCTCCGCTGACGAACTCGTTGAACAGGAAGTCCGACACCGTGCGCCGCACGTTGGCCCAAAGCTGCGGTCCGTTGGGCTCGAAAACCGCCCACTGCGTGCCGACGTCGATGGACCGCTCGAGGTAGGCGAAGTAGCGCCGGAGGTTGACGTACTTCCACTCCGGGTCGGAGCTGATGGTCCGCGCGCCCCAGAGCCGATAGCCGCGGCCCTCGAAGTAGCGGAAGCAGTTGACGCCTCGGGGGTTCAGCACCTCCTGCTGCGCCTTGTTCAGCGTCCGCTCGAAGCCGATCGCCAGCGTCACCACCTCGTTGGCGGGAGCCTTGTAGACCGCGCGCTCGGTGTCGTTGCGGGCGTAGATGCCCGCGACGAAGCCGGCGGGCGGCAGAGAGATCTCCTGCTTGGTGATCGGGTCGAAGACCCGCACCCACGGGTAGTACAGAGCCGCGTGCTTGGAGTCGAGACCCGCCCGGAGGGTGCTGACCTCGGTGAGATCCTGCTTGTTCCCCGACTCTAGCACCGCGATGCGGTAGCGCATCCGCTCGGCGTGCGAGATCAGGCACTGGATGATGCCGAGCGACACCGGCCGCTGGCGGGTCTCCCCCATCCCCGCAGTGGCACCGGGCGCGGCAACGATCGAGACCTCCTCCAGGTCCTCGAACTGCTTGAGCCCCGTCTTGTCGTCGGGGTTGCGCTGCTCGCCCTCGTACTCGGCCGGCCCGGGCCGGTCGCCGTCGTCGCCGTTCTTGAGCAGCACCTCCATGGATCGCAGGTCCGGGTCCTCCAAGGGGTTGGCCAGCGCAGTGTTGAACGCGCCGACGTTCCCTGACCCGATCCGGATCGCGTCGAGCACCGTGAGCCCGTCCCTGTCGGTCTCGAGCACGATCGGGACCGTTCGCCGCCACGACAGGTTTTCCGGCTGGGCGGCGAACTGGTGGGACAGCGAGTCCTGGGCGCCGAACGACCTGTGCTCCGCGTCCAGCGGCAGCCTCCCCCAAACCTGCGGCAGTCCTGCCTCCGGGTCGTCGGGGAACACGGTGACGGTGGCCGTGACGACCTGGACCTTGTCGGACTGGGTGGGATCGTCAGGGTGCACGTACAGGCTCGACGCGGGGAGCTCGTCGTCTCCCGCCGAGAGCGTGGTCGACGGCCGCTTCAACGTCCAGGTCCTGCCCGTCTCGGTCTCGATCGCGTGCGCCTGCCAGAACTCCGGAGTGCGGGTGGGACGAGTCAGCTGGACGACGTCCAAGTGGGCGACGGTGTGAAGCACCGGGACCGCTCCCTCCGGGGGCGAGCCCTCGGGGGGCGAGCCCTCGGGGGGCGAGGCGAGCTCCGGCGGGGACCCCGCCTCCTCTGTCTCCTCCTCGACCGGCCGGGGTGCTCGGGCGGTCAGGTCGGGCAACCCCGAGAGCACGTTCGGGCCCACCTCGACCGTGATCCGAACCCGCCGTGACGACGAGGCGCCGGGGAAACGGGACTTGATCGTGAGCTTCGGCGCGCCTGGGGTCGCCGGCTCGCTCGGCCAGCTCGCGCAGCCGTCGGACTTAGTCTCCGAGTTCCGGGCGAAGACCCGCTGCACGTAGAGCCGCTTCCCGCCGTTCTCGAAGAACGCGCGCGCCGCGTGCCACATGAAGTTGTGAATCGGTGCGCCCTCGTTGCCGAAGACCAGCTGGGAGCCGTCGCCGTACACGCGCTCGTAGTCGGCCATGCCGGTGATCAGCTCCGGCTCCACCGACGTCGGCCCGTAGCGCGTCGGGCCGATGAACCCGGTCGTCGTGGTGCCGACGCCCTCGATGGACTTCGCGCGGTAGGAGACCTCTTCGACGAAAACGCCGGGGGCAAGGTACTCGGGCATGGTCTCTCCTTACGGCCCGACGAGGAGGGCTCGTCGGGGGTCGTCGTTGCGGAGCACGAGCTCCTGCCCGTACGTCAATCTCGCCCTAGTGAGCGTCGCCCCCGACTCGGTCATCGAGAGACGGGCAGGGGTCTGCTCCAGCAGGTCGCACAGGTCGGGCGGCGAGGTCCAGCCGCCCTCGGGGACCGGGGGCAGCCCGGCCAACAGCGTCAGCTCCCAGGTCGTCCCGGTCAGCGGGGGCCGGCTCACCGGAGGGCCGGACCCGAACGGCACGGACGCCTCCGGCACCGAGCCGCGGGTGCGGGGACGCCGGGGGTGGGGCAGGAACACCGCCACCTGTCCCCGCTCGTCGGCGACCCCCATTGCCGTGTCCCCCGTGTCGGAGACCAGCTTCAACGTCGCGTACGCCGCCGGATCGTCCACGTCCCGGTCCAGCGCGGCCCGCACCACCCCCAGGCCGACCGGCGGAGGTCGACCGGGCAGGGAGAAGAGCGGCACCGAGGCCCCGTCGCGCCCCGCACCCTCCACCGGCGAGCCCCCGGCCTCCGGCGGGCTGCCGCACACCACCTGGAGCAGGCCGTCCACCGGCAGCGTGACGCCGAGGTGGAACGCCAGGTAGCGGCCCTGGGGGTCATCGACGGTGACCCGCCCGCGCAGGCGCGGCTCGTCACCGTCGTGACTGCCCAGGGCCCAGGCCACCAGGCCGGGCACGGACCGCCACGCGAACACGCCGGACGGCGTCACCACCCCGGTCGTGGACCCGGCGAGGCCGGCGATCGTCAGACGCACGTCAAGGTCCCGGACGACCTCGCCGGTGGCGACGTCACGGAAGCGCAGGCCGAGGACCGGCTTCCGGCTGTGCTTCTCGATGACGTGGGCAGCGGCCAGCGTGGTCACGACGTCCCCCCCGCGTACCGGAACTCGCGGGTGCCGACCAGCGCGCCGTCGCCCACGGCCACCCGGGAATCGATCATGACCTCCCGGGCGACGTAACTGGCCGAGGGCGCCGCCCGCTGCGTGGCCACCTGCCACACGTCGTACAGGTCCTGCAGGGACAGCGGTTCCCAGACCAGCTCGACCTGCTCGTTCTGGCCGAAGACGTCCTCGGTGTCCGGGAAGTCGTTGAGCAGTGTGGTGGGGAGCACCGGGGTGTCGTTGAGCACGGACACCGCCCAGCCCATAAGCCGGTGCGCGGTGTCGGCATTCGACGACCAGGGAGTCACCAGGTAGTGCAGGTCGAGCGGGATGGACGCCAGAAACGTGCCGTCGGGGGTGGTTCGGAGCCCGCGGTCGCGCCGGGTGAGACTGACGTTGACCCGGTAGAGGTACACGCTGACGACGACGCCCTCGGCGGGCTTCTGCAGCTGCTCTGCCTGGTAGAGGCTCACAGTGAAGCGCGGCAGCGTCGCGTCGCGCTGCGCCTCCGCCTCCAGCAGGCCGACGATCGCGGCCGACGTGGCAGCAATCGCATTGTTCGTCGCCATGTACCGACCTTCGAGATCAGGCCGGCCGCGGGCAATGGACCCCTGAGGTCCAAACTCGATCCGCTTGGGTGCACGTTCGACGGGATCGCGGAGCCGCTTGGCGCCTGGACCGGTCTCGTCCGGTGTCCGGAGAACAGATCGATGACAAGACAAGGACAGCGGGCGGAGCTACCCTCATCCCTGGCGGCACGCGTGGTCTCGGGGTAGGCGCCCGACCGACTCGTTCGGTGTTCCCCCTCGTCAGGCCAGCAGCAGCGTCGCCACTCCCTCACGGGCTCAGGGGAGGGGCAGTGGGAGCAGGGTGGATGGACGGCGTAGGTGCCGTGAGCGAGCCGGGAGCCGCCCCGATCCGCGTCTTCCTCGTCTCGCCGATCCGGATCTACCGCGAGGGCCTCGCCCACGTCCTCGCGAGCTACGAAGGCGTCGACGTCACAGGGTCCGCCGACCGCGTCGAGCCTGCCGTGCCGATGGTTCGCCGGCGCGAGGTCGACATCGTGCTCTACGACCTCCGCACTCCGTCGGGCCTGGCTGGGGTACGCAGGCTCGCGACCGCCTCACAGGTGCGTGTCGTCGCGCTCGGCATCGAGGAGAGTGTCGACTGGGTGATCGCCTGCGCGGAGGCTGGTATCGCTGGCTACGTCACCGACGACACCTCGCTTGCCGAGCTGGTCGCCCGGATCGAGGACGCCGCGCACGGAAACTTCCGCTGCCCTCCGCACATCGCGGCGAGCCTCCTGCGGCGCCTGGCCACGATCAGCCCGCAGCCGGGTCCTCCGAGCAGCGGCAACCGGCTCACCGCACGTGAGCTCGAGGTGGCCGCGCTTCTCCAGGAAGGCCTGTCCAACAAGCAGATCGCCCACCGGTTGACGATCCAGCTGGCCACCGTCAAGAACCACGTGCACAGCATCCTCGAGAAGCTGGAGTCCCCGACCCGCGTCGATGCGGCGGCCGTGCTGCGCCACTCGTACGTCGACGTGACCAGCACACGCCGCCAACACTCCTCCTGGTAACGCCAGGGTTCACTCACGATGCCCATGTCGGTGCTGCCCGTGGATCCTCAGCGGGTCGCCCTCGGACCCGTCGACGTGGGTCGCAGGTGGGCATTGCCATGAAGGGCAGACCCAGACCTTGCGGCGCCACTTGCTGCGCCACAGGATGTGGGGCGTGGCAATCGAGGCAGCGACGTGCGCGCCGTCCGCGTACTGATCGCCGATCTCCCAGACCTGCAGGCCGACGTGCTGGCGAGGCTGGTGCGGGCGGAGCCCGACATGGTCGTGGTGGGTGGGGGCGAGCCGGCACCGTTCGCGAGGGTGCCCGATCTCGCGCCGGACGTCGTGCTCGTCTCCCCCAGACAGCTCGCCCTCGCGCTGACCGAGGGCGCCCAGCCTTCGCTGATCGGCCTGGGTCGCCCCGGCGTCGGCGTCCTCGCCGTCGATGCCGTCAGCGGAACGATCATCCATGCGGTCGTCGTACCCGACGAGCCGAGCTGGCCCGCCAAGGTCGTCGCGGCGATCCGTGGTGCGACGCCGTCTGAGCCGGACCTCGCCTGACGTCGACGGTGTCCCGCTGATGCGGCAACCACGGGACGGCATCACGCCCCGACGGCGACTACCGATCGACGAGGCCCCGAACGCCGGCCGACGACCGGAGAGCCCGGCAACGTCCGGAAACCTCACGGGCACGCTCGGAAGACTAGCCAGCCGACCCCGTCGTGCCCACCGCCGGAACGTCACCCTGCGCATCGCCGGCCAACTACGCCACATCGACGTCGGCCGAACCTACGCACGAACCCGCGTCATCCTGCTCGTCTAGACCTACACGTCCGCATCGTCCACGCCGCCACCGGCGAACTCCTGCGCGAACTGATCGTCGATCCCAGCAAGGACTACCGGCCACTAACGACCCCGAAATGACAAACACCCGAACCTGCTTCCGCAGGCCCGGGTGTCCGTATGTCCGGAGACATCACACTTGTAGCGGGCGCAGTGTGCTGGTTCAGGACATAGGAAACCCATGTCTCAAGACATAGGAAACCTGGTCGTGGGTTCGATGCTCGGCCATGTCGAAAGCCAGGCTCGTCATCACTGCTGTCATCCTCGAGGGCCGTACCCAGGCCGAAGTCGCCGCCACCTACGGCGTCTCCAAGGGCTGGGTCTCCAAGCTGATCACCCGCTACCACCTCGAGGGCGAGGCCCCTTCGAGCCGCGATCAAGGCGACCCAAAAGCTCACCGGCCGCGCTGGACCCGGCCACCGTCGACCTGATCGAGCAGCTGCGCGCACAACTGGCCACGACCGGGCTGGACGCCGGACCGGACACCACCGCCTGGCACCTCGAGCACCACCACGGCACCCTGGTTTCCAGGTCGACCATCAGCCGCTACCTCTCCACAGCAGGCCTGGTCACCCCGGAACCGAGGAAGCGCCCGAAGTCCTCCTACCTCCGGTTCGAGGCAGCGATGCCGAACCAGACCTGGCAGTCAGACTTCACCCACTACCCACTGGCCACCGGAGTCGATGTGGAGATCATCAGCTGGCTCCACGACTGCACCCGCTACGCCCTGCACGTCAGCGCCCACGCCCGGATCACCGGGCACATCGTCACCGCGACCTTTCCGACAATCCCTCGCCCAGCACGGGATCCCCGCCTCCACGCTGACCGACAACGGGATGGTCTACACGACCCGCCTCGCCGGCGGCATCGGCGGACGCAATGCCTTCGAGAGCGAACTCAGACGCAATACCTTCGAGAGCGAACTCAGGCGCCTGCACGTAGTCCAGAAGAACTCCCGCCCCAGCCATCCCGACCACCTGCGGGAAGGTGGGGAGATTTCAGCAGACCATGAAGAAGTGGCTCCGCGCCACCCCGTCCAACCAGCCACGATCACCGAACTCCAGGCCCTGATCGATGCCTTCGTCGATGAGTACTGAACCGCCGCCCGCACCGCTCGCTGCCGCACCGGGCTACCCCAGCAGCCCGCTACGGCACCATGCCCAAGGCTCTCCCCGGGAACTCCCGCGACCCCGACACCCACGACCGGATCCGCCACGACCGCGTCGACAAAGCCGGCTCGGTCACCCTGCGCCACAGCGGCCGACTGCACCACATCGGCGTGGGGCCGAACCTACGCACGAACCCGCGTCATCCTGCTCGTCCAGGACCTCAACATCCGCATCGTCAACGACGATCACCGGCGAACTCATCCGCGAGCTCACCCTGAACCCACACATCGACTACCAGCCCACCGGAGCCCCCAAAGGACCCACCAGACGACCCCGGAAATGACAACCGCCGGGCCTGCAGTTGCAGGTCCGGCAGTTTCCGATGTCTTGAGACATCACACGGTCGGGCTGACAGGATTGAACCTGCGACCCCTTGACCCCCAGTCGGCAATCGGACCCGTCCTGCCAACTCAAGCGAAAACCTGCGCTCACCTGCGAAGACACCCGCGCTCCGGTTGTGCGAGTTTGCGCCCGAAGGCTGCAACCTGACTGACTCTCAGGGGGTTTACGACTAGTTAACGACCAC
>Ga0190275_10001659_pt1 | contig 16396 bp, 17 predicted proteins | sample Popmic550T_FD_133745 | JGI IMG/M metagenome (GOLD analysis project Ga0190275, IMG submission 133745) | Populus adjacent soil microbial communities from riparian zone of Yellowstone River, Montana, USA - 550 T | ecosystem: Environmental > Terrestrial > Soil > Riparian zone > Trees stand | place...
AAAGGGGTTCCACGACGGCATCCAGGTCGCGGTGATCGCCTCCGGGCCGAGCGCCGGCACGATGTCGCCCGCAACTCGCAGATGCGCACGGACGCCGACCCGACTGGCCAGCTGAACCGACCCGGAATCCTCGGGAACGAGTTCGGCCACGATGCCCGCGGGATGATCACCTGGAGTGGCGTCGCCAGGTATCTCGATCGTGAGCGGGATGGCTACGGTGGCCTGGGGCTCGAGCGCCACGATCAGGCCGCCGCCCTCGCGTGGCACCGCACCATCGACCGGCGCGATGGTGATCCACGATCCGCCATCTACCGGCTGCTCGTCGGGCGGCAGAAGGTCGAAGCCGCCCTCCGCAGAGAGAACTCCGTCGCTCGCATAGACGGCGAAGGTGGCGGGAGTGGCGCTGAAGTTCGTGACGGTGACCTGGTCGACGGCACTGGCGCCAGGTTCGATCTCATGGCGCAGTGATACTCGTCCGTCCGGCGCGCCGACGGATGCGGGCTCGATCGTCCATGTCGTCTCTCCCGCGGACGGTGCGGCGGTGCTGTGGGCAACGACGGTCGTCTCGTGGGCGAGCGCAGGAGTGGCGGACGCGATCAGTGCGAGCGATAGCGCGGCGCAGATCAGGACGTGCAGCTTCGATGAGGTCATGGTTCTCTCGGAATTCTCTGGTTCTGCGGTCCTGGGGTGCGACCGACCTTCGGTCGCACCCCAGGCGTGTCGTCGACCCAGTCGACGGAGAACAGAGACACCGTGACGGTGCCCCGGTATGTCCCAGGCGGAGGGTCCACCGGAACCTCGAGCAGAAGGTCCGCGGTCAGATCTGCAGATCCGAACCGGCCCTCCGCGTCGGCTGACGCGAGCGATGCCGGGTCGGCGAGGCCGGGTCCGCCATCGAGCACGCTCGGCACCGTCGCTCCCGCGACCAGTCCCGTTCGCGGCGTGAGCACTTCAGGCGTCCAGCCCAGGTGCTCCGAGCCGAGCGTCATCGTGCCGCTGGTCAGGTCACTGGATTGACCGGAGACCTGCCATCCGCCGCCGGCGGCCTGAGTGAACGCGCGGGAATCTCGAGATCGGTCTTCCCGTCCGCCGTGATGGCGATGCCTTCCGTCGCTGCGAGCATGTTCTGCTGGTCGTTGAGGTAGACCTCCGGCTGCGCGTCGATGTCGATGTCGGTGCTGATGGCGGTGGTGCCGTTGTCGCGGGGGCAGGTCACCTGTTTCGACGCTCGGCGTCGGTACGTCGCAGCGTACAAGAAGCCACGCCTGCAGGGCGAGGCCTGGCGATTGCCCACGGCACATCCGGGGGGTACCTGATGGGCTGCAGAGATCTACCTTCGTGTCCCGGCGATGATGCCGGAGTGACGTGCCGGAGGCTCGCGCTTCGAACGGTCGCCGAAGTCTGCGGAGTGGGGCGCACGACCATCACAACGCTTGTTCGCGAGGCGTCGAGCCCCGGCCGTACATCGCTGGCCTCCTACGAGACCGTCCGTCGCGTACTCGAGGTCCAAGATGTCATGGTGGTCGGCAGGAGAGCAGGCGTGGGGCGGGCATCGGGGCCCATCTAGCCGATCCCGGTACGCGCCCAAGGTGTGGACCGTTGTCCATGACGCCAGCTTGTGCGATCGGGCTCTCTATGCCGCAAGCTGTCGAGGGCGATGGCGTCGGCCTAGTCGAAGGAGACGGACTCCAGCTCTGTGCCTTCGGCAATGTAGATGCTCTCGTCTGTCACCTTGCCTTCCATCTGTCGATGCCTCCGCCGTAGCCCGCGATCGGGTACGCGGCATACGCGAAACGCGTGCCTTGCGGGTTCCAGCTGTTGACGTTCAGGGATCCTTGGCCGCCGAATAAGGTGATCACGTCGCGGACGCCGCCGCCGTCCGGCGCCATCATCCGGATGATGAGTTCGACATCAGCGGGATGCGACTGGGTACCGGACTCGTAGCTGAGGTAGAGCACCTTCTCGCCAGCCGGGTCGAAATGCGGGAACCAGTTCACCCGCTCATCGAAGGTGAGTTGCTCATGATCGCTGCCGTCGGTGCGCATGCGGAAAATCTGCGCGTGGCCGGGAGCAGTGGCCGCCTCTTCAGAGTTGTAGTAGATCCACGCGCCATCGGGGGAGTACTCCGGCCCGTCGAAGTGGCCCGTCTCGTTATCGGTGAGGTAGAAGTCTTCCCCGCCCCCTGCCGGGATGGTCGCCAGGCGCACCCGACCGCGCGGATTCGGGTCGTCGCCCACCGCGTGCGTCGCAACGTATGCGAGAGTGCGACCGTCAGGAGATACGCCGTGCAGCCAGTAGAAGTATTGGAGTTCGGGTGGGAAGTCGTTGGAGATCTTGCGGACGTCACCGCCGGTGATCGGCACGCTGTACAGATGCCCGTTCGCACTGAAGTAGACGAGGTGCCCGTCGGGCGAGAGGATGTGGTCGTTGTTGACGCGGTCGACGCCCTGGGTATCGATCGCGCGAACCGTGCCGCTCGCGATCTCTATCGTGAAGAGCCCCCCGCCGCTGTTCACCACGAGATTGGTGCCGTCGGGGCTCCAGTTAGGGGCCTCGAACAGCTGGTCGGACTCGAATACCAGATTGCCCGTGCCACCGTCGGCATCGCCGATGATGATCTGCGTCGTCTGATTCGGCTGGAGGTCTTGACGGCCTGGCCATCTGTTGGTTTCGAATGTAGTCATGTTGGATCTCACTTTCGTTGTCTGAGGTCGCGATGAGCGGTCTGAGCGTTCCTTCAAGAAGGACTCGATGTCGGTTGGTTCGAAATCAACGAGGCCGAGGTCTGCAGCCAAGGAGGCATGCCCAGCCGACGGGCGGAATACCAGCCCAGATTGAAGACCGCGATCGCCCCCGTCGTCGTGGCCGCGATGATCGTCCCGAGGTCAGCCACGAGAATGGCCCAAGCCACCCATATGAATTGATTGACCACCTCAAGTACAAGGAATGGCGTGGATACACCGCGAACGTGTTGCGCCCGGACTATCGCGACGCTCTGTCCCGCACCTGAGAGAACGGCGGGGATGATAGCGACCACCCCGTACACGCCGGAACCGAAGGCCTGGTCGATCAGGATCATAACGGCGGCGAGAGCAAGCCCCGGCACTAGCGTCAGGAAGGAGTTTCGGCCCAGCTGCTGCACCATCAGGTGAAGAATCGGCACAGTGGTGAGCAATGCGAGGGCACTGGCCACGAACTGCGGCGGTTGACCGATCGTGATGGCGTGTGCCGCCCACCCGATGTTTAGGGCGAGCATCGCCTGCCAGGCCACAAGCGACAGGCCGTCCACACTCCTCGTGCGGGCGAGCCGGACGAGCTGTGGCAGACCGAGCACCACGCCGGTGAGCGTGCCGACCCATCCGACGAGCTCGGCGACGGTCACGAGGTCCGCACGACGAAGTCGCTGAAGCAAACCTCGACCACGTGTGTCGGCGACGACGGAAACCCTGTGACGTTCGAATTCATCGCTGACCCGGATCCGCACCTCGCGCGGCGCGATACGCCGCTATCCCTCGCATCAGGGCGATGTGGTCGGATTCCTCGGCGTCGATGAGCCCGGACAACGCGACTGTTCCGACCACCAGTCCACCGACCCAGAGCGGCACAGCCCCACTCGCGACAGCGAACTTGCCCGGATCGAGCCAGGCGGGGTTTCGCCCGGCCAGCCGCGTTGTAAGGGCAACTTCGAAGCTGGGGGCTTCGCATTGCAGCGCGGTGTTCCGCTTGCGCTCAACCCACCCGTCGTTCTCCGCGGTCGTCCCTTCGAACGCGGCATGGAATACTCGTTGCTCGCCCACATGCACGGCCACCGTAATCGGCAGCTGTTCACGCTCGCTCATGGCGGCAACGGCTTGCCCGATTTCTCTCGCCTTCGTCCGATCGAGTGAGGTGAACTCGAGCAGGGCGCGCTCTGCGCGCACCTGCTCGAGCATCCTGACGCGCGCTTGTTCGTCCATGTTCCCCGCCTACAGTTCTTGAATTCGGATATTGCGCCAGCGGCATGCAGCGTTGCGCCCCCAGCGCGCCTCGCCCATGCCGGGGTCGTTGTCGTGCACCTCGAAGGCGATGTGACCGCGCTCACCCAGAAGCGACCACACCGCCTCAGCGTCGTAACCTGGCCAGGTGATCGCGGCAGTGTCGATCTCCGCGACGAGCACCTCGTTGACCCACGTGGTCACGCGCGGGGGCGTGCCCTCGCAGCGTATGCGCAGCGTGTTCCAGTCGTTCCACCGCCATGCATCGAGGAAGGCGGCGGCATCGCCCCCTCGAGTGAGCAGCGCACGCTTCTGCGGTGTGATCGGCTCCAGGGTGGTCGATGGGTCGTCCTCGATGAGACCGATGGCACAGCCGTGGTCGTCCTCGTGTGCGGCGATACTGAACGGAACGCCGTGCAGCCCGGAGATGCCGTTTCCGTAGAACCCGCCGATTGAACCGGACTGCCGATGGTCGACGAGGATCTGCAACCCCTCCCAGGAGTCGCGGCGCCGACGGATCATGACCCCGGTATCGGCCGGCCAGTCCGGCTTCATTTCCAGCGCGAGTTCGAATGAGCCGAAGGTACTCTCACTCACCAGGTAGCCGCCCCATCCGGGAGTGTCCGCGGCCTGACGTCCGACGATCGCTCCGTCCTCGACACTCCAGACCGCGGGGTAATGTGCGGCGCGCGTGTTCAGGTCGTGCGGCATACCGGGGATGACATCGAGCACGTGCGGACCACCGGGGAACACCGTGCCGTAGATCCGCGGTACAGCGAACCAGCCGTGCAGGCTGTGGCCGTCGAACAGCGAGACCGGGGCGCTCACGCGATGACACCAGTGACGGGCCGCGGCACTCCGGCCTCGGCGTAGATCGCGTCGATGAGCTCCATGGTGGCGACGAAGTCGGCGCCCTCGGTGTCAGCGGGCATGCCGGTCTTCAGCGCCGCAGCCACGGCGTCGAGCTCGTGGTCGTACGTCTCCTGTCCGGCGACAGTCCACGTGCGGGTGACACCGTCTAAGACGGTTGTCACACTGTGGCCACGGTGAGGCAGGACGAGATTGTCGACGTGCAACGTGCCGCGCTCGCCCGTCACCACGACCGGTGCGCTGAACGAGACCCCGGGCGCCATGCTCGCGTGGAGGGTGCCCGTCGCCCCGGCGTGTGGCCCTGACTCGAAGACGACGCGTGCGTCGATCGTGATGTCAGCGCCGAGCTCGTTCGGCACATGGGTCGCGCTCCTCACCACCGGTTCGGACCCTCCGAGCACACGCAACCAGTGCACGGGGTAACATCCGAGGTCCATGAGTGCCCCGCCGCCCAGCTCCGGGACGTGTCTGATGGACGTCGGCGAGTAGGGATTGTCGGCGGTGAAGGAGGCGTCTATGGAGACGATCGACCCGAGGGCACCCGAATCGACGACCTCTCGCAGGGCAGCGGTGAGGGGGTGATAGTGGTCGTGGAACGCCTCGATCAGGTGTCGCCCGGATCGCTCTGCGACGGATGCCGCGAGGCGAGCCTCCGCAGCATCCATGGATATGGGCTTCTCGCAGAGCACGTCCTTGCCCGACTCGAGCGCCGCGATCGACCACGACACGTGCTCCGAGGGGGGCAGCGCCACGTAGACGAGATCGATGTCGTCGTCGGCGAGCAGTGCGTGATACCCGTCGTAGGCGCGCGGGATGCCGTGCTCCTTCGCGAAGTGGGTGGCGGCAGCGAAGGAGCGCGCTGCGATCGCGACGACCTCCATGTCCGCGCGTCGGCGCACCGGTCGGATCAGCGCCTGCGGAGCGATGCCCGCCGCCCCGAGGATGCCGACGCGGATCACTCCGCATCTCCCGTTTCGACCGGGTACTCCACGAAAGCGATACGGGTGCCGTCGGGGGACCAGCTCGGCACGTTCATCGTTCCCTGTCCGCCGAGGAGGCGCTTGAGATCCCGGACGTTCCCACCGTCGGCATCGCAGAGCCGAACGATGACGTCTCGATCGGCCGGGTGCCCCTCGGTGCCGGGAGGAAAGCTGACGTATGCGATCTTCTCGCCGTCGGGTGAGACGTGCGGGAACCAGTTGACACGCTCGTCGCTCGTCAGCTGCTCGATTCCCGATCCATCGGTGCGCATGCGGAACAGCTGCGCGTGGCCCGGCGCCGTGTTCGCCCGCTCAGAGTTGAAGTAGATCCATTCGCCGTCCGGGGAGTACTCCGACCCGTCGTCGGGGAACTCGTCGTCTGTGAGTTGGACGTCTTCGCCGCCGGCGGAGGGAATGGTGAACACGTTCGCCGGTGCCCATGTGCCATCCTCGCGCGAAACAAGGCCGATGTACGCGAGGGTCCGGCCGTCCGGACTCACGCCGTGCAGGAAGTGGAGCCGGCCGTCCTCGTTGTCGTTCGTCACGCGGACCGCCTCACCGCCGGCGAGGGGCGCGCGGTAGATGTGCCAATCGTTGGCCGACACGAAGACGTGCACGCCGTCGGGGTCCAGGACGTGGTCGTTGTTGAGCTCGGGAAGGTCTCCGAGGTCGATGTGCTGCGGAGTGCTCGGGTCGTCGAGGGCGAGACGGAAGAGGTGGCCGTCGCCGTTGACGTACAGCGCCGACCCGTCCGATGCCCAGTTCGGGGCTTCGTAGAGGATGTCGTCCGATTCGTGGACGACGTGGACGTCTCCGCTGACGACGTCGACAGTGAGGATGCGCGAACGCTGTCCGGAGGTGAGAGTGCGTGCCATGGAATGTCCTTCGTGGTGTCGTGCGCTGCGGCCCGCCGAGAGAGTCGACGGGCCGCAGCGGGTTCGGCTACTTCAGTGCACCCGCCGAGAGGCCGCGCTCGAACAGCTTCTGCAGGCAGAGGTAGGCGACGATGATCGGGATCGCCGTGATCACAGCCGACGCGAGCACCTTCGTCTGATCGTCGTTGTACTGACCCTGGAAGAAGCTCGGCACCTGGGTGACGACCTGCGCGCTGGCATCCTGAAGGAAGATCAGGGGCAGCAGATACGCGTTCCACGCGCTGATGAGTGTGAGCACGATCACCGCGGCGGCGATCGGGCGCGTGAGCGGCAGCACGACGTGCCAGAAGGCGCGCCAGGTGTTCGCCCCGTCGATCCGGGCCGCTTCAATGAGCGCGTCAGGGATGCCGGCCATGAACGTACGGGTGATGAGGATCGTGAACGGGATCTGCAGGGCTGCGAGCGGCAGTACGACTGCCCAGTACGTGTTGTAGATGTTCGTCGTTGTCGCGGTGACGAACAGCGGCGTGACCAGCACGATCTCGGGGAGGGTGAGTGCGGCGAGGAGGACCCAGAAGAAGAACTCCTTGCCTCGGATGTGCAGCTTTGCGAAGCCGAAGGCGGCAAGAAGCGTGCACAGCAATGCCAGGGCGATCGTCAGCGCGGAGATGATCGCGCTGTTGAGGAAGAAGCCGGGCAGCTGCGGCAGCGAGAGGACCGCGGCGTAGTTGCCCCAACCCTGGCCCGCAAACGAGCCCTGGACCATGACGACGAGCGGAATAAGGAACGGGATCGCGAGCAGGGTCACGATCAACTGAAGAAGGACCTTGCCTCTCCGGGTGTGTGCTTCGAGCATCAGCGGAGCGCTCCTTTCTTGGCTTGACGTTCCTCGTTGCCGCGAATGCTCAGGACGAACGCCATGCCCAGCGCCAGCACGAGGAGGATGATCGACAGCGCCGAGGCGTAGCCGACATCACCGAGCGGCACCGCTTGGCGATAGATGTACGTTCCCAGGAATTCCGTGGCGAAGTTGGGGCCGCCGGAGGTGACCAGGTACGGGATGTCGAAGAGCTTCAGCGTGCCGATGGCGCTCAGCATGGCCAGCGCCACTATGGTGCCGCGCACCGAAGGGACGACGATGCTCCAGACGATGCGGATGCTGCCCGCACCGTCAAGCCGCGCCGCTTCGATCACGTCGTGCTCGACTTGGCTGATGGCGGCGTAGAACAGGATGAACGAGATGCCGGTGGTGTTCCAGATCTGCATGATCATGAGCACCCCGAGCGCGGTGCTGGACTGCGCGAGCCACGGTTGCGTGAGGAATCCCAGACCGATGGCCGCGAGGAAGTCGTTGACGGGGCCGTCGCCGGCGAACATGATGCGGAACACCGGCGCCATGATCGCGGGAGCGAGAATGACTGGCACGAAGATGATCACCTTGTAGACGCCGGCCAGGCGCACGCGCGAGTGCAGGAGCACGGCCAGGACGATGCCCAGCACTGTCTGCGCGACGTAGGTGACGACGAAGTAGACCACCGTGTGCTGCAGCGTTCCCCAGAAGATCGGGTCCGTGAACGCCTTCACATAGTTGTCGAGCCCGACGAACGTCTGGATCGGGCTGATGCCGTTCCAGTCGAGCAGGGAGACCCACCCGTTGTAGCCGATGCAGAAGTAGACGAGCCCGCTGGAGACCACCAGCGCCGGCAGGATCCAGGGGAATCCGGGGGCCCGCATCGATCGTCGGCGGGACGCCGGGGCGCGACCGTGCGATCGCGCCCCGGCACCGGTCGAAGGAACGGATGCGTCGGCACCCCCTTTTGTGAGCATGTCAGTCATGTCCGTCCTCCTTTCGGGAGGTGATCAGCCCTGGCTCGCCACGAGCGTTGCGATGGCGTCGGCGGGAGATGTGGTTCCCTCGAGTACCGACGCCGCCGCAACATCGAGCGCCTGCGCGAGGTCTGCCGTGACCAGCGTGTTGCGGGTCTCGGTGATCTCAGCAGCCTGCGCGTACAGGTCCTGGATCGCAGGGATCTGCACGTCCGGTTCGACGAGGCCGAGCTCGTCCCACTGCGGTTCGACGCCCTGGAGACCGGGGATCAGATCGATCGCGTTCGCGATGACCTGCCCGCCCTCCTCGGTGCCGGTGAGCCAGAGCGCAAAAGTGGTGGCGGCGGCGGTGCTGTCGGACCGCGAGTTCACCGCGAGCCCGTAGTCCAGCTCGCCGAAGATCTCCGGCGAGTTGCCGCCCACGGCCGGGAACGGGACCGCCAACTGAACGAACGGTGTGGGATTGCTCACGCCCGCAGCCTCCATCGAGGCGATGGCGCTCTGCTCGCGCGAATACTGTGCGTACCACGTGCCCATCTGGACCATCGCGGCCTGCTCTGAGAGGAAGGCGTTGTTCGCGTCCGGGTACTGCGCCAAGCCAGTCACATCGTCGCGGACGATGCCGTCCTCCTTCATCGCCAGGAGCATCTCCAGACCCTCCTGGAAGGCCGGCTCGTCCCAGGTTGCATCGCCCTCGAGCGCCGAATACCAGAGTCCGGGCTCGATGCTGTTGACGATCGAGCGCCAGGTCTCCGTGGTGAAGCCGCTTCCTCCCTGTGCGCCCATCGCCAAGCAGTCCTTGCCGGCTTCGCGGAACGTGTCGCACGCGGCGACCCATTCGTCGTAGCTGGTCGGCACTTCTACGCCGAACTCGTCGAACATCGTCTGGTTGATCCACATCATGCCCGATGCGACGCCACCCATCGATACACCTGCGACCGAGCCGTCCTCGCGCGTCAGGCCGTCGTTGGAGAAGGTGAATGCGTCCTCCCAATCCTCGCCGAGCTGCTCTTCGAGCGCCGGGCGAAGGTCGAGACCGAAGTCTCCGAACGTGGCGAAGTCGGCCACATCGCCGCCGAGGGCGATGTCGAAGACATCGGGACCAGAGTTCGACTGGAGGCCGGCACGCAGTGCCGCCTTGTAGTCGCCGTTCTCGAAGTTGCGGTAGGTGACCTCGATGTCGGGGTACTCCTCGTTGAACGCCGTGATATAGGTCTCGGCCACGCTGGTGTCAGGCGTCCAGCCCCACCACGTGATCGATCCTTCATCCGCCGATCCGGTCTGTGCGCCGCCGGACGAACCGCACGCGGTCAGTGCCAGAGCGGCTGTGCCGGCGGCTGCAGTGATGGCGAGGAGGCGCTTGGAGGTGCGCCCTTTGCTGTGAAACTTCATCGTCTCCTTCTTTCTCAACTGTGAGACTGGCGCGGCTGGTTTTGGCCGCAATCGGGAAGCTAGCACAAAACCAGAAACTTAGATACAGTACGTAACTAAGTTGATGGAATGTAGAAGTCTCTCGATCACGAAGGGGTGAACCGAATGCCTGTGCAAGACAACAGTGGGGCACTCTTGGACCTGATCCGCTCTGGAGGCATCATCAGTCGCGTCCAACTCGCGGCTCAATCCGGGCTCACCGAGGCGTCGGTATCCCGCATCGTCAAGCAACTCATCTCCGACGGAATCGTCGCGGAAACCGGCCGCGGGACCTCGACGGGCGGTAAGAGACCGACGCTGCTCCAGCTCAACAAATCGGCTAGACACGCTGTGGGCATCTACTTGAGCGATTTCCGGATCCGTTACGTAGTCACCGATCTGGCCGGACGAGTCGTCGCGGCCACCGAGTCCGAGGACGGCACGGTCCACCACACCCGCGCCGACGTCGTCGAACGGAGTATGAAGGCCATCGACGCGCTCCTCATCGCCGCGGGAGTTTCGCGCGACACCCTTCTCGGGATCGGCATCGCGGTGCCCGGGCGGCAAGAGATCAACACCTACCAGCAAAACCGATACCCGGGAGCTTGGACCGAATGGGACTGGCGCCTCATACAACATGACTTCGCGGCGGCTGCGGGAATGCCCGTGGAGGTCGAGAATGACTCCACCTGTGGGGCACTCGGAGAATTCTGGATCAGCCGATCTCCAGCGTCGAAAGATCTTGCCGTGGTGACGGTCGCCGCGGGCATCGGCTTTGGGCTTGTCACCCGAGGTGATGTCTATCGGGGCGCTTCGTCGAACGTCGGCGAGTTCGGACATGTCGTCGTGAACGTCGACGGGCCCGCGTGCGCGTGCGGCAGTCGCGGCTGCCTCGAGCTGTACGCCGCACCCCGGAGCATCGTTCGCGACGCACTTGCAGACGATATGCTCCGCGTGCGACTCGGCCTGACCGGCGACCCTGACGATGTCTGGGGAGACTTCGAGCGAATCGCCGCCGCAGCCGTGTCCGGAGACGACGATGGGGCTCGGGTCGTCGTCGTCTCCGCGGCGCGCATTCTCGGGGCGGCGCTCGTCTCCGCAACGAACGTGCTCGATCTCGACCGCATCGTCCTGACCGGCCCCGGCCTGGACCTGATGGGCTCGCTCGTCGCCGAGACCGTCGCCGAGGAACTCAGCGAGCGCGCGTTCTCCCGCAACGTGCATCCGACGGAGGTGCGACTGTCCGAGTCTGGTCGCGATGCCGCGGCAGTGGGTGCGGCCACCCTCGTCATCCATCGACAGCTCGGCGCGGTACGACGGGTGCGCACCCCCGCGACTGCGGAACCCGCTGGCGGCATGCGCGCTGCGCTCTGACCCCTGCTTGACCTTCACCACCTACGAAAAGAGACTCACGTGACCCCTTCGGAAGACACCACGACCGTTCCCCCCTATGCGCCGACCGGAGATGAATGGCTGAGACCAGCGGGCTCGACCGGACGCACTGTGTCAGCGCTCGGACTGGGTGGTGCACCGCTTTCGAGCATGCCCGAGGTACTCGGCTACGAGGTTCCGAAGGACCGCGCGGTGCTCCTCGTCGAAGCAGTGCTGGCGAGTCCCATCACCGTCATCGACACATCTAACAACTACAACGACGGTGAGAGCGAGCGACGCATCGGCCAAGCGCTGCGCAACACAGGCAACCCCAACGGGACGCTCGTCGTCACGAAGGTCGATGCGCGCGGGAGGGACTACTCAGGCGAACGAGTCCGCCGATCCGTCGAGGAGAGTATGGAACGGCTGGGAATCGACTTCTTGCCACTCGTCCACCTGCACGATCCCGAGTTCTTCGATTTCGAAGAGATAACAGTGGCCGGCGGAGCGGTCGACACGTTGGTCGACATGCGCCGCTCGGGCTCGATCGGCTCAATCGGAGTCGCGGGCGGGCACGCGCCGACGATGAAGCGTTACGTCGAACTCGACGTGTTCGACGCGGTTCTCGTCCATAACCGCCTCACCCTGGTCGATGGCAGCGCTCAGAACGTCGTGGAAGCCGCGAAGGAACGAGGGATGGCCGTATTCAATGCCGGCGTGTTCGGCGGTGGCATCCTCGCGGACCCCCGAGGCGATCGCGCGACGTACGGGTACCGGCCCGCCCCTCCCAGCCTGCTGAAAGCTATCGCTGCGATGGCCGACCTGTGCGACGAATTCGACATCACTCTGAGCACGGCCGCGCTGCAGGCGTCCCTGCGTGAGCCGCTCGTCGACTGCACGCTCGTCGGGATGAGCCGCCCGGAGCGCGTTCAGTGGACTCTGGATGCCGCGACCCAACCCATCCCGGAAGAATTCTGGGCCCGCATCCACGAGCTCCGCCCTGCCCCCGAGCACTGGATCGACGCAGTCCGCTGATCTGACGACCCCCTCGACCACAAGCGGTCGGTGGGTATCCACAACGACACGAAGGAGTCCGACCATGCCGCACGCACGCGTCGACCTGCACGAGACCTATCGCGATCGGCTGCCTGAGCTGAGCGACGCCATCTTGAAGGGAATGGTCAAGGGCTTCGACATGCCCGCGACTGACCTCTTCCACATCTTCCGGCTGCATCAGAAGGGCGAACTCGTCTTCGGCACCGCCCACCCAGAACCCAACCGTGAGGACATCATCTTCATCGAGATCCTCGCGAGCGTCGGCTACGGCACGGCGATGAAGCACCAGGCGCTGGTCGCGATCGCCGACGAGATCGAGAGCATCGGGATCCCGCGGGACAACCTCCTCCTTCATGTCATCGAAGTGCCGGCCGGCGACTGGTACTCGCCCGGGTTCGCGGGCGTCGAGTGAACGCCGAGCCGCTGTCCGCCCAAGACCGAGGAAAGAAGATCTCGATGTCCCTGCCTGTCGCCTCCGTCCAGCTGTACTCGCTGGCGAAGGAGTTCTCCGCCGATCCTGACGGCTCGCTCGAAAAGCTGGCCGGTCGGGGACTTCAGAATGTCGAGGCGTTCGACTTCGTGCGCCGCCCCGACGAGATCCGCGCCGCACTGGACGCTGCCGGTCTGGCGTCGCCCACCGGACACGCTCCGCTGCTCTCGGATGAGCTGTGGACGCCCGACGGCTCGATCCCCACCCCGGCGCCGGAGGTCGTGTTCGAAGCGGCTGCGAAGATCGGGATCAGCACGGTCATCGACCCGTACGTCCCGGTGGACCGGTGGCTGACCCTCGAAGGCGTCACCGACATCGCCGAGCGCCTCAATCGAGCCGCCGAGGTGGCCGCCGAGTTCGGGCTGGCCGTCGGCTATCACAACCACGCGCAGGAGTTCATCGCGAGCTTCGACGGGGAGACCGCCTTCGACCGCTTCGTCTCGCTCACGGACGAGCGAGTCGAGATCGAACTCGACCTGTTCTGGGCGCTCGCCGGTGGGCAGGACGTGCCTGCTCTCGTCTCTCGACTCGGTTCGCGCCTGGTCGCGGTGCATGTGAAGGACGGTGTCGTCCCGCCGAGCAATCCATTCGCCCCGAATGCGCCGGCGTTCGCGTCTGATTCGCTCGACCAAAGGCACGCCGGGAGCGGGGACGTTCCCCTCGCCGAATCGCTGGAGGCCGGCGCGGGTGCGATCCGGTACGCCGTCATCGAATACGACAACCCGCCGGGCGACGTGTTCGAGGATGTGGCGGCCAGTCTGGCCTTCCTCCGTCAGGGTGGATTCGTGCGATGAGCGCGGTCGGCATCGGAATCGTCGGCAGCGGCGTCATCAGCGACACGTACCTCGAGAACCTCGGCTCGTTCCCCGACGTCGAGGTCGTGATCATCGGCGACCTCAACGTGGACCGCGCCAAGGCTCAGGCGGGAAAGCATGGAGTCGCGCGGTGGGGCACCGCCGCGGATGTCATGTCTCACCCAGATGTGCAGGTCGTGATCAACCTCACGATCCCTGCTGCGCACGTCGACGTGTCGATGGCGGCGATCGCGGCGGGCAAGCACGTGTGGACCGAGAAGCCGATCGGCCTGGCGCTCGACGGGGTTGATGCCCTGTTGAGGACCGCGGATGCGGCGGGACTTCGTGTGGGATCCGCTCCCGACACGGTTCTCGGGCCGGGGCTGCAGACGGCCAAGCGGGCGATAGCACGCGGAATGATCGGTGAGCCGCTTTTCGCACAGACCTCCTTCCAGACCCAGGGTCCCGACCTCTGGCACCCGGGTCCGCAGTTCCTCTACACCCGGGGCGCCGGCCCGCTGTTTGACATGGGACCGTACTACTTCACGGCGCTCGTCAGCCTGCTGGGCTCTGCCGATCGCGTCGCCGCGGTCGGCATGCGGGCGCGCACGGAGCGGGAGATCCGCACCGGCCCGAATGCCGGTACGCGGTTCCCGGTCGAGGTGCCGACCACGCTCCAGGTTCTCACCGTCTTCGAGTCCGGTCAGCAGGCGCAGAGCACGCTGAGCTTCGACTCCGCGCTGGAACGTCACGGGGTCGTCGAGATCCACGGAACCGAAGGGTCGCTCGTGGTTCCCGATCCAAACACCTTCGCCGGCCGAACCGCATACGTGAAGCCCCTCAGTGCTCTTCGCGACGGTGAGGCGTTCGAACAGCCGTGGATCGAGGTCAAGCAGGAGGGTGCGGTGGTCGGTCGCGGGCTCGGGCTCCTCGAGATGGTGCGGGCAATCGCAGAGGGGCGTCCGCACATCGCGAGCGGAGAGCTCGCCAGGCATGTCCTGGAGGTCATGCTCGCCGCGGAGGAATCGGCGGACACCGGCAGCTTCGTGGCCGTTCAGAGCTCGGTTCCGACCGTTCCCGCGATGCCGGTCGACTTCAACCCCTTCGTCCGTACCATCTGATCGTCCGCCGCAACAGGCAGAGGCTTAGAGGTGAGCTCGAATTCTCACGAGGGATCGGCGGTGAGCGGTCAGACAGGCGGGTGCGGCTTATCGCGGCTGAGGTCGGCCATGAAGTCGATGTCGGTCACGGTGGAGAGGTAGAAGGCCAGCTCGCGGGGCATGTCGATGCGGGCCGGGTCGAGGAGCCACTGAACCTGCAGGCCGTCCATCATCGCGAGGGTACCGATCGCCGCGGAATCCGGCGTGGCGCCGGGGGCCAGGTGTCCGGCGTCGGCCAACAGTGCGAAGGCGGCTCTCACGAAGTCCCGGGTGCGGGCGTATCGCGCGACGAAGTGCTCATGGGCGGGATGGTCCGCGGCGGTCGCTTCGGTCGACAGGATCGCGTAGAGCTTCACGATCCCGGGCTTGGACGCATTGGAGTCTGCAAGATGGATGAGGGCGTGCAGCGCGCTCTTGCCGTCGCGCGTGAACTGGCGCATCGCATCCGCATCGACTTCGTCTCGATGATCGAGCATCGCGTCCAGGAGCGCGATCTTGTCGGGGAAGTGATGGAGCAGACCCGAGTTGCTGATGCCGGCGCGCCTCGCGACGTCGCGGAGGGACCCCGAGTGGTACCCGGATTCCGAGAAGACGTCGAGCGCGGCATCCAGTATCGCAATCCGGGTCGCTGCGGTCTTCCGATACGGCCCGCGCGGCTTGAGCGAGAGTTGTGCGGTGTCAGCCATCGTGGACCACCGTATCCGCGGCCGGAGGGTAACGCCAGTCGCGTCGGGGACCGTTGGTCACAAGTCCATCACGAATACCACACACGTGGTCGGAATTCGTGGTACCTTCCTTCCGAAGCAGTCCATGGTGGATTGCCCGAGACAGAAGGGCCGAAGATGCTCCGCTGGAAGACCATGGCTGCCACCTTTGCGGTGGCCGCCCTCGCGCTGGCAGGATGCGCTGCCGCTGACGAATCAAGCCCCGACGAACCGGCCTCGGTGATCATCGGGCAGTTCCTCGCACCCGCGACTTTCGATGTGACCCAGGCCGAGTGGGGCAACCGCGCCCTCTACTACCAGGCGGTCTACGACACGCTGCTGTACGGCGCCTCCGATGGGAGCGTCGAGCCGAATCTCGCCACTGAGTTCGTCTACTCGGAAGACAACAAGGAGCTCACGCTGACTCTGCGCGACGACGTCGAGTTCACCGACGGAACGCCGCTCACGGCCGAGGTCGTCGTCGAGAACCTCGAGCGGTTCAAGAACGGTGGCGGCGCGTACGCCGGCGATCTCGCGAACGTCGACTCGTTCGAAGCGCCCGACGCGACGACCGTCGTGCTGACGCTGAGCGCGCCGGATCCCGCCCTCCTTGCGTATCTCAGCCGCGAGGCAGGGCTGATCGCCGCTCCGTCGATGTTCGACGCCGAGGACGCCGCGACCAACCCCGTCGGATCAGGCCCATACCTTCTCGATCAGACGGCGACGACCACCGGGACGAGCTATGTCTTCACCAAGAATCCGGACTACTGGAACCCCGACGTTCAGCACTACGACACGGTGACGATGAACGTTCTGGCCGATCCGACCGCCGGAATCAACGCGATTCAGGCGGGTGAGGTCGACACCATGGTCCTCACGGACAAC
>Ga0190275_10001660_pt1 | contig 16396 bp, 23 predicted proteins | sample Popmic550T_FD_133745 | JGI IMG/M metagenome (GOLD analysis project Ga0190275, IMG submission 133745) | Populus adjacent soil microbial communities from riparian zone of Yellowstone River, Montana, USA - 550 T | ecosystem: Environmental > Terrestrial > Soil > Riparian zone > Trees stand | place...
CAGGATGTAGATGATGGTGCACGCGACCAGCGAACCGATGATCCCGAACGGCATGTCCTTCGCCGGATTCTTGGCCTCCTGGGCGGCGGTCGAGACCGCTTCGAAGCCGATATAGGCGAAGAAGACGATCGAGGCGGCGCGAACGATGCCGGTGATGCCGAACTCGCCCGGCTGGCCGGTCGGCTCCGGGATGAAGGGCTCCCAATTGGGCGAGAAAGTAGCCCAATTCTGGGCGATGAGGAAACCGCCGACGAGGATGAAGGCGACCAGGACGGTCACCTTGATCGCGACGATGAGATTGTTGACCTTGGCCGATTCCGAGACTCCCACCACCAGCAGCAGCGCGAGGACGGTGCAGACGAGGAAGGCCGGCAGATTGAAGACGGTGGTGATCGTCGTCCCGTCCGCAAGCACCTTGGGATAGCCCATCGGCCCGGTGAGCTGCGCCGGCACATGGATGCCCATGTCCCCGAGCAGGCTCACCACATAGCCGGACCAGCCCACCGAAACGACGGACGCGGCGAGGCCGTATTCGAGAAGAAGGAGCGCGCCCATCACCCAGGCTGCGAACTCGCCGATCGTGGTGTAGCTGTAGGTGTAGGCGGAGCCCGACACCGGCAGGGTCGAGGACAGCTCGGCATAGCACAGACCCGCAAAGGCACAGACGATTCCGGCGATGACGAACGAGAGCAAAACGGCCGGCCCGGCGTGAAGCGCGGCCGCGTTGCCCGTGCGCACGAAGATTCCGGCGCCGATGATACAGCCGATCCCGAGAAAGACGAGGTTCCAGGGGCCGAGGGAGCGTTTAAGCTCGCTAGTTTGGGTTTCGCGTTGGACTTGGGCCACCGTCTTGCGCATCATGATGCGCGCCAGGAAGCTCCGTGGTGCGGCACTCGCCATCGACAATCCCCTTATTTTGCTTTTGGCCGTGGGCCGGAACCTAGCCAGTTCCCGCGCGGGGGCAAGGCATAATCAACGTGCCAGCATCGGCCCCAATCCGCGACCGCCGAATAGGTGGACGTGGAGGTGGGGAACCTCCTGTCCGCCGGCGGCGCCGACATTGGCGAGCAGCCGATAGCCCGGCGCGACCAGCCCCCCATCGCGCGCGATCCGCCCGACCGCGCGGACGAAGCCGGCAATCTCCGCGTCGGAGGCGCGTTGCGAGAAATCGTCCCAGGAGACGTAGGCGCCCTTGGGGATGACGAGGATATGGACCGGCGCTTGCGGGCTGATGTCGTGAAAGGCGAGCGCGTACTCGTCCTCATAGACGCGCTTCGACGGGATCTCGCCGCGAAGGATGCGGGCGAAGATGTTGGCGTCGTCATAGGGCAAAGTGGCGTCGATCGGCATGGCGGCCTCCTCCCGCCCGGGATAGGACGGAGGCCCCGCGTGACGCAACGCGCTTGACCGGTCTATCCACAGCGCTACCACTCTGAATCCATGAGCGACGAGGCGCCCGACAGTCTGATTCCCTATGACGAGATCGTGCAGGAAGCGCTGCGCGCGGTGGTCGGGCGGGTGCTTGGCGAGGTCGAGGCGACCGGGAGCCTGCCCGGCGAGCATCATTTCTACATCACCTTCAAGACCGGCGCGGGCGGAGTCGACATCCCCCGGCACCTCGCCGAGCGCTTTCCCGACGAAATGACGATCGTCATCCAGAACCGCTTCTGGGATTTGAAGGTGCGCGACGACGGCTTCGAGGTCGGCCTGAGCTTCAACCAGGCGCCGGCGCGGCTCTCCATTCCGTTCGCGGCGATCACGGGATTCGTCGACCCGGCGGTCAATTTCGCCCTGCAATTCCAGGCGCAGGGAGACGAAGGCGCGCTCGATGACTTCGAGCGCGCCGAGAACGACCCGCCTCCGGCGGAGCCGATCGAGGACGGATCCAACGTGGTGTCCGTCGATTTCAGCCGGAAGAAGTGAGGGCGCGAGCCCGTACCGCCTGGCGCAGCGGCGCCGCCGCAGCCCTGCTCTTCGCCGCGGCCGGCGCTCAGGCGCAAGCCGCCCGGCCCGCCGACACCTTGCGCTATCCTTATGTCGCGGCGCTCTCGCGCGGCGCGGGCGAGGAGCGCGTCTATTTCTGCGCGGGCACGCTGGTTTCACCGCGCTGGATCCTGACCGCCGCCCATTGCTTCTACAATCCGCGCGGCCAGCGGATCGGGGAAGCCGGCCTCTCCGCCGAGGTTGGCGCCAATTGGCTCGAGGAGGTGCCGATCGAGGCGCAGGTGCGGGTCCGGCGGATCCTCATCCATCCCGATTACGATCCGGCGCGCCAGGACAATGACATCGCCCTCGTGATGCTGGCCGAGGAGGCGGGGCCGCTGATCGCCGAGGTCGCGACGGCCGCGCCGGCGGCCGATCCCGCGCAGGCGACCGTGCTCGGCTTCGGCAGCTTCTACGAGGGCCGGCTCGCCGCCAACGCGCTGACGCGCACCGGCGCGCCCGCAGCGCAGGTTTCCGACCGGCTGCGGCAAGCCGGGGTCCGGCTGGTGGACCCGGCCGCCTGCGCATCGCGGCTCGGCCTCGGCGGCAGCGCTACGGGCGCCTACCGGATCTGCGCCGGCGCCGACGATGCTTGCGTCGGCGATTCGGGAGGGCCGCTCATATTCGAAGGCGCCGGGGGCGCCGACCGGCTGGCGGGGATCGTCAGCTTCGGATCGGGTTGCGCCGGCGATCAGCCGATGACCGTCTATACCCGCGTTTCCGCTTATGCGGACTGGATCGCCGGCACGATAGGCGCACGCTGATCGCCCTTCACCCGCGCGCCCGATCGTAATAGAGGTCGCAGGAGACCATGGGGGCAAAGATGAACGGGAGCACGCGCACGGAAAGCGACAGCTTCGGACCGATCGAGGTGCCCAACGACGCCTATTGGGGCGCGCAGACGCAACGCTCGATCGAGAATTTCCCGTTCGGCCCGCGCGAGCAGATGCCGGCCGAGATCGTCCACGCTTTGGGTTTCGTCAAGCAGGCGGCGGCGCGGGTCAATGCGCGCGAGGGCGCGCTCGACGCTCAGCTCGGTGAGGCGATCCAGCAGGCCGCGGGGGAAGTCGCGGCGGGCAATCTCGACGACCAGTTCCCGCTCGTCATCTGGCAGACGGGTTCGGGCACCCAATCCAACATGAACGCCAACGAAGTGGTTGCCGGCCGCGCCAACGAGATCCTGACCGGCACGCGCGGCGGCAAATCGCCGGTCCACCCCAACGACCATGTCAACAAGGGCCAATCGTCGAACGACAGCTTTCCGACCGCGATGCACGTCGCGGCCGCACGCTCGGTCAATTCGCGGCTGCTGCCGGTGCTCGGCATTCTCCACCGCAAGCTCAAGGCGCAGGCCGAGGCCTGGGACAGGATCGTCAAGATCGGCCGCACCCATTTGCAGGACGCGACGCCGCTGACCCTGGGTCAGGAATTCTCCGGCTACGCCTTCCAGATCGAATCGGGCATCGCCCGGGTCGAAGGCGTGCTGCCCCGGCTCTATCAGCTCGCGCAAGGGGGGACCGCGGTCGGCACCGGCCTCAACGCGCCCCAGGGATTCGCGGAGAATTTCGCCGAGGAGATCGCCAGGCTCACCCGCCTGCCGTTCGCGACCGCGTCCAACAAGTTCGAAGCGCTCGCCGCCCACGACACGATGGTCGAGCTTTCGGGAATCCTCAACGTAATCGCCGTCTCGCTCTCCAAGATCGCCAACGACATACGCCTGCTGGGCTCGGGCCCGCGCTGCGGCCTGGGCGAACTGAAGCTGCCCGAGAACGAGCCGGGCAGCTCGATCATGCCCGGCAAGGTCAACCCGACCCAGGCCGAGAGCCTGACCATGGTCGCAGCCCAAGTGATGGGCAATCATGTCGCGGTCACGATCGGCGGCCTCCAGGGCCATCTCGAACTGAATGTGTTCAAGCCGATGATCGGCGCCAATCTGATCCGCTCGATCAACCTGCTCGCCGACGGCATGGAGAGCTTCACCGAGCGCTGCCTCGAGGGCATGGAGCCCGACGAGCGCCGCATCGCCGAGCTGCTCGACAAGTCGCTGATGCTGGTCACCGCGCTCGCCCCCGAAATCGGCTACGACAATGCCGCGAACATCGCCAAGCATGCCCATGAGAAGGGGCTGACGCTCAAGGAGGCCGGGATCGCGCTCGGACTGGTGGACGAGGCGACGTTCGACAGGGTGGTAAAGCCCGAGAACATGCTCGGCCGCTGATGCGCGTCACCGGAATTTCCTGGCTCGGCGTCGGGACGAAGGATTTCGAGACGACCCTGGCGTTCTTCACCGACGTGCTTGGACTGGAAATCGCGGCTGCCGGGGGCAAGGTCGCCCTGCTTCGCGCCGGCCCTGCGCAGACGGTCGAGATTTTCGGCGAAGGCACGCGCGGCAAGGCGCTGACCGTTCCCCCCGTCGCCGCCTTCGAGGTCGCCGATGTCGAGGCGGCGCGGCGGGAACTCGAGGCCAAGGGCGTGGAGCTGGTCGGCGAGATCGGGCGGTGGAACGGCTTCGAGTGGCTCTATTTCCGCGGGCCCGACCGTCATGTCTACGCGGTCAAGAGGACGCCGCCGGCGGGCTGGGAAGCGACCGCCTGAGCGCTCAGCGCATCCGCCAGCTGAGGCGGATGCCAATGCTGTCCATGCCGGGATTCTGGCGGCTCAAGAGCTGGGCGTGGCTGACATGGACCCAGGTCGCCTCGAGCGCGAGCCGCTCGTTCAGCTGGTAGCCCAGGCCCAACTCAGGCTCGAACAGGACGCGCGAGCCGAGATCGGTCCTGAGCCCGTTCACGGCGCCGCGGCTCGAGCGGGTGTGGACGGCGAGGCCGATGCCGGGCCGCACGAACACCGGCCCGCGGCCGATCCGCCAGCTAAGGCCCGCCGAAGCCAGATGGGTTTCACCGCCCGTGGCGATCGATGCGAAAACGTAGGGCGACGGCGCGCCGACAAAGCCAAGATCAGTAATCCGCTCGCCGCGCCAGCCGATCTCGATATCCGCGCCGTTTTCGAACCCGCCTTTGGTGAGCGGCGTGTTGACGTCGTGGGCGAGGAGGCCGGTGAACAGCTCGGAGGCATGCGCCGGCGCGGCGGCGAGGAGGATCAGCAGGCCGAGCGCGACCCGCATCAGATCGCGCCCTGCCAGCCGCGGATCGCGTCGTTGGGCGCCACCAGCATCAGCACGTTGAGGATGAGATTGTCGCGGATGATGAGCAATGTCAGCAGCTCGAAGGCCAAAGCCAGCGCGACCGTCGCCCAGACGGGGATGCGCCGGGCGATGCCGAAGCCGACCATCATCCAGATGACGTCGGCGGCCGAGTTGATCACGCTGTCGCCGGTATAGCCCAGAGCGATCGTCGCCTCGCGGTAGCGGTCGATGATCAGCGGGCTGTTTTCCAGAATCTCCCACGCCGCCTCGATCACGACCGCGCCGATCAGCCGGTCGCCCGGCGGGTTTTTCCTCAGGCACAGCCAGCCGAGCAGATAGAAGAGGAAGCCGTGGATGATGTGGCTGGGCGTGTACCAATCGGCCAAATGCTGGCTGTTGTCGGGGCCGTGGACGGCGCCGACCCAGAGCTTGACCGTCCCGCATTCGCAGATCGGCGAGCGGCCCATCCACAAGAGGATCGCCGCCATGATCGCGACCAGGACGAGAGCGATGCCCCAATATTTGCGGGGGATGAGCGGGGCGGTGATCATCTGTCGAGCATCTCCCTGAGTCTCAGGACCGTGTTGTAATTGCGCGCGGTGGCGGGCGAGCCGACGGCGCGGTCGATCAGCGAAGGGGTGAGCTTCGAGGTGCCGGCGCCTTGCGGATAGTGAAACCAGAGCGCGTCGCCGGCGCGGCGGACCTGCTCGCCGGCGACCGCGCGCGCCTGGATGACGGCCTCCGCGCCCTTGGCGGGCGGCGACTTCGAGAGCAGCAGCATCACCCGGTTGGGCTCGTCCCTGGCCGCGGTCATGAACGGATTGCGGGACGGAAATTCCGCCCATTCGGCCTGACTGCGGACGATCACCGGCACGTCGAGATTGAACCGGCTGGCGATGGCGGCTTCGAGTATCCCCTCGATCGCTTCGGGCTTGCCGCTTGCGGTGAGGACGACATTGCCGCTCTGGATGTAGGTCACGACATCCGCCCAGCTGAGCTCCCCGCAGAGCGCGCGCAGATCGGCCATCGGCAGCTTGCGCCCGCCGACATTGACCGCCCGCAGCAACGCGACCATCCGCCCCATCGGCGCACCTTAGCGAATAATTCGCGCGCGTCTGCCCTTGACGCGTTGCGGCACTGCGCGGCAGGAGCGGCCATGGAAATCGCAAGCGCATTCCAGCGGCGGGGCCTCCTCTTCGTCCTTTCCAGCCCCTCCGGCGCGGGCAAGTCGACGATCGCGCGGATGCTGATGGAGAGCGACGACGGCGTCGCGATGTCGATTTCCGCCACCACCCGGCCGATCCGCCCGGGCGAGACCGACGGGGGCGACTATCATTTCGTGGACGACGCGCGGTTCGACGAAATGGTCGCCAATGGCGAATTCCTCGAATGGGCGCATGTCTTCGGCCACCGCTACGGTACGCTCAAGAGCGAGGTGATGAAGGTGATCGAGGGCGGCCGCGACGTCCTCCTCGACATCGACTGGCAGGGCACGCAGCAGCTCAAGCAGGTCGATCCCGACATCGTGCGGGTCTTCATTCTGCCTCCCTCGACGGAGGAGCTCGAGCGACGGCTGCGCAATCGCGGCACCGACAGCGAGGAGGTGATCGCGCGCCGGATGGACCGCGCCGCCGCCGAGATCAGCCACTGGGCCGAATATGATTACGTCCTGATCAACAACGACGCCGAGAAATGCCGCGAGCTGGTCCACAACATCCTCAAAGCCGAGCGGCTCAAAGCGACGCGGCGCGTCTTCCTCCACGATTTCGTGCGCCAGCTGATCGGCTGAAAAATGGGGACAGTCACTAGTGACTGTCTCCTTTCTGCGCTAGGATCGCCTCCTCAACAAGAAAGGGGAGGGCTTCATGGTCCGGACATTCATCGGCGGCATCGTCGGCGGGCTGATCCTGTTCGTCACTGGCTTCATCTTCTGGGCGACGCCGCTCGGCGAGCTTCCCTTCCATCATGCCGACGATACGCGCAGCGCCGCGATCCAGCTCGCGCTAAGCGAGAACCTCACACCGACCGGAACCGGCGCCTACATCATCCCGAGCCACACGACCGCCCAGGGCTCGATCGCCTACGGGCGGGGACCGATCGCGACCGTCTATTTCAACACGATGGGCTACCCGACCGAGGACATGTCGATGCTGCTGCCCGGGTTTATCCTCGCGCTCGTCGCGGGCCTGCTGATGGCGTTCGGGCTCGCCGCGGTCGGCGGCGGCGGGCGAAGCTTTTCGGCGACGGCGCGGCTCGTGATCCTGTTCTCGCTCGGCTTCTGCGTCTGGGAATATCTGGCGACGCCGGTCTTCAATCATTTCGGCTGGCGCTACTGGATTTACGCCTTCACCGCCGAAACGGTGTCGCTGATCCTCGCCGGGCTGGTGATCGCGCGCTGGTTCCTGCCGGGCGCGCCCGAGGAAGCGGCGGTCGCACCGGCGGAAAGTCCGCCGGTCGAGGGCTAGAGCAAGGCGAGGAAGCGGGCGGCGGCGGCGAAGTCGCGGCGGCGGTTCGCGAGCGCCGCCGCGGCCTCCGCATCCTCGCCCCATTTCTCGGCCTGCCAAATCTCATCGACAATCGCCGCGGCCCAGGCCGCTTCGAGACCGATCGCGCCTTCGGCGAGCGCCAGCGCGATCAACAGCGAGCCCGATATCGTGACGAGCGGAGAGAGGCCGGCGAGCTGGAACGGATCGCGCGAACCGACCGCCGCGCCGAGCCGGTCTATCGTCTCGCCCGGCTGCTTCATGTGGATGATCCCCGAGGCCACCTCCAGCACGATTTCGTAGCGCTGCTGCGCCCAGGCGAGGAGCGGGTCCCAGAGCTCGGACTGGCGCGCGGCCAGAGCGGCCGGGCCTTCGGCGCGGTAGCATAAGAGGTCGCTCTCGCCATAAGCCGCGAGGCCGCGCGCGAAAGCCGCGGGGTCCGGGGCGACCCGGTCGATCGCGGCATAAGCGAGGCCGGTCAGCGGCATCGAACGCGGGTCGACCCTGTCCTCCTGCGCGTTCCATTCGTCGGCGATCGCTTCGGCGAGCGCGCCCGTGGGCGGCGCCAGGTCGCGGCGTCCGGGAGTCTTCACCGGCCGGCCGTCGAGGAGAATGAGATTGCCCTCGCCGACCGCCGCCAGCTTGTAGAAGCGCCTCACGATTCGGGCGGCGTCCGCCAGCGGCCGGCGATATATTTGGGGCCGAAGAAGCTCACCACCAAAGCGGCGATCGCGATCGGGAAACCGATGAAAGACCCCCCTTCGACGAACACGTCGCTCTGCCAGAGCAAGATCGCGAGCAGGACGACGATCGTGCCGCCGATGCGGATGAGGTTCATCGCGATGAACCGGTTGCGCCATTGCGCCTCTTGCTGTTCGGGAGTCATGACGGCTCCTACTGCTCCGCCCGCATCAAAGCGGCAAGCGCGGGATTGATCGGGGCGAGCCCGTCCGCGGCGGCGATGCGCTCGGCCTCCTTCTTGTGCTGACCGAGCTTTCGGGTGCCGCGCAGCTCCTCGATGGTCAGCTCGTATCCGACGATCGCCTTCAGCATCGCCTCGAACCGGCCGGGCGTCATCTTGGCGCGGGACCAGGAGGGCTTGGGCGCCAGCCGCGACTCGTGATCGGCGCCGAGCGCGTCGAGCAATGCAACGAGCTCGCCTTCGTCCATCCGCCGCAGCGGGCCTTCCGCCTCGACGCCGAGATAGTTCCAGGTCGGCACCTGGTCGGGCGTCCCGTAATAGTCCGGGCTGACATAAGCGTCGGGGCCCAGGCAGGAGATTATCGCCCGCCTGCCGTCAAGCGCGGCGGCGGCGCGATTGCCGCGCGCGATGTGGAAGCGGATCCGGTCGGGCGCCGCGACGATCACCGGCGCGTGGACCACAAAGGGCCCATCGACGCAGATCGTTGAAAAGGCGATGTCGGCGACGAAGGCCAGCATCGCCTCGCGGTCCTCCCAGGCGAAGGCGCGATTGGGATGCATCAGCCGCGGCCCCGGCTGCGGCGCTCGCCCTTGCGGTCCTTGCGGCGCGCCTTGGCGGCGGCCGAGACGGCCTTGCGCTTGCCCTCGGGCGTCTCGGAAAACCTGACCTCGTCCAGCGGCAACTCGCCGAGCGAAAGATCGAAGCCCAAAGATGCCATGCTCGCCGCGAAATGCTCGGGCAACGGCGCGGTCACGTCGATCTGCCCGCCGTCGGGATGATCGATGCGCAGGCGCCGGGCGTGGAGATGGAGCTTGCGGCTGATCGAGCCGGTCAGGAACGCATCCTGCCCGGCATATTTGCCGTCGCCGACGATCGGATGGCCGATCGCCGCCATGTGGACGCGCAGCTGATGGGTGCGGCCGGTATGCGGCTGGAGCTCGACCCAGGCGGCGCGATTGCCGGCGCGCTCGAGGACCCGGTAGCGGGTCCTGGCGGGCAGGCCCTCCGCCTCGTCGACGTGCATCTTCTCGCCTCCCGTTCCCGGCTGCTTGGCGATCGCAAGCTCGATCATGCCGTCGTCGATCGAAGGCACGTCCATCACCAGCGCCCAATAGACCTTGCGCACGGTCCGGCCCGAAAAGGCCTTTGCGAAATAGGCGGCCGCGCGCGGCGTCCGGGCGAGAAGGAGAACGCCCGACGTGTCCTTGTCGAGCCGGTGGACCAGCTTCGGCCTCGGCCCGTCGCCCTCGGCCAGGCCGTCGAGCAGGCCGTCGAGATGGGTGCTGGTCTTCGTCCCGCCCTGGGTGGCGAGGCCGGGCGGCTTGTTGACGACGATCGCCGCCTTGTCCCGGTGGATCACCATCTCGCGGACGAAATTCACCTCGTCCGCGCTGAGGGCGGCGCGCGCGGGCTGCTGCTTTTTCGGCGCCGGCGCCTCCTCGCCCTGCGGCGGCACGCGGACGATCTGTCCCGCCTCGATCCGGTCGCCCGGCGTGGCGCGCTTGCCGTCGAGGCGGAGCTGGCCGGTGCGGGCCCAGCGCGAAATCTGGCCGAAGGCCACTTCGGGCAAATTGCGCTTGAACCAGCGGTCGAGGCGGATGCCGTCATCCTCCTCGGCCACGCGCAGCTGGCGGACCTGATCGGCCGCGGTCACGCCGAGGCCCGCATCAGGAGGAGGCCGAGGAAGAGCAGGCCGATCGATCCGATCACCGAAGCGCCGACATAGGCCGCAGCGACGCCGTATTGGCCTCGCTCGATCATGTTGAACGTTTCGAGGCTGAATGCTGAAAAGGTCGTGAAACCGCCGAGCACGCCGACCGCCAGAAAGAGCCGCGCCTGCTCGGTGCCGCCGGCGCGGACGAACCAGCCGGCGAGCAGGCCGATGAGCAGCCCGCCGCTGAGATTGACGATCAATGTCCACCAGGGAAAGCCCGGCCCGAGCCGCGCCAGCGTCGCCGCGCCGACGAGGTGGCGCGCTCCGGCGCCGATCGCGCCGCCGAGCATGACGAGGAGGAGATGGGGCATGGCCGCGGATGTAGCGACACCCGCCTTGCTTCGCCAGTGCCGCAGCCGCGGCTAGCGCCCGTTGTTGACGATCAGGGCGACGTCCGAGCCGGAACGGGTCGGGGTGACGATCAGATAATAGGCCGCGTCGCCCTTGGTGCCGCCGAGCACCTGATCGCCGCCGCGGGCCTGCTGCTCGGCCGAAAAGCCGGCGCGGGCGGCGAGGCTGCGATAATGTTCGAGCACGCGATTATAGGGATCGCCGGTGGCGAAGGTCACCACCCGCACCCGGCAATCGCCGCGGTCGCTGCCGGCCGCTTCGGCGACGCGCCAGCCCGGATAGGCCGGGAAATCGGCCGGGAGCCGGTTCGCCCAGCCGTTGCCGTAGTTGAACGGGACGCCGCAAGCGCTGCGGCCTTGTGCATCGGCGGCCCCGCCGGCCGCCGCCGTCTGACGTACCCCGCCGGCCCCTCCTCCTTCGGCCGGATATTGCGCCTGGACCGGGGTCTCGGGCGTGCGTGCGGTGTTGGGATTGGACTGCTGGACGAGGTTGGGATCGACCAGGATCTGGTCCTCGAGCGCGCTGGTCAGGGCCGGATCGGCGCCGTTGCCGATCAGGCTGTTGTCCATCTCGGTTAGATTGTTGCCGCCGGCGCCGTTGCAGGCGGCGAGCGCGATGAGGCCGGCAAAAGCGGTGGAGCGGAACAGGGTGGCGGCGCTTCTGGTCATGGATATTCCTCTCGTGGCGCGCCTTATGCCCGAAACCGGAGGGGAATGGGTGATCGGATATGGTTAAAGAGGCGTGCTGCGGGCCAGTGTCTCATTCCTGGACTGCCAGAAGGCGAAGGTTTCGCCTTGCACCTCGCGGACGAAGCGCGCCGCTTCGGGCCCCTCCCACGGCCCCTCATAGCCGCGCGCGCTGCCGCCACCCTCCACCCACCAGCCCTGGCCCGGGATGCCATCGCTCTGGCGGACGACCAGCACCGCAAGCTCGGGCTCGCCGCGCGCCGCGCCTTCGCGGTCGATCTGCCCGAGCATCGCGCAGAGCGCGCGCATCTTCGGACGCGAGAAGCGATAGCCGAGATGCTCGAGCAGCTCGCCGTAGCTCAGCGCCAGCCCCGCTTTCGCAGCCGCGACGAGATGGGCGCGCACCTCGTCGGCGTCGGCGAGCGGCTCGGCCATCAGGGCCTCAGCGGTCGTCCGAGAGGAGCACCCGGCCGTCTGTGCCGCTGGCCGCGCGCGGCGTCAGGTGGATGCGGAAGGCGCCGTTTCCGTTCCTCCTGGCGCCGGCGAAGACATAGGCCGGGCCCTCGCGGGTGACGGTTGCGATCGTGAAATCGCTCGCCCGCGCCGGATCCTGGTACCAGCGTGCGATCGCGTCCGCCGCGTCGGCGCTGGCGAAGCGCAATTCGACCTCGTCGCCCGAACCGCCCTTTTCGCGCCCGCCCTCGATATGGAGGCCGCGCATCGTGCTGCCCGGATAGATGAGGCCGCTATCGTCATCGATATTGGCCTCGGAGCGCAGGCCCTCCGGGATGTTGATCTTCATCTGGATGCCCGGCGCCGAGATGGAGAGCTGGCCATCCTCCGCCTTGTTCTCGGCGGAGCCGTTGCCGGCCGGCTGAACATCGTTGCCCAAGCGGGCCTCGCACGCGCTGAGCGAGAGCGCCGCCGCGGCGGTAATGGGGAACAGCCTGGACGCGTTCACGATGACCTCCTTCGCCCCCGCCCCCTTTCTAAGTGGATAAGCGGGATCGAACAATATCCGCCTGCCTTGAAGCCGCCGCATCGTACCTCTAGGCGCGCCGCCATGACCGACGATCACGGCAATCGGCGCGCGGGCCTCCTGTTCGGCCTCGGCGCCTACCTCCTCTGGGGCTTCCTGCCGCTCTATTTCAAGCTGCTGCAGGGCGTCGCGTCGACCGAAATCGTCGCCCACCGCATCCTCTGGTCGCTCGTCTTCCTCGTCCTTCTCGTCTCTCTGTGGCGGCGGTGGCCGGCGATACGCGCGGCGCTGGCGGCGAGCCGAGTGATGATGACCCTGACCGTCACCGCCTTGCTGATCGCCGCCAATTGGCTGATCTACATCTGGGCGGTGCTCAACGGCCATGTGCTGGCCGGCAGCCTCGGCTATTATCTGAACCCGCTGATCAACGTCCTGCTCGGCGTCGTGATTCTGAAGGAGAAGCTCACGCGCGGACAGATCGCCGCGGTGCTGCTCGCCGGCGCCGGCGTCGCGGTGCTCGCGGCCGGCGCGGCCGAGGGCCTGTGGATCAGCCTGACCCTGGCGCTGACCTTCGGCCTCTACGGCTTCATCCGCAAGATCGCGCCGGTCGACGCGCTCGAGGGCCTGACGATCGAGACGGCGATCCTCGCCCCGATCTCGCTTTGCTGGATCCTCTGGCTCCAGCAGCAGGGGATTGGGGGCTTCACCGCCTTCAGCGCGACCACCAACGCGCTGCTGATCCTGGGCGGCGCGCTCACCGCCATTCCCTTGCTGCTGTTCAACGCGGCGGCGAAAAGACTGCCTTATTCGACGCTCGGCTTCCTCCAATATATCGCCCCGTCGCTCCAGTTCCTGCTGGCGGTTCTGGTCTTCGGCGAGGCGTTCACGCCGGCGCACATGCTTTGCTTCGGCGCGATCTGGGCCGCGCTCGCCATTTTCGCCTTCGAAGGACTGAGGCAAAGCCGGGAACGGGCACGCGCGGCCCGGGATTGCCCGGAGCCCTGCCCCTAGACCGGCTTCATGTCGCGGGGCAGATCCCCGTAATAGCGTCGGTCGGTCAGGCCGCCGTCCGCCTCCTTGAGGAAGGCTTCGCCCTTCATCTCGGCGGCGCGCCGGTTGGCGACGGCCCAGGCCTCGTCGCGGTTCGCGTGGCGCGTGGTCCGGTCGGGCAGGCCCTCTTCATGGACCGTCCAGCCCTCGCCATCGGCCACCGCCCAAAAATTGCGCCCGACCATCCTGGTCTCCTTCGTGTCGGGCGGGAAACGAGCGCGGCGGGGGGAAGTTGCCATCGGCGGGCGAAGGCGCGATGATCGGATGGGAGGAAGCACGCGCCATGAAGACCGATCCGCGAATCGACGCTTATATCGCGCGCCAGGCGGACTTCGCCCGGCCGATCCTCGAACATCTGCGCACGATCGTTCACGAGGCCTGCCCGGATTGCGAGGAGACGCTGAAATGGAGCTCGCCCTCGTTCATGTACAAGGGCAAGATCCTGGCCGGCTTCGCGGCGTTCAAGGCGCACGCGACGTTCGGCTATTGGAGCGGCAGCCAGGTCGTCGACGCCGACCCCGCGCAGCAAAGCGCCATGGGCCAGTTCGGCCGGCTGACCTCCCTGGACGACCTGCCGTCTCGCGCGGCTTTGGCGGCGCTTACGAAAAAGGCGATGAAGCTGATCGACGAAGGCGTGAAGCCGATCCGCAACAAGCACAGCAAGCCGCCCCTCGCCGTGCCGCAGGATCTGCGCGCGGCGATCGACGCGGTGCCCGCGGCCAAGGCGACTTTCGACAATTTCCCGCCGAGCCAGCAGCGCGACTATGTCGACTGGGTCACCGAGGCGAAGCGCGACGAGACCCGCGCCAAGCGGCTCGCCCAGACCGTCGAATGGCTCGCGCAGGGCAAAAGGCGCAACTGGAAATACGAGAATTGCTGATCAGCTGGCGAAGGCGTTCGCCGAGGCATTGACCTGCGGATTGTCGACCGGGTCCAGCGGATCGGGAGGCATGGCCATGACCGGCCGGCAGACCGGCAGGCCCAATTGTTCATGCTGCGAACAGTCGCGGACCTGGACGTCGCTATTGCCGGCGATGAACACCGACCAGTGCTTGTCCTCGTCGCACAGCGCCACCCACATCTCCATGCCCCGATAATATTCCTGATAGGCGGCGCCGACGACGCGGTGGCAGCGATGGCGGGTCTGGCGGATCGCGCGGAGCAAGGTGAGCCTCTGGTCCAGCGGCCGCGCGGCCTTGAGCCGGTCGCTGTCGGGATTGGCGATGCGGATGCCCGCCTTGTTGTCGTTGGGCGTCATCTCCCCGCAGGCGGCTAGGGCGAGGCAGAGCAGGAAAGCGGGGAAGAGCTTGGTCATGGCGCCGCCCTGATACTCTGTATCATGCCGCTCTGCCAATCGCCTTTTGCCGGCGGCGCTGGACCGAGGAGCCGAGGCCGATCGCCTCGCGATATTTGGCGACCGTCCGCCGGGCAATGTCGAAACCCTCGGCCTTGAGCATCTCGACCAGCTGATCGTCGGACAGGATTTTCTCCGCCTCCTCGACCGCGATCAGCGCCTTGATCCGGCTCTTCACCGCTTCCGACGAGGCCGCGTCGCCGCCGTCATTGCTCTGGATGCCGCTGGTGAAGAAATATTTCAATTCGAACAGGCCGCGCTCGCAAGCGAGATATTTGTTCGAGGTGACCCGGCTGACCGTCGATTCGTGCATTCCGATCGTCTCGGCGACCGCGCGCAGGGTAAGGGGCTTGAGGTGCGAGACGCCGTGGCGGAAGAAGCCTTCCTGGCGGGTCACGATCTCGCTCGCTACCTTGACGATCGTCCGCGCGCGCTGGTCGAGCGCCTTCATCAGCCAATTGGCGCTTTGCAGGCACTCGTTGAGCCAGGCCTTGGACTGCTTGTCCTGCGGCCCGGCGGCGAGCTCGTTATAATAAGTGCGGTTGACGAGCAGCCGGGGCAAGGTCGCGCCGTTCAATTCCACCGCCCAGCCTGAGGCGCGGCGGGTGACGAAGACGTCGGGGATGGCCGCATCGACCCGGTCCGAGGCCATGAAACGGCAGCCGGGCTTGGGATCGTAGGCGCGGAGCTCGCGGATCATGTCAGCCATGTCCTCGTCATCGACGCCGCATATCCGCTTGAGCGCGCCAAGATTGCCCTTGGCGAGATAGTCGAGATTGTCGATCAGCCGCGCCATCGCCGGGTCGTAGCGGTCGGCGTCCCTGGCTTGGAGGGTGAGGCATTCGGCGAGGCTGCGCGCGGCCACCCCGGAGGGATCGAGACTCTGGATGATGGCGAGGACGCGCTCGACCTCCTGGAGCGGATGATCGAGCTTGTGCGCGATGTCGCGCAACTGCCCCGAGAAATAGCCGGTCTCGTCGATCTGGTCGATGATCCGGTCGGCGACGATCAGGTCCGCGCCCGACAGGATCTCGCCGGCCTGGCGCCGCAGATGCTCGTGGAGCGACACCTGCTCGCCGGCGAAGCTGTCGAAATCGACCTCCTCCCCCGACCCGCCCGGGCCGATCCCGTCCATGCCGAGGCCGTGCATCGAATCGACCGCGCTGTCCTGGTGGAAATCCTCGCTGTCCTGATCGATGTCGAGCGCAGCCTCGCCGCCGCCGGCGTCGATCTCGGGCAAGGCGCCCGCGTCGAAATCCCCCTCGGCCGGATCGGGCTCCGGCACGCCCTCCGGCTCGGTTTCGGCGCCTCCGCCGCTTTCGAGCAGCGGATTTTTCTCGATCTCCTCGGCGATGAAGCTCTCGACCTCGAGATTGCTGAGCGCGAGCAGGCGGATCGCCTGCTGCAGCTGCGGCGTCATCACCAGGCTTTGGGATTGTCTTAGATCGAGGCGGGGCCCCAGCGCCATGTTAGGCTCCAGACCTCACAGCTCGAAGCTTTCGCCCAGATAGAGGCGGCGGACGTTCTCGTCGGCGACGAGCGCCTCGGGGCTGCCAGCGAACAGGACCTGGCCGCCGTAGATGATGCAGGCCCGATCGACGATGTCGAGCGTCTCGCGGACATTGTGATCGGTGATCAGGACGCCGATGTCGCGCTTCTTGAGATCGACGATCAGGTCGCGAATGTCCTGGATCGAGATCGGGTCGATGCCGGCGAAGGGCTCGTCGAGCAG
>Ga0190275_10001661_pt1 | contig 16391 bp, 14 predicted proteins | sample Popmic550T_FD_133745 | JGI IMG/M metagenome (GOLD analysis project Ga0190275, IMG submission 133745) | Populus adjacent soil microbial communities from riparian zone of Yellowstone River, Montana, USA - 550 T | ecosystem: Environmental > Terrestrial > Soil > Riparian zone > Trees stand | place...
GCACTTCGCCGGGCGCGAGGTGCTGGGCGAGATCGTGGTGGTGGTGGAGGGCCGCCCCGCCGACGCGCAGGCCGAGGGCGAGGTGGACGCGCTCGCCGCCCGCTCCATCGCGCAGGCGCTGCTGGCGCGCGGCGAGACGCCGAGCGGCGTGGCCAGGGAGCTGCGCCGCCGCCTGGGCATCGCGCGCAACGAGGCCTACCGCATCGCCCAGGAAGCCGCGGACGCGGGATGACGGCGCTGCTCGCCCGCCTTCGCCGCCCCGCCGCGCCCGCTCGGCCGGAGGAGCTCACGAAGCGGCTGGAGAAGGCGGACCGGCTGATCGACCTCGCGTGGTCGGTGGCGGTGCTGTGGGGGGTGATGCGGCTGGTCGCGGCGCTCTGGCTCTGGCGCAACACCGCCGCCGACGACCCGGCCTGGTTCGCCGACCCGCTGCTGATCGGCGTGCTGGCGTACGGCCTGTACCGCCGCAGCCGCGCGTGCGCGATCCTGCTGCTGCTGTACGTGGTGGTGGAGCTGCGCCTAACCTTCGGCGCGCGGGGGCCCACGGCGGGGATCACGGTCGCGCTGGTGCTGGGCATCACCTTCGCGCAGGGCATCCGCGGCGCGTACGCCTATCGCAAGGAGATGGGCGATGCGGGGTTGCGATGATCGCCGCGCGGCTCGGCTGCATGGTGTGATCCCCGAAAACGGAAAGAGGTCACACGGAGCAACGGAGGGAACGGAGAACAACTCGCAGTTCCTCCGCTTCCTCCGTTGCTCCGTGTGACATCCGCTGACGCCGGTCCTCACACCGCGTTTTCGGATGACGGATCGAATCCCCCGCGGTAGCCGACGTCTTCGCGTCACGCGAGGGCCGCTTGACGCCCGGCGGGCCGCGTGCCACGATGCACGCCCCGCGCACGTCGCGGCGTGACCCGCGCGCCGCCGTGCCCTTCCGTCCTTCCCACCCGCGAATCACGATGACCGATACCGCCGCGCCCGCGCCCCCGAACGCCTTCGGCGACCTGCACAACGAGCTGGCCGGCACGCGCCGGGTGCTGGAGCGCATCCCCGACGAGCACTGGGGCTGGAAGCCGCACGAGAAGTCGATGACGCTCGGCCGCCTGGGCACGCACCTCGCCGAGATCCCGCGGCTGGCGACGCTGGTGCTGGGCCGCGACGAGTTCAACGTGCAGGAGAAGCGCTGGGAGGGGGAGCCGCCGGCGAACCGCGCGGAAGTGCTCGCCGCCTTCGACCAGGCGGTGGCGGGCATCGGCGAGGCGCTGGCGGCCGTGCCCGTGGACGGGTGGGGGAAGACGTGGACGCTGCGCATGGGCGAGCAGGTGATGCTCTCCATGCCGCGGGCCGCCGCGTTGCGCACGCTGGGCATCAACCACCTGGTCCACCACCGCGCGCAGCTCACCGTGTACCTGCGCCTGCTCGACGTCCCCGTCCCCAGCCTCTACGGCCCCTCGGCCGACGAGGCCCGGCCACCGGCGGCGTAAGGAGCCCGGTCCAGCAGCGGCGCGTCGCGAAGTCGTCCGCGCCGCAGTCGGGCGAATGAATTCACTGCAACAACGACACGAAGTCCGCCTTCGCGCCGCCTTCGCGGACTACCGGCGCTCGTGCCGCCGAGACTCTGGCGCACGCGACTGGCCTCGAGGCGACCTCGATGTAGCCGTGAGCGAAGCGAGCCCCCGTCCCTCCCCCCAGGCTGTTTTGGGGGGAGGGACAGGCGCGCAGCGCCAGGGAGGGGGGCCCGCGGGGCCGGCGCCGAGCGCCACGTCCAGCCTGACCAGCGGCCGCCTTCCTGATCTATCGATTTACTGAACCTTTGGACCACCCGAATGCCACGCCGCCTCGTCATCGACCTCCGCGACCGCCGCCCGATCTGGGCGATCCCGCCCTGGGCGGTAAACGAGATCCGCGCCGCGCTCCCCGACGGCTGGGAGTGCGTGGTGGTGGACGCGTACGCCGACGGGACGGGCGACGGGCAGGGCGCGGGCGAGGAAGCGGTTGAGGCCGCGCGCGGGGCGGAGGTCTACCTGGGCTGGGGCGTGCCGCGCGAGGTGTTCGCCGCGGCGGGCGACGCGCTGCGCTGGGCGCACTCCGCGTCCGCCGGCGTGGGAGGCGTGCTGTATCCGGAGATGATGGAATCCGCCGTGGTGCTCACCAACTCCGCGGGCGTGCACGCCGAGCCGATCGCCGACACGGTGCTGGCGATGATCCTGCACTTCGCGCGCGGGCTGGACTTCGCCGTGCGCGCGCAGGCGGAAGGACGCTGGGACAAGGCGCCGTTCGACGCGGCGGATGCGCCGGTGCGCGAGGTGGCGGAGAGCACCGTGGGGCTGCTGGGGCTCGGCGGCATCGGCCGGGCGGTGGCGCGGCGGGCGGCGGCGCTGGGGATGCGCGTGGTCGCCACGCGGCGGAGCGGCAGCGAGGGCCCGCCGGGGGTGGAGGTGTTCGCGGGGGAGGGTGCGCTCGCGCGGATGCTGTCCACCAGCCACTACCTGGTGCTGACGGTGCCGCGCACGCCGGAGACGGAGGGGATGATCGGCGCGCGCGAGCTGGCGCGCCTCCCCGCCGGCGCGGTGGTGGTCAACGTCTCGCGCGGCGACGTGGTGGACGAGGGCGCGCTGGTCGGGGCGCTCGCGTCGGGAAGGCTGCGCGGCGCGGGGCTGGACGTGTTCGAGCGCGAGCCGCTGCCGGCCTCGTCGCCGCTGTGGACCCTTCCCAACACCCTGCTGCTCCCCCATGTTTCAGGCACCTCCCACGGCTTCTGGCGGCGCGAAACGGACTTGATCGTGGCCAACCTGCGCCGCCATCTCGCCGGCGAGCCTCTCCTGAACACGGTCGACAAGCGAGCCGGATACTGACTATCGTGAGCACCACCGAAGCGGCGGCGCAGAAGGGCGGCGAGCTGCGCGAAGCGGTCGAGAACATCATCAAGGCGGCGGTGGCGCGCGGCGCCAGCGACCTGCACATCAAGAGCGGCGATGTGTTCCGCGCCCGCATCAACGGGCAGCTCATCCCGTTCACCAAGCAGCGGCTCACCCCCGAGCAGACGCGCGGCGTGGCCCTGTTCCTGATCCCGCACGAGCGCGACCGGGCGCGGCTGGACGACCTCACCGACTACGACTGCTCGTGGGGGCTGGCCGGCGTCGGCCGCTTCCGCGTGAACATCCTGCGGCAGCGCGGGTCGTTCATGATCGTGATGCGCGTGATCCCCATCGAGATCCCCACCTTCGAGGACCTGGGGCTCCCGGCGGTGCTGAGCGACGTGGCGGGGCAGGAGCGCGGGCTGGTGCTGGTGACGGGGGTGACCGGCTCGGGGAAGAGCAGCACCCAGGCGGCCATGATCGGCTTCATGAACCAGAACATGCGCCGCCACGTGGTCACGCTCGAGAACCCGATCGAGTTCCTGCACCGCGACATCAACTGCTCCATCACCCAGCGCGAGATCGGCGTGGACACCGAGGACTTCCGCCACGGCCTGCGCGCCGCGCTGCGGCAGGACCCCGACGTGATCCTGATCGGCGAGATGCGCGACACCGAGAGCATCGACATCGCCCTCAAGAGCGCCGAGACGGGACACCTGGTGATCAGCACCGTGCACACGCGCGACGCGGCGAGCACCATCTCGCGCCTGGTGGCCGTCTTCCCCCCCGAGGAGCAGCAGGTGGTGCGGATGCGCCTGGCCGAGCAGCTCCAGGCGGTGGTGAGCCAGCGCCTGCTGCCGCGCAAGGACGGCAAGGGCCGCGTCCTCGCCGCCGAGGTGATGGTGGTGACCGGCACCATCCGCGATTGCATCGTGGACCCCGACCGGGTGGAGGAGATCCGCGAGCACATCGCCGAGGGGCGGGTGACCTACGGGATGCAGACCTTCGACCAGTGCCTAATGGAGCTGGTGCAGGAGGACCAGGTGGAGTACGAGGTGGCCAAGGCCGCCGCCACCAACCCCGGCGACTTCGAGCTGAAGATGAACACGCTCTCGAACCGCGGCGGCGGCGGTTCGATGAGCCAGTCGTACTACTGAGGTACGGTGGGCCGGACGATGTGAGAGTCGCTTCGGTGGAGCTCCAGTCGGGCGAATGAATTCGCTGCTTCGCTGCAACTACTACACGAAGTCCGCCTTCGCGGACTACCGGCACCTGTTCCGCCGAGACTCTGGCGCACGCGACTGCCATCGACGTGACCTCGATTTAGCCGCGAGCGAAGCGAGCCCCCGTCCCTCCCCCCAGGTTGTTTTGGGGGGAGGGACAGGCGCGAAGCGCCAGGGTGGGGGGCCAGCAGCGCCCGCAACGGCCCGGCAATCAAGGGAGTCGGGATGAGAGGCCTCACGCTCGGTGAGGCCTCTCTTTTCGCATCGATCCGACTCACGCAGTTCATCCCCGCGCCGCTTCCCGCAAAGGCCGAAGATCGCCGCCGTTTGCTTCCAATCCCGCTTCGGCACGAGATTTCCCCCGCATCGGGGGATTGGGCTCGCGAGGTTCGGATCGATCGTCAACGGGGACGCAATGACGGCTGCTTCACCCTACGCGCCGGCGGACATGCCGCGCGCCGATTTCCTGGACCGCATCAGCGCCGAGGTGCACCGGCGCGTGGTGGGGCAGGAATACATGATCGAGCGCCTGCTGATCGGGATGCTCACCGGCGGGCACGTGCTGATGGAGGGGCTTCCCGGCCTGGCCAAGACGCTGGCCGTGCGCACGTTGGCCGAGACGATCGACGCCACCTTCCAGCGCATCCAGTTCACCCCCGACCTCCTCCCGGCGGACGTGGTGGGCACCACGATCTACAACAACCGCACGGGCGAGTTCGTGCCGCACAAGGGCCCCATCTTCGCCCACATCGTGCTGGCCGACGAGGTGAACCGCGCGCCCGCCAAGGTGCAGGCCGCGCTGCTGGAGGCCATGCAGGAGCGCCAGGTCACCATCGGCGGCGAGACGCATCCGCTCCCGCAGCCGTTCCTGGTGCTGGCCACGCAGAACCCCATCGAGCAGGAGGGCACCTATCCGCTTCCCGAGGCGCAGGTCGACCGCTTCATGCTGAAGGTGCGCGTGGGCTATCCCACGCGGGTGGAGGAGAAGGAGATCCTGCGGCGGATGAGCGGCGGCGGGCACATCCCCATCAACAAGATGGCGCACCCCGACGAGATCCTGGCCGCCCGCGACCAGATCGCCAACCTGTACCTCGACGACAAGATCGCCGACTACATCCTGGACCTGGTGGGCGCCACCCGCGACCCCGGCGCGCACGGCGCGCCCGACCTGGCGCCGCTGGTGGAGATCGGCGCCAGCCCGCGCGCCACGATCGCGCTGGCGGCGTGCGCGCGGGCCCACGCCTTCCTGCGCGGCCGCGCCTACGTGACGCCCGAGGACGTGAAGGCGATCGGCCCCGACGTGCTGCGCCACCGCATCATGATCACCTACGAGGCCGAGGCCGAGGAGATCACCTCCGACCACGTCGTGCGCCGCATCTTCGAGACGGTGCGCGTGCCGTGAGACGCGGCGGACGCAGGATCGTGATCGGCACGATGACGTTCGACACCGCGGCCCCGCTGGGCCCTCACCCTGGCGCTGCGCGCCTGTCCCTCCCCCAAAACAGCCTGGGGGAGGGACGTGCTCGCTTCGCTCGATGCGCACGCACGGGCCGGCGCGGGGGGCGAGCGGCGGCGTGGGGTGAGGTCTTGGAGCTTCGGTGCACGCGACTGGCCTCGTGGTCGCCACAACCGAGCCGCGAGCGAAGCGAGTCCCCGTCCCTCCCGCCAGGTTGTTTTGGGGGGAGGGACAGGCGCGCAGCGCCAGGGAGGGGGGCCCGCGGGGCCGGCGTCCCATGAAAGCGGTCTCTTCCACGTCGGCTTCCACCATCCCCCCCAAGCGCCGCTTCGGCTGGCTGCGGCGGATCTTTTCGCGCGGGCAGCGCACGCGGGTGCCCACGCTCCCCGCGCATGCCAGCACGGCGCCGGCGCTCCCCGAGGTGCTGCGGCAGGTGCGGCGGATCGAGCTGCGCACGCGCGGGCTGGTGTCGTCGCGCTTCAGCGGCGAGTACCACTCGGTGTTCAAGGGGCAGGGGATCGAGTTCGTCGAGGTCCGCGAATACCTGCCGGGCGACGACGTGCGCACCATCGACTGGAACGTGTCGGCGCGCACCGGCGGGGTGTTCGTCAAGAAGTACGTGGAAGAGCGCGAGCTCTCCGTGCTGCTGATGGTGGACCTCTCGGGCTCGGAGCGGTTCGGCACGCGCGGGCGCTTCAAGAGCGAGATGGTGGCCGAGGTCGCCGCGTCGCTCGCGATGAGCGCGGTGCGCAACAACGACCGCGTGGCGCTGCTGGTCTTCACCGACTCGATCGAGCTGTTCGTCCCCCCGCGCAAGGGGCGGCGACACGCGTTGCGCATCGTGCGCGACCTGCTCAGCTTCGAGCCGGCGGGCACGGGCACCGACCTCACCGGCGCGGTGGAATACGCCGTCCGCCTCCTCCGCTCGCGCAGCATCGTCTTCCTCGTCTCCGACTTCCAGGAGCCGCTCACGCCCGAGCTGGAGCGCGCGCTGACCATGCTCGCCTTCCGCCACGACGTGGTCCCCGTCGCCCTGACCGACGCGGCGGAGCTGGAGGTGCCCGAGGCGGGGCTGATCCAGCTCGTGGACCCGGAGACGGGCGCGCTGGTGGTGTTCAACACGTCGGACGCCGCGCAGCGCCGCGCCTTCGCCGAGGCGGTGGAGCAGGAGCGCGCCGCCATCCGCCGCGCCTTCCGCCGGCTGGGGCTGGACGCGATCGAGCTGCGCACCGACGAGCCGACCTCCACCGCGATCCTCTCCTTCTTCCGCCGCCGCGAGCGCCGCCTCCGCCGATGATGCGCGCCGCGGCCTTCCTCGTCGCCCTCGTCGCGCTTTCCGCCGCGCCGGCGCCCGCGCAGGACAGCACGTCCGCCGCCGCGCCGGCGCAGGTGCGTCCGCGCGCCACGCAGCCGCGCCGCGCGCCGCGTCCGCCGGCCACGCCCACGCGCACGCAAGCGAGGGACACGACGGGGGATACGACGCGTGCCGCCGTCCGTCCGCCGACGCCCACGCCGCCGCCAGGATTCGAGTACCAGTCGCGCACGCAGCCCGACACGGTCACGGTGGGCGACCGCTTCGAGTCGGGGATGGTGGTGAACGTTCCCGCCGGAACGCAGGTGGCGCTGGAGATCGCGCGCGACACCGCGGACCGCTGGCGCGTGCTGGACGCCGTTGCCGCCACGCCGCGCGACAGCGCGCGCTCGCGCTGGCTGGTGGTGGCGAAGCTGGTCGCGTGGCAGCCGGGGCTGCCGGACACCATCCCGGCCTCGATGCGACTGACAGGCGCGGACGGGCGGGTGATCGAGCTCCCCGTCAAGCTCGCGTTCCCGGTCGTGCGCGCCGTGCTGCCGGACGACACGACGAAGTGGCGCGTCCGCCCGCCGCACGACGTGTGGGGGCCGTCGCGAGATCCGGCGCGGATGGCGCTGCTGGGCGCGCTGCTGCTGCTCGCGCTTCTCCTGCTCGCGCTGCTCGGCTGGATGATCGTGCGGGCGATCCGCCGCCGCCGCGCGCGGGCGGTGCCGGCGAACGCGCGTGATCGCGCGCTGGCGCAGCTGGAGCGGGCGCGCACCAGCGGCTTCGTCGAGGCGGGGAACTGGAAGGCGTTCTACACCCTCATCTCCGAGGCGCTGCGCGGCTTCGTCGCCGCGCTGGAGCCGCGGCTCAGCGAGGACCTCACCTCGGCGGAGGTGGTCGAGGGGATGCGCGCGCGGGGGGTGCCCGACGAGCGCGTGGAGACGCTGGAGCACCTGCTGCGCGTGAGCGACCTGGCCAAGTTCGCCCGCCACGGCCGCTCCCCCGACGACGCCCGGCGCGACCTGGACCGCGCCCGCGAGTGGGTGCAGACGTACCCGCTCCCCTCCGGCGAGCCGGACGCGGTGGACGAGCCTCTGGCGGCCGAGGCGGCGCCGTGAGCCTCCAGTTCGCGCACCCCGGGGCGCTGCTGCTGCTGGCGCTGGTGCCCGTGTGGTGGTGGCGCGTGCGCAGCGCTCGCGACGCGGGGATCGTCTTCTCGCGCGCCGGCACCGTGGCGCGGCTGGGCACGCGCGGCGCGGCGTTCCTGGGCATCATCCCCGAGATCCTGCGCACGGCGGCGCTGGTGTCGCTGATCCTCGCCATCGCCGGGCCGCGCACCGGCGCGCGCGTGGTGGAGGAGACGTCGCAGGGGATCGACATCATGATCGCGCTCGACGTGTCGTCGTCCATGCTGGCGGAGGACTTCGCGCCCAACCGCCTGGGCGCCGCGCGGGAGACGGTGGGGCGCTTCGTGGACGCGCGCACGCACGACCGCATCGGCCTGGTGGTGTTCGCGGGGGAGGCGCTCACGCAGGTGCCCGCGACGGGCGACCACGCGCTCCTCGGCCAGGCGATCGGCAACGTGCAGGTGGGGATGCTGGAGGATGGCACGGCGATCGGCCTGGGCCTCGCGACGGCGGCCAACCGGCTCAAGCAGGCCGCGGGGCGGTCGCGCGTGATCATCCTGATGAGCGACGGCGAGAACAACCGCGGCGCGGTGGATCCACGCGCGGCGGCGAAGGCCGCGGCGGCGTTCGGCATCCGCGTGTTCACCATCGGCGTGGGGTCGCGGACGCGCGCCCGCATCCCCGTGGCCATCACGGCCGACGGACGGCTGCGCTACGCCTGGATGCCCGTGAGCATCGACGAGCCGCTGCTGAACGAGATCGCCCGCACCACCGGCGGCCGCTACTTCCGCGCGACCGACCAGCGCGCGCTGGAGCGCGTCTACGCCGAGATCGACCGGCTGGTGAAGACCAACGTGAAGGTGCGCCGCTACGTCCGCTTCACCGAACGCTACCTCCCCTTCCTCCTCAGCGCCGCCGCGCTGCTGGTCGCCGAATGGTGCTTCCGCGCCACGCGCTGGGGGAGGGTGCCGTGACCATGCAATCGCAAATCCGCAGTCGTGCGGTCGATGGACTCTACGCGGCGTGTCATCCTGATGAGGGCGAACACGCAGCACCGTCTTCCACGCCGGCTGCCGCAGCCCGAAGGATCTATAATCGAGGCCACGCAATCGTCGGGACGACGCGCCGGATCGGCCGTCGCTCTTGTGGTCGCCGCCCCCGCTCACCGGCGGCTGAAGCCGCAGCAACAACTACGAAAAGCCTCGCAAACTGCGCGAGGCTCCCCGGCGCGGCGGCAGCATCGCGGCTCGATCCCCGCGAGCGCTTCACCCGCCTTTCATCGCTCCGGATTCGCGGCGGCGCTCAGGATGACATCGCGCTTTTCATCGGAGTTCTCTTCATCCGGTTTGGGATGAAGTCGGTTGCGGAGAGGGGGGGACGGTAGGTGGACCGCCTCGCGCATCCCGAGCTGCTGCACCTGGTTCCGCTGCTGCCGTGCATCGTGGGGCTGGCGATGCTGCTGTACGCCCGGCGCCGGCGCCAGGCGGCCGAGGCGCTCGGCGAGGCCGGCATCGTTCGCCGCCTGACGCCTGCGGATCTCACCGCCGCGCCCAACCGCCGCATCTTCCTGGTCACCGTGGCGGCGCTGATGCTGGGGATCGCGCTGACCGGCCCGCTCTGGGGCGTGGAGCCGGTGCGCGGCGAGGGCGGCAACACCGACGTGATCCTGGTGCTGGATGCATCCAACTCCATGCGCGTGCGCGACGTGAGCCCCGACCGGCTGGAATGGGAGAAGCGCACCGCCCGCGCGCTCCTGGGCCGGCTCGAGGGCTCGCGCGTGGGCCTGGCCATCTTCGCCGGCCGCAGCTACGCCGTGTCGCCGCTCACCTCCGACTTCAGCGCGCTGGAGCTGTACCTCGACAACCTTTCGCCCGACCTGGTCACGCAGGGCGGCACCTCGCTCTCCGACGCCATCGAGCAGTCGCTGGCGCTGCTGATGGAGGCGCGCGGCGAGATGCCGTCGGGCTCGCTGGTGGTGATCAGCGACGGCGACGCGCTGGAGGAGGGCGAGGACGTGCTCCGCGCGGCCGGCGTGGCGCGGCGCGCGGGCGTGCCGGTGAGCGCGATCGGCATCGGCACGGCCGGCGGGGGGACGATCCCCGACATCGACCCCGCCACCGGCCGGCAGCTCGGCTGGAAGCGCGAGCCCGGCGGCGAGGTCGCCGTGTCCAAGCTGGGCGAGCCGCTGCTGCGCGAGGTGGCGCGGCGCACGGGCGGCATCTACGTGAACGCCGCCGCGCCCACCGCGGCCGCGCAGGTCGCCGCCGCCGCGCGCGCCGTCCCCTCCGCGGCCGAGCGGCGTGGCGGCAGCGCGCCCGGCAACCGCTACGAGTGGTTCGCCGCAGTCGCGCTCTTCCTCCTCGCCGCCGACGCGCTCCTTCCCGAGCACCTGGTGCGCTCGAAGCGGCGGCGGAAGGAGGCGGCCGCATGAGGCGGGCGCTGCTGCTGGCGGTCGCCCTGCCGCTGCTGGGCGGGGGGATGGCGGAGGGGAACCGCCTCTACCGCGCCGCCCGGTTCCGCCTCGCCGCCGAGGCCTACGCGCGCCGCTACGCCGAGGGCGACAGCAGCGTGGTCCTGCGCTACAACCTGGGCACCGCGCTCCTGCGCCTGCAGCGCTGGGACGAGGCGCGCCCGCACCTGGACGCCGCCACCGCCGCGCAGAAGCCGGCCGAGTTGCGCCAGCGCGCCCTCTACAACGCCGGCAACGCCGACCTGGAGCCCGTCTTCCGGCGCACGGTGACGGACGACGCGAAGCGCACCGAGATGCTGCGCCGCGCCATCGGCCGCTACAAGGACGCGCTCCTGGCGCGCCCAAACGACGCCGACGCCAAGTGGAACCTGGAGCTCGCGCTGCGTCTCCTGCGCCGCGATCCCCCGTCCGGCGGCGGGGGTGGGCAGGACCAGGACCAGGGCGGCGGCGGTGGCGACGACGACGCGCAGCAGCAGCCCGCGCCGCAGCCCTCGCCCGCGCCGCGCCCCGCCCCCGCGCCGGAGCTCTCGCAGGAAGAGGCCGAGCGCATCCTCACCGGCGCCAGCAACGCCGAGAAGGACGCCCAGCGCGAGGCCTTGAGCCGCAACCGCGGCGAGCGCAACGCGGTGCGGGATTGGTAGATGCGGCGGGCGGGAAGGGTGGGGGAGAGCGAGAGTTGGTGCGAGATTGTCGGAAAACGACTTCGGGGCGCTTCGGCAGCGGGCCCTCACCCTGCGCTTCGCGCTGTCCCTCTCCCCAAAACAGCCGGGGAGAGGGACCTGGGGTCGCTTCGCTCCCGGCTGCTTCGCGTGCACACCGGGGGCTGGCTCGCGCCAGGCCGAGACCCGCCCCGAGCATGCGGGGCCGCGCGGCTACTGTTGCGGGGCGAACAACGTGAACTCGTTCGACGTGCGCTCAGCCTGCGGAAGCGGGGTGCCGAGCGGGGGCGTGTCGCGATAGGAATGCACCACGCCGTGCCAGACCAGGCGGTAGGTGCCGTCGAGATCGGCAACTCTGAGCTGCGGATACATGTCCGGCCCGGCAAGCACTCGAACCGTGTCCCGGTATACTCCATCCGGTGGCACGACCACGGGGCGGCTCATGCAAGCGGGCGACGCCCCGGACCAGACCGAGGACCACGTATCGCCGGTCCGCTTTTCGAGAGATGGGACGATGATCTCGTTGCAGTTGATGAAATAGACCGAGTCGCCCGTCACGTTGCGATACACGTACGGGATGTGGATCTCGATTCCATCGGCGACGCGTCTGGCGTCGTAATGGAGCCGGGAGGTTCGGAAGCCTCTCACGGGTTCGGCGCCGGACGCGGGCGGGGCTTCAGAGGAGGAGCAGGCGCCCGCGGCCGCGACGGCCGCGAGAAGCACGTGGCGAAGAGCCCGATTCATCAGCGGCACCTCGTGAGGTAGCGTGTGCCTGAAGGAAAGCGTCGGGGGCGGGCGAGTTCACTCGCATATTCCGCGCGCCACCGTCAGTTGTCATATCACACGAAACGTGAAAGCAGAGGCGGGAGCGCTGGTCCGCGCTCCCGCCTGCTTTCGCGTTCGATCCGGGCCGGCGGCACGCGTGCCGGCCCGGCGTCATTTCAGGAAGTTCACGAACACGGTGATCAGCACCGCGTTGGTGAAGTCGATGAAGAACGCGCCCACCATGGGAACCACGAGGAAGGCACGCGGGGCCGGACCGTAGCGCTCGACCAGGGAGCGCATGTTCGCCATCGCGTTGGCCGTGGTGCCGAGCATGAACCCGCAGAAGCCGCCGCTCATCACCGCGCTCTCGTAGTCCTTCCCCATCATCGGGAAGATCGGCCAGAAGCAGATGGCGGCGATCAGCGCCACCTGCGCGGCGAGGATGGCCAGCATCGGCAGGGCCAGGTTGGCGATCTCCCACAGTTTCAGCGTCATCAGCGCCATCACGATGAACAGCGCCAGCGCCACGTTCCCCAGGTCGTCGATCGCCCGCTGCTGGATGCGGAACACGCCGGTCACGTCGTCGAGGTTGCGGATCAGCGCGGCCACCAGCATGGCCCCGATGTAGGCCGGCAGCGTGACCCCCAGCGAGGTGAACCAGGCGCTGACGAACGAGCCCAGCCACATCGCCACCAGGATCAGTACCACGCTCTGGAGCAGGACGAAGCTCTCCTCGTCTTCGCCCGCGGGCGCCTTGATCGGCTCGTCGGCGAGCTGCTCCTCCATCACCTGGTTGGCCACCGGCGTCTCCACCGGCTGCGGCTCCGCGTGCCGTGTGCGCAGCTTGTTCTTCTCGATCAGCCGCGTGGCGATGGGCGCGCCGATCACCCCGCCCATCACGATCCCCACCATCGCCGATGCGACGGCCACGGTGGCCGCGCCGGGCACGCCGTTGGCCTCGAAGAGCGGCGCGAAGGCCAGCCCCGTGGCGGGCCCGCCGGTGAGCGTGACCGAGCCGGTGAGCACGCCGAACAGCGGGTGCAGCCCGAACAGCATCGCCATCCCCGCGCCCAGCACGTTCTGCGCGACGGCGAACAGCGTGGCCACGCCGAAGAAGATGAGCACCTGCGGCCCGCCCACCTTCAGCAGCCGCAAGCTGGCGGCGAAGCCGATGCTGGTGAAGAACGCCACCATCATCGGGCTCTGCAGCGTGGTGTCGAAGGTGATGGGCGAGTATTCGGGCGTGCGCACCGCGGCCAGGATGCCGGCCACGATCAGCCCGCCGATCACCGGCGCGGGGATGTTGTAGCGCGCCAGCGGGGGCACCAGCCGGCGGATGCCGTACCCCAGGAAAAGAACCACGCCCGCGAACGCCACCGTCTGGATCAGGTCGAGCTTCATGTCGGGAACCCCGGCCGGCTGCGGTGAGAAGGAGTGCGTGGCGTAGTCTAACGTGCAAGGCACCACGCTCGAAACGTGGCGTGTGCGGGCTGCCGGCGCACGAGCCCCCTGTTCTCCGTCTCAAGTCGTTGTGATTCGACGCCTTATGCAGATCCGCACGCCCATTCGCAATGCGCCAGCCCGGCGGATGTCATCCTGGCGGCGGCCCTCACCCTGCGCTTCGCGCTGTCCCTCTCCCCAAACAGCCGGGGAGAGGGACCCGGGGTCGCTTCGCTCCCGGCTACTTCGCGTGCGCGCCGAAGCTTCGTCTCGCGATCCATCTTCGCGGCGGGAGAGAGACCACGAAGCTCGTGCCGCGCCCGATCACCGCAGAATCACGTAGCCAACCCGGCCTCCCGCCATAACGGAACAAGGGTCACGGGGTGCGGGGCCGGCGGGCAAGCCTGCCACCGGCGAAAGCATGCAGGGCCCCGCATCCCCTGCAGCCGGATCGTCAGGCCGCGGCGCTCGATGTCGTAGCCGTGCGTCGGTTGCCCGGATCGTCGCCAACGCCGGATACCACGGGGTCACGGCCGCCGTACCGGCGCGCGCCTTCGCGTAAACCGCCCGTCACGATCGGCTCAGTGCCCGCCGTACTCGTCATGGCGGCGCCACCACGCCTGGCGAAATTCGAACCCGTCCTCGTTCCTGCCCCACGGGGCGAGGTCGAGGAACGAGTAGGTGCCCATCAAGGCCTCGGTGCCACGGGCGTAGGTGGAGTAGGTGTGGTAGACAGCGCCTTCCTGGAGGGCAAAGACGCTCATGCCCTCCTTTTGCGGCTCGGGCTCGTCGACGTGCTGGTAGTTGTAGTCGGCGCCCTTTTTCTGCTGCTCCTCGGTGAAGGCGGCTCCGAAGTCGTACCTGAAGTCGCTCCCGAGCGACGAAACCCACGGGAATCGCCAGCCCATTTGCCGCTTGTAGTCCTGGAGCTCGGGCAACGGGGCGATCGACTCACAAACGAGCGTGATGTCGCGGCCGTTCAAGTGCCCACCGACACCATCGAAGTGATCGGCGATCAAGGAACATCCGGTGCATCCCCGGCGCTCGTCGGTGAGCCGGAATCCGTAGCCGAACATGAAGTGATAGACGAGGAGCTGCGAGCGTCCCTGAAAGAGCTCGGCCAGTGACGCTCTGCCCTCGTCCGTCTCGAATCGATACTCCTTGTCGATCCGTACCCACGGCAGCGCCTGGCGCTGCCGCGCCACCTCGTCGCCGCGCCGCATGAGCTCCTTCTCCGCCTCGAGCAGCTTGAGCCGCGCCGCGAGCCACTCTTCACGTGTTCCGGTCTCGTGCTTTCTCATCGCTGGTCTCTCCAGGTTCCGCCCATGTCCATCCACCGTTGGGCCAGGCGCGAGGCGTCACGACAGCTCCCTGCCGCCTGACGACCCAGGGGTCGGGCGTGCGGGGCCGCCGCCCGGGACTTTCGTCCGCCACGATCATGGACGGCCCGCATCCCCTGCGGCCGATTGCCTCAGCCGAGCTGCTCGGCAAGCGCGACGATGATGCCCTCGGGCCCGCGGATGTAGGCCAGCCGGTACGTGTCCTCGTACTTCATTTCGCCGATGAGCTCGGCCCCGTGGGCGCACACGCGTGCGACGACGTCGTCGATGTCGTCGACGGCGAACATGACGCGGCGGATGCCCAGCGTGTTCACCGGCGCGTCCACGGGCCCAAACCTGATCGCGTCGGGCGTGTGGAACTTGTCCAATTCGATGCCCTGCCCATCGGGAGTCCGCATCATCGCGAGGGTAGCCCGGACATCCTCGAGCCCGATCAGGGCCCCGACCAGCGGCCCTTCGACGGTCGACTCGCCCTCGAGCCTGAGGCCCAGCTCGATGAAGAACGCCTTGACGGCTTCGAGATCGTCGACGACGATGAGGACGTTGTCCATCCGTTTGAGCGTCATATCCTTCCATCCCTCGTTTCACTGCCGATGCCCTGTGCTTGCCGCACGTGGCGTGGAATGCCGAAGGGTCAGGGGTGCGAGGCCGGCGCGCAAGACCGTCGTAGGCGAAAGCATGGACGGCCCGCATCCCTGCAGCCCGTTCTCCCATCGCTGCGCCGCGGATTCGAGCCACGCGCCCGCGCGTCGATCCGTCCGCGGCGGCCGAACGCTCCGCCCGTCGCCGGAAAGCTCGCCCAAATCGTCGATCCGTCCTCCGCGATCGCCGGCGCGCTTCTTTACACCCCTCGCCCCCGCGGGTAGATTCCGCGCCCTCTTTCCCGGCCCGGCGCCGGGCTGCACCGGCATTCGGGGGATGATGGACCGGCTTTCGCGCGCGCGGCTGGACGAGATACTGGAGCGGAGCCGCGGGCTGCGCGTGGCGGTGGTGGGCGACGTGATGCTGGACGTCTACCTGGTGGGGAGCGTCTCGCGCATCTCCCCCGAGGCCCCCGTCCCCGTGGTCCACGTCACCGACGAGCGGTTCGCCCTGGGCGGCGCGGCCAACGTGGCCGCCAACGTGGCCGCGCTGGGCGCCGAGTGCCGCCTGGTGGGCTACGTGGGCGCCGACGAGGCCGGCCGCCGCATCCGCCAGTCGCTGGCCGCGCTGGACGGCGGCCCCGTCCGCGCCCTCCTGGTGGAGCGCGCCGACCGCCCCACGACGACCAAGACGCGCGTGGTGGCCCGCCACCAGCAGGTGGTGCGCTTCGACCGCGAGCGCGACGACGACGTGGCCGGCGACTGCGCCGACGAGCTGTGCGCCGCCGTCCGCGAGGCGCTGGACGGCGCGGACGCGCTGGTGCTGGAGGACTACAACAAGGGCGTGCTGGTGCCCTCCGTCATCGGGGCGGCGCTGGAGGGGGCGCGGGCGGCGGGGGTGCCCAGCGTGGTGGATCCCAAGTACCGGCACTTCCTGGGCTACGCGGGCGCCACGGTGTTCAAGCCCAACGCGCTGGAGCTGGGCGCCGCCCTGGGCGCCGCCGTCCGCCCGGCCGACGACGCGTGGCTGGAGCACGCCCGCCGGGCGGTGGGCGCACGCCACCTCCTGCTGACGCTGGGAGAGGAGGGGATGGCGCTGCGCTCCGAGGGCGCGCCCACCTTCCGCATCCCCACGGTGGCGCGGGAGCTGGTGGACGTGAGCGGGGCGGGGGACA
>Ga0190275_10001662_pt1 | contig 16386 bp, 10 predicted proteins | sample Popmic550T_FD_133745 | JGI IMG/M metagenome (GOLD analysis project Ga0190275, IMG submission 133745) | Populus adjacent soil microbial communities from riparian zone of Yellowstone River, Montana, USA - 550 T | ecosystem: Environmental > Terrestrial > Soil > Riparian zone > Trees stand | place...
CCCGGAGGGGAGCGTATCTTCACCACGAACGACGTCGTCGTGGTCACGGAGGCCGTCCGTCGGGGGATGAGGTCATGAAAGGGGCGCCCCGCTGGGAGGTGGGCGACGAGCTGCGGGAGCGAACGCTGCCCCCCGTGGACAGGATGCGGTTAATAAAATACGCGGGGGCGTCCGGGGACTTCAACGGCATCCACCTGCTAGACGACGCCGCCGAGGAAGCCGGGCTGCCCGGTATTATCGCCCACGGCATGCTCACCGTGGCCACGATGGGCCTCCTGTTCTCACCCTACCTCGAGCACGGCTACGTCAAGACCTTCCACAGCCGTTTCTCGGGCATGGTCTTCCTGGGCGATGTCCTGCACGTCGGGGGAAGCCTGAGCGCCGTAGAAGAGACCGGTGAGGGCCTCCTTCACACCTTCGGAGTCCACGCGCGCAGAGACGAAGACACCGTGGCTTCCGGCGAAGTAGGTTTCCTGCTCTTCCGCACGTGAAGTCTCGGCCAGCCCTATGCTGACAGCTGATGGCTGACAGCTGAAAGCTAATAGGTAACAGCCGAAAGCTCCAGTTCGTGATCCGCTGTAGGACGAAACATGCCAGAATAGTGTGCATGGAGGAGGCGTTGAGGCTCGTCTTTCATCGGGGGCGTCGCGGGGCGGTGGGTTCTTGACCGGCCTCCGGGGCCTCTGGCGTCGTCTCGGCGCCTCCGGGCCCGTCAGGGTGGGGGCTGTTCCCTTCCTGGTCCTCGCCGTGGCCCTTTTCTTCGTGTTTCCCTGGTTGCCCGAGCCTTCGCCCGCCGGCGCCACGCTGGACCGTTACTCGCCGACGCACGACGGCGGCTCCATTCTCCTCGAGAACGTAGACGCAGAAGGCAAGCTCGTCTCCAGGGAGAGCCAGAACCTGGCGACCATCCCCGACCTCAGGACCTTCACGGAGTTGGGCCAGGATATCAGCGGCCAGCTGGAGGAGATCTACGGCTCTCCCCAGGGCATGAAGGATGCCGAGGTTGTGCAGATCCGCAGGCGCACGCTAGAGGCATCGGGGGAGATCTCCGACTCGACCGACACCCTGCTACTCGACCCTCGCGGCCTGCTGCTGCTTGCCAGCCGCAGCGGCGAGGCCGGCACCGAGATCGTCTTCGACCGGCCCGCTGTGTTGCTGCCGGAGGATCTCGGTCCCGGGAAGCGTTGGAACTCGAAGGGAGAGGCGGGGCCCGTGAATTACGAGCTGGACGGCAGGGTCGTCGGCTCTGGCGCCGCAGAAACAGATCTAGGCGACTTCGACGACTGCCTGTTCGTGCGGACGCGCCTGTCCTTCTCCGGGTCTGGTGCCGAGGGCAACTCCGTGTACTACAGGGACACGTACTGCGCCGACGTCGGGCTGGTGGAGTCAGAGAGGTTCGACGGGGCCGGAGAGGTCACGCAGCGCGGCACGGTCGTGTCGACCGATCAGGCGCCGCCGCGGGGCGCGGTCGGGTTGCCCTCCGTGCCACTCACGGCCCCCGAGGGGGTGGCCGGGGACCCAGCGTCGTGGCGGCTCGGCCACTTCGGGCGCCTCAAGCCCTCAGGCGAGGCGGGCGCGAGCTCCATCCCCCCGACGTACGTGAGGACGGATCCCCCCGTGCTGCTCGCGGCTGCGGAGGAGGGCGACCTCGTTGCCCTCGATGTGGGCAAGGATTCCGGCAGCGTGCGCTGGCGGTTTCATCCAGAGGGCACTATCTACGGCCCGCCGGCCTTCGACGCCAGGAGCGGGCGAATATACTTCGGCGCGACGGACAAGAAGCTCTACGCGCTGGATGCCCGAGGGCTCTTCCTCTGGGCCTTCGAGACCGGAGACAACGTGGCGAGCCGGCCCGTGGTCGCCGGGGATACGGTCGTCTTCGGCAGCGAGAACAGTACCATCTACGGCCTCGACCCGGACACGGGCCGGGAACGCTGGACGGCCAGCACGGGGGGGCCAGTCGTCTCCTCACCGGCCTACGAAGACGGGGTGGTGGTCATCGGCTCGGACGACGGCGCCGTGTACGGCCTCGATCCCGAGACGGGAGACGAGCGGTGGCGCTACCTCGCGAAGGCGGCCGTGGAGGCCCCTGTCACGGCCGCGGACGGGGTCGCCTACGTCGCGAGCCGGTCGGGGGAGGTGACTGCCCTGGACGCCGGGTCGGGCAAGAAGATCTGGACCACTTCGCAGGGGAAGATCCTGCGCACGGCGCCGGCTGTGGGTGAGAGCGCGGTCTTCGTCGTCGACGACGACTACGGCCTGCTCGCCTTCGACCGCCGGACGGGCAAGAAGCTCTGGGAGAACCCGGACGGATCCTACGTCGGGCCGCCGCTCGTGGCCGGTGACGAGCTGGTGGTCGCCCGCGAGGACGGCCGCGTGGAGCGTCTCGATCTCGACGGCAGGCGCACGGGAGGGTGGGACGGCGCCGCGGCTGGCAACCCCATAGACGGAGACCCGGCTTTCTCTATCGGTCCTGTGGCGGGGGGCGGCGCGCTCTGGGCCGCCACGGACAAGGCCTCGGTGGTCCGGCTTGGCCTCCAGAACGGCCCCTCCCACCTCGAACCGACCTGGGCCGACGCGTTCTCCGACCTGCCGTTCGTCGGGGACGCCCCACAGTACACCGCGACCGAGTACGATGGCGAGGCGCTCGTTCTGGGCGTAAACAACACCGTGTACCTGGTAGATCCCGAAAGCGGCGAGGCGCGCAGGATCGCCAGCCTACAGGGCGCCACGGGCAGGCCTGCGACGGAGCCCGCGGTAGCCGGAGACACCCTGATCGCGGTCTCCGGCGGTACGCTCCACGCGGCCAGCCTGCCCGGCGTCAAAGAGCTCTGGAAGTACGAGGGTGGATCGAGCCTCAGGCCGCCAGTCGTCGCGGGACAGAAAGTGCTCTGGCTCTCCGCCTCGGGGGATGAACATGCTTTGAACGCGATAGACCTCGGTAGCGGCGAGGCGCTATGGAAGGCTTCTCTGGAGGGTATGGGGGGCGTGATCGTGCGTGGAGACACGGCCTACGCCAACCCTGTTTCGGCCTTCGACCTCGATTCCGGAGAACTCCTCTGGAAGGCTGAGGGGGAGGAGAGCGGGGCCAGCGGCGGGCCCGCTCTCAGCCCGTCGGGGGAGGTACTGTACGCGGCAACGGAGGATGAGGGCGGGGGGGCATCATCGGTGGCCGCCTACGACGCGTCGGGCGGGGAGGAGATCTGGCGCGCCGCGCTGGGCGAGGAGCTCGTGGACCCCGCTGACCGCCTGTGGGCCAGCGGGAACGTCGTGCTCGTGCCCCTCCTCTCCGACGATATAGTGGCGCTCGACGCCGGAACCGGTGAGGAGGTGTGGCGTTACACGCCGCCGGCGCTACGGCTCGGGAACGTCACGGTAGAGGGGGGAGAGGTGTGGTTCGCCCTGCAGAACGGGGAGGTCCTCGCCCTCGATGCCGAGGGTGGTCAGATCTCCGCCCGCTCCAACGACTACAGCCTGAACCTGGGCAGCACGAGCCTGTCCCAGCGTCCCGTGTTCGTGGATGGAACGCTGGTGCTTGGGGTCGGGACCTACGTGCTCGGTTTCCAGGCGCCTGAAGGTGAGGGCGGACCTTGAGTCGGTTGAGGAGGATCAAGGTCACGCAGCACACGCCCGTTCGCTCCGCGGCCGAGTCGGCGGGCCGGGCGACGTTCGGGACGTTCTCCGACGCGATGAAGCGGCTGGTGATCGACGACCTGCGGCCCGGCGTGGTGCACGTGGGCGACCTGCCGAGGCCCGCGCGGACCCTTGCCTGGCTCGGGTTTATCCTTGTCTTTACCGGCACCGGCATGCTGTTCTTCAACGAGCCCTTGCGGGAGGCGTTCCCCCTGGTTCCCATGGTAGGTGGTACGACGGGCCGAGGGGAGCTCGTTCCCTTCGTCCTCATCCCCGTTACGATCTTCATCCTCTCGGTGGCGTGGGGGTTCATGCTTGCCGGGGCCCTGCACAGCAGGCTTCTCGTCAAGCTGGCCGTGCTGCTGCTCTATTTCGTCGTGGCCAGCGTCTGGACGGCGAGCACGGTCACCGGCATACCCGCGGCGCTGGTGTCGGTGGGCGCGCTGCTCGTGGTGCCTGTGTTCTTCTTCCTCAGGCGGAAGGCCGCGGAGGCGCCGGCGTTCGAGTTTGGCGTGCTGCTCGTCCTCGTTGCGCTGACCTTCGGGGTCTCCCAGATCTACGCCATAGACGCCTGGCGCTCGAGCGGCGTCCCCGGTGTCCTCGCCGACGTGCCGACCCTGCTCTACACCTTTGACATGCTGGTCATACCGCTCATGCTCTACCTTGGGGTGGACATCGCGGAGTTCGTGCACAAGACGGCGAGCTGGACCTCGGGCCTGGCCGACATCTGGGCCGGCCGACGCGTGATGTACGCGATCCTCGCTCTGCTGCTTGGCTGGGGGCTGGTATGGGTGGTGATGGAGGCCGCCGAGAGGATCGGGAAGAGCTCTCTCGCCGACCAGGCCGTCGCCTACGCGGGGGCGCTCGTGATCCCCCTCTCCGTGGGGGTGGTGTGGTGGATGGTCAGGCGATACGGGGGGGACTCCGTTACCGTAGAGACGTTGCTCGACGTGGCCAAAAGGGTCGCGCTACCGCTCATAGCCATCTACCTGGGGCTCCAGGGAATCGAGATCGTCGTGCTCCTGATCGGTGGTCTAATCGGCCTCCTGCTCGTGCGCGTCGGCCTCGTGGCACCCGGTGACCCCGGCGGCATACTCGCCCTGGCAGAGGGCCTGATCAGGCAGGACGACAACTGGCAGACGCTTGTCGCAGGCGTTGCGATCGTCGCCGCCATGTTCCTGGCGCGCAGGGACAGGCCCACGCTGGCCCTCTACCTCGGAATAGTCGGGGCAAACGCGCTCTGGATATCCCTCACCAACCCGGGAAGGCCCTTGAGCTTCTTCGCCTGGAGCGGCCTCGAGCCCGTCGACTTCTGGTGGGTCGTGATCTTCGCCTCCGTGGCCGTGTACTGGGCCGCACGCCGCACCCTCACCGAGATCAGGGCCAGACGGCTCGTGCTGCTCGTCCTGATCACGCTCCTCATGCGTCAGACGGGGTTTATCGAGGACCCGTTCAGCCCTGTTCTTGGTTTCACAGGGGTGGGAATGATCGCGATCGGCCTGATCTGGGACGCGCTGACTATAGGATTCTGGGCCAACGAGGGCTCCAGGGGGCTGCCCCGCGCGAGCCGTATCTGGCTCTACCTCGGCTACATACTCTTCAGCATCGCGGTCCTGAACTGGGCGGTTGCCTCCCATGACATCCTCCAGGTCGACTTTTTCACCGGGCAGGCGGCCCTCGGCGGGTTCGGCCTCTTCGGGAAACCACTGATCTACGCTATCTTCGCCGTTATCCTCGCGCGCCCGGACGTGGAGGATGTCGAAGGCGAGCCCGCCCGAGAGCCGGACCGGGAGGCGCAGCAGGCCACATCCTAACTACCTGCGGGCTTGGCGCCCCGGAAAAGTGCATGTACGCTTTCGCCCGATAACACTCCAGGAACACGAAGGGAGCCTTTGATGGCAGACGACCTGGAAACCCTGAGCAAGGAGCAGTTAACCTGCCTCGCGCAGTACTTCGACGAGAGGGTTTCGTATCCACCAAAGTACAAACAATTTCGGGTTACGCTTTTGCGTCAGGCCCTCCCAGGGTTACACGCCTCGATCACTCACCTAACGCGCACCTCGTCCCCTAGGCGTCCTTCGTTGTCCTCTGGCCACCTGTCCAGCACGCGGATCGAGCGACGGAGGGTTTCTGTCCCGGTCTGCTCCGGAAAGCCGGGAGGGGAGGCGTCAGGCAGGATGATGGGCGTCGCTTATGCCTCTCCTTGGCCCGGAGGGTCGCGCGGGCGTGAGGTGATGGCGTTGGGCAAGCAGCGCCTCCTGTCGTGTCCGTAGGAGGCTAGGCGAAATCTCCTTTGGGTGATCGGGCAACAGGCTAAAGGAAGCAGGAAGCCCGCGCATCCACCAGATGGCCCAACTCTTCCCGACGTCGCGGGCGACTCGCCAGAGTGGCGTCGACCGTCTCGTACTCCTCACATTTCATCGGCGATTCATCGCTGCTTGCTAGGGTGCCCGTGTCCTAAATCTGGGTAGAGGTTTCGAGGTCCGGCTTCGCAAAGTTGGGTACGCTGAAGAAGGGGCAGAGCCAGTGGCGCAACCCACAACCTCCGGGAAAGTGAGGTGACTGCCTTCGTATGGCGCCTTGCTGATCCGTTCGATGGCGTTAGGATAGACGAGATGGCATCGATGATGCATGGAGGAAGTGTTCGCTCGAATCACTCGGCCCCTGAGATCGGTGATTCCGCGGCAGAGGTCTCCTCGAGCGGCCGGACGTCCCAGTTTACCCGAGGAGTAGTTCCCACCTGAGCGACGACTGGCTACGCAGGCTGCTGGAACACACCTCGGACGTCATCTGCGTCCTTGGGGCCGACGGCTCCTTCCGCTACATCAGCCCCGCGGTCGAGCGTGTGCTGGGTTACCCTCCCGATGTCCTCCTCGGGACGGTGGGCTTCGATTACGTGCATACCGAAGACGCGGCCTTTGTTGCCGAGTCCTTCGCGCAGATCCTGAAGAGACCAGGCGTTCACGCACCGCTACAGTTCCGGGTTCGGACCAAGGATGGTTCCTCGCGCCACGTGGAGGCCATCCCGAACAACCGATTGGACGACCCCATCTTGAGGGGCGTGGTGCTCACCTTCAGGGACCTGTCGGATCGAGTGCGGGTGGAGGAGGCCCTAAGGGAGGCCGAGGAACGCTACCGCACGCTTGTCGAGCAGATACCCGCGGTAACCTACATAGATAAGGTCACCGATGGTCCCGACGAGCCCATCTACACGAGCCCCCAGATAGAGGAGATGCTCGGATATACCTCCGAGGAGTGGCTTCGCGGTCGACTATGGTCCCAGTGTCTTCACCCCGACGATAGGGAACGGGTCTTGGCCGCCGACGAGCGCTTCGAGAACGGGCGTGAGTCCTTTAGCGAGGAGTACCGCCTCATCGCCAAAGACGGGTCGGTGGTGTGGGTGCGCGAAGAAGCCGTAGAGACCCGCGACTACGCCGGAGAGCCTCAGTACTGGCAGGGCGTGATCTTCGACATAACCGAGCGCAAGAACCTTGAGGAGGAACTCCAACACAGAGCGTTGCACGATACGCTCACCGGCTTGCCCAATAGAGCCCTGTTCTCGGATCGGCTCCGACACGCCGTGGACCGCACGCGACGCGAGACCGGCAAGATCGCGGTGCTGCTTATGGACCTCGACGACTTCAAGTTGGTGAACGACAGCCTCGGACACAGAGCCGGAGACGAGTTGCTCGTGGATGTGGGCGGACGTCTGCTGGCATCCCTTAGGACCGCGGACACCGCTGCCCGCCTGGGTGGGGACGAGTTCGCCGTGCTGCTCGAGAACCTGGCAGACGTGGGCGAGGCGGAGCGGGTAGCCGAACGGATCTTAGATACGCTGCGACCTCCCTTTGCCCTCGGCGAGCGAGAAACGCTCGTTACGGCGAGCATCGGCATCGCGTTCGACGACACCACGGCCACGAATCAGGGACCGGAGGAGCTGATGCGCGATGCGGACGTGGCGATGTACCGAGCCAAGCGCTCCGGCAAAGCCCGCTACGCCCTCTTCGAAGAATCCATGAGCGCCAAAGTCATGGAGCGCTTGGAGCTGATCGACGATCTCCTCCGGGCGCTCGCGCGCGAGGAGCTAGCACTCCGCTATCAGCCCAAGGTGTCGCTGGCGACCGGTCGGATCGTGGGCTTCGAGGCGCTGCTGCGCTGGGAGCATCCAGAGCGCGGACTGTTGCTACCCGAAGGGTTCGTGCCGTTGGCAGAGGAGACGGACCTGATAGTTCCGATAGGCCGGTGGGTACTCCGTGAGGCCTGCCACCAGGCAAGAGCGTGGCAGCAGCGGTACCCTTGCGATCCGCCCCTGGTCGTCTGCGTCAACCTCTCGGCCAAGCAACTACGGGATCCCGCCCTATTTCGGGACGTGCACCAGGTCATCCGGGAGAGCGGTTTGGAACCGAGCGGCCTGGACTTGGAGATCACCGAGAGCGTCGCCATGGAAGACGCCTCCGCGACCGCCGCGACACTCGAGGAGCTTCATGCCCTCGGCGTCCGGGTGATCATAGACGACTTCGGCACTGGATACTCCTCGCTCTCCCGCCTGGAGAGCTTCCCGGTTGACTACATCAAGGTCGACCGCTCCTTTGTGAGCAGGCTTGAGGAAGAAACGGGAGCGAGGGTGCTCGTTAAGGCCATGATCGACCTGGCGCACGCTTTGGGGCTCGAGGCGATAGCCGAGGGCGTCGAGACCGCCGGGCAACTCGAGCGGTTGCGAGAGATGGGGTGCGACTTGGCCCAAGGCTATTACTTCTCTAGACCCCAACCCAGAGAAGTGATCCAAGTGCTGCTCGAAGAGTAGCATCTCTAGGCAGGCTGCCCGAGTGGGTGTCGATGAGCCTGACGTTCTGGGCTGTGCTTATCGGTGGTGCAGGCAAGTCTACCTCTTGAACTTGTCGCGTTGCCGAGTGCTTCTTAAGGGTCACCGCAATGCCCGCGCCGCTGTGCTGGGAGACCCAAGTATGACGAGAAAAACATCCTGCCGTGTTGCTTTGGCCGTCGCGAACCTTATATGCGGAGCTCTGAGTACGCTGCTGAGGCGAACGTCCTGGAACGCCGTTTGGGCGAAGTTCGCGGAAGGCACGCTGAACTCCGTTTGTCTTCGGCCCCTTATCGAATCGCCTGCCGCTTCGCGGTCATGTAATCATCAGAATACAGAACTGCCTGGATTCACGTTTTCCGCCCTTCTTACTGGAACCGGTGCCCAATAAGTGAGAGTGGCTGGAACGCAAAGGGAGCGCAAAAGACCGTGACAGAGGTTTCTAGTTTGGGCTACACAAATTGAGCATGTGCGTCTATAAGGGCGATTGGCTACTAACACCTTGCTGTTGTGGAGCGGATGGTGTTCATATTGCCATCACATCTAGCGTTCAGTTCTCATCGACCATGTGGCAAAGCGACTTCCCCGGTCTTACATAGCGGATGTTTTGCGGGATACTGAATATGAAGATCGTAGAATACTCCCTCCGCGCACTCCTCGGGCGAATAAGCGCAAATAGAAAAGCTCTATCGCTTGGTGGGCTACACGGACCCCGGGGTATTTATCGGGCCCGGGAGCGCATATAATGGCGTAAGGCGTCCACGAAAGGGCAACCCCGCCGCGAGGCGGGCACGCAAAGCCACGGGTCTCCCGCAGCGGAGGCAGCCGGGCTGCCGAAAGGGGGGTCAGATCATCCTCGTTTTCCCACCATAGCGTAACCTAGAGAACCCACCGCGTCGGTGCGCTGCTAACGCCCGAAGCGCGGCTTGCTCGAATCGAGAGAAATGCCCGGGGTGCCTCTAACACCCCGGAGCGCCAGTCCATAGAACGGGGGTCCTATGAACGTGCTCATCTTAGCGCGCGACGCGGGTGTTGGCGAAAGGAACGGTGCGCAGGGAAGCCGCCGAGAGCTATCGCGAGAGCTATCTCGTCCAAGGCCTGAAAGCTGGCGAGCCAAGCTTCTCGGTGCGGCATTTGCGGCCCTAGTCCTCGCATCGGCGATATTGCTATTGTCGGACCCGGGCGACGAGGAAAACGCCGGAGGCGACGGCGTGCTTCTTTACCCTACCGCCCACCTCACGCAACTAACGGCCGCCCACGTGAGGGAAACTACCCACCGCGATACGTTGGACGCAGAGAAGGCCACGAGACGTGGGCAGCTCGTCGCGGGTAGGCACCATCCGTACATCAAGAAGGGCGCCGGTTGATCGGTGCTCGGGGAGCATAGGTACTTCGGAGGATGCTCCAACAACCCTACTGAGACCTCATCTAGGCGGCCTACACCGATTGCACGCATCGCGAACGGAGGTTGAAGATCGAGGGCCATCGGCGGCCGATTTGCGCCCTCGTATCGTACTATTCGCGAACGAGTTCCTTGGGCGGCCTTGTCTAGACTCGATCGTAAGGCGCTATCGTCGTCCTACGAGGACGAAGGGGGCCCAATAGTACGGGTGCGAATACTCGTCCTTGACGGCTAGCTGGGCGGCGCGCAGGGCCTCCACCGGTCTTGCGTCGCCGCGCAACCGCTCGTAGTATTTTTCCATCAGTGAGGCCGTCGCCTCGTCCTGCACGAGCCATAGGCTGACGACCAGCGACGAGGCCCCGCTGCCGAGGAAAGCCCGCATGAGACCTATCGGCTCGTCGCCCGCTAACACCTCGTTGCGTCCGGACTCGCAGGCGCTCAGGGTGACGAGGGCGCCCCTAAGGTCTAACTGCATCGCGTCGGCGGCGGTCAGCCAGCCATCGTGCAGCTTGAGCGAGGAGAACATCGGGTTGTCGGCCCTGAACAGACCGTGGCAAGCAAGGTGCAGGATAGGGCAACCGGACGATGCGCTCCGCAACGTATCCGAGGTGGCACGCTCGTCGCTGAGCACTTCGGCTCCGGGTAGATAGCGGGCTACGGCCCGAGCCTCCTTCTCGGCGGCGGGGATGAGGGGGTCGGCGACGCTCATCACCAGCGCCCTGCCCGAGCGGCGCGGGGTCTTCTCTTGGCAGAGCCAATAGACCTGCGCGCTAGGGGCGTAGGAGATCTCGAAACGCTCCAGCATGTATCCCTCGCCGTCGAAAAGGGCGTGGAATGGTATCTGGTGCAGCAACCCGTGGGGCACGATTACGAGCTTGCCCGGGGCGTCGGCTCCGTAGGAGGTCCTGACACCCATCTCCTCCAAGAGGTCCTCCACCGGCGTCACTAACGCGGCGTACAGAGAGGCCAATACCTCTCGCGTTGAGTGCTCGAGCATCGCCGTGTGTCGTTTGGCGAACTCGGGACCTGCTCGAAGGTAGTAAAGTTCCGTGTTCAATCGCTGCAAGAGGTTCGCTACCATGGATACCGGACCGATATTGCGGACGATCCGGACGTCGTTCCCCAAGACGACGAACGCCATTATCTCGTCCTCCGAGATGTGGTAGGCCAGGAGTGCCGCGTCGGAGGGAAGCTCTTCCCGAACATCCGCAAACGAAGCAGGATCCATGAACGGGTCGGACGAAGGCACTTGCAGGCGCAGGCGGCTTATCTTGGTCTCGAGCTCGGCGGCTCTCACTTGCAGGTCCGGGACGGACGTCTCATGCTCTTCTACTTCGCCGGCAAATCCGAACAGCCGGTTGTAGGTGGCGTTGAGGTCGGCCTGCAGCTTGCGAATCTCCTCATGAAGCTCGGGATCCATTGACTTGGCAGTCTCTCCCTCGATAAGGCCGCCGAGCAGGTCGAGCAGGGCGCGGGACTTGGCCCTCTCGGCGACGATGAAGGCGAGTCTAGAACTTTCTTCGTCGTTCCTGGCCAGGTAGAGGTGCAGGAGTTCCTCGTAAGCGGCGGTCTTGTCGCGCAAGAAGGAGGCGCGCATCGCATCCTGGGTTACGCTACCGCGCTGCCTCTCGATCTCTTCCACCGCAGCCTCAAGCAACCTCTGCGCCTCCTCCTCGCGACCTTGCAATCGTCTCAGATGCCCGAGTCGCTCGGACAGCCGGTAGCGCAACTGAGGCAGTGCCAAGCGCTCGGCAAGACCCCTCGCCGCAAGAAGGTGCGGTTCGGCCTCGACCGCGTCCGGGAGAAGCAAGTCGGCGAGGCGCAGGTGGGCGTAGATGCGTTGCACCGGCCACTTTTCACCGTAGACGAGGCCAAGTGCTCGCCGCGCCGTATCCACGGCGGCCTCCCGGTCTTCGCGAGCTGCTAATAAAGACGCCTTCTCCACCATCACGCCGGATAGCAGCGGCGCGTTCTCGGCGGCGGCAAAGAGGTCCGCGGCCTCACCCAGCGCCGCCTCGGCCTCATCGAACCGCGAGTGGGCAGCCAGCGCCGATCCCATTCCCCATAGAGCACGGGCTCGATCGTGGGCCATGCCCATGCCTCGCAGCAGCTCGTTGGTCTCTTTGTAGTAGGCCAGCGCCTCCGGGTACAGGTTGAGCTCCAGGTAAGCGTTCGCCGTGTCCAGCGAGAGCATGCTCTTCTCTACGAGGGCGTCGAGGGACTCGTGCAGACGACGCGCCTGCTCGAACGCGCCGAGGGCGCGTGTGTAGTTGCTCAACCGCCGATTCGCCTCCCCGATATTGCTGAGGGCTGTGGCATGCGAGAGGCTTAAACCAGCCTCGGCGAAGACGGTGGCGGCGGCCTCGTGGGCCGCTAATGCTTCGTTACCCCGACCGAGGTGCAGGAAGATACCACCCCGGTTATCCAGGATCTCCCCGAGGCGTTCGATCATACCTATAGCGCGGTAGCATTCTTCGGCGACCGCGTAGGCGCCGAGTGCTTCGTCGTAGCGGCCCATGCGTTCGTAGCAGATGCCGCGGCCCTGGTGTACAAGCGCGCTCAGGAGCTTCGACTGCTGCTCCGTGGGCGCCACATCGAGTGCACCCGCGCCCTCGAGGCTGTCCAAGACGACCTGCCCGGCATCGAGCGCCTCCTGATACAGCCCCAGCTCGTTGAACGCGGACATCCGACCGACGTACGTGCGCAAAGCCTGCAGGTTCATCCCCAGAGCGACGTATCCAAAATAAGCCTCATTGGCCATTCGTAGCCCCGCGTCGAACTCGCCATTGGCGTTGTGCGTTTGGGTGTGTATATAAGCTGCGCGCGGCGTGGCGGCGGGCGCTGAGGCATCGTCGGCCACCCCCGCGCAAAGGGCGGCTAATCGGTGCGCTTTGCCCGGATCATCATGCACCCACCGCTCCGCGATATCGAGCAAACAATCCAAGCCCTCCGCGTCGAGCAAGCCCGCGGCGCGCAAGTAAGCGGCCTGTCGTTCCAGTGTCGGCAGGACGAGTAGGTCGTCTACCAGACCGCTTCCTATTTCGGGGTCGGTAGCGGGCGTCATCTCCTCTGGCCGACTTCGACCCCTTCAAGCCCGATCTCCACCTGGTCGCTACTCGCTATAATCTGATATACACCGGGTGATAGGCGACCGAACATGAACTCGCGAAGGTCGTCCGTTACGGTGGTTGCTACTTCGGAAGCGTTGGCAAGCAACTGGACTTCAAAGGCTCCGCGATAAATGTCATTCACCGGGAAGATTCGACCGTGAATATCTAGTAGCCCGGTTTGGGGGTCCGGCCGAACGATTACAGTGACGTCGGCAGCTTCTGTAGAGTAGACGAACATGCGCTGCAGCTCAGGTGTAGTAGCAGCACCCCGCCAGCCATGCGCCGGTTGCCGGCCACTGTCAAACGTGAGCCTCCCAACCAAGCGTTTCAATGAGTTAGGTTGCTGCTTGCTCTCCGCATACACCCGGAAGCGCTCCGCAAGCGCGCCTCGCACCTCGGGTGGAGGCGAGGCTATTACGGTATCCTTGCTAACCAGCTTGAACGCCCGCAGCCACGCGACGTCGGCTTGCATGGTACTGTTGGACGCCACCTGTTCCTCGACCGACCTGGCCTCCTCTTCCGAAAGGCGGCCTTCGACCCAGTCGACCAATCGAGCAAAATCTCTATCCTCAGGTTCCAACATGGGCTTGACCCCCGAGAGCTCTCGTAGTCAACCTTTACATTATATATGGTTCCATGAATGCAGAAAATACCAGAACTTTGCCCCCATATAGAATGCCCGTACTCTAGCCGCCACTAAGCACCTGCTTGAAACGCTTCAGGCAGCGGGCGCGGGTAGGGCCGATACTGCCCAAGGGCATACTGAAGTGCTCTGCGACCTCGGCGTAAGACGAAAACTCCGGCCGGAAGTAGAGCGCCGTCAGGAGCTTGCGGCACCTTTCACTTAATTGCGAGAGTCCCGTGTCCAGCCAATCGGTTAGTTCCCAGCGCTCTATGGAGTGGGCGTCGCTCCTGCCCAGGACTACGGCGCTCTCGGCGATGGATCTGCTTTCCAGATGCTCGCTCGGGATCTCGCGCCGGTTGCGCTCTAGCAAGCGCCAGGTGTTGCGCCGGGCGACGGTAGTGAGCCAGGCGCCGAGGCGACTATCCTCGGCCAACTTGTCCATGTTTTGGACCAAGGCGGTGAAGGTGGTCTGCACGATATCGGCGGCATCGTCCTGGGACAAGCCGTATCTCAAAGGAATCGAGAATACCAACCGCTCGTACCTGTTCAGCACCTGGTGCCATGCGCCGACGCTGCCTCGCCGGCACCGCTGGATCAATTCTCGATCCGGTTCGGCTACACTGTGTGGGCTGTTCATAAGCATGAATATTACACTGCTCAGCACCGCGACATTGCTTTACAGCTTCCAGCCCATAGGCTTGGAATTCTTTTCAGTCTTCACCAACCTGACCCGCCATGCCCTAACCTCGAATCTCCGCCGTCCGGAATTACTGCGTTTGGAGAGATGAACGTGCCACGACCAATCGCCAATAAATTCTCGATGCAACGCGGGCGGTTCTGCCATTTCTTTGCGTCTACTGTAACAATTCAATCTGCCTCTGGTTCTCGGTGTGTCGGCTACTCGGACGAAAGCTCGCTGATATCCGCCACTGCTAGGAACATCCTGTCAACCGAAATGGTCGATAGACAGCCGAGACGCAAACGCTCACAATCGTGTTGCGATAGCGACAAGCACCGCTCCTGAGACGATCTGCTCAGACGATCGCGTTGCCTTTACTCTCAAAGACACGAAACGTCCCGGTGCCCAAAGCGACGAGGTTACCCTCCGCATCGCGAACTTTCGCCTCCGCTGTGGCCGTCCTGCGGCTGCGGTGAAGGACCTCGCTCTCGCACGTGATGCGTCCCGCGCTGACCGCTCCAAGGAAGTGGACGTTCATCTCGATAGTTGCCGTCCTCACGCCCACGAGCGCCAAGACCGAGAGGCCCATGGCGTTGTCTATGAGTGAGGCGTATACCCCGCCGTGCAGGGTCCCAGCGCCGTTGAGGTGTATGTCTTGGATGTCGATGCTTATGACGGAGCGTCCCGGTTCGACCTCTTTCACCTTGGCCCCTATATGTTTGGAGAAGGTGACTTCCTCGTTGAAGAATCGTGCGAGATGGTCCAGCTGCTCTTCGCTCAGGCCTATTGCATCGTCGCTCACCAAATGCTCCCTTCTGCTCGGCGGTTCTCAGACCATTCCATCAGATGATAAGAGTAACGGCGACCAGGACCTCGTGGCTATGGGAACGGGTACCTTCCGCATCTTCGAGAAAAGGGGCAACCCGATCGTACAACACCGAACTCGTCCAACCCACGAAGCACCGGCGGTCGCACGGACGGCCTCCGAGAGGATGCCGCGTGCACGAGCCCACTACCTGAAGCCTGAAACCTATGACCTGTAACCTCAACCCGGGTTTGGCCGGTATCATTTCGGGTTAGATATTCGGGAAAGGGACCGCCCGTTGGCGGCTTGCTAGGAGGAGATATGTTCCGTACGGAGAAACCATGGCTCGCGGTCTACGAGCGTGGGGGTGTTGAGCCCGAGTCGCTGGTTTCGGGAGGGTCGCTCAACGACCTGTTCAGGCAGGCTGCCGAGGAGCACCGTGGGAGGAACGCGCTGAGCTTCTACGGCACGACGTTCGAGTTCGAACGGCTGCAGGCGCTGGTCGAGAAGATGGCGGCGTCGCTCTCGGCGGCCGGGGTCTCGAAAGGCGACAGGGTAGCGCTCATGCTCCCCAACTGCCCGCAGTACGTGATCTCTTTCTTCGCCACCGTCAGGCTGGGGGCCGTGGTCACCCAGATCAACCCCATGTACGTGGAGCGGGAGATCGAACACATCCTGAGAGACTCGGGCGCGGAGACGATCGTGGTCTACGCTGCCGTATACGAGCGGGTGAAGGCCGTGCTGCCCGACTCGAACCTGAAGACCGTTGTCGTCGTGGACTTCGGGAACGAGCCGGGGGAGCTTGACGCCGGACACGTCTCTTTCGGAGAATTTCTCGCGACCGATGCAGACCCCGCACCTGAGGTGGAGATAGATCCTTCCGAGGACGTGGCGGCGTTGCAGTACACGGGGGGCACGACGGGGGTCTCGAAGGGTGCGATGCTAACCCACCGCAACCTGGTGGCCAACGTGAAGCAGACCATCGACGTGTTCGTCAGGAACCCCGACCAGTTCACGGGCCGCAGGTGTGTGGGGGCCCTGCCCTTCTTCCACATCTACGGGTTGACCTGCGTGATGCTCTTCGGCATCAAGCTCGGCGTCGAGCAGGTGTTGCTCCCCCGCTTCGAGGTCGGGGAGGTGCTCGCGGTCTTCGAGAACGCAAGGCCGACCATGTTCAGCGGTGTGCCAACCATGTACATGGCCCTCCTCGCAAGCGACGAGGACCTGCGCAAGCACCACCTGCACGATGTGATGATCTTCAACTCCGGCGGCTCGGCCCTCCCGGTGAACCTCAAACGCTCCTTCGAGGAGAG
>Ga0190275_10001663_pt1 | contig 16374 bp, 16 predicted proteins | sample Popmic550T_FD_133745 | JGI IMG/M metagenome (GOLD analysis project Ga0190275, IMG submission 133745) | Populus adjacent soil microbial communities from riparian zone of Yellowstone River, Montana, USA - 550 T | ecosystem: Environmental > Terrestrial > Soil > Riparian zone > Trees stand | place...
TCCTCGCCTTGATCCGCACGGCCGGGCGCTACGACGAGTTCGTGGGGCTCGTGGAAGCGGGACAGCAGATCGTGGTTCAGGACACAGCAACGCACATCAAAGAAGGAATGTCACTAGGGGAGATCAGAGACGGGGATCCCGAGTTGATGGCACACGGGATCCTCGGCGCGATCTTCCATTTCGTAGAGACCTACTTTCCTCCCGCGGTCGCCGAATCGGAGAAAGCCCTCGATCGTCCCGAATTGGCCGACGAGGCCGTGGCGTTCTGTCTCAGCGGGCTGCTGAGGCGTTAGGCGGTCGGCGGTCCGTCGCTCAACACCTGTCTGATCCCCCGGATCGCCTGACGGATCCGTTGTTCGTTCTCCACCAACGCAAAACGAACGTAGGGATCTCCGGCAACACCGAAACCGACACCCGGTGAGACGGCCACTTTCGCTTCCCGCACCAGGTGCTTAGAGAATTCCAACGAGCCCATCGCTTGGAACTCCTCGGGGATCTTGCTCCACACGAACATCGTTCCTTCGGGCTTGGGCGTATCCCATCCGATCCGGTCGAGGCTGTCGCACAACACATCGCGGCGTGCCCGATAGATCTCGCGGATCTGCTTGGGCACATGTCCACATTCGTTCAGGGCGATGATCCCGGCGATCTGCACGGGTTGGAAGACCCCGTAGTCGAGATAGGACTTGAGCTTCGTCAGGGCGCCGATGATCTCGGCGTTGCCGAGGGCGAACGCAAGTCGCCAGCCCGGCATCGAGTACGACTTCGACATCGAGAAGAACTCGACCCCCACCTCCTTCGCTCCGGGGACCTGCAAGAGCGACGGAGCACGCTCCTCCTCGAAGACAAGATCCGCATAAGCGAGGTCGTGCACGATGACGACGTTACGTTGACGGGCAAATTCGACCAATTGCTCGAAGAACCCCAGGTCGACGACCTTCGTTGTCGGATTATGCGGGAACGAACAGAGCACGACGCGCGGCCGTGGTTCGGCACTCTCGTAGGCAGAAACGAGATCCGTGAAGAAGTCCGAGTCTGTAGACAAGGGAACGCTCATCACGTTCGCACCGGCAAGGATCATCGAGTACGTATGGATCGGGTAGCTGGGCTCCGGCACCAACACCGAGTCGCCCGGCTCGAGGAGCACCCATGCGAGGTGCGACAGACCCTCCTTGGCCCCGATCGTCGCCACGACCTCCGTCTCGGGATCGAGCTCGATCCCCCACCCGCGCTCGTAAAGATCGCAGATCGCGGAGCGCAGTTTGGGGATACCCCGGGAAGACGAATACCGATGGTTGCGCGGATTGTCGGCAGCCTCCTTCAGCTTTTCCACCACCGCCTCGGGAGTGGGGATGTCGGGGTTACCCATCCCCAGGTCGATCACGTCCTCGCCGGCACGGCGCGCTTGCATCTTCAGATCGTTGACGATCGAAAAGACGTATGGCGGGAACCGCTCGATGCGCCGAAAATCCATAGCAGTCAACCTAGCAGTCGTCGATAAGCCGCTGGGTTAATCGTTGGGGTCGTCCAGGTCGGGTGTTGCGCCATCCCATCGCTGATGGTCACCAAGCATGAGAACTCCATCCTCGAGACGACCACTGACACAAACGATCCCCCCGTTGCCCAAACCTCTTATGCGAGCGGACCGCCGGTCGTCGTAGCCCAGAGCCTCAGCGCTCAACCACCGGATCGTGCCTCCGTGGCTCACCACCACGATCGTCGAATCCGGATGGGCCTTGACGGCGCGCTCCAACGCCTCCAGCGAACGTTTGCGAACCTGATGGGGCGTCTCCCCGCCCGGCCTCGCGTTGAAGTGGCGCGCCGGACCCCAGAGATCGGGCCAGCCAGCGCGGATCTCGTCGACGGTTAGACCTTCCCACTCCCCCTGATCGATCTCGCGGAAGTCCCGATCGACCGTCACCTCTACCCCATGATCCTTGGCGATCACCATCGCCGTGTCGTAAGCGCGCTTGAGATCGCTCGAGTAAACCGCCGCGATGTCCGTTTCGCTGAGCTCACCGGCCGCGTGCAGCGCCTGAGAGATGCCCTCGTCGGTCAACGCGATATCGGCGTGACCCTGGGCCCGCTTGTGCGTGTTCCACTCGGTAGCGCCATGTCTTACGAGCAAGATCCTGGTTATTGTCACTTTCCTCTCATCAGCCGAAAGGGGTCTCGGTGACCATACGCAAAACCCGTCATCTGGTCGTGCCACTTGCTTTGGTAATCGTCGCGTCCGCTTCCTTGATGTTGCCCGTGGCGGCTGCCAAGAAACAGCCCAAGTGCTTCGGGCGCACCGCGACCAAGGTCGGGACCCGGAAAGCCGAGCTCCTGGTCGGAACTGCGAAAGCGGACGTGATCGTCGGTCGCGGCGGCGCCGATCAGATCGATGGTCGCGGAGGGAACGACTTGATCTGTGGAAGCGGGGGCGGAGACATCGTCTTCGGCTCGACCGGAGACGATGTCATCGACGGCGGGCGCGGTGACGACACCCTCTTCGGTATGGAAGACGACGACCGGATCAAGATGGGCGGAGGTTTCTTCAACGGGGCTGTTGGGGGGCCCGGCAACGACCGCCTCACCGGTGGGAACGGCTTCGACCTCATCGCCTACGTCGATGCTCCCGGCTCGGTGAATGCCGACCTCGCGGCCGGCACCGCTACCGGTGAAGGCACCGACACCCTGGCCGACATCGATGGCGTTGTCGGCTCGGGCTCCAACGACACCCTCAGAGGAACGTCCGGGACCAACATCCTCCTAGGAGGCGGCGGCGATGACGCGATCTTCACCGGCGGCAACACCGGTGACCTGTCGACGCCGGCAACTGCCGCTCTCGACGTGGTCAGCGGTGACGGAGATCCACAAGCTCCTCCTGGAAACGACACCCTAAGTGGCGGAGCTGGGATGAACGTCCTCGACTACTCGTTCAGCGAGGCTGCCGTTCAAGTCGACCTGACTCTGGGGACCGCGAATGGCGAAGGACTCGACACGGTCACAGGATTCAATGTGGTCATCGGCAGCGAGTTCGACGACACATTGACTGGGAACGGTGAGGACAATGGGTTCCAGCCTTTCCTCGGTAACGATTCGATCGACGGAAGCGGAGGGGCAGACACGCTGATCCTCCTGTCGGCAACGGAAGGGGCGACCGCGAACCTCGCTACAGGGAGCTCCAGCGGCGACGGCACGGACACCTTTAGCTCCATAGAGAACCTGTGGGGATCGGCCGGACCCGACAACCTCACCGGAGACATGGGGCAGAACGCGATCTACGGACTCGATGGCGCAGACCGGATCGGCGCGGGAGCCGGGGACGATCGCCTCGACGGCGGGGATGGCATCGACGCCCTGGACGGAGGCGATGGCAATGACAGTTGCACGACCGGTGAGACCGTCGCGAACTGCGAGCTGGCCGCGGCCGGCACCAGACGGCTTTTGCAGACTCAGTCGATTGCGAACCTGCGCAAGCGCAGGGCGTTCAAGACCACGCTGATCGAGGAACCGGCCATCGCCGCAGCAGCGATCATCGGGTCGAGCAGGCCAAAGGCCGCCGCCGGGATCGCGATTATGTTGTAGAAGAAGGCCCAGAAGAGATTCTGCTTGATGTTCCGAAGGGTTCGGCGCGATAGGTCGATTGCCGCCGGAATGAGTTTCGGATCATCACCCATCACGGTGATATCGGCCGCTTCGATAGCGACATCTGCCCCGGCCCCCATGGCTATCCCCAGATCCGCTTGCGCCAACGCGGGGGCATCGTTGATCCCGTCACCGACCATCACGACGCGCTCAGAGGCCGACTGAAGTTCTGTCACGACACGGATCTTGTCTTGCGGAAGCAGTTCGGCTTCGACCGTGTCCACTCCGACGGCAGATGCGATCCCGGCTGCCGCCCTGGCGTTGTCGCCGGTGAGCATCAACGTGCGCAAACCCTGGGCCCTCAGTCTCTTTACGGCCAGAGCTGCGTTTGGTCGCACCGTGTCGGCTAGGCCGATGATCCCCAGGACCCTCTCTGTGTCGGCAACCCACACGACCGTCTGCCCCTCCGATTCCAACCGCGTGGCCTCCTCGTCGATGCGCTGAGCGACCGTCATGGATCCGAGGTGACCGCGACGGCCCACGCGGATCGTCCGGCCATCGATCTGCGCCCGAACCCCAACACCCGCCTCGGACCGGAAATCCTGAGCCGTTGCAAGACCGATCCCCCTGCGCTCGGCCTCACCGACGATCGCTCGAGCTATCGGATGCTCGGAAGGAGACTCTGCCGCCCCGGCAACCCCGAGCAATCGCTCATCGGTTAGGTCGGCGGACGGGTCCGTCACGATCTCGGCTACCGACATGCGCCCCTCGGTCAATGTGCCGGTCTTGTCCAGAGCGGCCACCGTGATGCTCCCCGACCGTTCCAGCACCTCGCCGCCTTTGATCAGGATTCCCAGCGACGCACCGCGTCCCGTTCCCACCATCACCGCGGCAGGAGTGGCCAGTCCCATCGCACAAGGGCAGGCGATGATCAGCACGGCCACCGCGGCAACGAGTGCCTGTTGCACCGAGCCACCGGCGATGAGCCAACCCGCGAACGTGATGGCTGCGATGCCGAACACGATCGGAACGAATATCCCAGCAATACGATCGGCGAGGTGCTCGATCGGGGCTTTGCGGCCCTGGGCATCCTCTATGAGCCGCGTTATCTGAGCGAGAGCGGTATCTCCGCCAACCTTCGTGGCTTCCATAAGGACCGATCCCGAGGAATTGACGGTTGCACCGTAGACCTTCGCTCCGGGTTCCTTCTCGACCGGCACCGACTCGCCGGTCAACATCGATTCGTCTACCGCCGTTTGGCCTTCGACGATCACTCCATCGGTGGGGAACCTAGCTCCGGGACGTACGCGCAGGACGTCGCCGACCCGGACTTCCGAGATCGGAACGGTCTTCTCCCACCCGTTCTCGATCCGGATCGCATCTTTGGCTCCCAGTTCGAGCAATCGTTTGATGGCTTCCGACGCTCGACCTTTCGAGCGGTGCTCGAGGTACTTGCCCAGGGTCAAGAACATGATGATGACTGCGGCAGTTTCGAAGTAGACATCTCCGTGAGTCGTTAGCGAGTAGAACGAGAAGCCGATCGCCGCAAGGGTGCCGACCGCTACCAACGAGTCCATATTCAGCCCGCGATGTCTCGCCTGGTTCCACGCAGACTTCAAGAACTCACCCCCGGCCCAGAATTCGACAGGCAAGATCAGGGCGGCCTGCAGCCATCGGGACCACTGTGCTTGGTGATCAGCGAACATCGCCACGGTCACGATCGGGATGGTCAGGATCGCCGACACGACGAACCGGCGCCACGCACGCGCACTGAGCTCGTCCTCGCGGCCGAGAGCGATGCCGTGATCGTGCCCGCCGTGTCCACCATGAGAGGCACCGTGTTCGTCACTGCGTGGCAGCAACTCGTAACCAGTGGAAGCCACCGCTGCCTTCAGGGCATCGTTGCTTACCTCGGTGGGAGCGGTCACGGTTGCCCGCTCGGTGGCCAGATTGACCCCCGCCTCCACCACACCTGGGTGAGCGTTGAGCGCTTTCTGGACGCGGGCGGCGCAGGCCCCACAGTGCATCCCACGAACGTCGAAGCTGCGCGTGGTGGGAGATGTCGCTGGGCTCTTCTCCTCGATAGTCATGCCGCTACTATATACCCCCCGGGGGTATCTAGGCGAGGCGAGGTCCCACCTCTCCCAAGATCTCGTAGGCCTCCGGGTCCGCCGAGCCGGCCGGGGTAACGATCAAGTGCCCGGCCCCCGCGCCTACGAATTCCGCCAGCCTGGCGGCGAGCATGTCCGGCCCGCCCCACAACGTCTTTGTCGCATCGCGCGTGCCCAGCTTCTTTCGTGCGACATCGTCGGTCGCGCCGACGACACAGATCCCACCCCACGAAAGCTCAACGTCGCGGCCGTCTGCATATGCGAGCACCTGCTGCGCATCCCGAGCGAAGGTCCGAGGCGTTCCGGCCCATCCGTTCCAACCATCCGCTACGCGTCCTGCGGTCTCCAGCACGTCGTCCGCACGTCCCCCGACCCAGACCTTCGGTCGGATGTCCGGCTTGGGGCTCGGCACCAAACCGTCTGCGGGTGCAAAGCTGTCGCTGCTCGTGACCACATCGTCGTGGAGATAGTCATGCAGCAAGCCCACGGTAGCTTTCAGCTGGCCGATGCGATCCGCTCCCGCGTAGTAAGGAAGACCGAATGCCTCGTTCTCGTCGCGCGATGCAGTGTCTCCACTACCGATCCCCACTATCAGCCTGCCGGGAGCGATGGTGGCAACGCTCGCGATCATCTTGGCGAGCAAGGCAGGGTGTCGGAGGCTCGACCGCGTAACCAGCGTCCCGATGAGGATCTTTTCGGTCGCCCCCGCCAGGTAAGCGAGGGTGCTCCAGGCCTCGAGCACCGGGCGGTCGCGGCCCCCACTCAGAGGCCAGAGATGATCGAAGACCCAGATGGAATCCAAGCCCGCCGCCTCCGCGTGTCTGGCCCCATCGATCAGCTGAGCTCGGTCCTTGGTGAACTGCGGCAAGGTCGCACCCAACAGAACCTTGCTCATGCCGTGTTGACCATCAGATAGCGAACCAGGAATTCAGAGACGCCCGCCGATAGAACGGCCACGTAGAAGAGTCCCGTCGCGGACTGGATCGAGCGGATCTTTACGCACCGGCGGGCCGCCCAGATAACAACCGCGGTGAAGACGATCAGCACCAACCACGCGACATAGAAGGCGAGACCGAAGGACTGGCCGAACCCCGGAAGCCCCAGGACGGCTCCTTCCGTCTCCGCGCCTGCGAGACGAGGCGCGGCGACCAAGCCCAGCACAGCGGTACCCACCGCGCCAACCAGGGCCAGGTTCGTCAGGCGCGCCAGCGCGTCGGTTTTCAGACCCGGCTGGTTGAGATACCAGTGGCCCAGCATCATCCCGTTCATCACTCCACCGAGAAGAACCATGCCGCCGAGAAGCTCCAGTGCCGCCAGCCAACCCGGCCATCCGTCGATCAAGGTCCCCAACGACGCAAGTGCCACGGCGCCCATCACTCCCGCGGCCGCTCCGACCACAGTCCCCGGGAGATCGGTGTTCGAGTACTGCACGACGAGATAGGCCGCCGACAGAACGAGAAGCACGAGAAGCAGAGTCTTGGTGCTGCTATCCCCCGCCCCGAGTGCGGCCCGGCCGGTGAAGAAGGCGACCGCACTCAGAAAGAGCGTTATCCACGCGGTGATCCTGAAGTGTCCTCGTCGGATCTGATCCCATGACTGCGACCATGCACAAGCCGCCATCCAGCCGGCCGTCCATTCGATGAGTACGAGAGCGACGACGGCTTGAGCGCCGGTCACGTCTGGTTGAAACGCTTCTTCAACCACCCGGGAACGAAGGCCGTGGAGATATCGAGGATCTCTCGGACGATCTGGAGAACATCCCTGTCCCCATCCCAGTGACTACGCACCACTTCCTCGGGGACCCGATTCAGCATCTGGTCCAAGGCGAACGCAACGATGACAAGATCATCGAGTTGACCGATCCCCGGAAGGAAATCGGGAATCAGATCGATGGGGCTGGCCAGGTAAGCACCGAGGATCACAAGTGTTGCCTTGCTGCGCGCTGGTACACGGGGGTCCCTCGACAAGCGCCAGAGCAATTTGACCAGCCGAGGCGCGATCAGCAGGTATTCCTTGAGCTGCGTTTGGGGTGTAGATCGTTCCTCGATCGCCACTTAATTCTCCTTGTCGACCATCGCGAGGGCCAGCATCCCGGCCCCCATCACACCCGCATCGTTTCCTAGCGAAGTGACATCCAAACGAGCCGGCCGGCGACGTTGAGCCGTGAGCATGGTGGACAACCGATCTCGAGCCGGCCCCAGGAACGGCTCCCCAGCTCTGACAACGCTACCTCCGAGCACGATCGCCTCGGGCTCGAAAAGGTTCACAACGTTCGACAAGCCGACGCCCAGAGCGTTGCCGGCTCGTCGCAAAACAGCTCTCGCCGTCTCGTCGTATTCCCGCGCGGCTTGGGTCACATGCTCACCAGTGATCTCGCTCGCACTCCCGGCGAAAGCGAGGATCGACGAGGAAGGATCCTTCTCGACGGCCTCGCGCGCCCATCGCTCGATGGCGCCGCCGGAGGCAAACTGCTCTAGGCAACCCTTCAAACCGCACGGACAGTGAGGCCCGGAGGGATCGATCACCATATGACCAAGCTCGGCTCCGGCACCGTGCGCCCCACGCAATAGGTCTCCGTTGACGACGAAGCCGCTTCCCACACCGGTCCCCAGAGTGATGAACGCCAGGTTGGCTGCACCCTTTGCGCTGCCGAAGCAATACTCGCCCCAAGCTGCAGCATTCGCGTCGTTGTCGACCAGGGCAGGAAGAGAGGTGCGTGCGGTGAGCGCCTCGGCGATATGGGGGTCGTCGTAAACGAGGTTGGGAGAAAACGTGACCGATCCCTTCAAGGCATCGACGAAACCTGCCGCTCCCACGCCGATCGCTGCGATCGAGATGCTTTCTGCACTCGATTGTTCGAGGAGGGTCTCGACCACACCGATGATCCCTTTGGTTCCGGCCTGTGGATCGGTTGGGCGCTCGGCTCGAAGAAAGATCTCGCCGGTTCGCGAGATGACGCCGGCCTTCGTGGCCGTACCACCCACATCGACGCCGATCGCCGCAGTGTCATGCACGTTGTTAGAGGATATCCAGCGCCGGCTGCTAACCGATATCGATCCGTCGGACCTGGCCGTCGGAGGATTCCTCGGATGCCCGAGACTGTTGCTTCTCGGCCGCCCCGATCATCTCGCCGGCTTCCTCCAGCAGGAGCCCGAACGCCAGGATGAGCTCGCGGGCCGCCGAAGTCATGTGTTCGAGCACCTCCGGCTTCGTGTTGCGGACCACATTGATCGTGGCACAGATGGGGCAATAGGCGCAGTCCGATGAGTGTTCGTGACGCGATGCGAACAGGTCGCTGTATCGCGCTGCCCGTTCTTCGTCGTTCATGATCCCAGCCTTTGTTCGAAAACGATTTCCAAACGATCGTCGACCATTTGAGCGGAAGCGATGGGTCGCGTCGCGAGGGCCTTCGGCAGCATGATAGTCCGTCGGTAAGGACCTACCTTGATGAACAATTCGTCATTCTTGCAGGAGAGTTCGATCTCATCTTTGGTCGTAAACGGAAGATACAGAGACATCACGTACTCATCGTCACGCCGCTTGATCGTCATTGGTGAATCGCTGAACAGCACGCCCGCTGGGTCGGAATCACCGTAGATCTCCTCGCCCAGCTCCTGCAGCCTCTCTGCTCCGATCAGTTCCTGATCGCGCAGATGGGAGGTGAGAACGGGCACCGGTTGGAAGGACGCATGGATCTCGCCCAGGTGACCCGCTTGGATCTGCTTCCACCGGTCGAAGTAAGGATCGGAAACGGCCTCCGGCAGGATCCTGTTTGCAATGACCGCGTCCACGCGGTAACCGAAGAGGTTCAGGTAAGTGAAGGTTCGCTGTGCCTCGGCGATAACCATCTTCTCGGGATTGACCACAAGCCGCACCGACGTAGTAGTCGCGTCGATCAGTATCTTGCGCACCCCGTCCAAACGGTCGTAGAACCGACGAACGGCGTCGTAGACGTCGTTGTCGGGCAAAGGCAGGGACGTCATGTGTCGGGCGACCGGTCGCAAGGCACCCATGACGCGACGCTCGACCGGGAAGACCCGCTCCATGTACCACTGGATGACGTCGGGGAGAGAGAGCAACCGGAGCGTCTCACCGGTTGGTGCGCAATCGACGATCAAGACGTCATACGGGCCTTCGTCATGGTGCCGCTTCACGTCAGCTATCGAGAACAGCTCGTCCAATCCAGGGATGACCGACAGCTCCTCGGCCTCGATCTCGCCCAGTCCGGCCCACTTGAGGACCGCTATGGCGTGCTGTTGGATCTCGCGCCAGTTCTCTTCCAATCGCTTCTGCGGATCGATCTGCTCCGCCCACAGATTGTCTGCGACCTCGATCGGGTCCGATCCGAGTGGTTGGCCCAGAGCATCGGCCAGCGAATGCGCAGGGTCCGTCGACATGATCAGGGTCTTGCGACCGCTCGCAGCGATCCGGAGGGCGGTGGCGCAGGCGATCGTTGTCTTCCCTACTCCACCCTTGCCGGTAAAGAGAACTATTCGCATGCTCAGCGGGATTCAACCCGCTTCTTGAGGTCCTCGAGCGCTCCCTTGACGATCTGCTTCTCGGCTTGGCGTTTCAAGAATCCCGGCAACGGGAAGCCGGGGTCGATGGCCGTCTCGTAAGTGACCTCGGTCACGTCATCGAATTCGTCGAACGAATAGGAACCACTGAGCTCCTTGACGTCGCCGCTGTCGAGATCCCAAGAGAACGACTCGGGGGCATTCGAATAGTCGTAGGTGAGCGTGTAGGTAACTACCTTGACCTTCGCGTCCACCTCGTACCAAACTGATGTTGGTCGCCCTTCGGCGTCTCTCTCTTTGACCTCGACGTTCTTGATGTTCGCGTTCCAGTCGGGGTAGGCCTCGAAATCGGTGGCTACCTCGAATATCTCCGCGCCGCTCGCGGCAACATCGATCGTGTCTTTCACTTTGTTCGCCATCCGCCCCCTCCTATCCCCTAGTCACGCGAGTGCGGGAATGCACGCTTCGTGCCCCTGAAGTACCCGACGTTCACACACCACGTCTGTCCGATGTACATGGACGACACGAGAGGCTGGTGCACGTGCCCGAAGTAAGCCCGCCTCGGCTGCACATCCCGGATGTAACGAAGTATGTCACTGCTACCCCGCTCCGACTTCTTCGCAAGGGTATCGAAGCACAACTCGGGCACCTCGGGGGGTATGTGGGTGCACAGCACGTCGCACTCGTCGAGGGCATCGATCTTCGCAGCCATCTCTTCCTCTGAGATCTCGCCTGCGACGTTGAGGGGAGTGGGTAGGGCTCCTCCCGCGAATCCAAACCTTTCGCCCTCCAAAGTGACCACTTGCCCATCGACCTCATGGACGCCTGGGTAGTTGTCGACGAACGAATGGGCAACGGCAGGGTTATCGACGTTTCCCAAAATGAGGTACGTCGGATCAACGAGGGAGGCGAACACCGTCTCGTACTGAGCGACGACTCGGCGACCGATCTCCGTCATGATCTCGTGCTCACGCCCTTCCGAACGCCGACGCATCAGCCCTCGCGCTTCCTCCACCTGCCCGGCCGTCCGTAGTCTCACGACCTCTTCAACATCCTTCACATCGAAGACCTCCGTCAGGATCCCGGTCATAGACGTGTAGTCGATGAAATTGATCAGGTCGCCTAGCAGCAAGAGCGTCGACCCCTCGGGCACCGCCTTCTTCAGGTCGTCGGCGGCCGCGTGGAGGTCGGATACGACGTAGATCGCCATACCGACATCGTAGGTGGGACCGACGCTATGTGCGAGAAGAGCTAGCCGGTGGCCTGGAAGCTGGCGCCCACGAGCAAAGCGAAAAGCAGCATCAGGAGACCGAGGGTGAGATAGAGAAACCCTTTGCCTTTAAGGATCACGGACTTCTCTTCTCCGCGAGCCTCTCGATATGCATCGTGAGCGCCGATCATCCACAGTGCCGTGGCGACCAGACCGAACACGATGACGACGAGGCGTGAGGCTCCTTTATCCCCCGCGAACAACGAGATCACGATCATCGACACGACCCACACACTGAGTACGCCGCGAGCGATGGCTTGACCCATCGACCCGACGTACGCGTGACCCGCCCCCGGGAAGAAGAGCGATAGAAGCGCTGCTGTATTCGGGTCCCGCTTCGGCTTCTCCACCTTCGGCTTGACGACTTGAGCGAACGTGGTGCCGCAGACGGAGCACAGCTGTGCTTCCAGGGGATTCTTCGTATCGCAATGTGGACACGACCATGTGATGCCGGCGTCCGTAACAGTGAACGCTCCTCGAGCCTGAGGTCGCAGTTGTTCCGACATCTCGCCCGCACTCGACGCCGCGGTTGCAACCGATCCGACCGGCGCTTGACCTGAATCCTCTTGGAGTTCGTCGCCGAACAAGACGCCGGCAGGCGACTCGATCTCGTCGACGGACATCTCGCTCGGTGGGAACCGCCGATGACACATCCCGCACCATTCAGCACCGGCGGGGTTCATCGCGCCACAGAACGCGCACCTCTCTCGTTCCACATCCGGAATGCTAATCAGTCAGAGGCCGGATGAGAACCCCGATCGATGACTAGTGATAGGTGTGTTCGTCCGCCGGATAGCGGCCGGTAGCGACATCCTCGGCGAATGATTTAGCCGCTCCGCCGATCTCCGTGCCCAGGTCCGCATAGCGCTTCACGAATTTGGGGGTTCTGGGATTGATCCCGAGCATGTCGTGAAGGACCAGGACCTGGCCATCACAATCCGGGCCGGCACCGATGCCGATCGTCGGGACGTCCAGGGCGGCGGTGACCTCTCCGGCCAACTCTGCAGGCACGGCTTCGAGAACCACAGCGAAAGCTCCCGCCGATTGCAGGTCCTTGGCATCCTGAAGGATCTTCTGTGCCTGCTCCGCATCGCGGCCGCGGACCCGATGACCTCCGAACTGATTCACGGACTGGGGTGTGTGACCGAGGTGCCCCATCACCGGGATACCAGCTTCGGTCATGTGATGGACGAGCTCGAGAACGCGAGCCCCGCCCTCCATCTTCACGGCGGTTGTCCCCGCTTCTTTGAGGAACCGCCCCGCGTTACGCATCCCTTCCGCGAGAGAAGCCTGGTAACTCATGAATGGCATATCACCGACGACTAAGGCGTTCTCGACGCCGCGTACGACGGCCGCAGCATGGTGAAGCATCTGCTCCATCGTGACCGGTACGGTTTCGGCATAGCCGAGGACGTTGTTTCCGACACTGTCCCCCACCAAAAGGATGGGGATCCCCGCTTCGTCCAGGAGACGCGCCATCGGCGCGTCGTATGCGGTCAGCATCGGGAACTTCTCGCCGCGCTCTTTGTAGGCGCGGATGTCACGCACGCTTATACCCACTGTCGCCTCCTCATCAAGGTAGTCGCAGTGCGGCAGAGCATACGCCCGATGGCGGCGAAGCCGCTCCTTATTTCACTGTGAACTTGGTCTTCATCCCGAGGTCGAAGTGACTCTTCCGGCCCATCTTTCCGCCCGACAGGTCCGGGAAATAACACGCGACGATGTACTTGCCCGGTGGGAGATCGAACGTGACCCACGACGTGGAGCCGGCAAGCGGAGCCAACGCGTAAGCGGCTTCCGACTCTTCATTGCCCTTCTCGGAGATGATGAGCTCGTGCGGCTGCTCCCCCGCGTTCGTCAGTGAGTAACTGTGGCTGCCGGCTGGGATCTCGGCCGGCATCTCGATGGCGTATTCCGATTCGACGATCTCGAATTCGGCATCCGGCGTGGCCACCTCTTCGTCACCGGCGGGCCCGACCTCGAAGTATCCGGGCTCGAAGCGCTTCGAATCGGGGTCGGCAAGGATGTAGGTGCCTTCGGTGAGTTCCGTCGTCAGAGTCGCCGATTTCCCCGGCGCCAGATTCAGCTTGCCGGCTTCCAGGAAGGCGCCGCCCACCATCGAGGACGTGAAGAACGTTTCGAAGTCCTGATCGACGAGCGCGAGGGCCACCTCTTGTTTCTTGACACCGTCGTTGATACGGGCGATGGCAGGGAAGTGCTTGTCCTCACCCTCGTTCGTCACCGTCAGCTCGTTGATACCGGCCTGGATCTCTGTGGGAACGTTCGTGACTCCCTGATCCGCGATCGTGAACGCGGACTGGGGCGGCGGCACGGGGGCCGCTGCGTCCGTGGCCCCATCGCCAGAAGGCGCAGGGTCGGCGCACGCAGCACCCACGACCACGAGCAATACGAGTAAAGACGTAACGGCGCGCTTCATAGAGGTCCTCCCGACAATGGCTTTCGCCGAGAGTGTAGGACGGCCGTGGTTCTGTCTAGTACCTAGGCAAGGATCACTTACGAACGGGTGCTGCTGCAGCAGCAACCTGCGGTGACTCCTTGTTGTAGATGTCTTCGATCACATCGGCATAGATCTCGTTGATCGTCTTGCGCTTCACCTTCATCGTCGGCGTGATCTCGTCCTCTTCCTGGAGGAAGTCACGCTCGAGCACGCGGATCTTCTTGATGCCTTCGACCTTCGCCAGGGTCTGGTTGACCTCGTTGAATGCGGCCTCCAGCTCCTTAAGGGTCCGCTCGTCGTTCGCGATCGCCGCGAGGTCGCCCTCGATCCCGTGCTCCTTCGCCCAGCCCGGTGCCTTCTCCTCGTCGAGAGTCACCAAGGCACACAGGAATGGCCTGCGGTCCCCGATCACGACGACCTGGCTGATCAACGGATGTGCGTGCTTCGCTTTGTTCTCGAGCTCCTGCGGAGCGATGTTCTTTCCGCCGGCGGTGATGATCAGGTCCTTCTTGCGGTCCGTGATCTTCAGGTAGTTGTGCTGGTCGAACTCGCCGACGTCGCCGGAGTGGAGCCATCCATCGGAGTCGACGGTCTCAGCCGTGGCCTTTTCGTCTTTGTAGTAGCCCTTCATGACGTTGGCACCGCGCACGAGGATCTCGCCGTCTTCTGCGATCTTGACTTCGAGTCCGGGAAGCGGGGTTCCGACGGTGCCGATCTTGATCGCGTCCGGCACGTTCCATGAAGTCGGGCCGTTGTCCTCCGACTGCCCGTAGCCCTCGGTGATCTTGACCCCTAGGGAGTGGAAGAACCAGATGAGCTCGGGAGACAAAGGAGCGGCAGCGGACAAGGCCAGCTCGCATTGGTCGAGTCCGAAGCGCTCACGGATCTTCGACAACACGAGCTTGTCGAGCGCCGCGTGCTGCAGCTTCATCCCGATCGGGACCTTCGCGTCGGCCATCTTGCCGCCGCGGCCGACGGCTTCTTGCTCGAGCTTCGTTACCTGGAGGCCAAGATCGATCGCTTTCTTCGCCAACTTCTTCTTGCGCTCCTCCGATTTGTCCTTCGGTGGAACCGCAGCCATCGCCTGGAAGCCCGCGTAGAACTTCTCCCACACGCGCGGGACGCCGAAGAAATAGGTGGGCTTGCATTCGTGCAGGTTCGGGAGCAGTTGATCGATCGACTCGGCAAACCAGGTCTGCGAGCCGTAATAGATCTGCAATAGGTGGCTGATCATCCGTTCTGCGATGTGTGACAGCGGCAGATACGACAGCGCGCGAGCATCCTGACCCTGGATCGGGATCTGCTGCTCGGAGTGTTGCGCCGTCCACCAGATGTTCGCGTGCGTGAGCATGACGCCCTTCGGCGGACCGGTCGTCCCAGAGGTGTACACAAACGTCGCGAGATCCTCGGGCTTGACCTTGGCCCGCGCCTCCTTGAGCTGGTCGTCGCCGACACTGCTGCCGAGCGCGAGGAACTCGTCCCACGTCATGACGAAATCCTTGTCGGCGTCTCCCTGGTAACCCTCGAACACGATCACTTTCTGGAGATTGGGAACCTCGGACCGGGTCTTCAGGATTTTCTCTAACTGTTCGGTCGTGTCGACGAACGCGAACTTGGACTCGGAGTGACCGACGATGTAAGCCACCTGCTCGGGTGAGTTCGTCGAATAGATGGCCGCGGTAGCCCCGCCTATTGCCATCGATGCAACGTCGATGACGTGCCACTCGGGGCGGTTTCCGGACAGGAGCGCGATCTTGTCGCCATGTCCGTACCCCAAGGACATGAGGCTTTTGGCAGACTTAGACACCAAGTCGCCATAGCCACGCCAGGTGATGTCCTTCCAGGCCCCCCCGGCCTTGTGGCGAAGGGCAACCTTGTCGGGGTGTTCGGCCACCCTCTCGAAGAACCGCTCGACGATCGTTTGTGCCATCTGAGCTCCCCCTTGCTTTTGTGAGAAAGAGAAATGTCTGGGAAGTTTAGGGCTTAAGACCGACTTGCGGCGAGAGCGTCCCGGATGCGCTCAGGGATGGGCGGGTGGCTGAACAGAACTTCGACCGCAATCCGGGGGGGGCGAAGGTCGGCCAGATTCGCCAGCGCCAACCGGCGGAACGCCGCCACGGCGGTCTCGGGGTCGTCCGTAAGTCGTATCGCGATGCGGTCGGCTTCCTCCTCGAACCGCCTCGAGATCGCATTCTGTAGGGGAAGGCTCAAGGTTCCCAGGACCAGGGTGACCAGCAACAGGACCGGGAGCGCCCGGACGTCATCAATCCCTCGGCTCCCCGCCCCCGCCCACTCCCAGGCCCGATCCCAACCGGCCAGTAGACGAAGAACCCCGAAACCCACGGCGAGGCCCAGCGATTGGATGAGGACCTGTTTGATCAGGTGGTTCTCGGATCGGTGCCCCAATTCATGCGCGATCACGAAGGAGACCTCGCGCGGATCCGA
>Ga0190275_10001664_pt1 | contig 16370 bp, 13 predicted proteins | sample Popmic550T_FD_133745 | JGI IMG/M metagenome (GOLD analysis project Ga0190275, IMG submission 133745) | Populus adjacent soil microbial communities from riparian zone of Yellowstone River, Montana, USA - 550 T | ecosystem: Environmental > Terrestrial > Soil > Riparian zone > Trees stand | place...
CGCCCTGGCGCACGCCCGCCTTCTCGGCGGGACCGCCCGAGGTGACCGCGCCGACCTGCGCGCCGCGCGCGCCGGTCGCCGACGTGGTGGTCGAGAGGCCGAGCCACGGGCGCTCGACGGACCGGCCGGCCTCGAGCTTGGGCACGATCTCGCGCACGGTGTCCGACGGGATCGCGAAGCCGATGCCGACGTTCCCGCCGCCCGCTCCCGCGGTCGCGATCTGCGAGTTCACGCCGATCACGCGCCCCTTGGCGTCGAGCAGCGGCCCGCCGGAGTTGCCGGGATTGATCGGCGCGTCGGTCTGGATCACCTTGTCGATGCGGAAGCCGTTGGGCGCCTCGATCTCGCGTTCCAGGCCGGAGACGATCCCGGCCGTCGCGGTCTTGTCGAGGCCGAGCGGGAAGCCGATGGCGATCGCCGCGTCGCCGACCGCGACGGTGTTGGACTCCGCCAGCGCGAGCGGCGTGACGCCGCTCGCCGCGCTCGCGTCGACCTCGAGCACGGCTAGGTCCGAGGACGCGTCCGTGCCGACGACGCGGGCGCTGACCGGGCTCGCGTCGTCGTCGAAGCGCACCTTGACCTCGCTCGCGCTGCCGACGACGTGGGCGTTGGTGACGATGGTGCCGTCGCGGTCGATCAGGAAGCCGGTACCGGAGCCGCCGCCCGCCTGCACGGAAACGACGGCCTTGCCCGCCCGCGCGTAGATGGTGTTGATCTCGGTCGGGGCGAGCTTGCCGGCGGCGGCGGGCAGGCGCGCGGCGCTCTCGGCGGGCGCGTCGCCACCGGCGCCGACGGCGTAGCCGGCGGCCGCGCCGGCGGTGACCACGACGGCCAGCGCCGTCGCGGGGAGCGCGCGGCGGCGGCGACGACGCGGGCGCGGCGCGGGCTCGGAGGCGGGAGGGGGGGTGGCGGACGGCGCCTCCGCGGGCGCGGACAGCCAGTCGTCGGGGCGGTCGGTCCAAAGGCTCTTGATCGGCATGGGACCACCGTGACCACCCGCCCGTCACTCCGGGGTAACCGTCGCGCGTTACGGCGGGGTGACGGGCGCGACGTGATGGTCGGGTCCTCCCGAGGAGACGAAGGAGGTGATGTACATGCACAAGCCTGTCGAGCGGCCCTTCGGCCGCATGGTCGGCATCGCGGTCCTCGCCGTTCTGGTGGCGCTGGTCGCAGCCGTATCCGCGTTCGCGGTCGGCGGCTCCACCACCACGGCGAACAGCCCGGCGGCGTCACCCGCGCAGACGCAGACGGTGCAGGAGTCGACGCCCGAGCAGGGTGAGCGGCCCGGACCGGGCGGTCGCGAGGACTGCCCCGAGAAGGATGGCTCCGGCCAATCCTCTGCGCCGGGCACGAGCACCGATAACTCGGAGCTCTAGCTCCCGCGCCACGACCGGGCCGGTCGCTCCCCCGGGCGGCCGGCTCGGTCACGGCTGCCGCTAGGCGGCGACTGCGGCGAGCACCTCGCGCGCGAGCTCGCCGGCGGTCTGCTGCCGATCGCCCGGAGCCTTGGCGAGTGAGCGTTCGATCGCATCCGCGAGCGACGGGGGGATCTCGGGCCGCACGTCGAGCAGGGCCGGCGGCGGCTCGTGGATGTGCGCCCACAGCTTCTCGACGTCGCTGTCCTTCTCGTAGAGCACGGTCCCGGAGAGCGCGCGGTAGAGGATGCATCCGAGCGCGTAGATGTCGGCGCGTGAGTCGACGTCGACGCCCTGCGCCTGCTCGGGCGCCATGTAGTCAGCGGTGCCGACCGCGAAGCCGGTCTGTGTGAGGCTGGTGCTCGCGACGCGGTCCATGGTGATCCCGAAGTCCGTGAGGAACGCGTGCTCGTGCCCCTCGCGCGTGGCGATCAGGACGTTGCCGGGCTTCACGTCGCGATGGACGAGGCCGTGGCGATGGGCCTCCGTCAGGGCGTCTGCGACCTGCGCGACGATCCTGACCGCGCGCGGCGGCTCGAGCCGTCGCTCCTCGGCGAGCAGCGCCCGCAGGTCGCTCCCCTCGATGTAGCGCATCGTGAGATAGAGCGCCCCGCGCTCGGCGCCCGCGTGGAAGATCGGGACGACGTTCGGGTGGTCCAGCGCCGCCGCGAGCCGGCACTCGCGCTCGAAGCGAGCACGAAAGACCGGATCGCTGGCGAGCGTGGGCCCGAGCAGCTTCAGCGCGACGGGCCGGTCGAGGGTCAGGTCGGTGGCGCGATAGACGACGCCCATGCCGCCTCGGCCCGCGATCGCGTCGATTCGGTGACCCGCGAAGGTCGATCCGATGCGCAGCGGCGCCTCGCCAGGCGGCGCCACCGGGGCCCGGGTCGACGCGGTCACGAGTCGCGCGCCCAGGTTGGGGTTGACGTACGTGCGGCCGGCGGCGGCGGCGCGCACCGCGTCCACGAGCTCGGACTGCGCGGCCTCCTTGAGCACGAAGCCGCTCGCGCCGCCCGCCAGGGCCGCGCGCGCGAACTCGGGGTCATCGTGCTGCGTCATGACGACCACCGCGGCTCCCGGCGCAGCCTCGAGCAGCTCGGGGATCGCGGGCAGGCTCGGCCGGCCGGGCATGTTGAGGTCGAGCAGGATGATCGTGGGCGCGGTCGCCCGCGTGCGCTCGAGGGCGCTGTCCACATCGCCGGCCTCCCCGACGACGGAGAAGTCGCCCACCTCCTCGAGCAGCAGCCGCAAGCCGCTGCGCACCATCGCGTGGTCATCGACGAGCAGGATCCGGACCTGGTCCGAGGAGCCGGCGTTGGCGGGGTCCGCCACAGTGGCTTGAATCTACCCCGGAGCGCCTGTCCAGGCGATCTAGTGCAGCACGCGGTCGATCACGGTGGCGATCGTGAAGCCGACGGCATCACGGCGGCGGTGGCGGCAGCCACGCTTGGCCTCGCCTTGCCGCCGCAGCGCGGTGGTCGATCAGTGGGGGTGCACTCGTGCGACGTGGAGGCGCGCGTAGCGGTCGTGAAGCACCACCTGCGTGACGCCGCGCGCGCGGGCGTAGTGGTGGGCGGCGCGCTCAGCCTCGTTCGCGCTGGTGTGCACCGAGGCGGCTGCGCCGTCATCCACCCCGCGGACGGTCCAGACGCCCTTGCGGCCGGGAACGACGTGCACGGAGGTGTCTGCGAGGCGCGGAAGCGGCATGCATCCAGTCTGCCCCAGGGCGCGCCGCACGTCGTCTGAGAGCTCCCGTATGTCGCGTCCGTAGTTCACCGCGTCACGACGCTCGCCTAGCTCTGCGGCGATAGCTCGCGCTGCCAGCGCGCGCGGCTCTCGGTCCACTCGTCGGGCAGGACCCCGCCGGCGAGGGCGGCGGCGGCGTCGAGCGCGTGCAGCGCCTGCCGGTAGTCGCCGACCTTCGCGTCCTCTCTGGCGAGCAGCAGCGCGAGCCGGTAGGCCTCGTCGCGGTCGGCCGCAGGGCTCGCGGCGGCTGCGGCGGCGCGATCGCGGAGCGGCTCGGATCCGAGGTCGACGGGGCGCGCCGTGCCGAGGTAGGGCGCCAGGTAGCGGCCGGCGACCTTGCCGGGCGGCCACCACAGCGCGCGGCCCGACGCCTCGCCGCGCAGCGCGTGCGCCGTGGGCGCCGTGTCGCCGGTGAGCTCGGCGCGCAGATACAGCGGCGCTCCGCCGGTGAGGAGGAGTCCGCGCAGCACCGGGCGGAAGGGCGCGGGGTCGGGCAGGAGACCGAGGTCGGCGGCGACCGCATCGACCACCGCGTCGGCCTGTTGCGTGGCGAGGCCGCCCTGCTTGACCGGAAAGGCGGTCGCGTCGCCTGCGGCGTAGACGCCCGGCGCGCCGATGACGCGGCCGTGCGCGTCGACGGGGAGGAAGCCGCGGGAGTCGGCGGGCAGGCCGGCGAGGGCGGGGCCTTCGAGGACGGGGACGCTGATCACCGCGTCGGCGCGCAGCGGTCCGCCCGGCTCGACGTGGAGAAGTCCGTCGCGCAGCTCCAGCGGGCGGGTGTTGGTCCAGAGCGTGATGCCGCGGGCGTCGAGCATCGCTCGCAGTGCCGCGCCGGCGGCGGCGCCGAAGAGCCGCAGCGGCTCCGGCTCGGGCGTGACGATGCCCAGCGTGGCGTTCGCGACGCCGCGGTCGCGCAGGTCGACGGCGGCCATGATCGCGAGCTCGTAGACGGGCAGCGACCACGTCGCTTCGCGCGGGACGGCGAAGATGAGCCGCCGCGCCTCGCGGCGCTCGACGCGGTCGAGGACGGCGACGACCTCGGCGGCTTGTGCCGGTCCGGCGAAGGTGACGGAGCCCGGGATGGCCGGCTTTGGCACGGCGCCGACCGCGACGATGAGGCGTTCGTAGGACAGCTCCCCGCCGTCGCCGAGCCTGACGACCCGGCGCGCGGGATCCACGGCCTCGAGCGCCGCGCTGACGAGCTCGGCGCCCTGGTCACGGGCGAGCGCCGCGAGGTCGACGGCGCCCGGGCCGCCAAGGCCGAACGGCCCACCGACCGACGAGGGGCGGTGGACGAAGCTCCGCTCCGGCGCGAGCAGCGTGACGGACGCCTGCTCGCCGACGACGTGGCGCAGCGCGAGCAGCGCCTCGATCGCCGCGACGCCGCCGCCCGCGATCACGATCTGCGGGTGCGCGAGCGGCAGCATCACGCGGCCACCGTCGTGGGCGCCAGGAGCGCGGCGAAGCCGTCCTGGGCGCCGCGCGGGACGACGAGTACGGGCCCGCGCGCCTTGCGCATGACGCCCGCGGCGACGCTGCTGAGTACCACGCGGCCGACCGGACCGTGGCCGCGGGAGCCACAGATGAGCACGTCGACCTCGTCCGAGAGTCGAGCGAGCTCGTCGTCGGCGTAGCCGTCGACCACCTCGGCCGAGATCTCCACCGGCGCGTCGACGTCGCCGACCGCGCGTCGGAGGCTGCGCACGACGGCGTCGCGCGTCGTCTCCTCGAGCTCGGTGTAGCTCCAGTCGAAGGGCCCCGTCGCGCCGACTGGGGCTGGCTGGACGACGCTGCGCGCGCGGATCGCCGCGCCTGTGCGGGTCGCGAGTCCGACTGCGGCGGCGAGCGCCTCTGCCGCTTCAGGTGTGTTCACATACGCCAGGCCGATCTGACGGATCGCCGCGTGGGCGACGCCCCAGTAGCCGCGCGGCGCCACCGCCACCGGGCACGGCGCTCCGTGCAGGAGACGCTCTCCGACGCTGCCCGGCACGACGCGCCCGAGTCCGCCCCGGTGCGACGGTCCCACGACGATCGCCAGCGCGCCCTCGTCCTCCGCCAACTGCTGGAGGCCGCGTGCCACGGACGTGCACGGGATCGCACGCGTGGTCGCGAGGACCCCGGAGAGCGGTCGCCCCGCCCATTCGAGCGTGGCCTCCGCCTCTTCCGCCAGCGCGGTCGCATAGGCGCCTCGGTCCATCCTCGCCGAGCGTGCGTCGAGCGGGTAGACCGCGACGAGGATCAACTGGGTGCCGGCGGCTCGGGCGAGCATCCGGCCGAGGGCCAGGGCGTCGCGGGAGCGCGCAGACCGCTCGACGCCGACGACGATCGGTCCGGGGCTTGAGTCGGCGGTGATCGGCATTGGGCCATCATCGGTACTGCCGGGCCGTTTCTCATCGGGATCCATCCGCAGGCCTGAGCGGAGCACTACGGATCAGGTGATCTCGACGCCGACGAGGCGACCGATCGCGAACGTGACCGCGGCGGCGGCGAGACCGATGGCGAGCTGCCGGCCGCCGGTGCGCACGACGCCGCGGTGTGTGAGCAGCGTGATCGCCGAGCCCAGGAGGAACAGCCCGCACGCGCTCGCCGCGACGCTGGTAACCGTCGCCGCCGTGCCGGAGAGGAAGACGAACGGGAGCACCGGCACCGCCGCTCCGAGTGTGAACGGCACGAATGACGCGATCGCGGCCACGGAGGCCGAGCCGCCGAGCGCCTCGGGGTCGAAACCGAGCTCCTCGCGGGCCATCGCATCCAGCGCGGTGTCCTTGTCGCGCATGATCCGCACGGCCAGCGCGTGCGCGTCATCGGTGGGAATGCCCTTCGCCCGGTAGATCAGTGCGAGCTCTTCCGTCTCGAGCTCCGGCATCGTCGCGATCTCCAGGCGCTCGACGTCGAGCTGGTGCGTGTAGAGCTCCCGGGAGCTCTGCACGGAGATCCACTCGCCCATCGCCATCGACAGCGCGCCGGCGAGCAGTCCGGCGATGCCCGTGACGAGGATCGTCGCGCTGGACAGCTCGGCGCCCGCGACACCCATCACGAGGCTGAGATTGGAGACGAGGCCGTCGTTGGCGCCGAGCACGGCCGCACGCAGGGCGTTGCCGCCGACCCCGCCGCCGCGTCGGTACTCGGTGCGAGCGAGTGCCTCGGCCGCGCGCCCTCGGGGCGAGGCGGCGCGCAGCTCGGTGAGAAGTCTGGCGTGCGCTCGTTCCTCGTCGCGAAGCGCATCCCCGGCCTCCGGCTGAATCGTGTAGCGGCGCCGGTCGATCTGCTCGCGGGCGGCCACCGTGGGCAGGAGCAGCGAGGCACCGAACCGGCGGGCGAGCCACGAGAGCACGCGCGCCCGGCCGCGCGGCCGCACCTGCGGCCGGCCGGCGCCGAGCTGCTCGAGCTGCTCGGCCCAGCCCGCCGCGTGGCGCCGCTCGGCGGCGGCGAGGTCGCTATAGACGCCCGCAAGGCGCTCTTCGCGCTCCGCGGACGCCATCGCGTCGTACAGGACGGCGCTGTCGATCTCGTCGCGGTGGTTGCGACGCAGACGCTCGACGCGCTCGCCGGTCACGGCGCTATCCGTGCACCGAGGCGGCTTCGGCGAACAGCGAGTCCTCCTCGACGTGGCCAGCGCGGCGCGGCAACACGATCACGGGGCAGGCCGCCTCGCGGACCACTCGTCCGGCGACGCCGCCGACCACGACCGCCTGCAGCGGGCCGTAGCCGCGCGAGCCGACGAGCAGCAGGTCGAGGTCCTCGGACGCCTCGGTGAGGATGTCAGCGGGGTCGCCGACGGCGAAGAACGCCTCGGCTCGGGGCTCGCCCTCGAGCTGCGCGACGGCCGCGTCGAGCTCCTCGGAGGCGCGGTCGCGCAGCGAGTCGTTGTAGGCGATCCCGCCCTCGGCCACGCTGCCGGGCGGCACGTCGAACGCGAGCGGCTTGAACGTGCGGATCACGCGCAAGCGCGACTCGGTCGCCGCTGCCATGCGGTGGGCGGCCTCGAGCGCGAGCTGGGCCGACTTCGAGCCGTCGTAGCCACACCCGATGATCCCGGGCTCGCGGCCACGGCGCTCACGGTAGCCCTTCGGCGCCACGGCGACGGGGCAGGGTGCGCCGTGGAGGAGCCGCTCGGCCGTGCTGCCGGGCAGCACGCGGCCGGCCCTGCCGGTATGCGTGGAGCCGACCACGATCAGCCGCGCATCGACGTTCTCAGCAAGCTCGTGCAGGCCGTGCGCGGGGGAGTGGTTCGGCACCGCCTTGACCTCGACGGTCTCCTCGCCGAGCTCGCCGCGCAGCCGCTCGAGCAGCTCGCAGCTGTCCCGGCGGAGGTAGTCCTCGAACGCGCGATTGATGGCGCGACTCGGGCGCGTGTCGTAGGGGAAGACGTTGACGAGCAGCAGCTCGGCGCCGGTGATGCCGGCCAGGCCGCTCGCGAGGGAGATGGCGTCCGCCGAGCCGGGAGACTCGTCGACGCCCACGATGATCTTGCTCATGACCGTCCCTTCTCTGGGTTGGGAGGTCGACGCTACGGCCGGGTGGCGGGTGGTCCATCCGCACGACACCGCGGGTCGCTACGGCGGACTACGGACCGTAGTTTCCCGCAGCCCCCGTGAGGGCGACTACCGCCGGTTGCGTCGCGGCCGCCCGCTAGCTTGCTGACGATGACCAAGATCGTGATCGCTGACGACCACCGCGTGGTGCGCAGCGGCCTCCGCATGCTGCTCGACCGCGAGGAGGACTTCGAGGTCGTTGCCGAGGCGGGCGACGTGGCCGACGCCCGCCGCTACGTGCGGGCGCATCGTCCCGATGTCCTCGTGCTCGATCTCAACATGCCCGGCGACCCGAGTCTTCCCGCCATCCCGGTCTTTCGCGAGGAGTCGCCCGCCACGCGCGTCGTCGTCCTCACGATGCAGGAGGACCCCGCGTTCGCGCGCGAGGCGCTGCAGGCCGGCGCCAGCGGTTACGTCCTCAAGGAGGCCGCCGACGAGGAACTCGTCCAGGCCGTGCGCGCCGCCGCTAGCGGCGGGACATATCTCAACCCGGCGCTGGGCGCTCGGATCGCGGCGGCTCCCGCCGTGCCTGCCGGCCCTCCCGACGACCTGACCGAGCGCGAGGTCGAGATCCTGCGACTGATCGCCCTGGGACACACGAACTCCGAGATCGCCGGGCTGCTGTACCTGAGCGTCCGCACGGTCGAGTCGCACCGCGCACACATCCAGCAGAAGATACGCCTGACGAGCCGCGCCGAGCTCGTGCACTACGCGCTCGAGCACGGGCTCGTCGCCGTCTGACGATCTGCGGCGGTGGCGCGTGAGAACGACCACGACGCCTGAGCAGCGGCTCGCGCCGTCGGCGCTGGCGTTCCGGGCCGTTCACGCCGCGATCGCCGCGGGGTTCCTCACCGCGATCGGCTACGTATGGGTGTGCGCGCTCACCGGCCGACGCGGACCGGTCCTGCGCGTCGCGGTCGGAGCGCTCTCGCTCGAGGGCGCGCTCGTGGTCGCGAACCGCGGGGACTGCCCGCTGGGCGGCCTGCAGGATCGCCTGGGCGATTCGGTCCCGCTCTTCGAGCTCGTGCTCTCACCGCGCGCGGCCCGCCGGGCGGTGCCGGTCCTGGGCGCCGTCACGGCGGCGGGCGTGCTGTTGCTCGCGCGCCGGTGACGACGTCACCGGCTGCGGGGAAACCCGCAGGACCGCGCGGGCGATGGGCGGATGAGCGGGAGTGAGAAGCACCCTAGGTTCGAGTCATGATCACTCTTGCGCCGCCGGTCGCGGCGGTGGTTCCCGAGGCCGACATCGTGCTGCGCGACGGATCGACCGTCCACGTACGGACCGCGACGCCCGCCGACGAGCCACGCGTGCGCGCCTTCCTCGCTTCGCTGTCGGACGAGTCGCGCTGGTTTCGCTTCTTCAGCGCCGGCGTCAACCTGGACTGGGCCGCCCACAGCGCCGCGGCGGAGGCTGACGGGCTGTCGCTGCTCGCGCTGCGCGGTCCCGAGGGCACCGTCGTGGGCCACGGCACCTACCTGGGTGGACCCGAACGCGCGGAGGTCGCCTTCGCGGTCGCCGACGCCTGGCACGGCCACGGCATCGCCACCGTCTTGCTCGCACACCTCGCGCACGCCGCCTCGGCCGCGGGTATCGCGACGTTCACGGCGACCGTGCTGCCGTCCAACCACCGCATGCTCCAGGTGTTCCACGACTCCGGGTTCGCGGCGTCCGTGAGCCGCACCACGGACGCCATCGAGGTCGAGCTGCCGACCTCGCTCTCGCGCGACGCGCGGCTGCTCTTCGAGGAGCGCCAGCGCGCCGCCGACGTCGCGGCCGTCGGCCATGTCCTGCGACCCGCGTCCGTGGCCGTCGTCGGAGCTTCCCGCCGGCCCGGGACCGTGGGCGGCGAGGTCGTGCGGAACCTGCTCGCCGCGGGCTTCTCCGGGCCGCTGCACCTCGTCAACGCGCGAGGCGGCGAGGTCTGCGGGCGGCCGCCCGTCCGCAGCATCACCGACGTCGAGGGCGACGTGGAGCTCGCGGTCATCGCCGTCCCTGCGGCTGCAGTGATCGAGGCTGCCCGCGAGTGCGCAGCCAAGGGCGTCCGCGCGCTCGTCGTCCTGACGGCCGGCTTCGCCGAGGTCGGCGCGGCGGGCCGGGTGCGCCAGGACGAGCTGCTCGCCGTCTGCCGCGGCGCGGGCATGCGCATGGTCGGGCCCAACTGCCTCGGGGTCGCGAACCTCCATCACCTGACCGCCCTCAACGCAACCTTCGCTCCCGGCAAGCCGACGCCGGGCACGGTCGCGTTCGCGTCCCAGAGCGGTGCGTTCGGCATCGCCGCGATCGACGAGGCGGCCGCGCGCGGGATCGGGCTCTCGTCGTTCGTCTCCATGGGCGACAAGGCCGACCTCTCCGGCAACGACTTCCTCGAGTACTGGGAGCAGGATCCCGACTCGTCGGTCCTGCTGGTCTACCTCGAGTCGTTCGGCAACCCGCGCCGGTTCGGGCGGATCGCTCGCCGGATCACCAGGACGAAGCCGGTGGTGGCGGTCAAGAGCGGCCGCACGGCAGCCGGCCGGCGCGCCGCGTCGTCGCACACCGGGGCGCTGCTCGCCGCGTCGGACGTCACGGTCGACGCGCTGTTCGAGCACGCCGGCGTGCTGCGGGCCGAGACGGTGGGGGAGATGTTCGACGTCGCGGGGCTGCTCGCCCGCCAGCCGCTCCCGCGCGGGAACCGCGTAGCCGTCCTGACCAACGCCGGCGGGCCGGGCATCCTCTGCGCCGACGCGTGCGAGGCGGCGGGCCTGCGCATCGAGCCGCTCGCGGATGACACGCGCGCCCGCCTCGCCGAGGCGCTGCCCCCCGAGGCATCGACCGCGAACCCGGTCGACCTGATCGCTGCGGCAACCGCCGACCAGTACGAGCGGTCCTTGCGGATCCTGCTCGAGGACGACGCGGTCGACGCGGTGGTGACGATCTTCGTGCGGCCGCTGGCCGCGCGCGCGGCCGAGGTGGCGCGCGGCGTCGCCGCGGCGGCGGACGGCGCCGACCGGCCGGTGCTGGCCGTCTGGCTGGGCGCCGACACGCCCGCCGCCGCCGACACCGGCGCCATCCCGGCCTTCACGAGCCCCGAGGAGGCGGTGCGGGCGCTCGCGCACGCCGTCCGCCACGCCGAGCATCGAGCCGCTCCACCCGACCCGCCGTTCGAGCCCGTCGGCGTCGACCTCGCGACCGCGGCGACCATCGTCGCCGAGGGCATCGGCGGCGACGGCGGCTGGCTGCCGCCCGGCGACGTCGAGCGCCTCCTCCACTGCTGGGGCATCCCGGTCGTCGCGAGCCGGCTCGTCGCGTCGCCCGCTGCCGCGGGCCGCGCCGCCGCGGAGCTCGGCGGGCCGGTCGCACTCAAGGCGGTCGCGCCGGGTCTCGTCCACAAGAGCGACGCCGGAGCGGTGCGCCTCGGGCTCGCCGGGCCGACCGCGGTCACCCGTGCCGCCCACGAGATGACCGCCCGGCTGGAGGCGGTCGGCACGCACGTCCAGGGCTTCCACGTCCAGCGGATGGCGCCCGAGGGGACGGAGCTGATCGTCGGCGCCGTCGGCGATCCCGCGTTCGGCCCACTCGTCGCCTGCGGCGCAGGCGGCGTGGCGGTCGAGTTGCTCGGCGACGTCCAGGTGCGCCTGGCGCCGCTCGGCCCACGCGCGGCCGACGACGTGCTCCGCAAGCTGAAGACGTTCCCGCTGCTCGACGGCTATCGCGGCCGCGCACGGGCCGACCTCGGTTCGCTTCGCGACCTCGTCATGCGAGTGGGCGCGGTGGCGGCCACGCACCCCGCGATCGCGGAGCTCGACCTGAACCCGGTGATCGCGACCGCGGAGGGCGCGCTCGTCGTCGACGCGCGGATCCGGCTCGAAGCTCCCGGGCCCGCCCCGGCATTCCCGTCGCTCAACGCCTGACGGCGACCTAGGACGCCGCGGCGCGCCGGCGCACCGGCAGGCGCGCTCGCACGGTGGTGCCCGCCGGACCTGAATCGATCGCGAGCTCGCCTCCAGCGAGCTCGACCCGCTCACGCATCCCTGTGAGGCCGAAGCCCTTGGAGCTCGTGGTCTGCGGGTCGAAGCCGCGTCCGTCGTCGGTCACCGCGAGGGTGAGGTAGCCGTCGTGCTCGGACACCTCGACGGCGATCTTGCTCGCGCCAGCGTGACGCACCGCGTTGGTCAGCGCCTCCTGCACGAGCCGGTATGTCGTGCTCTCGAGCTCCGGGCTGTGGCGGTCGGGCTCGTCGCCGCGCTCGAAGGCCAGGTCGACGTGCGCCTCGACGGTGATCCCCTCGCGGGCGGCCGTGCGCTCGGCGAGGCTCTCGACCGCCGCGCCCGCGCCGTACTCGTCCAGCGCCGCGGGCCGCAGTTCGACGATCAACGCGCGCAGGTTCGCGATCTCCTCGGTCACGCTCTCGACCGCCGCCTCGACTGCCGCGCGCAACTCCTCCTCGCTGCCACGCATCGCCGAGGACAGCCCGACGCGCAGGCCGGCGAGGCTCTGCAACGTCTCGTCGTGCAGCTCGCGGGCCCAGCGCCTGCGCTCCTGCTCGGAAGCCTCGATGCTCTGCCGCATCCGCTGCTCCTCGACCGACTTGCCGGTGGCGACCGCGGTCGCCGCGCTGGCGGCGAACGCGCCGAGCAGCCGCTCGTGCTCGCGGTCGAAGCCCGCCTCCTCGGCGATCCGGTCGTATGCAGCGAGCACGCCCACGGCGCGGCCGCGGAACGCGAGCGGCACGATCAGCGCGGTGTCGGCCTCGAGGTCGAGCAGCTGCAGCGAGCTGGTCAGCGCAGACCGCGCGTCGGTGAGCCGCTCGGGCCGCTGCGAGCGCAGGACCCGGCCTGTCACCGTCCCCTCGATCGGCATGCGCTGACCGTGGATGCCGGCGCGCAGCTCTCCGGCGCCGGCGGCCACCACGAGCTCGTCGTCCTGCTCGAGCATGATCACCAGCGTGCGGGCACCGACCAGTGCCCGCGCCCGCTTGACGATCAGCTCGAGGATCCGGCTGAGATCGGTCTCGCCGCCGAGGGCCTGTGCGATCGCCACCGTCGTATCGAGACCGCGCACGGCGCGCTCGAGGTGGTCACGGCGATCCTCCACGGACGCGTAGAGGCGAGCGTTGTCGAGCGCGATCGCGGCCCAGTCGGCGAGGATCACCGCGGACTCCTCGTCGGCGTCGGTGAACGCTCCGCCACCCTCCTTCTCGGTCAGGTAGAGGTTGCCCCACGCCTCCTCCCGGATCACCACGGGCACCCCGAGGAAGGACTCCATCTCGGGATGCGCGCTCGGGAACCCGTACGAGCGCGGGTGGTCGCCGATGTGCTCGAGCCGCAGCGGTCGCGGCTCCTCGATCAGAAGGCCGAGGATGCCGCGGCCGGTGGGGAGGTCCCCGATTGCCCGGTGTGTGTCGGGGTCGATGCCTGCTGTGACGAAGCGCTCGAGCGTCTGACGGCTTTCGTCGAGTACGCCGACGGCCGCGTAGCGAGCGCCGGTCAGCTCGCGGGCGACGTCGAGCAGCTGCTGGAGGACCGCCTCGACGTCGAGCTTGGCAATCAGGGTCCGTCCTGCATCGATCAGGCGCCGGAGGCGTTGCTCGTCGAGGACAGGTTGGGTCATCGGCCGGTCAGCGGCGCTCAGCGCTCGCGGGCCTCGCGCATGTGGCGCCCGAGCGAGGCGATCGCCGGGTCGGCGCTGCGGAACTCGCGCGCGAGGTCGTGGAGGTACTCGAGCTCGGGCCCGCGCATGTCGCTGATCGAGCGATGGACGGTGATCCCCTCGTCCGGCTCCTCGGCCGCGGGGGGCGTCACGCCGTGCTCGGCCAGCCAGCGCGGAAGGTACTCGCCCGCGATCTTGCCCTGGGGCCACCACAGCGGCGCGCCCTCGGCGTCGCCGCGCCCCCGCAGCCGGCGCGTGCCGCGCCCCACGAGCAGGCGACCGTGGACGACCGGCTCGCCGGGGTCGGGCGCGTCCTCGACGCCGGCCAGGCGGGCGATCGCCCCCGCCGCGCGGCGCGCCTGATGCGTCGCGAGACCGCCGAACTTGAGCGGCGAGACGACCGCGTCACCCGCCGCCCACGTGCGCTCGCAGCCCTCCACGCGCGCATCGTCGCCGGCGACGATGAACCCCTCCTCGTCGGCCGGAAGGCCCTCGAGCGCGGGCCCCACGAGCCGCGGCACGGCGTACAGGCGCTGCGCGTCGAGGCGCTCGCCGCCGGGCTCGAGCACGAGGCCATCCTTGGTCCGGCGCGCGACGACGCCCGTCCTGAGCTCGACACCGGCGGTGCGCAGCTCCTCCGTGACCGCCGCGCTCGCCTCGTCGCCGAACAGCGACAGCGCGCGGCGCTCGGGCGTCACGATCGTGACGGTGACGTCGTCGTGGCCCATGACGTCGGCCTGGCCGGCGGTCATCAGGGCGAGCTCGTAGGCGGGGAGGGGCCAGACCGCGCCCGGCGGCACGGCGATCACGATCCGCTTGGCGTAGCCCTCGTCCATGTCCTGCAGCAGCCCGCCGTACGTCTCGGGGTCGCCGCCGGGCCACCAGGTGGTGGCGCCCTCCACGCCGCTCACCGCGCGAGCGCCCGGGGCGACGAGCAGCGCGTCGAAGGAACGGTCGCCGCCGTCGCGCAGGCGCACCCGGCCCGCCGCATCGTCGACCGCGACCGTCGCATCGATGACCAGCTCGGCGCCGGCGTCATCGGCGAACTGCGACAGCGGCACGCGGTAGGCATGGCCGAGCCCGAACGGCTCGGCGACCGCGAGCGGACGGTAGGAGAAGTCCGGGTCCGGTGCCGCGAGCGTGATGCGCACGCGGTCGCCGGCGATGGCGCGCAGCCCGAGCAGCGCCTCCAGCCCGGCCACCCCGCCGCCGACGATCAGGACGTTCATAGGGGGACGGTACACCGCCTGCGCGGGGAACTACGGAGGACGGCTGGGGCGAACCCGGCGTGTCCTGCGCGGTAGTGCGGTGGCCGTCGGGCGCCTGCCCGCCGACCATGGTGAGCGACACTCGAACGCAAGGGATCAGAACGCCATGGCCACCCGCACGCCGGATTCAGAACAGCTCGACTACGAGTCAGCCGAAGGGCTCGATGAGGCCGGCGCGACCCACATCGTGATCACGGCTGAAGACGTGCGGCACGACCGCGCCCGGCGCGAGTGGCTGATGATCGGGTTCGGCCTGGCGGTCCTGGTCGCCTTCCTGGCACTCGTGACCGCCGTGTTCGTCGTGGCTGACGACAAGCCCGCCGCTCCTGCCGTGGCCGCGCCCGCGGCGCCCGTCGCCAAGGCGCCCGCCGCGCCCGCCGCGGCGAACGTGGCGCCGACGCTGGCCGACGCCAAGGGCATCGCGTTCGAGAAGTTCACGAAGGTCGACCCGACGCTGCCCCCGATCCCGCCCGGCGCCGTCAAGAAGTTCAAGGTCGACGTCCTCCATCACGTCACGCAGGTCTCCAAGGACCTCGCGCCGACGGAGATCTGGAGCTTCGCGATCAACGGCAAGGTCCACCGCGGGACCGGCGTCTCCGGGCCGATGGTGGTCACCGAGGGCGACACGGTCGACTTCACGCTCGTCAACGGCTCGACCAAGGCGATGAAGGTGACGATGCCGCACTCGATGGACTTCCACTCCGCCGAGGTCAACCCCGGTAAGCGCTACGCCGACCTCGCACCCGGCAAGTCGATGCACTACCGCTTCGTGGCCGATCACCCGGGCGTCTTCATGTACCACTGCGCCACCCAGCCGGTGCTCATGCACACAGGGATGGGCATGGTCGGGATGTTCGTGGTCAAGCCGAAGAACCTCGCTCCGGTCGACAAGGAGCTGTGGATGACCCAGCAGGAGTACTACCTGGGCGCCCCCGGCAAGGGCGGCGACATGGCCAAGATGGAGGCCAAGAAGCCGGACGTCATCGCGTTCAACGGCTACGCGAACCAGTACAAGGACAACCCGATCACCGTCAAGAAGGGCGAGCGGGTCCGCATGTACGTCCTCAACGCCGGCCCGAGCATCTGGAGCGCGTTCCACGTCATCGGCACGGTCTTCGACCGCACCGTCGTCGAGGGCCGCCCGGGCGCCGACAGCCAGACCATGAACCTCGCCCCCTCACAGGGCGGCTGGGCCGAGTTCACGCTCGACGAGGAGGGCGGCTACCCCTTCGTCACCCATGCGTTTGCCGACGCCGGCAAGGGCGCCATCGGCGTCCTGCAGACCGAGCACGCGCCGAAGGCGGCCGCCGGCCACGACATGGGCGGCTCGGCCGCGCACGCGAAGCCTGCTGCCGCCGCCGCCGACGTCGACGTGTCGCTCGGGGACATGTGGATCAAGGCGAGCGCGCCGACCGTCAAGGCCGGCAAGGTCACCTTCGGCGTCAAGAACGAGGGCGCCACCATGCACGGCCTCGCGATCGCGTCGGCACCGGTCAAGCTCGAGGCCGGCATGGTCGACCACTCGACCATCGCCGGGAAGGGCGGCGAGCTCGGCGCCGGCGCGTCCGAGACCGTGTCGGCGGACCTCAAGCCCGGCAAGTACGAGCTGATCTGCCACATCGCCGGTCACTACCAGGCCGGCCAGAAGCTGCCGTTCGAGGTCACCCCATGACCGACCCGAGCACCCCTCACGTCCTGATCGCCGGTGGCGGCGTCGCCGCCCTCGAGACCCTGATGGCCCTCCGCGACCTCGCGGGCGAGCGCGTGGCCATCACGC
>Ga0190275_10001665_pt1 | contig 16359 bp, 7 predicted proteins | sample Popmic550T_FD_133745 | JGI IMG/M metagenome (GOLD analysis project Ga0190275, IMG submission 133745) | Populus adjacent soil microbial communities from riparian zone of Yellowstone River, Montana, USA - 550 T | ecosystem: Environmental > Terrestrial > Soil > Riparian zone > Trees stand | place...
CCCGGATAGAGCGGCATGTCCGCGACCGAGCCGCGCTGCGCGCCCCACTCGTTGCGGTACGAGCCGCGTGGGTAAACGTCGCCCTGAAAGTATCCGTCGTCGCGCGGGTCGGAGTAGATGATGCAGCCTATCGCTCCACGCTCCGCCGCGACTTTGGGCTTTATGCCTCGCCACGAGCCGCCGTAGCGCGCGATGACGACACGGCCTTTCACGTCAATGCCGCGCCGCTCAAGCTCTTCGTAGTCGCGCGGCACTCCGTAGTTGACATAGACGAGCTGCCCCGTCACGTCGCCGTCCGCGGAGTACGCGTTGTATGTGGGGAGCTGCTCGGCGGTCTGCCCCGAAGTCGCGTCCTCTTTAAGCTGCGGCTCGCCGAGACGCGCCGTGTATTTTTCGGGCGCGACCAATTCAAGCACGCGGACTTTCGGCGTGGGGAACAGCACGTCGAACTGCTCGATCTGCGCGTCGTAGCCCCACGAGCGGAAGAGCGCGAGCATGAACTCCGCGTTCTCTTTGTCGTAAGCCGAGCCTACGTGATGCGGACGCGCCGACAGTCGCTTCATCCACTCGCGCAGATTATCTTTCCTGAGCAGCGCATCGAAACGCGCTTCGAGCGCGCGCTGCCGCTCCATGCCCTCGCGGTCAAAACCCGTCAAAGTTTTATCGTCGGCGGGCGCGGCCTGCGCCGGAATGAGCGCACAGAGCAGAGAGAAGACCGCGAGGCGGTGCAGTAAGCGAAGACGCATTGAGACCTCCGTAAGTAAGCTCGAACGGCGTGCTGTGGTCGCGGCACCGCGGACTTTATTACAGAGCGGCGGCTTTCATCAAGAAAGATTTTTGTCGCCTGCGACGCCGCCCGGCGCTACGCGAGCTACAACCTTATCAACAGCGGTGGCCGCTCGATGAAGGTGGGACTGTAGATTGTCTCCCAGCGGTCGGGCTTGCCCTCTACGCACTTAGCCCCAGTCGCTGCCTCTTTGTGCTGCGACCGGGGCTTTGTTAGCGCGGCTTGGGCGCGCTCTCAGACTTTGGCTAAAGGAAGTTTGATGTCGAAGGTCGTGCCGCGTCCCGCTCCGGGGCTTTCGGCGCGGATTGTGCCGCCGTGAAGCTCGACGAGGTGTCGCACAATCGCCAGCCCAAGGCCGAGGCCGCCGTGCCTGCGCGTGGTCGTCCCGTCGGCCTGTCGGAAGCGGTCGAAGATGAACGGAAGAAAATCTTGGCTGATGCCCTGCCCCGTGTCGCTCACGCTGAGCTGCGCGTCGTGGCCTGCGCGCTTCAGTCGTATCGCGATGCGCCCGCCGGAGGGCGTGAACTTGATCGCGTTCGAGAGCAGATTCCACACGACCTGCTGCAAGCGGCTTGCGTCGCCCGCGACGCGACGCGCCGAAGGGTCGAGCCTCACCTCAAGCCTTACGTCCTTCGCGTCAGCCGCCAACTGCACGGAGTCAATCGCCGCGTTGATGATTGACGCGAGGTCAACCGTCTCGATGCTGAGGCGCAGCTTGCCCGTTATCACGCGCGACACGTCGAGAATGTCCCCGACCAGTTGCGCCTGCGCCTGCGCGTTGCGCTCGATGGTGTCGAGCGCGCGCATCGTCGTGGCATCGTCGAGGCTTCCGCCGCGGAGCATGTGCGTCCAACCCATGATCGCCGTGAGCGGAGTCCGCAGCTCGTGCGAGACCGTCGCCAGAAACTCGTCCTTCAGACGGTTCGCGCTCTCGGCCTCGGCCCGCGCCGAACGCTCTCGGTCGAGCAGCTTCTCGCGCTCTCGCAGCAAGTCGCGCAGCCGCTCCTCCGCCTCTTTACGCTCGGCGACTTCGGCTTCGAGCGAGCGCGCCTTCTGCTGCAACTGCGTGATGACGCGCAGTCGCTCGTCCACGTCCGTCAGTGCCGCGTAGCTTTCGGTGGGGATGACGCGCGAGTGGCCCGCGCACACGTCTGCGAGCGACCTCGCGAGCGCGTCGCCGCCGAATATGTTCATCGGGTAGGCGCAGAAAAGCGAGAAGGGTCGCGTCTTCTGTAGATCGTTCCAAAGCCCTTCGAGACTTATCGCGGCTGTGTGCCTGCCCTCGCAGCACAGGAGCGCGACCATCTCGCCGAACACACGCAGGCGTCGTCGGCCCTCAGCCGCGCGCGCGAGGACGCCTTCGATAACTTCGACGAAGCGCACGTACTCCGGCGACCCGTCAACCATGAATTCCGACAGCGTCTCGGCGGCGTCGAGCGCGACGTACTGGCCGCGCATGGCGGCGGCGCTCACGTCGAGTCCGCGCTCGCGCAGATGCGTCTCAAGTCCTTCACGGATCGGCTTGGTCGCCACGACGACGCACGCGTCGCCCGCGCGCAGCCCCTCGCCGATGTAGCCGCCGAGCGAGCTGAGGAGGAACGCGTCCGCCTCGTAGAACTGTACGAAGTGGTCGCTCTCACCCATCTCGCTCCAGTCCGTGCGCGGCGCGAACTCCGGCACGGAGACGACGCCCGCGCTGAACGGAATCACCTCGCGAACAAACTTGTCGTTATTAATTGCTTTGACCAAGGAATCCTCCGCGCCGTGCCGGGGTGCGCGCCGGACTTAAGTTCTCGCACAATGAGAAAACACAATCTGGTAATTGTCGAAGCCCAGCCGCCGAACGACTCCGACGAAGGGTATGGCTATTCCGGGGGTGTGCCGGGGGAGGCACGCGTGCATTCTATCCATTTTCCGACTCGAAAGCCAGAGTGGGATAAGTTGTCAATCGGTTTCTTGTCGTCGTTGGGCATTGAGGTTTATTTGTTGATTCAAGAATTCAGTCTCAACGACCTCTTACACAAAATCTTTTACTCTCGACATTTCTACTTGAGGTTTATAAAGGAAAAGAATTTTTCATTGACGTTTTCTTCCATTCGTTGTAATTTCTACGCTCTTAAAGGGTAGCATATTTGGTTTGTACGCCTCGCATGCTCACCGAAGAGTCTTCGTTCTGTATTTCCTTTAAGTATTAATCAGTCCGCGAGGTTCGTAGTTAGACGGTAAGCGCCTTGTCTGACGAAGCGTCTTCTTGAATGCCTGTGCCCGGGCTTCCAGACGCACTTTTGAATCACAAGGATTCGCGCATTAATTGTTCAAAGAGAATTGCACACGTTATGTGTGCAAGACATAAGCCCCACCCTACCAGCGCCTGCCTGTGCCGATAGGGGTCTCACACTACACGTTCCGTCATCCTGCTGCGATGAAGATGCGCCGTTTCCTGCGAGGCATCTCACCGCAGTGTGACGGTAGCTCAACCTTAAACCTGAGGGTTATCGTATGCTGCTCGCGCACATTCTCTGCTTGAGCCATGCCCCGCAGTCTCATGCCTTTCAACCCTCTCTTAACCGGACCACAAGCGGAAGCTTGTAGTCTTGTAACGCGCCGGAGTTTTTCACTTCAACCCAAAGGACACTAAACCTCCGTTTGTTGCGGGAGCTTTGCAAGCTGCCACGCGGCAAGTCTCAAGAAGGAGAACCTCTAAATGTCGAAAATACCGAAGAGAGATAAAACGCGTGAGAGAGATGCGCGAATTGCCGCCAAGAACAGACGCGAATTAATCGCGTCTGGGCTGAAGCGGCGAGACCTGTTAAAGATGGGTCTGCTGACCGCCGCCGGAACGCTGATCCCGATAAAGGGCTTGAGCGCACATCCGCTCACCAGCGCCGGCTTCGTGGACGACGACGAGCCGAACAGCCCTCCGACCACGCCGTTCGTCGAGAATATGCCGCGCCTGTTCGTCCTCCCGACGAGTGCCGCGCTCACCCCCGCTCCGACCATCATCCCGAATACCGCCGCCGGTGAAGCTCGCACGGTTTCGCACCAAGCTTTCGCGCAGTTCCCTCCGCAGAGATTCTATGAGATGTCCCAGCAGGAGGGATTCGTCAACATGGCCCCGCCGGGCGAACTCCCGCCGCAGCCTATCTGGGGCTTCGCCCCGGTCGTCAATGGCGTGGTCGGCAGCGCGATAACTCCGGGGCCGATGATCGTCGAGAGGTACGGAGTGTTGGGCGCTCCTCAGGCGGGGTCTGTCCTCGTGCGACAACGCAACCGGCTGCCGGAAGACAACCGCGGCTTCGGGCTGCCCTCCGTCACCACCCACTTGCACAACGGGCACACGCCGCCCGAAAGCGACGGCTTCCCCTGCTTCTTCATGGAGCGCGGCCAGTTCTACGACCACCATTACCCGAACGTCTATGCCGGGATCAACTCCACGCACCCCGGCACCGGCGACATCAAAGAGGCGATGCACTCGCTGTGGTATCACGACCACCGCATTGACCACACGGCGGAAAACACCTACAAGGGACTCGCAGGCACTTACATTCTCTTCAACGAGTTCGACACCGGCGACGAGACGACGGGCTTCCGCCTGCCCTCTTTCGGCGACGGTCAAAGCCCGACCAGCAACTTCGACGTCTACATGGTTTTTAACGACAAGGTCTTCGACGACCAGACGGGTCTGCTGGCCTTCGACCTGTTCAACTTCGACGGCATCTTGGGCGACAAGTTCCTTGTCAACGGGAAGATTCAGCCGGTGTTTCACGTCAGCCCGCGCCGGTATCGCTTCCGCTGGCTCAACACCGGGCCTTCGCGCTTCTACCAGTTCTTCCTTACCAACGCGGCCAACAACTCCACACTGCCCTTCTGGCAGATCAGCACCGACGGTAACTTGATGGAGAGGCCCGTCCAGGTCAACAGCAGCCGCGTCTCGGTGGCCGAGCGCGTGGACGTGATCGTTGACTTCACGGGGCTGGCCGGCAAGACCTTCTACATCGAGAACCGACTGGAGCAGGACGACGGGCGCGGCCCCGACGGCGACGTTGTGGGCGCGGGTCAGGGCGACAAGCTTCTGAAGATCGTCGTAGACGGCCCCGTCGTCCCCGACAACAGTCTCCACCCCTCGCTGATGCAGTTTTACGGATTCCCCAACACGGCTGACCCGGCGCGCATCACCCGCACGTTCCGGTTCGAGAGGGGCAACGGCCAGTGGCAGGTCAACGGTAAGCTTGTCGGCGACTGCGACGACATACGCTTCGCCATCAAGCGCAACACCGTCGAGAAGTGGGTCTTCCAGAACAACTCCGGCGGCTGGCAGCACCCGATCCACATGCACTTCGAAGAATTCCAGACTCTCAATATCAACGGACAGGCACCGCGCAACTCCGGGATCATCGAGAGAGGCCGGAAGGACGTGTTCAGGCTGGAACACAACATGCAAACCACCGTGTACTTCCGCTTCCGCGACTTCGTCGGAAAGCTCCCGATACATTGTCACAACGTGGTTCACGAAGACCACGCGATGATGGTGCTTTTGGAGATTAACGACGTGGGAGACAATAAAACCAATCCGTAGCTGCGCCGCCACACGCGCGCCTTGACCGAGGCGCGTCATGTGAAAGCCCATCACCAACAGATTGGAGAAAGGACTTGCTGAAAGATGAAGAACATGAATAGAAGAAGCATGGTGGCGTTGCTCGGGACGGCCCCGCTCGTCGGCGGCATCCTGACGCTAGGGGAGACGCACGCGCAGACCCCGGCGACGGTGTCGAAGTTCAAGGACATCGCCCCGCGAGAGAGAATCAGGCAGCGATATTTCCCCGACCTCGTCCTGACCACGCACGAAGGCAAAAAAGTCCGGTTCTATGACGACCTGATCAAAGACAAGATCGTCATCATCAATTTCATGTACGCCAAGTGTGAAGGCGTGTGCCCGCCGGTCACGGCGAATCTGGTGAAGGTGCAGAAACTGCTCGGCGACCGTCTGGGCCGGGACATCTTCATTAACTCCTTCACGCTCAAGCCGGAGCAGGATACTCCGGAGGTGCTCAATCGGTACGCCGCAGCCTACAAGACTAAGCCGGGATGGACATTCGTCACCGGCAAGCCCGCCGACATGGAGACGATCCGGCGTAAGCTCGGCTTCGTTGACCCGGACCCGGTGCGCGATGCCGACAAGACTAACCACATCGGGAACATCAGCTACGGCAACGAGCCGCTTATACGGTGGGGCGGAGCCCCGGGCACATCAAAACCCGCGTGGATCGTTAAAATGGTCGGCTGGGTGGATTGGCCGAAGAACCGGAAAGGAGAGCGCACATGAGAAGGAATAGCCAAAGAAAAACCGCGCTGATGAGCGCGCTGATTTTTGCGTCCGCCGTTCTGTTGTCGTCGGTGTCCTTATCCGCTCAGACAAAGGAGTCGGTAAGCTACGATCCATCGTCGGCCATCGAGGTCTTGGCGGGCGACGGCCCGTCCGGCATCGCCAGCGACGGAGCCAACGTCTGGGTGACGAGCCAGTTCGGCAACAGCGTGGTCAAGATCGGACCCGGCGGCGCGGTGCTAGGCAGGTTCGCCGTCGGTCGTAACCCCACCGGCATCGCCTCTGATGGAGTCAACGTCTGGGTGGCGAACAACGCCGACGGCACCGTCACGAAGCTGTCTCTGGATGGCACCGTGCTCGGCACCTACGCCGTCGGCAAAGGCCCGCAGGCGATACTTATCAACGGCAAGACCATCACGGTGGCGAACGAAAAGGATAACACCGTCACGAGCCTGTCGGCGGCGGGCGCGGTGCTCGGAACCTACGCGGTCGGCAAGCGGCCCGTCGCGCTGGCTTCGGACGGAAGCAACACATGGGTGGCGAACAATAAAGGCAACACGGTAACGAAACTGTCGGCGGCGGGAGCGGTGCTCGGCACTTACCCGGTCGGCGACGGCCCCGCAGGTCTCGCCTTTGACGGCAAGAGCATCTGGGTGACTAACTTCTTCAGCCGTACCGTGATGAAGTTGAACCCAGCCGATGGATCCGTCATCGCCAAGATCGCCGTGGGCGACGGCCCGTCCGGCATCGCTTTGAACGGCAATGACGTACTGGTCGTCAATAACGGCGACAACAGCATCTCCGTAATGACCGGCGACGGCACGGTCTTCAATACTCTGAAGGTCGGCATCAGCCCGTATAACTTAGCCATCACACCGAACGGTGTCTGGGTGACGAACTCCGGCAGCGACTCGGTCTCAAGACGCTAGTCGAATTTTTCGTCGGCGTTTCAATTGACGAAACAACAGTCGGGGCAGGATGCACGCAAGCGCATCCTGCCCCGACATTTTTAAGCGCAACGGTTCGCCGCCCTCTTTCAGCGAGCAGCGACCGAGCGCGTCGCGCTGCCGCCGAGACTGCTGCGAACGGTGATGCTCTGCGGATTGACGGCGGAGTTAAGCTCTCCGCCGTACCGACCGCCGCCGTTGTTTGCGAGCGTGCCGATCAACTGCCCGTCAGAAGTGCGGAAGACTTGCAGCGTAGCGTTAGAACTCGTGCTTGTCGCTTCGACGCGCAACGTACGTTTGGACGAATCGTACTCCGCGCGCGTAATCGTGACCGTATCGGTGGACGGAGGCGGAGGCGCAGACGCCGCGTTGATCGTCAGCGTTGCACTGCGCGTCACGCCGCCCAGAGTCGCGCTGATGGTCGCGCTGGTCGTAGAAGTGACCGACGTAGTGTTGACGTTGAACGTGGCGGAAGATGCGCCCGCCGGAACTACGACGCTCGCAGGCACGGTAGCCCTCGCACTGCTGCTCGCGAGGTTCACCGTGGTCGCAGCCGGAGCGGTCGCACTCAAAGTAACTCTACCCTGAGCCGTGCTGCCGCCCGTCAAAGAAGTCGGTGTTAAGGTTAAAGTCGAGACCGTGAGCGCGGCGGCAGGAGCCGGTGTAACGGTCAAAGCGGCGGTGCGACTTCCGAGTTGATTATTAGAGACCCTGATGTTGACGCTTTGAGCTGAGGTCACGCTCCTCGTGCTGGCGTTGAACCTAACGCTCGAACTTCCCGCGGGTATGAGGACGCTTGAAGGGACTGTGGCGACGGAAGTATTGCTGCTCAAAACGCTCAGTTGAATACCGCCGGAGGGCGCTACCGCGCCGGAGGCGAGAATTACGGAGAAGATCATCCCTCCACGCGAAGAGAACGCACAGCCGGCGAGAGATGCGGAGTTGGTACTGATCGAAGATCAGGACTGGCAGGAGGCGCAACGCCGCTTCGCGCTCATCCGCCCATTGCTCTCGGCCTCCGTGCGCTCGCGTGAGTTGGTCGCAGAGGTCGCCGGCGGCTACGGTGTTCACCTCACAACAGTCTATCGTTGGATCAGGCTCTACGAAAGCACGAGGCGCGTCTCTTCACTGGTCCCGACCAAACGCGACGGGGGACGGGGACGCAGCCGCCTCGACCCCGAAGTGGAGAAGATCATCCGCGCCACCATCGAAGACTTTTACCTGAGCAAGCAGCAGCGCAGTATGCAACAGACCTGCACCGAGGTTGAGCGGCGCTGCCGCAACGCCGGCATTACTCCGCCACACCCGAACACCGTGCGTAACCGCATCACAGCTTTAACTGATAGGGTGAAGATGGAGCGGCGGCGCGGAAAGCGTGCTGCGCGCCAGCAGTTCGCGCCTTCGGTCGGCCACTTTCCGGGCGCGGACTGGCCGCTCTCCGTGGTTCAGATTGATCATAAACTGAGGCAGTATTTCATCATCCCCTACCGGGACACGTCACATCCGCCGATCAGCCTCTGGGAGATGCGCGAAGTGCGTCGGCAGCTCGAACAGGAAGGGCGCGAGCAGGTGGATGAGAACTTGATCTTCGATGCCTACGAGCGGATGAGGGCGCAGGAAGAGCAGTCCGTGGGCGACACCCGCCGCGTGCGTCGCGCGCAAGCACGCCGCGCTCATCATAGTCAGGCGGAGAAGCCCGCGCGCGTCATTCAGGCTGCATTCGGGCAAGCAGCTTCCGGCGCAGCCGCGGCAGACGTTAATGATGTGCCAGACGTTGAGCCGTTCGAGGAGTTGGAGGAACTCAGTTAATCTTTCCTTCACGTTGCCTGTAGCGTGACATCGTAGCGACAAGCAGTAGGATCTCAACTTTTCATAATGACCGGAATCGAACGCGCAACTCTCGGACTGGTCAGTACAGTTTAATTTTTGCCGCCCTTACTCAACATGAGGCTCGCTGAAAATGCTGGCCTCGTGTTGGCTATATTCCCGGTCATTAGTCAGAAGGGTTACTTTGACTGAGAGAAAGATTATGAGGAACGATTAGCAGCCCTCCTCCCCAGAGGGTCTAGCTCCCTGCGCTTGGCTATTCCGTTCAAGTCCGTCTCGATGTAGCTGCCGCGCGCAGAGTCATCGTGCCGCCAGGTGACTTTGTTTTGCCCGAACTCAAGGTCATGGCTCCGCCAACTCCTCGCCGCCAAGATATGCCTTCCTCTTTCGCTTCTGCCCCGTTTTGCTTAATTCGTTATGCATTATCTGTCAGAGGCAACGAGAATAGGTTGAGAGTTGTGCGGCGGTAGCTGAAGGACTGTATACCACGTTTTACCGCCATCTTTAGTATGGTGGAGACTATCGCGACCATACAACCACCCGTGCTTTGAGTCTACAAAATAAATATATGCAAAGAAGGATTCAGTTACATTGATGTTGGTTGGTTGCCAGTTCCACCCGCCATTTGTGGTATGGAGAATAATTCCTTGTATTGACCTTTGTTGAGGCGCTCGGTTATCAGCACTTGACTGCCAACCCACAGCCCAGCCTTCATTCGAACTCACAAAGTGAAGTGACCTTATGGCAATTCTGTCCCCTACCAACGTCTGCCGTTGCCAACTAATTCCACCGTCATCGCTACGATAAATATTACCGTCACTGATGCTGACCCATCCGGTGCGCTCATTAATGAATTGCACGAGACGTACATCTAAATGATTTGCTACTACTTCCTGCGTATGCCAAGTTTTGCCTCCGTTCGTCGTGCGATGAATCAAGCCATTGGTACTCGACACCCAAGCCATGGAGGCATTGAGAAATGATGCATTTGTCGGCTGCCAAAATTTAGACTCATGTTGCCCCATTAATAAACAGCGTACCCAATTTACCCCTCCATCCTCGGTTCGCCAAATGCTAAATGCATCTTTTATCCAACCATGGAGTTCGTCTACAAAACGGATTTGCTCCGGCGATTCAATATGCACCCCTTCATATTCTGGGAATGCAAGCTCAGACCATTCTTGCCCACCGTTCAGAGTTTTCCATATTTGACCATTTCTATTTATTGCCCACCCAAGCCGAGAATTAATGAAACTTGTGACGGCGAACCTTGCTATTGCGGTTTGGGAGATTGTGTCCCAAGATGTGCCGCTATCCGACGTGTGCAACAGCTCTCCCTTACGGGATACAACCCAAGCTTTGTCAGTACTATGAAAGGCAGCAGATGTGAACTGAGGAAGAAACTCTGGCCCAATGGTTAATGCACTGGGACCAGTGTCAGGGCCTATTTTTCCTGCGCGCTGGCTGCCGTCTTGGCATGCCCCTAAAGGTAAAGCAAAAAACACACAAGCCAAAAGTAATCTGACCATAGTTTTCACCGTGATGGGAAACAAGTGTCGGCTATTATCTTATTCCATCGATCTGACTCCGCTTGAGTAAGATGTTTATCTCCAAAAGCGTGCCTGAGTTCATGGAGCAAGGCTATTGCCCGAGTTTGAACATCAGTCAGATCTGCCCGTCCAACGTTTGCCCTCAAAGCATCAGTCACCTCTTTAGTATAAAAAGCAGGATACAGCCAAATGGTGCTTTTCTCACGCCCTCCCCTATTCTCTGTAGCTGTGGGTCTAACATTACCGTAACTCGTATCGTCCTTGTGCGAGGTGGAGCTTTTTTTGAAATTGCCGTTACTATTTATGCCCTTCAGCACTCCGGCTGCATTTTCATCTGCGTCTGCGGTGATAGCGAGAACCGAACACTCTGGGTATTCTAGCGCATCCAGAGCAAGATCGTAGGCGGCTTTCCATATTCGATACTCCTCTCTGTCGGTTGCTGCCTGCTGTGAAGCACTCTGCGGAGCGAAGTGGTTTGCAGCGTTATCAATAGGGCTGCCGGACATCATCCTTCCACCAAAGAGAGACCAGAAGATGGCTGCCCCGAACCCCTCGCCATTGTTCATGGCTAAATGGAACTGCTCCGCCGCGGCTCTGGCCGCAGCATCCGTGAAAGTTTCGTTGAATCCGCTCGGCAAGCTGCCTTGCGGGATCGGCGACGTGTAAGTCTCTCTCCGCCCACTACGATAGGTGATGATGACTGTGGCCGTCGTCGGCCCGCAGTCGTCGTCCGGGCAGCGCTCGCCAGCCCCGCTCGACAACGCTCCTCCAACGAGACCACAGCCCATCAGCATGCCGTCGGCGCTGCACTTCTGCCCGCCCCACCCCGGCATCAGGTTAGCCACCATCGAGTCAATCTGCGATTGGCTCATGCCTCCCTCGCTCGGATCGCCTGTCGCTCCACCGAACGGGTCTTGGCTTCCAACGTCCACGCCGTCCGAGTCCAGATGCGTCTCCGCCGTCACATGCCCCGTCGAGTTAGTCTCCCTCGCGTCACCCGTCACAGGATTCATGTGCTGCCACACTAGGCTCGGCGTGCCTGTGTCCACACCTTTCTGCACAGCTATCACCTCTCCCCCTGCGTAGGCGTAAGATGTCCGTCGCGCGCCCTGTGAGTTGTATTCCGCGATCAGACGCCCGCCCAGCGCGCTTGAGCGAAGATAGTAGACGGTCGAGGTTGTTGGAGCGTTCGAGTTGAGTTGTGTGACACGCACTCTCTTGACTCCCAGCCCGTCGCCGTCGTAGGTGTCGGTCGTCGTAGCCGCCGTTGTCCAAATGGCGCTGATGTGCGGGTTAGGATGAGGCCGCGAGGTCGTCTGCGTCGCCTCTGAGCGGCGACCCGAAGCGTCATACGTCAGATGAAGCGGAACGTATGTTAACCCGTTCGGCGACACTTCGTTCCTCGTGACGAGCCTTCCATCCGAGTCATACGTCCATGCTGGGTTGCGATTCGTCGCTGCGTTGAACGTCTCGCTTGTCTCGTCCGCTTGGCTCCAGTACCGCCCTGTGCGATCCCTCTGGTTGTCCCACTCGTCGTAGGTGTAGCTCTGCTTGTACGCCCCTTCGGCAACTCCCGTGAAGCCGTTGTCGCCCGCAAAGGCGCGCGCCTCCGCCCCCGAATAGGCCGTCAGCATCCGACCCAAGTGGTCATACTCATATGCGCGGTCGAGGATGCCGCTGCCCTGCGAACGGCTCAACAGGTCGCTCGCGAACTTCACTCTCCCGTCCGCGTGGTACTGAAAGTCCGCGCCCTCTTGCCGCGCCGCTCCCGTTATCGCGTCCTTCGCTCCACTCAATGCGTAGCTCGTGGCAAGCCCGCGGCTGTTGTAGCCCAAGCTCACGCTCGTCGTGTCGCCGTAGCTGACGCTCTTGAGCGCGCCCCACGCTCGATACTGCGCGCTTGAGACAAGCGGCGCGCTCGCTCCCATGCCTGCGCTCGTCACCGAGGTCATCTGTCCCGCCGTGTCGATGCCGTAGGTGAAGCTCGCCCCGCCCGTTTGGTCTGTGACCTTTTTCAACTGACCGGAGAGCGTGTATTCGTAAGAGAGCGCGAAAGTTGATGCGAGGCCGGGGAACTGACGAGCCTCGGACTCAAGCCTTGAGAGCGAGTCGTAGGTGTAAGTGACAGAGCCGCCCGCTCCTCCCGCCGTCGTCATCGAGGTGCGGTTGCCCACAGCGTCATAAGCGAAAGTGACGGAAGGCGGAGCGGTGATGCCCGACGGCGCGCTGTAGCTGACGCCCGTGACTAAATGCCTGTTGTTGTTGTACGAGTAAGTCGCCGTCGCGCCGCGCGCGTCCGTCACGCTCTGAATGGTGTCATCCGCGTTGTAGACATACTCGGTCGCCGTGCCCGCATTCTGCATGGGCAAGTGGCGCGACTTCAACCGACCATAGCCGTCGTAATCGGTCGCCGCCTCTTGGAAGATGCCGCTCTGGTCTGTGCCCTGATACCTGCGCGCTACCCTCACACGGTCGAGCGCGTCGAAGCTGCTCGTGCCGGTCGAATAGACCGTCCCGTCCCAGTTAAGAGTCTCGGTCTTCCACCGACGCCCCAAAGAGTCGCTGTAAACCTTCTGCTGCCTCCCCACCTCGTCCGTGAGCGTGACGACCTCGCCGCCCGCGCACCCGCACCCGTCGTACTGCGCGCTACGTTGCGTCCCGTCCGTGTTGGTCGTAATACGTGGGCGACCCTTCCAGTCGTAGCTCTGCTGCGTGTAGAGCCATCCCGCGCCGTCGTCCGGCCCCACCGGACTCCAAGCGCTGTCCACGTCCGCGGGGTTCGACCGCTTCACCGCCCTCCCCATCAGGTCGTACTGCGTGACCTGCGCCCTGTATCCACCACTGCTGCCGGGGTTGTTGCCCGCCGCGACGACCGCACGTCCCAGTCCGTCGAATACCGTGTTCATGTAAGCCTCGTCGGCGACAGTGTTGACCGATGAGAGCGTGGCGACGAAGTTCGGCCCGAAGAGATAGCGCACATATGCGCCGTTGTTCGTCGTCGTCACACGCTCGACGCGTGCCGCGGCGTCGTAGGCTATGGTCTGAATAATGCCGTTCGGTTGGTTGGCGGGCGGAGGGCCTTGCACCCTCGTCCTCGCGCCGAAGTCGAAGTTATATTGAATCGAAGACGAGAAGCCGTCCCCGTCAGTCAGCGTCGTGGGATAAGCGAAGGTGTTGCGCGTGTTGTTGCCGTCCGAGTATGAGTCCGCGTAGGCGACCGAAGTTTGATGTCCCATCGGGTCGGCGCTGCTTACGACCGATCCCGCCGCGTCGTAGCTCGCCTGAGAAGTTAGGGCTTTGGCGGCGTTATTGATGTCCGTCACGTCCCAGCGCAAGACGCCCGTCAGGTTGCCGCGCGTGAGGAAGGAAGAGTTGTACGTCTGGTCGTGCCCCACGGCGGTCGTCGCCTGCGAGTTGATGTTCGCGGGGTTGTCGTAAGCGTAAGTGGTCTTCGCCAGCCACTGCGCGGCCACCGGGTCGTAGACTTTGCTTGATGACACAAGCCCGATGATCCGCCGGTCGAGGTAAGCTTGGCTCACGTTGTAGTCGGTGTAGCTCTGGCGCAGGGGCACGACGCCGCCCGAGGCGTACTCCGTCACAAGGTGCGGCAGCCCGTACTGCGAGTACTGGCCGTAATCTATCGTAGTGCGGCGGCGGTTGCTCGGAGCGCCTTCCGGGAAGTCATAGATGTTCGTCTCCGTGACGCGCGGGTTAGTCTGGTAATTTACCGTCGTGTCGTCCTGCGTCCACTGCCGTGTAGTCTGTTTCTGAAGCGCGCCGCCAGACCGGACTTCGCTCTGGATCACAAGCCCGTGCTGCCATCCCGCCCCGTACATCTCCTTGTAGGCCGTGCCGTCCGGCATCGTCACCTCGTGCGAGCCGTCGCCGGGATCGCTGTACTGCGTCACCACTTCGGACGGCACGCCGTTCACCCCCGTCCAACCGTCGGCCCACACCCTCGCGGCGATGACGCGAGGGGAGTCGTCCGCAAGCATCGCGTAGTCATAGGTCGTGCGCGAGCGCTCGACGTTATCCGAACTGAAGCGGCGTATGACCTTCACCTGCCCCGCCGAGTTGTGCTCGAAGGTGTAGCGTGAGCCGTCCGGGAGGCCCACCTGCGTCAGCACGGGGATGACCTCGCCGCTATACATGCCGACCGCAGAGAGGCCCGCTGCGCTCGGCTGCAATGCCTGCGTGCCCCAGCCGAAGCTCGCCCACGTGTGCGTCTGCGCGACGCCGCTTACCTGCCACGTCTGAGTGATAGTGCTGAGGTTCGCGTTCGCGTCGTAGTTGAAGGTGATGACGCGACCGAGCGTGTCGGTAATACTGGTGATGTCGCCGCGCCAGTCGTAATTGACGCTGATGAAGTTGCCGTTACGATCCTCTATCGCGGTAGCGCGCCATCCGTTGGCCGAGCTCGAATAGCTAATCTGCGTGCCGTCGGTTGAGCGTAGTAGGAGAGTTCCGCCCGCGATGAGTTGCAGATAGGAAGAGTCCCCGGCCTCGTATGTGCTCGTCGTTCCCACCTGCCGCAGCTCGACGCGACTGCCCCCGGAAGTCGTAAGGACGTAAACATTCTTTGCAACACGGGCGTCGAAGTACGGCCCCTGTATCGTCGCGAAGCCCAGACGGAAGCCGGGGCTGGGCGAGCCGCGGTCTTCGTCGAAATAGGCGTAAGGGCCGGAGCGCGTCCACACGAGCGACGAATAAGACAGGCCGAGGCCCAAGTCCAGCCCCGCGCGACCGGGAAGGCCGAGGAGCGAGACGCCCCACTCGCAGTCCCGCGCACGCAGCGCGTCGCCGGTCTGGTTGAAGGGGTCAACCCGCGCCGTGGCTAAGGATGAGACCGCGCTCGAAGGCGTGCCGCTCGCCGTAAGAGTCGCGACGATGTTATTGAACTCGATGGACTCGTGGAACGCGTGGCGCAACTGCTCCCTGCCCATCGCGGGCAGTTGGCTCTCCCACCACGCCCAGCCCGACGCGTCCGGCTCCCGCATCAGGTAGGTCTTGTAGAGGTCGTAGACGTACCAGTGGTTAGAGCGGTTGCGGGCGGCGTATTCCGAGGACTCGAAGACCGTCATGCCGAACTCGCGCATGGCGAGCAGCATCGAGCCTTGCCCCTTCGGGTAGGCCGCGCGCAGGATGTCGCTCCAGTATGTGCCTTCCTGTCCGCCCGGCTGGCGCGAAAGGCCCCACTGGAGGAAGTTCGCGACGAACCCGTCGCTCGACGAGGAGGAGACGGTGGCCGTCGCCGTTGCGCTCCCCTGTGCGCCGAGGTTGTCGGTCACGGTGAGCGTGACCGTGTACGTCCCCTGAAAGGCGTAGGCATGGGTCGGCGAGATGCCCGTGCCCGTCGTGCCGTCGCCGAAGCTCCACGAATAACTTGTGATGCTACCGTCTGAATCGAACGAGCCTGAGCCGCCGAAGGCGGTGTTCTGCCCCGTGACCCCGCTGTACGATCCCCCGGCGTTGGCGACCGGCGGCTGGTTGCCCCCGCCCGAAGTCCAGCTCGAGCTGTAGTCGCCGAACTGGTTGCCCGAAAGGTTAACTGCTCCTGTTCCGTCCGCATTCATCATCCAGACTTGAGAGGTCGGATCGCACCAGTCGCGCAGGCGGTCGCTTCTGAAAATAATCTTCGCCCCGTCCGGCAACCAGTAGGGCGCGTCGTCGTTGCCCGCGTCGTTCGTCAGCCGCGTCTGGTTAGTCCCGTCCGCGCTCATGACGTAAATCTCTTTGTCGCCGTCGCGCGTGCTGACGAACGCGATCTTCGAGCCGTCTCTCGACCAGACGGGCTGCTCGTCCGTTACAGTGTCGGCGCTGAAAGTGAGGCGATGCTGATTCGTGCCGTTCGCGTTCATCACGTAGACGCTCGCGTAGCCCGCGTGGTCACGCTCGCTCGCGAACGCTATCTTCGTCCCGTCCGGC
>Ga0190275_10001666_pt1 | contig 16357 bp, 15 predicted proteins | sample Popmic550T_FD_133745 | JGI IMG/M metagenome (GOLD analysis project Ga0190275, IMG submission 133745) | Populus adjacent soil microbial communities from riparian zone of Yellowstone River, Montana, USA - 550 T | ecosystem: Environmental > Terrestrial > Soil > Riparian zone > Trees stand | place...
ATTTGCGGTGAGCGATCTCGACAAGCTGGTCCCAGGTCAGCGTTTTTCCCGGCACGCCCTTCAGTGTGACATTGCCGTCGTGGTACTCGACGTCCTCCTTGGCGCATTCGAAGTTGTGCGCGGCGATCGAGACGAGGGTGTCCTTGATCTGGCGCGCCGCACCGGCGGCCGCGCCGCCGAGCATGATCGCCATCCGGCTGCCGACCGGCGAGTTGGACGGCAGGCACGCCAGCGAGTCCGGCCGGATCACGCGGATCAGGTCGGGATCGATCTGCAAGACTTCGCCGACCACCGTCGACACCAGGGTCTCGTGGCCCTGCCCAGACGAGGTGTTGTGGATGGTCACCGTAACGAAACCGAGCCCGTCGACCACTATGCGGCAGGAATCCATCCAGGTGGTGGTGGTGTTCTTTTCGTTGAGCAGCGGCTCGAACGATGAATTGGCGCCCGACGGTTCGAGGCACGCCGCGATACCGATGCCGGCCAGCATTCCGGAGGCCCGTAGCCGGTCGCGCTCCTGCTCCATCGATGCAAAGTCGATATGCGCGAACACCTTGTCGACCACGGTGTGGTAGTCGCCACTGTCATAGGTGCTGCCGCTCGGGATCAGATAGGGAAACTGATCCTTGCGGATGAAGTTGCGGCGGCGTACTTCGATGCGCGCCAGACCTGTCGCGGCCGCGACCTTGTCGATCGCGGTCTCGATCGCGACATTGGTCGGGGCCTGCCCGAAGCCGCGCACCGCTTCCTGCACCGCCTTGTTCGAGGTCACCGACTGCGCGCGATACTGCACGCTTTCGATCCGGTACGGGCCGACGATGGCGCCGATCGGCTTGCCCAATTGGAACGGGGCGCGGCCGGCATAGGCGCCGGCATTATCCAGCGCGCGGATCTTCATCGATTTGACGATGCCGTCGTCGTTGAAGGCGACATCGACGTCAAAAATGCGCTCGGGGCCGTGGGCGTCGCCGCCGCGCATGTTTTCCAGCCGGTCCTCGATCAGCCGCACCGGACGGCCGATCCGCCGCGCCAGATGCGCCACCAGCACGGTTTGCTTGATGCCGCGCTTGACGCCGTAGCTGCCGCCGACGTCGACGTCCTGGTGGACGCGAACGTTATTGGCGGGAATACGAAGGGCGCGCGCGATCTGATCGGGATATTTCGGCATCTGGATGGAGGCCCAGACGTCGAGCATATCGCGCCATGGATCCCAGGATGCGGCGACGCCAAAAGTCTCGATCGGCACCGTGGAACTGCGGCCCCAGGTGACGCGGAACGACAGATGGCGCGGGCTCTCGGCGAAATGCTTGTCAACTTCACCCCACACGAACGTGCGGTCGAGCAGCACATTGGAACCATGCGCGGGATGAACCGGCGGGCTGTCCGGCTTCAGGGCTTCTTCCGCTGAAATCACGAACGGCAGCGGCTCATAGGTGACGCGAACTTTTTCGGTGGCATCTTCGGCGAGCGCGCGGGTCTCGGCGACTACGGCCACCACCCATTCACCGGCGTAGCGGGTCTGCCCGACCGCGAGCGGATGCCGCCGCACATTCGGCGTATCCAGCCCGTTCATCAGGGGATCGGTCGCGGCGGCGAGTTCATCGCCCGATAACACATAGTGCACGCCCGGCATCGCCAGCGCCGCCGAAGCATCGATCGAGACGATGCGCGCGGCCGGATGCTGCGACGGCAGGATCGCCACATGCAACATGCCTTCGAGCGCGACATCGGCGACGAAATGGCCCTGCCCCGCGACGAAGCGGCGGTCCTCGCGGACGCGGCGGTTGGTGGAGACAAAACGGAAGGCGGCGGGATCGGCGCTCATTTCGCCTCCACGACGGGCTTTTCGGCCAATGCCGCCGGACGTGGCGTATTGGCGACGCGCAGGCGGTCGGCGGCGAATTGCACCGCTTCGATGATCTGGCCGTAGCCGGTGCAGCGGCAGATATTGCCCGAGATTGCCTCGGCAATGTCCTCGCGCGTCGGCGTCAGCGTGTTCTGCAGCAGCGCGTGCGCGGCCAAAATCATGCCCGGGGTGCAGTAGCCGCATTGCAGGCCATGGGTTTCACAGAAGGCGTCCTGGATCACGCTGAGTTCGCCCGGCGCCGGCGCCAGGCCCTCGATGGTGGTGATTTCGTAACCGTCGGCCTGCACCGCGAACATCAGGCAGGAGCGCACCGGCTCGCCATCGACCAGCACCGTGCAGGCGCCGCAGACGCCATGTTCGCAACCGGCGTGGGTGCCGTTGAGCAGAAAATTCTCGCGCAGCACATCGAGCAGCGTCTTGCGCGGCTCGACTTCGGCGGAACGATTGGCGCCATTGATGCGCAGATCGACCTTCATCGCGCGCCTTTCTTTGGGTTCGCCGCGGCATTGTCGCGCGCCGCTTCGAGGGCGCGGATGCACAGCACGCCCGCAACACGGCGGCGATAGGCAGCGCTGGCGTGCAGGTCGCTCATCGCCTCGAGGTCGCCGGATGCTGCCTTGACCGCGTCGGATATCGACGCCGCATCGAGCCTGCTGCCATTGAGTGAGGATACATCCAGCCGCAACGGCCGGTCGCCGACACCGCCGACGCCGAGCGCAACGTCGAGGCAGCGCCCTTCTTGATCGAGCGCGACCTGCGCCGCAGCTGCGACAAAGGCAAAATCCGATTTGCGCGCGCTGATCTCAAAAAAGCCCGTTCCGATGCGCTTGTGCGGCCAGATCGGAAAGCGGATCGCGCTGATACACTCGCCCATCCCGATCGTCGTCAGCATCGGCCCGATGAAGAAATCATCCGCCGGCATCGATGCCGGACCATCCGGGGTCGCCAGCAGGATCTCGGCGCCGAGCGTGACGGCGACAAGCGGAATCTCGGCGGACGGATCGGCGTTGGCGATCGAGCCGCCGACGGTGCCGCGGTTGCGGGTCGGCGGATGTCCGACCCATGGCAGCACCCGCGCCAGCATCGGCACCGAGGCGCGGATCACGGGATCGCGCTCGGCCTGCGCCTGGCGCGTGGTGGCGCCGACGATGACGGCGCCGTCTTCTTCGCGGATACCCGCAAGCTCAGGCAGGCGCAAAATATCGATCAGTTTGGCTGGACGCGCCAGCCGCATCGCCAGCATCGGCACCAGCGTTTGTCCGCCGGCGATGACCCGCGCATCCTCGTCGCCAGCCAATAGCGCGCAGGCTTCAGCGAGCGTCTCCGGCCTGACATAGTCGAAGGGTGCGGGTTTCATCCGCTAGCCCAGCGGCAGGCCGGCGATCGCCGGCGACAGCACCGAGACGGTCTGGCTTTTCAGCAGCGGCCCGTCGGGTTCGCTGGATGCTTTCACCGCCGCCCATTCCGGATCGGCGGCAAACGACGCCCAGGCTTGCTTGCGCGCGGCTTCGTCGGCGAAGCGCGTCATATAAGTGAGTCGGCCATCTTCGTCGGGCGCGGTGAACGCGCCCACCAGTTCGATGCCGTGACGGGGAAAAAACCGGGTCGCGACATTGTCGGCAAAGCGGCGCCGCATCGCCTCGGCGCGGCCTTCTGCGGCTTCATAGACCCGGATTTCGTAAATCAACGCACGCTCCCGTTCTGACCGGCAGCTTGTGAGGACCGCTGCCTTGGCAGAAACGATAGAAGCCGGCGACGGAAATTGTCAAACATAAACTGAGGCAATTCGGAAAAATTGTATAATTGAGTTGGTTCAATCCGACAAATGAAACTGTCACGGCATGCAGTAAATATCATTTATAACAATGACTTGTGGAAATATCATCGTCAAGTTAGTAAATTTGCGCTTGCAGGACCACCAAAGCCTGTATCAAATATTGCAACAATAACGAAATTGTACTACTCAATGAAAACGTCAGCCGACGTTGCAATAGGTCCAGCGGATAACGAGACATGACCGACTGGGTACCCAGCCTCGCCTCGCTGCCCGGGCCCCGCTATCTCGCGTTCGTTGCCGCACTTGAGGCCGATATCGGCTCCGGCCGGGTTAAGCCCGGCATGCGGCTATTGCCGCAGCGTGACATGGCGCAGCGGCTTGATCTCAGCGTCGGGACCGTCTCCAAGGCCTACGCGGAGGCTGAACAGCGCGGATTGATATCAGGCGAAGTCGGCCGCGGTACGTTCGTGCAACGGCGGCGGCCGGAAGCCCGCGGCCTCGGCGCGTCAGAGGCGAGAATCAATCTGGCACTGAATGTCCCGCCCTATACCGGCGAGGACGACGTCATCGCGTCAGTGCTGTCGGACATCGTCGCCGACGGCGAGTTGTCGAACCTGCTCGGCTATCTGCCACACCAGGGTTTACCGAGGCATCGCGAAGCGATGGCGACCTGGTTCAGCTCGCTCGGCGTCACCACGGACGCCGACCAGCTCTTCATCACCCATGGCGGACAGCACGCGCTGTCGATCGCGCTCGGCATGGTCGCAGCATCTGACGATACCGTGCTGACCGAGAGCTACACCTATTCCGGCATGCTGGCGCTGTCGGCGCAGTCGGGCTATCGGCTGCACGGCGTCGCCACCGACGCGCACGGGCTGATCCCGGAAAATCTCGATCGCGCATTCACCGAGACCCGGGCGCGCGTGCTCTATTGCATGCCGACGCTGCAGACCCCGACGGGATCGGTCATGCCGCTGGCGCGCCGGCAGGAGATCGCCGCGATTGTGCGGCGGCACGACGCCTACCTGCTGGAGGACGACGCCTACGGCTATCTGCTGTCGCCACCGCTGGCCCCGGTGTCGCGCCTCATTCCCGAACGTAGTTTTTATATCGTCAGCTTCGCCAAATGCCTGGCGCCGGGGCTTCGCATCGCCGCGATGATCCCGCCCGAGGCGTTCCGCGATCGCGCGATCAACGCGTTGCGCGCCACCGGCTGGATGGCGGTGCCCGTGATGGCCGAAGTGGTGGCGCGGCTGATCCACAATGGTGGGCTGGCGCGGCAGGCCCGGCTGAAGCGCGACAAGGCCGCGGTGCGCAACGCCATCGCCCGGCGGGTGCTTGGGGAATGGCTGCCGGCCGCGAACACCGTTCCGGGCTTCCATCTCTGGCTGCCGCTGCCGGCCGGCCGCACGCTGGCGGCGCTGATCGCGCAGGCAGCCCAGGCCGGCATCACGCTCGCCCCGCCTGGGGCGTTGCGGCGGATGGAGAACGAAAGCCTCGGCGTCCGGCTCTGCCTCGGAGCACCCGCCACCGAAGCCGACCTCGAACGCGCGCTGGTCGAAATCCGGCGCATTCTCGAGATGGCTGAAGCGATCTCGTTCGTCTGAAGCAAACAACAAGAATAATTCCGGAGGAAGCCTGATGTGGAAAGTCATTACTGCGCTCGCAGCCGTCGCCTCGCTTGCATGCACCGCCAGCATCAAGGCCCAGGAATGGCCGTCGCGGCCGATCACCATGATCAATCCGTTCGCCGCGGGCGGGCCGAACGACGTGCTCGCGCGGTTGTTTGCGCAGCGCATGGGTGAAATTCTCGGGCAGTCGATCGTGATCGAGAATGTCGGCGGCGCGGGCGGCATGAACGGCGCCGACCGGGTCGCGAAAGGCGCCCCCGACGGCTACACCTTCCTGCTCGGCACCGTCGGCACGCAGGCGCAGAACCAGACGCTGTTCAAGAAACCCGCCTATAATTCGACGACGGATTTCGCTGCTGTCGCCTTGATGATCGAGGCACCGCTGGTGCTGGTGGCGCGCAAGGACCTTGCCGTCAAGGACATGAAAGAATTCGTCGCCTACGCCAAGGCCAACAAGGACAAGATGCAGTTCGCCTCGGCCGGCACCGGCTCGGCGATCCATCTCGGCTGTGCGCTGGTCAACATGATCACCGGGCTCGATATCGTTCACGTGCCCTATCGCGGCGCCAACCCGGCGATGCAGGATTTGATGAGCGGCCGGGTCGACTATCTCTGCGACATCATCACGACGGCAAAACCGCAGATCGACGGCGGCACGGTGAAGCCGATCGCGATCCTCACCAGGGAGCGCTCGCCGGTGCTGCCTAATGTTCCGACCGCGATCGAGCAGGGCTTTGAAGTCGAGGCCTATACCTGGAATGCATTCTTCCTGCCCAAGGGCACGCCGGACGCCATCGTCCGAAAGCTCAATCACGCCACCGTCGAGGCCATGAAGACCCCGGCCGTGCGTGAGAAGCTGGAGAGCGCCGGGCTGAAATTCGTGTCCGCCGACCGCACCACGCCGGAATATCTGGAGAAATTCGTGGCCAGCGAGATCGCCAAATGGGCTGTGCCGATCAAGGCCAGCGGGGTCAGCGTCGACTGAAGGAAGCGCCGCTTGCGGGGGTAAATCGCCGGTCCGTCAGCGTGGCCAAGACCGCAGCGGCAGTGTATCAGGAGCGGCAATTGACACCTGCCGAACCATGGAACCGCGCTTGACCCAGACCCCCGCCACAAAGCCCTTTGTCGAAGTTCTCTCCGGCCGCAGGCAGCCGGTTCCGCCGCTATGGATGATGCGGCAGGCGGGGCGCTATCTGCCGGAGTACCGTGAACTGCGCGCCAAGGCCGGCGGCTTTCTCGATCTGTGCTTCACGCCGGATTATGCCGCCGAGGTGACGTTGCAGCCGATCCGCCGCTTCAACTTCGACGCTGCGATCATCTTCTCGGATATTCTGGTCATCCCCTATGCGCTCGGCCGCTCGGTGCGGTTCGAAGTCGGCGAAGGGCCGCGGCTCGATCCCATGGACACGCCGGACAAGGTCGGCACGCTGGCCACGAAGGGCGACTTCTCCAAGTTAGAACCGGTCTATGAGGCGTTGCGACGCGTACGCCGCGAACTTGATCCCCAAATCGCGCTGATCGGTTTTTGCGGCGCGCCGTGGACGGTTGCGACCTACATGGTGGCCGGACAGGGCACGCCGGACCAGGCGCCGGCGCGGATGATGGCCTATCGTCACCCCGAGGCATTCGCAAAAATCATCGACGTGCTGGTGGAGAACTCGATCCAGTACCTGCTGGGACAACTCAAGGCCGGCGCCGATGTGCTGCAGATCTTCGATACCTGGGCCGGCGTGCTGCCGCCGCGCGAATTCCAGCGCTGGTCGGTCGAGCCGACACGGCGGATCGTCGAAGGCGTGCGCAAGCACGTACCGGATGCGAAGATCATCGGATTTCCGCGCGGCGCCGGCGCGCAACTGCCCGGTTATGTTGAAGCCACCGGCGTCGACGGCGTCAGCATCGATTGGGCGGCCGAACCGTCATTGATCCGCGAGCGCGTGCAGAACCGCGTAGCGGTGCAGGGCAATCTCGATCCGCTGGTGCTGATCGCCGGCGGCGAGGCGCTGGACCGCGCGGTCGATGACGTGCTGGCGAATTTCGCCGGCGGTCGCTTCATCTTCAACCTCGGCCACGGCATCCAGCCGGAAACCCCGATCGCGCATGTCGAGCAGATGGTGAAGCGGGTGCGGGCCCATCGGGGGTAAGGCGAAGCGAGATGCTTCTTCCCATCTCCCCTTGGAAGACGTCATTCCACCGGCCGGCTGCGCTCGATAATCTCGGCCGCTCCTTTGTGCAGCAGCTCTAACCCTACCGCGCGGCCGAGTTCGCGCGGGCGATCGGCCGGGCCTTCACGGGTCACTTCGATGAATTGACCGCCGGCTTCATCCAGCACCGATGCGGTCAGCGTCATCTGAACGCCGTCGATGGTCGAATAGCCCGCGATCGGCGAATTGCAGTGGCCGTTGAGCACCCACAGCACTTCACGCTCGGCGTCGCAGCTCAGATGCGCCCAGGGATCGTCGATCAGGGAAAGATAGCGCCGGGTTTGCCAGTCGCCGGCAGCGCATTCCACCGCGACGATGCCTTGCCCCGCCGCCGGCAGCATTTCGCGTGGCGAGAATTCATGGGCGATGCGGTTGGCCAAGCCGACACGCTCCAGCCCGGAGCGCGCCATGATCAGGGCGTCGGCCGGACCGACCTCGCCGCCGCCGGGCAACCGCTGCAGCTCGCGGTTATCAAGCTTGCGCACGCGGGTGTCGGCAGCGCCGCGAAAGTGAATCACCTCGATTTCCGGAAACAACCGCCGCGCATACGCAACACGGCGCACCGCATTGGTGCCGATCCGAAAACCCCCGCCGCCGGAATCGCGGATCTGCTCGAACGACACGCCGGGGCGCAGCACCAGCGCATCGGTCGGCGGATCGCGCGCGAGTGTCGCGCCGATCACCAGCCCCGGCGTATCCTCGTTGCCCGGCATGTCCTTGAGCGAATGCATCGCGGCGTGCAGTTTGCCTGCCCTGACGGCGGCGCGAATCTCGGCCACGAAAGCGCCGCCCTTGCCGCCATGCATCAGCAACTTGCTGGTCTGGTCGGTATCCCCGACGGTTTCGAACTTGACGATTTCGACGTCGAGCTCAGGCGCCGCCGCCTTCAGCCGCCGGGCAATTTCCTCGGTCTGGGCCAGCGCCATGACGCTCTTGCGCGTGCCGATACGCATTGAAACTGCCACCTGAGGCTCCATTCGATATTGCGCGCAAAACCTCGACGCCGCCTCCTTCTATCCGCAAATCCCCGAGGTCACAAATCCAGATCGCGCGCCGGCAGCCTGCGCTTCCTGGTTGTGAGCGGCGCATACCGGAACTGCGGCGGCATCGCCGGGGTTATCCTTGACGACACATTACGTTTATGTGCAGCTATTCAAAATCAATAAGTCCAGCGGGAGGACACATGACATCGGTTCGGCGGACGTTCGTCACTTGCGGCTTTCTCATTGCGTCGACGACGCTTGCGCAAGCGGCCGATCCGGTCAAGCTACGGGTCGCCGACTCATTTCCGAAGGGCCACTATCTGGTCAAGCTGGTGCTGGAGCCCTGGATGGAACAGGTCAGCAAGCGCACCAACGGCGCCGTCAGCTTCGAACATTATCCGGCGCAGCAGCTCGGCAAGGCGACCGATATGCTGAAGCTGACGCAAACCGGGGTCGCCGATATCGGCTATGTCGCGCCGGCCTATGCCTCCGACAAGATGCCGGTGTCCGAAGTCGCGATGCTGCCGGGGGCGTTCGCGCATTCCTGCCAGGGCACGCTGGCCTACTGGAAGCTGGCGAAGAGCGGCGTCATCGCCGAGCAGGACTATGCCGGCAACAATATCCGGCTGCTGCTGGCGGTAAGCCTGCCGCAATACCGCATCTTCACCGTCAAGCAGCCGGTCAAGGATGTAGCCGACGTCGCCGGCCTGAAACTGCGTTCCACCGGCGGCGCGCAGGATCTGACGCTGCGCGCGATCGGCGCGGTGCCGGTCCGGATGGCGGCGCCCGACGCCTATGAATCGCTGTCGCGCGGCACCATGGACGGCCTGTTGTTTCCGCTGGAGAGCGTGGTCGCCTACGGCGCCGACAAGCTGGTGAAGCATGCGACCGACGGGCTCGGCTTCGGCAGCTTCATCGTGTCCTATTCCATCAGCGAAGCTTCGTGGAAGAAGCTGACGCCGGAGATCCAGAAGGCGATGGTCGATGTCGCCAACGAGATCATTCCCTCCGCCTGTCAGGAAATACAGAAAGCCGACGAGACCACCAAGCAAAAGCTGGAAGCGGCGGGCGCGCGCTTCGAGGCGGTGCAGCCCGGAAAATTCAAGGAGCTGATGAAGGGCGTCAACAAGACCTGGGCCGAAGGGCTCGATGCCCGCGGCAAGCGCGGCAGCGATGCGCTCCGGGAATTCGACGCTTTGGTCGCGACCATTCCGGCGAAATAATTCGGATACGGCGCGGTCAATTCCGCGCCTGGCGGTAATCGCCCTGGGGGAAAAGACGTGCTCGACGGATTATTGAGAGCGCTGACGGCTATCGAGAAGGTGGTGTCGTCGATCGCCGCGTTTTTCATGTTTGCGATCATGATCATCGTCTTCAGCGATGTCGTGATGCGCTATGTCTTCAACCGGCCGTTTTCCTGGGCCTATGATCTGATCTCGCTCTATCTGATGGCCGGCGTATTTTTCCTGGTGCTGTCGGAAGCCTATGCCAGTCATGCCCATGTCAGCGTCGACATCCTGCAGCAGAAGTTCCCACCTTGGATGATCCGCGTGACGGAGATCGTCACCTGCCTGGTCGGCATCACCGTATTTACGCTGATCGCCTGGCTCGGCTTCGAGCGCGGGGTCGAGAGCTTCCGGTCCAGCGACGTCATGGCCGGCGCTATTCCGTGGCCGATGTGGCCGTCGATCGGGCTGGTGCCGCTGGGCGCGGGCCTCATCACGCTGCGGCTCGTGCTGCATCTGTTCGGCCACATCATTTCTCTCGCCACCGGACGTGATGCGATCGCCCTGCCGGCATCGCACGCCACAGGGGAAACCTTCGAATGATCCTGACTCTGGTGATGGTGGTGCTGTTCGTGCTGCTGGCGATCGGCACGCCGGTCGGCTTTGCGATGGCCGGCTCCGGCGTGCTCGGACTCTACATGATCGGCGGCATGCCGATCCTGTCGGGAATCCTGCAGACCGCGCCGCTGTCCGCGGTGACATCCTACGAACTGATCACGATCCCGATGTTCCTGTTGATGGCCGAATTCGTGCTGGTCAGCGGCATCGCCGACGATCTGTTCAAGGCGACGGCGGCCTGGGTCGGCCGCGTCCCCGGCGGACTCGGCATGGCGACCGCTCTGGCCGGCGCCGGCTTCGGCGCCATCTGCGGCACCAGCACGGCTTCGGCGGCAACGCTGTCGGCGACCAGTCTGCCCGCAATGCTGAAGCATGGCTATGAGCCGAAGATGGCCGCAGGCGTGGTGGCGATCTCCGGCACCCTGGCGATGCTGATTCCGCCTTCGGTCGCGCTGGTGATCTACGGCCTGATCGCGGAAGTGAATATCGGCGCGCTGCTGATCGGCGGCGTCATTCCGGGCATTCTCGTCACCGCCACGATCATGCTGACCGTCTGGTTTCTTGCCTGGCAGGATCCATCCCGCGCGCCGGCTGGCCCATCCGTCACGTTCGCCGAGAAAATCCGGATGTTGAAGATCGTCGGGCCGATGCTATTGCTTCTCGGCCTGGTTACCGGCGTGATCTATTCCGGCATCGCCACGCCGACCGAGGCGTCGGCACTCGGTGCCTTCGGTGCTTTCGGTCTCGCGATATGGCGGAGGAAGCTCAACCTGGTCACGCTGCGCAGCGCGCTCCTGCGTTCGGCTCACGGCACCTGCATGATCTCCATGATCCTGTTCGGCGCCTCGGTGTTCGGCTATTTCTTCACCCTGACCCAGGTAACGCAAAATCTGGTAGCCTTTGTCGGCGGGCTCAACGTGGCGCCTTGGGTGATCCTGACCATCATCCTGTTCGGTTACATCGTCCTCGGCTCCTTCATGGACCAGATCGCCATTCTGGTGCTTACGGTTCCTATCGTGCTGCCGCTGATCAAATCGCTCGGCTACGATCCGCTCTGGTTCGGCGTCATCAAGATCGTCACCGCCGAGGTCGGCATGATCACGCCGGTCGGACTGAATTGCTTTGTGGTGGCGCGGTACTCCGGGCGGCCTGTCGCCGAAGTGTTCCACGGCGTGTTACCGCATTTCATCGCCCATTTGTTCGCGATTGCGATCCTCGTGGTCTGGCCGCAGATTATTTTATGGCTGCCGATCAAGATGGGATACTGATTACACCAAGCAAGAAACGGGAGAGAATCTCATGACCATTGGTTTGGACAGGCGGATCATCATTGCCGCCGCGCTGCTCGCGGCGGGCGTCAGCCCCGCCCTAGCGCAGGAAAAAATCACGCTGCGCCTCGCCGAAAGCCTTCCCGGCGGCCACGTCATCCACGAACTGGTGGCGAAGCCGTTCATGGAGCTGGTGACCAAGGCAACCAACGGCCAGGTCACGTTCCAGCACTATCCCGCCGAGCAGCTCGGCAAAGCCAAGGACATGGCGCAGCTTACGGTCGCGGGAGTAGCCGACGTGTCCTATATCGTGCCGTCCTACTCGTCCGAAAAATATCCGCTGACGGCGGTCGCCGAACTGCCGGGAATCTTCGATACCGAATGCCAGGGGTCGCTGGCCTTCTACAAGATATCGCATCACGGCGGCATCCTGGAGACCAAGGAGTTCGGGCCGAACCAGTTGCGGCCGCTCGTAACCATCGCATTGCCGGCCTACCAGATCCAGCTCGCCACTGGCCGCACGGTCAAGACCGCGAAAGATCTGGAAGGCCTGAAGATCCGCACCACCGGCGGCGCGATGGACCTGATGATGCGCTCGATCGGCGGCGTGCCGGTGCGGATGGCCGCGCCCGAGATCTATGAATCGCTGACCCGCGGCACGCTCGACGGCCTGATCTTCTCCTATCAGAGCTCGGTGTCCTACGACTTCGGCAAGATTCTGAAGGCCGGCACCGAGGGACTGAACTTCGGCACCGCGATCTTCACCTATTCGATCGGCGAGACGAAATTCAAATCCCTGCCGGAGAACGTCCGCAAGGCCTTGGTCGAAGCCGGCGAGCAGACCACGCGCGAGGGCTGCAAGCGTTTCGAGGACGGCGAGAAGATCGCGGCCGAAAAGATCAAGAGCCAGGGCATGAAGGTCATCACCTTTGGTCCCGAAGACCGGAAGGTGTTCGACACCGCATTCAAGAACGTCGCGGAAGACTGGGTCAAGGACATGGACAAGCGCGGCAAGCCCGGCACCGAGGTATTCAAGGCCTTCACCGCGGCGCTGACCGCGGGCCGTTGACCGATCCGGTGCAGCGCGTGGAGGCGGCGACACCGGCGGGCCCCCTCGCCGGCGTCAAGGTCATCGACCTTACCAGCGTGATGATGGGGCCTTACGCCACCATGATCCTCGGCGACTACGGCGCCGATATCATCAAGGTCGAGAGCCCGGAAGGCGACGTGATGCGGCACGCCGCACCGATGCGGCATCCGCAGATGGGCGCGATGTACCTGCAGGGCAACCGCAACAAGCGCTCGATCGTGCTCGACCTGAAGAAACCCGGCGGCCGCGATGCGCTGCTGCGGCTGACCGCCACTGCCGACGTGTTCGTTCACAACGTGCGCCCGGCCGCGATGCGTCGCCTGAAACTCGGCGCGGACGATCTGCTCGCCCTCAACCCGCGGCTGGTCTACGCCAGCCTGCATGGTTTCGGCGAGCAAGGTCCCTATGCCGGCAGGCCGGCCTATGACGACCTGATCCAGGGCATGACCGCATTGCCCGCGTTGACCGGCCAGATCACCGGCGAGCCGCGCTATTCGCCGGCCACGATGGCCGACCGCATTGTCGGGCTCAATGCCACGCATGCGATCCTGGCCGCGCTGTTGCATCGCGACCGTAGCGGCCAGGGACAATCGATCGAGATCCCGATGTTCGAAACCATGGCGCAGTTCGTGCTCGGCGACCACATGTCCGGCCGGAGTTTCGAGCCGCCCGCCGGGCCGCCGGGCTATTCGCGGTTGCTGTCGCCGGACCGCCGCCCCTACCGGACCAGCGACGGCTATGTCTGCGCGCTGGTCTACAACGACAAGCAATGGGCCGCGTTCTTTCACGCAATCGGCCAGCACAACGAGGCCGACCGCGATCCCCGTCTCAGCAGCATCACGGCGCGGACCAGCAATTACGATTTTGTCTACCGCTGGTTTTCCGATGTCATGACGACCCGCACCACTGCCGAATGGATGCGTCTGTTCGAGGCCGCCGATATTCCGCATGCGCCGCTGCACGATCTCGACAGCCTGATCGACGACCCGCATCTGGCCGCGGTCGGTCTGATCCAATCGATCGAGCATCCGACCGAAGGCACGTTGCGCGTCGCAGGCCCCGCCGCGACCTGGAGCAGGACGCCGCCCTCGATCCGGCACTATCCGCCGCGGCTTGGCGAGCACGGCGCGGAGATTCTGCGCGAGGCGGGATTGTCGAGCGATGAGATTGCGGCGCTCAGCGCGGAAGGTGCGTTGATGGATCCGGGTATGCCTTCGTAGGGTGGGCAAAGCTATCGCTCGCGCGAACGCACGTCCGATGGCGTGCCCACCATTCATGCATCACCCGCGTTGATGGATGGTGGGCACGGCGCGAAGGGCGCCTTTGCCCACCCTGCGGCCTCAACGCCCCACCAGCGCCAGAATCTTCACCGCCGCGCGAAGATGCGGCTTGTCGATCATCTTGCCGTCGAGCTTCACCACGCCGGAATTGGGATTGTCGTCGAACGCCTTGATGATCCTCTGCGACCAGGCGATTTCCTCTTCCGTCGGCATGAAGGCCGCGTTGACGACGTCGACATGCTTGGGATGAATCACCGCCTTCGACAGAAAGCCGTCATGCCGGGCGGCGATTGCCTCCTCTTTCAATGCGACGAGATCGTCGATGACGGTGGCGATCGTGTCGATCGCCACCACGCCGATGGCGGCGGCGCTGATCAGGCAGAGGTCGCGGGCCAAGAGGAACGGGCCGTGATAGCGGCCATTGGTGCGGTTGCGCGAGGCGCCAAGCGACGCCGCGAGGTCCTCCGCCCCCCACATCATGCCCCACAGCCGGGGGCTGGCGCCCTCGAAGTCCAGCAATTTCGTCACCGCTCGCGCGGTTTCGGTTGCCACCACGACGATCCGCGTGGCGCCCTGCTCAGTGCCTGACGCCGCCTCGAACGCGTCGAGATACAAGGCTAGGTGATTGACGTCGGCGGCGCCGGCGCATTTCGGCAACACGATGCCGTCGGGCCGGCCCGGCATCACGGCGGCGAGGTCGCCGAGCGTCATCCCGGTATCGAGCGCGTTGACGCGGATGTAGATCTTCTGGGCGGGATTGCGGGCATCCAACATGTTTCGGGTGATGCCGCGCGCGACCACCTTCTGGTCCGGCGCGATCGAATCCTCGAGATCGAGAATCAGCGCGTCGGCCGCGGTCTTCTTCGCGCTTTCGTATTTGCGGACGCTGTCGCCGGGAACGAACAGGAATGAGCGCATCGTTTCAGGCCTTGGGTTGCGGTTTGCAGTGCATCAGGCCGGTGCGGCGGCAACTCGCCACCACCTCGCCGCGCTGGTTGGTCGCGGTGTGTTCGAATTCGACGATGCCCTGGGTCGGCCGCGACTGGCTGAGACGCTTGGAGATGATCTTGGTATGGGCCTTCAGCGTATCGCCATGAAACACCGGCTTTGGAAACTTGACGTCGGTCATGCCGAGATTGCCGATGGTGGTGCCGAGCGTGGTATCGTAGACGCTCATGCCGATCATGATGCCCAGCGTGTACAGGCTGTTGAACAGCCGCTGGCCGAATTCGGTGTCCTTTGAGAATTCGGCATCGAGATGCAGCGGCTGCGGATTCTGCGTCAGCAGGCTGAACATGGTGTTGTCCATCTCGGTGACGGTGCGGCTGAACTCATGATGATATTCCCGACCGACCTCGAATTCCTCGAAATACAATCCTGCCATGGCGTTCCCCTTTTCAGGTGTTGATTGCTTCCATAACGCTCGTCAGCGTCCGGTGTATTTCGGCGCGCGCTTCTCGACGAAAGCGTTGAGCCCTTCCTGACAATCTTCCGTGCTGGCGACAAGCGCAAAGCTCTCGGCCGCGTTCTCGATGGCGCGGCGGTAATCCGCATCGACCGCCCGCATGAAGGCGTCGCGGCCGATCTTCATCACGGCAGGCGACTTTGCCGCGAAGCGCAGCGCGATCGCCCGGGCGCGTTCCAGCGCGGTCCCCTTCGCCACCACCTCGCTGACTAGCCCCATGCGGAACGCGGTCGCGGCGTCAAAGGGATCGCCGAGAAACAAGGGGCCAAAAGCCTGATGCTTGCCGACCAGCCGCGGCAGTTGCACGAAATGCAGCGCTGGAATCAGGCCGACGTCGATCTCGGGATAGCCGAAGGTGGCCCCGTCGCCGGCAATGACCATGTCGCAGGAGATCGCGATCGTCATGCCGCCCGCCCGCGCCGCCCCATCGACGGCCGCGATGGTCGGTTTACCCATGCGGTACTGAATGTCGTTGAGCGCGAAATAGAGCCGCTCAAGAAAGCCCTTGGTCTCGGTGGCGCGCTTGCCCCTGATGATGTCGAGGTCGAGCCCGGCGCAGAATACCTTGTGCGCGCTACAGATGATCACCGCGCGCACGTTCGCATCGTCCCGCGCCTTCGCCAGCGCCGCCAGCAGCGCGTCGATCAGGTCCAGGCTGAGCGCATTGACCGGGACGCGGTCGAGTGTGATCTCGGCAATCGCATCTGAAGTGGCATAGCGAACGAGTTCCTGGGCCATGGCGCATGGTCTCCTGTAGGCGGCCTAGCGGGCGGCGGTGCGGACAATGCCGGCGCTGATCAGGCTGTCGATGGCATCCGCATCGAAACCAGCGTCGAGCAGAACCTCGCGGCTGTCGGCGCCGATATCCGGCGCCGGCCGCAGGTCATCCTCCGAGGGTCCCGCGATGCCCGGCGTGCGCGCGGTAAATATCTTTCCAATGCCAGCGGTATC
>Ga0190275_10001667_pt1 | contig 16348 bp, 17 predicted proteins | sample Popmic550T_FD_133745 | JGI IMG/M metagenome (GOLD analysis project Ga0190275, IMG submission 133745) | Populus adjacent soil microbial communities from riparian zone of Yellowstone River, Montana, USA - 550 T | ecosystem: Environmental > Terrestrial > Soil > Riparian zone > Trees stand | place...
CGACACGCCGGCCACGCGCACGTCGGCCTCGAGCCCGAGCTGCGTCGCCTCGGGGAAGCCGACCTGGACGCGGTAGCCCTTCGGCTTGAGTGGGATCGGGCCGCCGAAGGACAGCCACAGGAACAGCAGCAGCCCGAAGCACGAGAGCGCGAAGAGGACCATGACCATGACGCGGGAGAAGGAGGGCACCGAGGTCTGCATCAGCCGTCGCCTCGCTTCGTCTTCTTGGCCGGGGTCAGGTCGGGCAGCTCGGGCAGCGTGCCGCCGCTGTCGCCGCCGTTGCAGGCCTTGGAGTCCGTGAGCAGCGGCGTCAGCACCGAGGTGAACTCGAGCTCGGGCTGCGCCTGCAGCACCTGCGCGATCGTCGCGCACGGCGCGGCGATCGTCACCGGGCGCAGCGTGCCGTGGGCGTCGGAGCTCGAGAACAGCTGCGTCGCCGAGTGGTTCAGCCAGGCCAGCCAGAACAGGTAGCCCTCCTGGCGGGCGGCGTTGTCGGGCCCCTCCTTGCCGTTCGGGTTGTAGCCGAGCAGGTTGAGGAAGTGGTTGAAGCGCAGGAACACCTGCGTCACGTCCGGGCCGGCCTTCGCGAGGCGCTCGGAGACCGGGCGCAGGTCGCGCACCAGCGGGCGCGACTCGCGCACGAACGGGCGGATGCTCTTGCGCAGCTGCGGCGCCGCCTCACGGGCGAACGGGCGCACCGCCTCGTTGGCGGGGTCGAGCGCGCGCGCCGCGGGGCGCAGCTTCTGCGTCGTCGGCCCGAGCAGCTCGGCGAACGACTCCACGCGCCCGAGCGTGTCGGTGGTCTGCTGCAGCGTGCTCGGCAGCTCGTGCACGGCGCTCGACACGTTGGCCTGCTCCTTGGCGAACGAGTCGAACACGGCGGCGGATGAGTCGACGAGGCGGGCGAGGTCGTCGTCGCGCGACGCGAGCTCCTTGGAGAGCACGTTGAGCGACGTGATCAGGTGGCGCAGCTGCTTGCGCCGCGTCGCGACGGCGCCGTTGACGCGCGCGAGGTCGCGATGGGTCGGCTCGAAGCGCGCGAACAGGTCGCGCAGATCGCCGCCGCGCCCCTCAAGGCCGCGGCCGAGGCCGTTGACCAGCAGCTGCAGATACTCGCGCGTGTCGGTGTCGAGCACGCTGAGGATCTCGTCCGGGTTGACGTCGGGCTGCGTCGCGCGGATCGGGATCGTGAAGCCCCGCTTGGCCACCGGCGCCTCGCCGCCGCCCGGCTCGAGATCGATGAACATGTCCTTGAGGCCGGTCTTGGGCCGCAGCAGCGCGCTCGCGTTGGTGTGGACCAGGTCCTTGTACTCCTGGTCGATGTCCATCCGGATCACGGCGTGCCCGTCCTCGAGCTCGACGCCGCCGATGTCGCCGATGCGCACGCCCGAGACACGAACGGTCTGGCCCTGGCCGGCGACGACGGCCTGCGCCGTCGAGAACTCGGCCTTGAGCTCGAACGGCTTGGGCTCGAAGAACGGGAAGCGCAAACGCTGCTCGTTGAGGATGTAGACCGAGACGCCCGCAGCGATGACGATCAGCCCGATGATCGCCGCGAAGTTGCCGAGGTTCTTCTTGATCGCGGTCACTTGCCGGCCTTCGCGAGGTTCCTGATGTCGGCCCTGGTGATGTCCTTGTCGACGACCTTGAGCTTGTCGGCGAGGCCTTCGCGCTCGAGCGACTGGCGCATCAGGTCGATCCCGAACGAGCGCACCTTCGACCAGCGCTCCTTGAACGCCGGGGCGTTCGTGTCGACCTGGTGCTGCTCGGGCGGGGCGCCGGGCTTGGAGCGCAGGTCCGGCGTCGCCTGGTTCTCGCACGGCACGTCGTTGCGCAGCGGCGGGCGGCCCTTCGGCTTCGGCGGGTTGACGCCGAGCAGCGGCAGCGCGGTCGTGCCGAAGACGCCGGGGGCGAACTGCACGAGGTTCGTCCCGCCGGCGGCGAGCACGCGGAACCACTGGCCGTTGGCATCACCGGAGCGGCTCTCGCCGGCGAGGCCGGGGAACGGCTTGGGCAGCTCCGTGTAGACCGGGCCGGTGGACGGGAACTTGTCGTCGACCAGCTTGTCCTTGCTCCACGGCAGGATGACCTCGTTCTGGCAGCTCGCCGACTCGCGGACCTGCCTGGAGAGCGGCACGCTCTCGTTCGTGAAGCTCGCGAGCGAGGGGATCGTCGGGCGCAGATCGGCGGTGAGCCCGCGCAGCTCGGACTTCGAGACGAGCCCGCGCAGCTGCGTGAGCAGCGGCAGCGCGACGTCGATCGTTGGCCCGGCGGACTCGACGCCCGGCCGCAGGTCGCGGGCGAGGCCGCGCAGGCCGGGGAACGAGCTGTTGAGCGCGTCGAGCGCGGGCTGCGCGACGCGCAGCGTGCGCGGCAGCTCCGCGATCGCGGTCTCGAGGCTCTCGTTCTCGCGCGCGAAGGCGCCGGCTTTCTGGCGGAAGTTCGTGATCAGCGCCTTCAGCTGGCCGCGGTTGCGATCCAGCGCGCCGGCCACGATGCCGGCGTGGTCGATGTAGCCCGAGAGGTCGTGCTCCTTCTCGCCGAGCATGGCCTCGGACACCATCGCCGTGTCGCGGTAGGCCGACTTCCAGTACGGGATCGAGCGGTTGAAGCCCTTGCCGCCCTTGCCCTCGAGGCCGGCCGAGTACTCGCGCAGCAGCGTCTTGAGGTCCTCGCGGGTGTCGGTCTGCAGCGAGGTCAGGATCTCATCGAGCTGGACCGGGGTGTCGGTCTGGTTGACCGGGAAGGTGTGGTTGTCGGCGACCTCCTTGCTCGCGGTGCCGGGCGTGACGTCGACGACGAAGTTGCCCTCGAGGAAGATGCGCGGGCGGATCTTGAACTGCGCGTCCTCGTGCAGCGGCCGGCCCTTGTCCTGGATGCGCATCGTCACGACCGCGCCGTTGTCGCCCTTGTGCGCGCGCTCGACTTTGGTGACCTTGCCGACCTCGACGCCGGCGATCCGCACAGGCGACCCGTTGCGCAGGTTGTTCGCGCTCTTGAACGCCGCCTTGACCTCATAGTGCGAGCGGAACGGGATCGACTTCGTGAAGCCGAGGTAGACACCTACGATCGTGAGGACGAGCGCGATGACGCCGACGGTGAAGTTGCTCATGCCCATGCGCCGCCGTCTCATCGCTCACCGCTCGTGGACGGGGCGATCTGCGAGTACGGGCCGGTCTCGGGGATCGCCGTGTAGGTCTGCCCGGCGGGCACGCGGTCGCGGCCCTTGAAGGTCGGGCCCTGGGCGCCGGGCGTCCGCGCGTCCTGTTCGATCTTGAACTTCTTGTCGTAGAAGCGGGCGTTGCGCTCGAGGTAACCGCGCTGGCCGGCCTCGCAGTCGGCGCGGCCGTCGGGGGTGATCGCGGCGCCGTAAGGGTTGCCGTGGAGGAACTGCTTGTTGCCCTCGATGACCTCCTGGCCGTTGGCCGGCTCGTCCGCGCCCATCGACCCGAGCGAGTCGTCCTGGCGGCCGGTGATGTTGAGGAGAGCGCGCTGGGACTGGCCGATCGTGTCGGGCTCGGAGAAGTGCTCGGCGAGGAAGGTGAAGAAGTAGTTGGGGGCGTTGCAGACGGTGACGAACGGGCCGTAGAAGCGCAGCTGCGGGTTGAGCGTCGTGACCGTGCCGGTCAGCGCGCGCAGCGCCGCGTTCGTCGACGGCGCCGAGGTCAGGTCCTCGATCGCGGCGAACGTGCCCTCGAGCTTCTCGTTGAGCTCGGGCACGCGGCGCTGGATGCGGGTGCCGGTCTCGAGCGCCGGGTTGATGTCGGGCAGCGCGCCGCGCAGCTCGGCGGTGGCGCCGGAGAACTCCGTCGAGAACGCGGTCAGCTCGGCCAGGAACGGCCGCTGGACCTTGAACGACTCGATCGCGGCGTCCATCGTCGGCGGTTGCTTGGAGATGAACTGGCGCAGCGCCTGCGGGTCGCGGGCGACCGCCTCCCACGTGTCGGCCATCGTCGTGAACAGCCGCGCGTTGGTGTCGGAGATCGGCGCGATGACGCGCGCCGCGTCGCCGAGCTCCTTGAAGAAGGCCGGCAGCTGCGTCTGCGGGTCCGAGAGGTTGCGCGCGACCGGCTCGAGGTGGCCGAACAGGCGCGGCGCCTCCTCGACCGTGCGCCCTACGGCGGCGCCGCGGCCGGCGAACGCGTCGCCGAAGCCCCGCAGGTTCTCCTGGCCGGCGCGGCGGGTCTTCTCGTCGAAGATCTTGAAGACCTCGTCGAGGTCGACGTTGACCTCGGTCTGCTCGAGCCCGACGGTGTCGCCGTCGCTGAACGCCGTCTTCGACTTCCCTTCGGTGAGCTCGAGGTACTTGAGGCCGAGCGCCGAGCGCGGGCGGATGCGCCAGCGCGAGTCCTCGGGGATCTCGCCGATCGACTTGTCGAGCTTGAGCTGGAGCTCTGCCCCGACGCGGCCGGCCGACAGCTGGACGGGCTTCATGTCCTCGACGACGCCGATGCGGAAGCCGCCGGAGCGGATCTCGTTGCCCCTGACCAGGTTCTGGCCGTTCGTGAAGCGCACCTTCAGCGACGTCGTGGGCACGAACGGCAGGCCGTTGTTGGCGTTGTAGGAGAGGAAGACCGCGACGATGATCACGAGCACGGTGACTGCGCCCACGAGCACCGGGTTGGCGAAGACGGATGACGCGGAGCGGCCTCTCATGGGCTCAGCAGGTAGTCGAGGAGGGCCTGGGGATCCGGCGCCTGGCCCGAGCCGCCCTGCTGGCCGACGTTCGGCAAGGAGGGCACGGGCGGCAGCTGCGGAACGGAGGGGACGGGGACGTTCGGCAGGGCCGGCGCGGGCACGGAGGGCGCGTTCTCGCCACCGCCGTTGCGCAGCAGCCGCTCGAGCTCCTTCTTGAGGTCGGGCTGGCCGGGTGTGTTGTCGCTCTTCTTGTCGGCCGCCCGCTTGTTGCGCTTGGACTTCTTCTTGCTCTTCGAGTGCGGCGCCGCCGGCTCGTGCCCCGGGTCGTCGACGCCGGTGTCGGTCGGGTCGGGCGTGGTGACGCCGGGCTGGTTGGGGCCGAGCGCCGCCAGGCAGCGCTTGATGAAGCCGGGGCTTTCCTTCTCCTTGCGCCTGAGTGAATCCGCGTTCTGGTACTGGCTGCACTCGGAGGCGCTGAGGTTGATCTTGAGGATGTAGCCGTTCTCGTCGAAGACGTTGATGGCCATCGTCTGGTCGAAGATGTAGGAGAGGATCGACTCGAAGCCGGTGTAGCCCTTGCCGCCGGGCGAGCGCTTGTCCGGCTCGACCGCGCGGTCGCGGTCGTCGAGGTCGCGCAGCACGATCTCGAGGTTGTTGGCGAGCTCGGGGGCCTTCGCGGTCGTCTTCGTGAGCTCGGCGACGCTGGGGATCGCGGCGCGGATCGCGGGGCGGCCGACGTCGGCGGTCTTCGCGAGCGTGCGCACGTTGACGCGGCTGGACTCCGAGAACGGGCCGAGGTTCTCCAGGAAGCGCTCGAGCTGACCGGCGGACGCGTTGAGGTCGCGCAGGTACGGGGTTGACGCGTCGGCGGTCGCGCCGAGCTCGGCGAGCGTGGGCTTGAGCTCGCGCAGGAACGTCGGCAGGCGCTGCAGGCTCGCGGCGATGTCGCGCCGGCGCTCGGCCGACGTGGTCGCGACGTCCTCGGTCTCCTTGACGAAGCGCCCGACGTTGCGGCGGTTGTCCGCGAGGTCGCCGACGACCACGTCCGCGTCGGAGGTCAGGTCCTTGAGGACCTGGTTCTGGCGCGCGAGGACCTTGAGCACCTTGTCGGTCTCGCGCAGCGCCGGGCTGGCGCGGCGGATCGTCGCGTTGACGTCCTCGGCGCGGCCGCCGACGCCGGCCCCGAGCTCGTTGAGGATGATCCGCAGCCGCTCGCGGTAGGGGCGGCGCATGACGTTGGCGAGCAGATCGGCGGGGATCGTCGAGGCGGTGCGCTCGACCGGGATCGTCGCGCCGGCCGCGAGCTTGTCCGGGGACTTGCCGGGGGTGCAGTCGATGAAGTACTCGCCGATCAGCGACTGCGGGCGCGACTCGCAGTAGGTGTCCGCGCGCAGGGAGCCGAAGCCCTGCTTGGTGAGCTCGAAGTCGACGAGCGCGCGCTTGCTGGACTTGTCGACGCGCAGACCGGAGATCGTCCCCGCGCGCACGCCGGCGACCTTGACGTCGCCGCCCTTGACGAGCCCGAACGCGTTGTCGAACTCGACCGTGAAGCGCGAGCCCTTCTCCTCCTTGGCGCCGCTCGCGGTGAGCAGGTAGGCGGCCGCGCCGGCGAGGATGAGGGTGACGAGCAGGACGCGCCGCATGTCAGCCGCCCGGCAGGACCTGCGACGGATCGCACGGGTAGTCGGGGGTCGGCTTGAACGGGTTGCTGCCGTCGTCCGCCTTGTGCTCGCCCGCGCCGGGGCAGCGGTTGTTCTGGCGCCGCTGGAGCGTCGCCTGCAGCGCCTCGTCGCGCAGCTCCGGCGGGATCAGCTCGTACTGGCCGGCTCCTGCGGCGCCCACGAGCGCGAACGGGTTGGCGTGGATGCCGACGCGCGAGGCGGCGCCGAGCGCGTCGTAGGTGCCGGAGTGGCTGAAGTCGTCGAACCAGCCGAGCAGATCGGGGGTGTAGGGACGGAAGAACGCGAACTCGGGCGTGTTGCCCTTCAGCGCGTCCTGGGAGGCCTTGAATGCGCCCTCGCGCTCCTTGCCGTTGGCGTCGAACTTGCGCGCGGTGACGTCGCGCAGCGGCTCCTGCAGGCTCGTGAGCTCGATCAGGTCGTTGGCGCCGCCCGGTCGCTTGACGATCTTGGAGAGGTCGTTGATGGTCGGGCGCGCGTCGCGGGCGAGCGGGCGCAGCTCGGCGAGGAACGGGCGCAGCTTCTTGGCGACGGGCTTGGAGTCCTCGACCAGCGGGTCGAGGTCGTCGAGCGCGGCGCGCAGGTTGACGAACGTGGTGTTCGCGCGACGCTGGAAGCCCGGCAGGCGGCCGATCGACTCCGCCAGCGCCTCCTTCTGATTGCCGATCGCGGTCGTGGTGACGGCGAGCTCGTCGACCAGGCCTGCGAGGTCGTCGCGGCGGTCGGCGATGTCCGTGACGAGCTGCGAGGAGGAGACGATGAAGCGCTCGAGCAGCGGCGTGTCGCGATTGAGCTCGCGAAACAGCCGGCTCGAGGCGGCCAGCGACGGATTGAGGTAGGCGATGCCCTCGTTGAACTGCTTGCCCTTGCCCTTGATCTGCGCCGCGGAGCCGCGGATGACGCCGGTGAGCGCCTTGCGCGTGGGCGGGTCGAACGTGTTGAAGAGCTGGTCGAGGTCGACCGCGGTGGTCGTCGCGTCCTGCTCGAGCACGCCGTTCTCGGGGATCTTCTCGCCGCTCTGGGGCGCCATGCGCAGATCGATGTAGCGGTTGGCGACGCCGGACAACGAGGCCTGGCGGATGGTGGCGAGCGTGCCGCGGCGCAGCGGCGCGTAGTCGTCGTCGATCTTCATCGTGACCTCCGCCTCGCCGTTTGGCGTGAGGTCGATGCTCTCGACCGTGCCGACGGGCGCGCCGCCCGTCTGGACGAGGTTGCCCTTCACGAGCTGGGCGGCGTTCTGGAAGCGCGCTTTGACCTTGTAGCCGCCGCCGGGAGAGCTCAGGAGGAGGACCGCGACAACGACGGCCACGACAACAACGGCGGCCAACGCCGCCGCGCGAACGATGAGATCCCCCGTGAGACGCATGCTCAGATTCCCCGAACCTTCGAACGAGACGACCCCCGAGAACTTGCGGTCACCCGTGACTGGCGTCACACAACAAGTCGGTGCATCTCAGGGAAATGGGGTTTCCCGCGACCCGCCGAACGATGACCTCGTCCAATGCACCTAACACAAGCGCAACGTGCGGGCACGGTCGCGCCCGGCGTTCAGCGGCGGCTCAGCTGGTGAGCGAGGCGCGCGAGCGAGGCAGCTTCGCGGTGCGGCGCTCGCGGAGAAGCGTGCGCGGCCCGGACCCGGGCATGCGCCGTTCCATCTTCACCTCGCCGCCGCACAGCTCACAGGGCTGCGCGAGGTCGGCCGAGGAGAACAGGCTCCAGCGGGCGTCGCCGCACTCGGTGCAGCGAACCGCCTGGAGACGCATGGAACGAATGGCTTCCATTGGTCAAGCCCTACCCTGGCGGATCGACCCTCGAAACGCAACCTCGTACGTACTCGCGCGTACGCAGCGTGCGAAGTTTCTTCGCGAACAAACCAGTGCCCGGGGTGGGACTCGAACCCACACGCCCTTGCGGACAGCCGGGTTTAAGCCGGCAGCGTCTCACCAGTTCCGCCACCCGGGCTGGCTCTTCTAGTCTAGATCGGAGCAACTTCGCCGCCGCTCGTCGGTTGTACGAGCGCGGGTCCCATTCACGCGTGGAAGCCTCAGCCCTACAACACGCCGGCTCTGCCGGCCTTCACGGACGCTCGCCACTGCTCAGATTGCAGTCGGACGAGCGGCTCGTCGCGCTCGTTCGGCGCGGGAATCAGCCTGCCTTCGAGGCCCTGGTCGCCCGTTACCAGGCGCGGCTGCTCGCGTTCTGCCGCCACATGCTGTCCTCGCGCGAGGACGCCGAGGACGTGCTGCAGGAGGTCTTCGCCGCCGCGTTCAACGCGATGCTGGCCGACGACCGGGCGATCAACGTGCGGCCGTGGCTGTACCGGATCGCGCGCAACCGCTCGCTCAACCACCTGCGCCGGACCCAGGCCATCGGGGTCGACTCGATGGACATCCACCTCTCCGAGGGCGGCACCACCACCGCGGACAAGGTCCACAAGCGCGAGGAGTTCCGCCTGCTCGTCCACGACGTGCAGGACCTGCCCGAGACCCAGCGCACTGCGCTGCTGCTGCGCGAGATCGACGCGCTGTCCTACGAGCAGATCGCCGACGCGATGGAGACGACCGTGCCGTCGGTCAAGTCGCTGCTCGTGCGCGCCCGCGTGTCGCTCGCCGAGGCGGCCGAGGCGCGGCTGCTGACCTGCGAGGAGGTCCGCGACGAGCTCGGGGAGGTCGCCGAGGGCCTGCGCCGCACGAGCGCGCCCGTGCGGCGCCACCTGCGCACGTGCGACCGCTGCACCGCGTTCCGCAAGCAGCTGCGCGAGACCAACAAGGCGCTCGCAGCCATCTTCCCGGTCGCGCCGCTGCTGCTCCTCAAGAAGACGCTGCTCGCGCACCTCGGCACCACCGCCGCGGCCAGTGGCGGCACCGCCGCCGCCGCGGGTGGCGGGACGGCCGCCGCGGGCGCGGCCGCCGGTGGCGCACTGCAGGCAGGCGCGAGCGCGCTGGCCACCAAGGCCGCCGCCGGCCTCGCCGCCGCCGCGATCGTCACCGCCGGCGCCGTCGAGGCCAAGCACGTCGCCGTCGACCGCACCGCGCGCCCCGCGGCGGTCTCCGCCGCCGCCCCCGCCGCGGCCGTGGCGCCCACGCGGTCCGCGCCGGTCGCCGTGAACTCGGCTCCGCAGCCCGCCGCTCCGGCGAAGCCGGCCGCGACCCGCAAGCGCGCCGCCCGCAAGCTCGCCGCCGCCAAGAAGCAGGCCGAGGAGCCGACCAAGGTCGCCGCCAAGACGCCGACGCTCGTCGCCGCCGTCACCCCGTTGCGCGAGCAGCGCGAGGGCGACACCACGACGCCGACGGACACGACCGGCTCCACGCAGCCCAGCGGCGGGGCGCTGCCGCCCGGCCAGTCGGCGCCGCAGCCCCAGCCCGTGCCCTCGACGCCGCCGGCCGCGCAGCCAACCCCGCAGCCGACGCCGCAGCCCACGCCGAGCCCCGCGCCTTCGCCGTCGCCCACGCCTTCGCCGAGCCCCTCGCCCACCCCCACGCCGTCACCGTCACCGAGCCCCACGCCGGCCCCGGGCGACCCGGTGCCCTTCAAGCAGCAGCCCTAGTGGATGCGGGCGCCGACCGGCACGTCGGTGTCGGGGCGCAGCAGGATGATCCGCCCCTCCTCGTCGGAGGCGCCGACCGTCAGCACCTCCGACATGAACGGCCCGATCTGGCGCGGTGGGAAGTTGACGACCGCGACCACCAGCCGGCCCTCGAGCTCCTCGCGGGCGTAGTTGGTGATCTGCGCCGAGGAGCGCTTGACGCCGATCTCCGGTCCGAAGTCGATCGTGAGCTTCCAGGCCGGCTTGCGCGCCTCGGGGAAGTCCTCCACGGCCGTCACGCGGCCGACCCGCATGTCGACGGCGAGGAACTGCTCGAAGTCGATCTCCGGGGTGCTCACGCGGCCTGCAAGAGCCCGATGACCTTCATCCGCCGCTCGAGCGCCTTCATCGCGAACGCGCGCGTCTCGGCGACCGAGACACCGAACAGTGTCTGCTCGTCGTCGTCGCCCTCCATCCACGGTGGCTTGAGCACGCCGTCGGCCACCGGCCCGACCTCGACGAGCGTGCGCTGGATCGCGTCGACGTAGCGCGGGTCGCGGCGGGCCATATCGCGCAGGAAGCGCGCGCCGAACGCGACGTGGCGGTGCTCGTCGCGCGCGACCTTCGTGAAGCCCGCGACGAAGCCCGGCAGCGTCCCCACCCGCTCGTTGTAGTCCATGATGAAGTGCTGGCCGGTGAGGGCGAGCATGCCCTCGATGACCATGTGGTAGATCGTCACGGTCTCGACCAGCGTCTCGAGATCCTCGGGCTCGACGGCGAGCCGGTCCACCCGCGAGTGCAGCATCTCGTCGAACAGGATGCCGAACTCCTTGTTGATGTACTGGACGTTCTCCTCGAGGCGGTCCTGGAGGTTGTCGGACTCGAGCACCCCGACCTCGGCGTAGAAGCGGTCGAAGAACGCGACGTGGCGGGCCTCGTCGGCGATCTGCGTGCATAGAAAGAGCCGCATGTCCTCCTGCGGCGCGGCGCGCATCATCGGCCCGAGCTCGGCCGCCACGCGCTGCTCGCCGATGAAGAACGACGACAGCCCGTACATGCGCTGGAAGCGCTCCTCGGGATCGATGCGCTCGTGCCAGTCGATCCTGTCCTGCGTGAAGTCGATGTCCTGCGTCGCCCACTGCTGGCGCTCCCAGAGCGCATAGAGCTGCCCGTAGTCGAGCAGCTGCGTCTGCCCCCGGTCCGCGGATTCCATCAGCGCCGGATCGGTGGTCGCCTGGTAGTCGGTGCGCTCGGTGCGGGGCGTGGTGTCGGCCATGAGGGCGCAGCCTACCGCGCGACTGGCTGGCTGGCCAACCCAAGGTGTCGAGTGCCTCCGGCACGCGTCGCGGGGCCGCCGGCACAGCGCGGCCCCCCGCGATGCGCGTCATGGCTACAAGCGGAACCGGCGGGACGTCAGCCGGCAGATCCTCAGGTGCGACCGGGCTGCGCTCGCGCGCCGCGCCGTGCTCGTCTTCGCGGCGGTTGTCGTGGTCTCCGCCGCACGAGCGAACGTCGCGGCGCCGGCCATCGCCGCCTCCGGCACGGCCGTGATCTCCACGGCCGCGTCAGGTGAGAAGCCGGACCTGGGCGGCTACGGCGTGGAGCGCTTCACGACGAGCGTCGCGGCGCCCGTGTCCCGGGCGTCGATCCGGTAGCGCCCGGGCCGCAGGCCGGCGGTCCGGACGTGGCCGATCCGCCCCGCGGCGATCGTCACCGCGCGCTCGCCGCCCTCGACGGTCACGACCTGCTCGTCGGGCGTGTCGTTGCGCACCGCGACGTCGATCGCGAGGAACGCCGGCGCCTCGACCTCCGCGGGCGTGACGCCGTCGCGGCCGATCGCCAGCGACAGCCGCGTGACCGCCGGCTCCTCGTCGCCGGCGCCGCCGGGGGCGTCCTCCGGCGGCTCGGGCGCGCTCGGCGCGAAGGCGGTCGGCGTGGCCGTCGCGGTCGGTGTCGGCGAGCGCGCCTCGTCGTCGCCGTCCCCGCCGCAGCCCGCCAGCACGGCCGCCACCAGCAGCGCGGCTAGTCGCCGATCGAGAACAGCGCCTCCAGGTCGTGCTCGGAGAAGACCTCGAACGCGACCATCGTGTGGGTGCGCTTGATGCCGTCGATCTGCGCGAGCCGGCCCGTGATCAGCGGCGCGAGCTCCTCCTGCTCGCGCACGCGCACGATCGCCACGAAGTCCCACTCGCCTGTGACGGAGTAGGCCTCGGCGACACCCTCGAGGTCGGCCAGCGCACCGCCGAGCGCGGGCATCGCCGAGCGCTCAGCCTCGATCAGGACGATTGCATGAGTCACGCGGAGTGCGTCTCCCCGGGCGCGAGGATGACGACCTGCGCGCTCGTCTGGGACTCGACGTCGGCCTTGAACGCCTCGGCGTCGGTCTCGATCACCGGCATCGTGTCGTAGTGGACCGGGATGACGGTGCCGGGGTTGATGAACTCGACCGCGGTCACGGCGTCGTAGCGATCCATCGTGAAGTGGCCGCCGATCGGCACGAGCGCGACGTCGATCTTGTCGCCGCGGCGCGCGATCAGCTGCAGGTCGGAGAACAGCGCGGTGTCGCCGAGGTGGTAGACGAGCGTGCCGTCGATGTTGATCAGCAGCCCGGCCGGCGGCGTGACCGTGCCGTTGGGCGTCGTCGACGTGTGCCAGGCGGGCACCATCTTGACCCAGCCCCAGTCGAACGTGACCGTGCCACCGAAGTTCGGGTTGAAGACGTTCTCGATGCCCTGCTCGCCGAGCTCGCCGGCGATCTCGGTCAGCGCGACCACCGTCGCGCCGGTGCGCTTGGCGATCTCGACGATGTCGCCGTAGTGGTCCTGGTGGCCGTGGGTGAGGAAGATGTGGGTCGGCTCGAGCTCGGACGCCTCGACGGCGGCCTGCGGGTTGCCGGTGATGAAGGGATCCACCAGCACGGTCGTGTCGCCGGCTTTGAGCTCAACGGCCGCGTGGCCCAGGAAGTGGATGTCCACTGCCATCCGATTCAGTCTCCTTGTCTCAGTTGTCTCGCAAGCTCGTACCCGACCGCGACGCCGATGAGCATGCTCACTCGCGTCTCCTCGGCGATCAGCGTCCGCACGGCGGCGATCCGCTCGTCCGGGTCGGCGACGCCGGCGGCGCGGAGAACCTCGGCCTGATGTGCGGAGCCGAACCAGTCCGCGGACTCGAGGGCCTCGTTGAGGATCCCCTGCAGCTGCGGCGCGGTGCTCGCCACCAGGCGCTGGGCCTCATCCAGCTTCCCCGGGTCGCTGAGCGCCTCCAGCGCGGCCTCGAGCTGCGCATCGGTGTACTCGGGCACGGCCCGGCATGATAGGCGGGGCATGCTGCCCGCACTGACCTCCCTCTCGCACGGCGCCGGCTGCGGCTGCAAGCTGTCCGCCGCGGACCTGCGCCCGATCGTGGCCGGCCTGCGGCAGCCGACCGACCCGCGCGTGCTCGTCGCGTCCGACACCGCCGATGACGCGGGCGTCGTGCAGCTCAGCGCCGAGCTGGCGCTCGTGCAGACCGCGGACTTCTTCACCCCGATCGTCGACGACCCGTACGCGTTCGGGCGCATCGCGGCCACCAACGCGCTGTCGGACATCTACGCGATGGGCGGCGTGCCGGTCGCCGCGCTCAACCTCGTCGCGTTCCCGCTCGAGACGCTCGGGCCCGAGGTGCTGGCGGAGATCCTGCGCGGCGGCGCCGACGCGGTCGCCGCGGCGGGGGCGAGCATCGTCGGCGGGCACTCGATCGACGACCCCGAGCCCAAGTACGGGCTCGCGGTGACCGGCACCGTGCACCCCGGCGAGATCCTCACCAACGCCGGCGGCGTCGCGGGCGACGCGCTCGTGCTGACCAAGCCGCTCGGCGCCGGGACGGTCGCGACGGCGATCAAGCGCGGCCTGGCCGACGACGACCTGGTCGAGCGGGCGATCGCGGTGATGACGACGCTCAACGACCGTGCCGCCGAGCAGGCGCGCGCCGCCGGGGCGCGTGCGCTCACCGACGTCACGGGCTTCGGCCTGCTCGGCCACGTGCACGAGCTGGCGGCCGCGAGCGGCGTCGCGGCGGAGATCGATTCCGCCGCCGTCCCGGCGATCGACGGCGTGCTCCCCCTGCTCGCGGGCGAGGAGGCGCTCGCGGGCGGCTCGAGGCGCAACCGCGCCGACGCCGAGGGCTTCACCACCTGGGCCGAAGCGGTGGACGAGCCGCGCCGGCGGCTGCTGTGCGACGCGATGACCTCCGGCGGGCTGCTCGCCGCCGTGCCGGACGGCGCGGCGATGGACGGCTGGGTCGTCGGCCGCCTCACCGGCGGCGAGCCGGGCACGATCTCGGTGCGCTAGCGCTGAGACGCGCGGGCGAGCACGAGCCCGAGCAGGATGCCCATGAGCCCGCCGCCGAGGCCGGCGAGCGGGTGCGCCTCGCCCGCCGGGATCGGGATCAGCACGAGCACGACCGCGAACGCGAGCACGCCGAGCATGTCGGCGTCGTCCTCCTCGCCGCGGCGGCGCGCGAGCACGTCGCGCATCGTCCAGGCGGCGAGTAGCGCGAGCGCGGAGGAGTTGGCGCCCCAGGCCGCGCTGCCGTCGTCGAGCGCGACGACGAGCGCCGAGCCCGCCGCCCCGCCGAGCAGGAACACGAGCAGCATCACCAAGGACCCGTGGCGGCGCTCGAGCAGCCAGCCGAACAGGAAGACCGCACCGACCGCGGCGATCTCGTAGCCGGTCGAGACATAGACGAAGAGCGTCGTGACGAGCCGCCACCACTCGCCGTCGATGGGCCCGCTGATCGCGATCCGCGTCGCGTCCCAGATCGCCGCCTGGTAGCCGAGCGTCAAGACCACGGACACGAGGACGAGGAAATACGTCGCGTACGGGCGCCGGTCGGGGCGGACGCCGGGGATCTCACCCGGCTTGAGCCGGCTCAGCTTCGGCCGCTCGCGGCGGCGCGAGGCGCGCGGGCTCCCGCCCTTGTCGAGCTTGGGTGCGCGCTTGCGCAGGCGCGTGCCGCAGTACGGGCACTCCGTGATGTACGGGGACACCTCGGAGTTGCATTTCTTGCAGACGACGAAGAGCTCGGGACCACTCGCCACCCCACCGAGTCTACGCCGCCGGCTACTCGGGGACGCTGGCTTCTGCGATCTCGCGCACCACCTCGTGAAGATCGTGGTTGGCCTCGTAGACCACCTGCTGGCGATGCGCGCCGTTGCCGCGCTCGAGCAGGTCGTCGATTCCCTCGAGGTCCGCGGCGGAGCCGAGGTCCTGCGCGTGCTCGGCGAGGCGGTCGTAGAGCCGCCGCGTGAGCGCCTTCGTCGGGATGCGCTCGAAGCCCGGCAGGTCGACCATCTCGCCCTCGAGACCGTGGCGGGCGGCGATCCAGCGGTTCTCGTCGAGCATCTCGTACGGGTAGGACGCGAGCTGCTCGCCGGCCTCGTAGTGCTCGGCCAGCTCCTTGACCATCGCCTGGATCAGCGCCGCGAGCGCGAGCGTGTGCTCGACCCGCGTCTGCCCGTCCATCGCGCGGATCTCGACCGTGCCGAAGTTCGGGTGCGGGCGGACGTCGTACCAGAGGTAGGTGTAGTCCTCGATCGTCTTGGATCGCACCATGAAGCCGATGCGATCCTCGAAGTCCTGCCAATCGGCGTAGGAGGGCGGCATCCCGACGCGCGGGAACTGGCGGAAGATCGGCATTCGCGTCGAGGCCAGACCGGTCGCCTGGCCGCGCCAGAACGGCGAGTTGGCCGACAGCGCGAGCAGGACCGGGACGTGCACGCGCATCCCGTTGGCGACGTGGATCGCCTTGTCGGCGTCGTCGATCCCGACGTGGACGTGGAGCCCGAAGATGACCTCCTGGCGCGCGACGAAGCGCAGCGCGGCGATCAGGTCGCGGTAGCGCGGGCGGGCGGAGATCCGCTGGTCCTCCCAGAGCGCGAACGGGTGCGTCCCCGCCGAGCCGATCGTGAGGCCGCGCCCGGAGGCGATCTCGGCGACCTGGCGGCGCAGGCCGCGCAGCTCGGCGCCGGCCTCGCGGGTGTCCTCGCACGGCTTGGTGGCGATCTCGAGCACCGATTCGTGCAGCTCGGGCTTGATCCCGCCCAGATCGTCCCCGTCGACGGGCGCCCCGCTGTCGGAGAGCAGGTCCTCGATGGCGTTCGCGAGGTCCCAGGAGTCGCGATCGAGGATCATCAGCTCCTCTTCGATGCCCAGCGTGTAGCTCGGGCCGGTGAAGTTCGGCTTCACGGCGCGGGAGGGTAGCCTGCTGGTGCAGCAGCCTCGCCCAGTTCGTTCGACAAAGGTGATCCCATGGCCCTCGGTTACGACGGAAAGCTCTACATCCTCGCCTTCGACCACCGGGGCTCGTTCCAGAAGAAGATGTTCGGGATCGAGGGCGACCCCACCCCGGAGGAGACCGACACGATCAGCGACGCCAAGAAGCTGATCTATGAGGGCATGGAGATCGCGGTCGAGCGCGGCGTCGACGCCGACGCCACCGGCGTCCTCGTCGACGAGCAGTTCGGCTC
>Ga0190275_10001668_pt1 | contig 16344 bp, 12 predicted proteins | sample Popmic550T_FD_133745 | JGI IMG/M metagenome (GOLD analysis project Ga0190275, IMG submission 133745) | Populus adjacent soil microbial communities from riparian zone of Yellowstone River, Montana, USA - 550 T | ecosystem: Environmental > Terrestrial > Soil > Riparian zone > Trees stand | place...
GACGCGTCGCGGGGCGAGGCGGTGAGCTGGCAGGTTCTGCCCACCCCCACGCTCCCGGCGGGGGGCGAGGGCGAGAGCTCGGCGAAGGTGGTGGTGGGAGGAACGGGCGCGGTGGTGGTCGCCGCGCCGCCGCCGCCGCACGCCGCGAGCGCCAGGAGCGGCGCCAGTGCAAGGAACCTCGGGTACCGCATGCTGCGACTCCATTCGCTGCGGGCGAGCCGTCCGCCGCCTCCGGGTGGGAGAGGCGGTGTGCGGCTCGCCGGTGAACGCAGCCATCGGAAAGGCACGTCCGGGACCGCGTGCCGCATGTCGGGACGCCTCGACGTAAATCCATGCAGGGATTACGGTTGGAGACTTCGCACCTCCACCATCCCTCCGTCGCGCGTGGATCGATGTGTCTCGCGACGCTACATCGTGTTGCGGGGGGAAACAGGTGACGTCTCCGCCGAGCGCTCTCTCGCCTATGACCTTGTCGTGCACCGGCTTGGCGGATCATCCCCGCCGCCGCGGGGCCCTCACCCTGCCGCTTCGCGGCTGTCCCTCTCCCAACAACGACCTGGGAGAGGGACCTGGGGCGCTTCGCGCCGGCTCCTTCGTCTCGCGCTGAGGCCACGTCGGGAGCAGCGGAATTTCTCGCGGGCGCTGGAATCCAGGAGGCGCCGAAGCCAGTAGTCCGCGAAGGCGCCGCGAAGGCGGACTTCGTGTGGTTGTTGCAGCGATGCAGCGATTTCAATCGCCCCGCCAAGCCTTTCTCGATGCCGGAGAGCGGCACGGAGGCGGAGAGGCCGAGGGCGCGGCTCCTGGTGAATCGCGGACACGCGACACGCCCCGTCTCGCACCGGACGAGCCGCGAGCGAAGCGAGCCCCGGTCCCTCTCCCAGGCTGTTTTGGGAGAGGGACAGCCGCGAAGCGGCAGGGTGAGGGCCTTGCGGTGCCGGCCCTCACCCCGTCCTCCACGTAAGTCATTGTCCGTACCCATCTTGACCCAATTCGCCCGAAATCGGCGATCGGCAGCCGTCCCACCGCCGCGGCGAAATCGGCGGGCGCGGGGGAGCGGACCGGCTCGGGTGCTAACTTATTCCAGATCAAGGGGATGGCGCGGCTCAGGATGGCATTCCGTTTGCGCATGCCTTACCCGCCGCTCCGCCAGCCTTTCGATGCGCGGGGCCTTACGCGGGGACCGACCAGAAGGAGCGTCGACGATGACCGGATTGATGCGGGGGCTCAGGGGCGCGGTGATGCTGGGCATGGGCGTGGCCGTCACCGGCTGCAGCCAGCTCGGCGGGCTGGAGAACGTGCTGGGCGGCGTGCTGGGGCCGGCGGCGGGCAGCGGCAACGCCAACGCCAGCGAGGTGTACGGCACCGTGCGCGGCGTGGACACGCAGCGCCAGATGATCCAGATCCAGACCCAGAACGGGCAGGTCGGCAACATCTACTTCGACCAGAACACGCGCGTCGTCTACCAGAACCAGCAGTACCCGGTGACCGCGCTGGAGCAGGGCGACCAGATCGGGATGCGCATCCAGCAGGCGCAGAACGGCAACGCCTACACCGACTACATCACGGTGACGCGCAGCGTGCAGGAGGCCAACGGCGGGTACAGCAACACCAATCCCAACGGCGGCTACGACAACAACACGGGCGGATACAACACCGGCGGCTACCAGCAGGTGGAGGGGCGCGTGACCTGGGTGGACGTTCAGCGCGGCCAGTTCGGGCTGACCACCAACCGCGGCAACCTCACGGTGGTGATGCCGTACCAGAGCAACGCGAACGCGGCCAACCGCTTCCGCAACCTGCGCAACAACGAGATCGTGCGGGTGGAAGGCCAGCTCGTGGCCAACGGCCGCCTGGAGCTGTCGCGCTTCTACTGAGCGCGCGTCGGCTGACGGCCTGACGAACGCGAATGGGCGGCCCCGGTGAGGGGCCGCCCATTCGCTTTTCATCGGAGAGATCAACTCTGAACCAACGGGTTTGAAGATCTCACGCAGAGCAGCAGAGAAGCAGGAGAACATCTCCGATTCCTCTGCTTCTCTGCTCCTCTGCGTGAGCCGTTCCGTCTGATTTTTTCTGAAGCGATACTCGGCGATCCGGTATCAGCCCTCATGCAGCGCGGCGCGGAGGGCGCCCTCCAGCTCGGGGTGCGCGAACGAGTAGCCGAGCTGCGTGAGCTTGCGGTGCTCGGCGCGCTGGCTGTAGAGGATCGTCTCCTCCGCCATCTGCCCGAAAGCCAGCTTCAGGGCGAACGCGGGGAGGGGGATGATGGCCGGGCGGTTCAGCACCCGGCCGAGCGTCTGCACGAACTCGTCGTTGGTGACGGCGCCGGCGACGACGTTGATCGGGCCGCTGAGCCGCTCGTTCACCAGCGCCAGGTACAGCACGTCCACCGCGTCCTGCAGCGAGGTCCAGCTCATCCACTGCCCCCCGCCGCCCATCGGCCCGCCCGCGCCCATGCGGAAGGGGGTGAGCATCTTGGCCAGCGCGCCGCCGCGGGCGGTCAGCACCACGCCCAGGCGCGGCAGCACCACCCGGATCCCGGCGCGCGACGCGGGCTCGGTCGCGGCCTCCCAGTCGCGCACCACCTCGGCCAGGAAGCCGCCGCCGTGGGTGCTCATCTCGTCCACCCGCTCGTCGCCGCGGTTGCCGTAGATCCCCACCGCCGAGGCGTTCACCAGCACCTTCGGCTTGCTCGCCATCCCCGCCATCGTCTCGGCCAGGGCGCGGGTGCCGTCCACGCGGCTGGCGCGGATGCGGCGCTTGCGCTCGTCGGTCCAGCGCTCGCCCACGTTCTCGCCGGCCAGGTTCACCACCGCGTCCACGCCCTCCAGCGCGGCGGGGTCGACCTTCCCGCCCGCCGGGTCCCACCGCGCTTCGTTGGGGCCCTTCGGCTCGCGGCGCACCAGGCGCAGCACGGCGTGGCCGTCGGCCTCCAGCCGCCGCACCAGCTCCGCGCCGATCAGCCCGGAGGCGCCGGTCACGGCGATGCGCAGCGGCGCGCGCGGGGCGGGGTTCGCGTCCATGTGCTTCCCGTGCAGAAGGTCGGTCCAAGGTTCGACGAGTCGTATCTTACCCGCCCCGCCGTTCGCCGCAACCGGCGCCGGCGGGTCGTGACGTCGTCATCAAAAGACGTAGCCCTGTATGGAACCCCATAGACCCCAGATCGCTCCGCGCGGCGCCGCGACGCCTCAGGCCCGCGCCGCTTCCGCCGCGCGTGGGACCAGCGCCACGAACAGCGCGGCGGAGAGGAGCGCGATGGCGGCGCCCATCAGGAACGCCGTGGGGCCGTGGTACGCGCTCCACACCGCGCCGAAGAGGAGGCTGGCGAAGAGCGCCGCCACCCCAACCGCCGCGTGGTACCAGCCGAATGCGCTCCCCCGCAGCCCCGCCGGCGCCAGCGCCGCCACCAGCGCCTTCTCCGGCGCCTCCGTCAACCCGAAGAACAGGCCGTAGACGAGGAAGAGCGCCCACGCGTGCCACGGCGCATCGGCGAAGGCGAAGCCGGCGTACACCGCGGCGTAGACCAGCCAGCCGGCGACGATGGCCGCGCGCGGGCCCACGCGGTCGCTCAGCCGTCCACCGACCAGGCTCCACAGCACCTTGCTGGCGTGCAGCGCCGCCCACAGCAGCGGGATCGCCGCCACCGCCACGCCCAGCTCGCGCGCCCGCAGCAGCAGGAACGCGTCCGACGAGTTGCCCAGCGCGAACAGCGCCACCACGCCCAGGTAGCGCGGCAGCACCGGCCCCATCTCCGCGATCCGCGGCAGCACCTGCTTCGGGACGATGACGGCGGCGGCGGCCGGGCGCGGCGGCTCGGTCACCTTCCACAGCACCACGGCCAGCGTGATCAGCCCCGGCACCAGCGCCAGGGCGAACACGCGGCGTAAGTCGCCCGGCCACAGCAGCAGCAGCGCCGAGGCGATCAGCGGCCCCAGCACGGCGCCCGCGTGGTCCGCCGCGCGGTGGATGCCGAAGGCGGTGCCGCGCAAGGCGGGCGGCACCGAGTCGGCCAGGAGCGCGTCACGCGGGGCGGTGCGCAGCCCCTTCCCCACGCGGTCGGTGAAGCGGATCGCCAGCACCTGCCAGCCCGCGCCCGCCACCGCGATCAGCGGCCGCCCCACCGCGGCGATCCCGTATCCCCACGCCACCAGCTGCTTCCGCCGTCCGAAGCGGTCGGCGATCACGCCGCTGGCCAGCTTCAGCAGGCTCGACGACGCCTCGGCCACGCCTTCGATCAGCCCCAGCAGCGCCGGCCCGGCGCGGAGCACCCCGGTGAGGAAGATCGGCAGCAGCGGGTAGATCATCTCGCTCGCCGTGTCGTTCAGCAGCGACACCACGCTCAGCCACAGGACGTTGCCACGCAGCAGCGGCCCCACCGGCACGACGCCCTCCGCCGCGCTCCGCTCCGGGACGTCAGCCATCGACGGTCGCGCGTCTGTGAACGGTGGTCATGCGCTCGGTCGTGACGTGTGGAGGTGGAGCGAGATCGTGGGAGATTGGACCTGAACCCGGGGACGAACGACGTCAGCGGATACGGCCGGGGCCCGCCACGGTGCTTTGCGGCGGGCCCCGGTGCTCCGAACCGTGGATCAGAGGACGAGCGCGGCGACGATCACGCCCACCGCGATCGCGGCGACGAGGTACCACCACTGGCGGTTGCCGACCTGCTCGCGCTGGCCGAGGCGCTCCTCGTTCTGCTGGACGTCGGCCTTCACCTGTTCGGTGGAGGGGTAGAGCGACGGCTCCTGCGCCGCCTTGGGCGCGTCGGTCTGGGCGGCGCTGAGCGGCGCGGCATCCTGGCTCGCCTGCACCTGCTGCGCGGCGGCCGGGGTCGCGCAGAACAGAAGCGCCGCGGCGGGAATGATCAACTTGCGCATGGGGTCCTTACCTTGCTCGGGGTATGCTGCGTCGGTCACGGATTGGATTGTAGAAGCCCTCCTTCGCAAAGTTCGTGCGGGACGAATTTCGACCTCGCGCCGCCGCCAGCGTAAATGGCGTCCACCCCTGCTCCGCGACGAGCGCTGATTCCCGGACGCCGTTGCCGTTGAAGCCTCACGCGGTTTGTGAGGCTTTCCATTGTTCCAGCCGCGGCTTCAGCCGCCTTTCGGCGAGCGAGGCCGAGGCGCCCCGGTGAAACCTCGCCGGCTCCCGCCGCGTACCGCCACACATCGCACGAAATCACCGTCCACCCGTCGCGGACTCGCGCCGGTGCTCGCGACGCCCGATTCAAACCCCCGGCGCACAGCGCGCATCCTATCCCGCATACGGCGCCCCTCTGGGCCCGTGGCACCCTCATCCTCCCAACAATACCCGCAGGAGGGCACCCGACCCATGAAGCCGACCCCGACCCGCGCCACCCTGGTGGCCGCAGCCCTGTTCGCCTCCGCCACGCCCGCCCTGGCGCAGCGCGATTTCGCCTGGAACGGCCAGATCCCCGCCGGCGCCACGCTGCGCGTCTACACGCAGAACGGCACCGTCACCGTGCGGCAGGCCGGCGGCGGCGAGGCCCGCATCCGCGGCGACGTGCAGAACGCCGACAACGGCGAGATCCGCTTCGTGACGGCCGGCGGTCGCGGCACCGACTTCCGGGTGTGCGCCGTGCGCGACGGCGCCACCTGCACCGACCAGGGGATCGAGTCGCGGCGCAGCGGCGACGGCTGGGGCCGCAACCGCCGCGGCCGCGCCAACTTCACCGTGGAGGTGCCGCGCGGCGTGCTGGTGCGCGTGAGCAGCGGCAACGGCGACGTGGCCGTGGACGGCGCCACCGCCGACGTGCACGCCGGCAGCGGCAACGGCGCGGTGCGGGTGGGCAGCGGCGCGGCGCGCGTGCGGGCCAGCAGCGGCAACGGCGCGGTGCTGGTCGACGGCGCCCGCGGGCCGGTCAACGCCAGCAGCGGCAACGGGCGCGTGGTGGTGACCACGGCGAACGGGCCGGTCAGCGCGTCCACCGGCAACGGGCGCATCGAGGTGTCCATGGCCAGCGTGCGCGCGGGCGACGACATGGCGTTCAGCAGCGGCAACGGCAACGTGACCCTCACCCTGCCGGCCAACTTCGGCGCCGAGCTCGAGGCCAGCACCGGCCACGGCGGCATCGAGAGCGACTTCCCCATGCGCGTGCAGGGCCGCATGAGCGCGCGGCGGATGGCGGGCACCATCGGGTCGGGTGGCCGTCGCCTGCGTATCTCCACCGGCAACGGCTCCATCTACCTCCGCCGCGCCGGCAGCTGACGGTCCAATCGGCCGAGCGGTAGAACGACGGAGATGAGCCCCGGTCCTCGCACGAGGATCGGGGCTCCTCCTCATCCTCGCACCTTCGCACTGCCGTTCCGGGCGTGTTCGGCGCCGAGGCGCCGAACCGGGCTGCGCGCTGCGTAGGGCACGATACCGCCGTGCCCAACGCAGCCGGGCCCACGGCGGCGGAAACTGCCCCGCCGCCGCGTTCCCGGCCCTCCGGGCGCGCATCCCTCACGCGCGCGTGCGACCTTCGTCGTATCTCGCCGTGGATCCAGCAGCTCCAGTCCCACGTCCTCCCGGAATCCGGGTGGGTGCCACGCGCGGCACGGGCGGTGCACACGAAACAAGCCGGGGCCGGCGTCCGTACAGTCCGGCCATGGCCGGCACACGCCCGGCCGGCTTTCGCACGCTCAGAGAACGGAGACGGTCCATGAACAGCGATCCCACGAACAACCCGGGTGGGGGCAGCACGCCCGACTCGCACGGCAGTGGCGGATACGGCGGCAGCACCGGCGGCTCGGACCCGGCAGGCAGCGGCTCCGGCAGCTCCGGGTCGGCCGGCGGCACGGGCTCAACGGGCTCCACCACCGGCACCGGGTCCACCGGCGCGGGCTCCGGCGCCACCACCGGCACCGGCGCCTCGGGCGGCGGCGCGGCCGGCTCCGACGCGGGCGCGGGCACGGGCGGTTCGTCCGGCGGCAGCGGGTCGGGCAGCGGCGGTTCGGCGGGATTCGGCAGCACCGGCGCGTCCTCGGGGAGCGGCACGGGCGGCTCGTCCGGCGGCAGCGGCTCGGGCTCGGGCGGCTCCGCCGGCTGGGGCAGCTCCACCGGCGGCGCGTCCCCGGACGCGGCTTCGTCGGGGACCGGCTCGACCAGCGGCGGTGCGGCGGGCGGCGGGAGCGCGTGGGGCGGCACCGGGGCCAGCGGGTCGGGAGCGTTCGGCTCCACCGGCGGCGAGGCGGGGACGGGCGGCGCCAGCGGCAGCACGGGCGGCGCGTCGTCCGGCGGCGGGGCCGGGCGCAGGCACGACCCGCTCGGCGACCTGGGCGCCAAGATCGAGTCGGCGTTCAGCGAGCTGCGCCCCAAGCTCAAGGGCGTCTTCCAGGAGCTCGACCAGCGCATCGACTCGGCGCTCGAGGACATCAAGCCGCGGGTCGACAACGCCCGCGACCGCGTGCGGCCGCGCGTGGACGACTTCGTGAGCGAGATCCAGCCGCGCGTCGACAGCCTCCTCTCCAGGATCCAGGGCGCCATCGACGGCCTGCGCAAGGAGTTCGAGGAGCGCACCGACCGCGCCGAGGCCCGCCACGAATCCGGGTCCGGCGCCGCCGGCACCACGGGGACGGACAGCTCGGCGGCCGCCGGCGACACCACGGCGGGCGCGGGGTACGGCACCGGCACCACGCCGGGAGCGAGCACCTCGTCCAGCTCCAGCGGCGTGGGCAGCACCCCCGGCGCCTCCGCGACGGACTCGGCCGGCGGCCGCTCGTTCGGCATCGGCGGCGACCCCGCGGGCGGCGCCTCGGGCACGTGGCCGGAGCAGACCGAGGACACGCATCCCGCCGACCCGCCGATCGAGCACACGCTGGGCGACCGCTCCGGCGCGGGCGGCAGCCCGCTCGACCGCTCCACCACCGGCGGCTCGTCCACCGGCGGTTCATCGACTGGCGGTTCATCCACCGGCGGTTCGACCGGCAGCTCGTCGGCGGGCGGCACGGCGGCCGGCGGCACCGCCTCGGGCGGCAGTCCCGACAGCGGCGCCTGATCCGGGAGCGGCGGACCTGGGGCTCAGTCTGCCTCGGGATCCGCGGCTGATCTGATCGAAACGAAAGTGCCGGGCGCGAGGAGCGTCCGGCACTTTCCGTCATCCGACGACGTTCTGAACACCCGGCCCCGCTGAGCCCTCACCCTGCCGCTTCGCGGCTGTCCCTCTCCCCAAACGACCTGGGAGAGGGACCTGGGGCGCTTCGCGCCGGCTCCTTCATCTCGGCCGACGCTTCATCGCGGCTGAGCAGACTTCTCTTGCGCGCGCGGAAACGGAGGCCACGCCAAAGCCGGTAGTCCGCGAAGGCGGACTTCGTGTGGTTGTTGCAGCGAATTCATTCGTCCCACCCCCCACGGGCCTCACCCTCCTCGACGACGCTGTGGGACGGCACCTTCATCATCATCCCCCTGACGTCCCCTCTCCCCCGCCCCCGCTGGCCCCTCCGCCGCCGACGCGCTACTCTCAATCGTTCGCGCAGCCGTCGTTTTCACCCGCAGCACGCAGGCCGGATGAACCGCACTTTCCCCCGCGCCGCCGCCTCGGCCGTCGCGTCCACCGTATCCGCGTTCGCCGCGCTGGCGCTGGCCGCCGCGCCCGCCGGGGCGCAGCAGCGCAGCGTGGAGTACGAGATCTCGTTCCCCAACGCCGCGCACCACGAGGCGCGCGTCACCGCCACCTTCCGCGGCGTGCCGCAGGGGCGCCCGCTGCAGGTGCGCATGAGCCGCTCGTCGCCCGGGCGCTACGCGCTGCACGAGTTCGCCAAGAACGTCTACGGCGTGACCGCCGCCGACGCCTCCGGCCGCCCGCTCGACATCACGCGTCCCAATCCCCACCAGTGGGACGTGACGCCGCGCGGCAGCACCGTGCGCGTGACCTACACCGTGTTCGGCGACCGGACCGACGGCACCTACCTGGGGGTGGACCGCACGCACGCGCACCTGAACATGCCCGCCACCTTCATGTGGGCGCGCGGGATGGGCGACGTGCCGATCCGCCTGGCCGTCCGCCCGCAGCCGGGGTGGCGCGTGGCCACGCAGCTCCGCCCCACGGCCGATTCCACCGTGTTCGAGGCGCCGCACCTCCAGTACTTCATGGATTCGCCCACCGAGGTGGGCCCCGTCTCCATCCGCAGCTGGACGGCCACCCACGGCGGCCGCAGCTACACCTGGCGCGTGGCCGTGCACCACGCCGGCGGCGAGGCGGCGGTGGACACCTTCGCCGAGATGACGCGCAAGGTGGTGGCGGAGCAGGTGGCGATGTGGGGCGAGCCGGCGGAGTACGACTTCGGCACCTACACCTTCCTGGCCGACTACCTCCCCTGGGCCAACGGCGACGGGATGGAGCACCGCAACAGCACCATCGTCACCAGCTCGCGCACCATCACCGACCCGCGGCAGCGGCTCGACAACCTGGGCACCGTGTCGCACGAGTTCTTCCACTCGTGGAACGTGGAGCGGCTGCGCCCGCGGAGCCTGGAGCCGTTCGACTTCGAGCGCGAGAACATGTCGGGCGAGCTGTGGTTCGCCGAGGGCTTCACCAGCTACTACGACGCCCTCTTCATTCGCCGCGCCGGCCTCTTCAGCGACGAGCAGTACGCCGACGACATCAGCGCCAACGTGAACACGGTGGTCACCGCGCCCGGCCGGCGGCACTTCAGCGCGATGGAGATGAGCATTCAGGCGCCCTTCGTGGACGCCGCCGCCTCGATCGACGTGCAGAACCGCGCCAACACCTTCATCTCGTACTACACCTGGGGCGCCGCCATCGGGCTGGGGCTGGACCTCACGCTGCGGACGAAGTATCCCGGCCTCTCGCTGGACGACTACATGCGCGCGATGTGGCGCCAGCACGGCCGCCAGCAGACGCCCGCCCTGGCCCCCGCGCGCCCCTACACGGTGGACGACCTGCGCCGCGTGCTGGGCGAGGTGACCCGCGACAGCGCCTTCGCCAACGACTTCTTCCGCCGCTACATCCAGGGGCGCGAGGTGGTGGACTACGGGCGGCTGCTGGCCGCGGGCGGCTTCCTCCTGCGCAAGGCGGCCGCGGGGCAGCCCTGGCTGGGCGCCCAGCTCGCCCCGGGCGACGACAGCGCCAGCGTGGTGATCGCCGCGCCCGTGCTGCAGGGGAGCTCGCTGTACAACGCCGGGATCGACCGGCTCGACCGCGTGTACGCCGTGGACGGCGTGGCGACGCCGACGCCCGACTCGCTGCGCGCCGTGGTCCTGCGCCGCCGCCCGGGCGAGACGGTGCGGATGGACGTGGCGCGGCGCGGCGCGCGCGGCGAGGTGGCCGTGGCGCTGGTGGAGAGCCCGGAGATGCAGATCGTGACCTACGAGAGCGCGGGGATGCCGGTGACCGACGCGATGCGCGCCTTCCGGCGCGCGTGGCTGGGCTCCAGGGCGGGTGCCCGGTGATGGGGCTGCTGCGCGCGGCGCGGCGCCCGGGCGCGCTGCTCACGCTGGCGATGACCACCTTCTGTGCGTGCAAGGACGACCAGCAGGGGGGAGGCACCGTGAACGGAGGCGGGCCCGTGGCACCCGCGCTCGCCGCCAGCGTGGTGCGCGAGTACCCGCACGACACCGCGGCCTTCACGCAGGGGCTGGTGTACCACGACGGCTACCTCTTCGAGAGCACCGGGCGCACCGGCCGCTCGTCGCTGCGCCAGGTGGAGCTCGCCACCGGCCGGGTGCTGCGCCTGCACGCGGTGCCCGACCAGTACTTCGCCGAGGGGCTGGCGCTGCACGCCGGCCGCCTCTACCAGCTCACCTGGCAGAGCCAGGTCGGCTTCGTCTACACCCCCGACGACTTCGGGCAGACCGGCACCTTCACCTACCAGGGGGAGGGGTGGGGGCTGACCACCGACGGCCAGTCGCTGATCCTGAGCGACGGCAGCAACCAGCTCCGCTTCCTGGACCCCGCCAACAACACGGTGCGCCGCACGCTGAGCGTGATGGACGGCGGCGACTTCGTGAACGACCTGAACGAGCTGGAGTGGGTGAAGGGCGAGATCTGGGCGAACGTGTGGCACACCGAGCGCATCGCCCGCATCGACCCGGCCACGGGGAAGGTGAAGGGGTGGGTGGAGCTCGCCGGCCTCCTCGAGCCGTCGCGCCGCCCCGACCCCGAGTCGGTGCCAAACGGGATCGCCTACGACGCCGAGGGCGACCGGCTGTTCGTGACGGGGAAGCTGTGGCCCGCGCTGTTCGAGATCGCCGTGCCGGGAGTCGCCGGCGAGGGCGCCGCGATGGCCGCTGAAACTCCCGTGGCGCCGGCCCCGTAAGGAGATCCGAGCAGGACGTCGATCCACCCGAACCGCCGGACCCACCGTGCTCGTTCTACTGAGGTACGTCTTCCAGACGGTGGTCCTTGGCTTCGTGATCAAGCTACTGGGCCGCTTCTTCCCGATTCTCCTCCGTCTCCTGCGCCTCTGGCGTTAGCGGACGACCGACGTACCGGCATTGCTCCACGGCCCGGGGAGGGCGCGATCCGATTCGCGCCCGCCCCGGGCCGTGTTTTTACGGCAGTGCGAAACGTTGCTGCCGGGGTCCGAAACGGAAAAGCCGGGTGTGGGCGTGTCCCTCCGCTGCGCTCCGGGCCGGGCTTCGCGCGCCGTAGGCAACGATACCGCCGTTGCCAACGGCGCCGAGCCACCGCCGCGCCAGGTCCCCGCTCGTTCCCACGGCGCCGGACGCGGGCGCGCCGGCGTCTCGGCCCTCCGGGCGCGAATCCCTCACGCGAACCACTCGCGGAACCGCGTTCGCGGGATCCGTATCATCGTATCAGTGTGCCCAGTGCCCAGGGCCCGAAAAGCCTCGCGCAGTTTGCGAGGCTTTTCGTAGTTGTTGCTGCGGCTTCAGCCGCCGGTGGCGGGCTGCGATGACTCCCGCCTACTCCGCCGGCGTAATCCGGTGCACGGCGCGCAGCAGTGCGCGGGCCTTGTTCAGCGTCTCCTCGTACTCGGCGGAGGGGTCGCTGTCGGCGACGATGCCGGCGCCGGCCTGCACGTGGGCGCGGCCGCCCTCCGCCGCCACGGTGCGGATGGCGATGGCGGTGTCCATCGACCGGCCGCCCCAGGAAAAGTGGCCCACCGCGCCGGCGTACGGCCCGCGCCGCACCGTCTCCAGCTCGTCGATGATCTCCATCGCCCGCACCTTGGGCGCGCCCGACACCGTGCCCGCGGGGAACGACGCGCGGAACACGTCCACCGCGCTCATCCCCTCGCGCAGCTCGCCCTGCACCGTGCTCACGATGTGCAGCACGTGCGAATACTTCTCCACCAGCATCCGCGTGGGCACGCGCACGCTGCCGTAGCGCGCCACGCGGCCCACGTCGTTGCGGCCCAGGTCCAGCAGCATCAGGTGCTCCGACAGCTCCTTGGTGTCCGCCAGCAGGTCGGCCGAGAGCGCGGCGTCCTCCGCGGCGTCGCGGCCCCGGCGGCGGGTGCCGGCGATCGGCCGCACCGTCACGGTCCCCTCCTCCAGCCGCACCATCACCTCGGGCGACGAGCCCACGAGCTGGAACCCGTCCAGCTCCAGGTAGAAGAGGTACGGCGACGGGTTGAGCGTCCGCAGCGCGCGGTAGAGGTCGAAGGGCGCCACGGAGAGGGGCACGGTAAGCCGCTGCGACAGCACGATCTGGAAGGCGTCGCCGGCGCGGATGTACTCCTGCACCCGGCGCACGCCGTCCTCGTACTGCTCGCGCGTCATGTTGCTGCTGAACGCGGGATCCTCCGGCGGGTCGTCGCGCAGCGCCAGCGGGGCCGGCGGCTCCCCGTCGCGCAGCCGCCGCACGAGCGCGTCCACCTCTTCCCCCGCCGCGTCGTAGCGCCGCCGCAGCTCGGCCCCGTCGTCCCGCGCGCCGGCCACGTCCACCGCCGCGATCACCTTCGCGCGGCCGAAGAGGTTGTCGATGGCGATGACGGCGCCGGTGAGGATGAACAGCGCGTCCGGCAGCGGGATTCCGCCTCCCGGCCCGTCCGGCAGCCGCTCGATCAGCCGCACCACGTCGTAGCCGAAGAACCCCACCGCGCCGCCCCAGAAGCGCGGCAGCCCCGGCACCTCGGCGGGCACGGTGGCGCCGAGCAGCGCCTCGAAGTCGGCCAGCGGGTCGTCGCGCTCACCGCCGTCGGTCCACCCCTGGCCCGGCGCCCACGTCTCCACCCGCCGCCCGGTGAGCCGCCACGCCCCGCGCGGCTCCGTCCCCAGGAACGTCCACCGCGCCCACGTCTCGCCGCCCACCACGGATTCCAGGAGGAAACCGAACGGCGGCCGCGCGATCTTGGCATAGGCGGTGACCGCGGTTTCGGTGTCGAACAGCAGCTCGCGCCACACCGGCACCAGCGTGGCCGTGCGCGCGAGCGCGGCGAACTCGGAGAACGACGGCGTCAGCGTCATGCGGATCGATCGGATGCGGAAGGGACGGCCGGCTGGGCAATGTAAGCGGAGAGCGAGGCCGGGCGAAGTGGTCGGGTGGGGTGGATGGGTGGATGGTGGTGGGTGAGCCGGGTCGATGATGGCGATTGGTGTTGGCGATGGGCTGACGTGCGCGACCGCGGCGCGGCGCCCGTGGGGCGGGCACCCGGGCACGCCGGAACATCGGGGCGCGCGTAGCTCCGCAGGGAGCCACGACGCGGAGGATGCCACCCTCTCCCGGAACGGGAGAGGGTACGCGCCCTCAGGCGCGGGGAGAGGGCCCGCCGCCGAAGCGCACGGCGCCCGTCTTGCTGACCCTTGACAGCCTGATTACCTTAGTCCTGAGATGAATACACGAGACGACGACCAGGCCGGCGCGCCGCCGGTGCGCGACGAAGAGACGGCGCAGGCGCTGCGGACGTGGATCGCGCTGGCGCGGGCGCACAACGCCGTCGCCCAGCTCGCCACCGCCGACGTGGCGCGGCACGGCCTCACCACCGCCGAGTTCGGCGTGCTGGAGGTGCTGTACCACAAGGGGCCGATGCTGCTGAACGAGGTGCAGCGGCGCATCCTCGTCTCCAGTGGCGGCATCACCTACCTGGTGGACCGGCTGGAGAAGCGCGGGCTGGTCGAGCGGCGCGACTGCCCGGGCGACCGCCGCGCGCGCCTGGCCGCGCTCACGCCGGAGGGCGAGACGCTCGTCGCCACCATCTTCCCCGCGCACGCCACCACCATCCGTGACGCGCTGTCGGGGCTGAGCGCGGCGGAGAAGGAGGAGGCCGCGCGGCTGCTCCGGATCATCCAGAAGACCGGGTCCGTGGGCGAGTAGACGAGCTCAGCTTTGACCAACAATCTCACTGGTGAGATTTTGAAGGAGGATGACGATGGAACCGCTGACCACGACGGGGCTGCACCACGTGACCATGGTGTCGTCGAACGCGCAGCGCGCGGTGGATTTCTACCGCGACATCCTGGGGCTGGGGCTGGTGAAGCGCACCGTCAACTTCGACGATCCGGGCTCGTACCACCTGTACTTCGGCGACCCGGTGGGGAGCCCGGGAACGCTGCTCACCTTCTTCGAGTGGCCGCACGCCGAGCGCGGGCGCTGGGGGATCGGCGGCGTGCACCACGTGGCGATGGGCGTGGCGACGGAGGACGGGCTGCTCAAGTGGAAGCGCCGGCTGACCGACGCGGGCGTGCGCGTCTCCGGCCCGTACGACCGGCGCTGGTTCCACAGCATCTACTTCAGCGACCCCGACGGGCAGATCCTGGAGATCGCGACCAAGGGCCCCGGCTACACCCTCGACGAGCCCGCCGACGCGCTGGGGCAGACGGTGATCACCCCCGGCGCCGGGAACCTCGCCGGCCAGCGCGACGAGGACGCCATCCGGGCGCGCACCTGGCCCGAGCCGGTGCCGGCAATCACGCCCGACATGGCGCTGGACGGGCTGCACCACGTCAGCGCCATCACCAACGACGTGGCGCAGGCCGACGAGTTCCTGCAGGGCGCGCTGGGGCTGAGGCTGGTGAAGAAGACGGTGAACCAGGACGCGCCCGACATGCCGCACTGGTTCTGGGCCGCCTACGACGGGCAGACGGTGGCGCCGCACAGCGCCTTCACCCTCTTCGGCTTTCCGCAGAACGGGAAGTGGGCGCGGGGCGGGCTGGGGCAGACGCACCACGTGGCGTTCCGCGCCTCGAGCGACGAGCAGCAGCTCGCCTGGCGCGACCACCTGCTGAGCCTGGGCGCGCCGGTGAGCCCGGTGATGGACCGCGACTACTTCCGCAGCATCTACTTCAGCACCCCCGACGGGCTGCTGCTGGAGATCGCGACGGACGGCCCCGGCTTCATGGTCGACGAGCCGCGCGACAGCCTGGGCACGCAGCTTCGCCTCCCCGCGTGGCTGAGGGACAGGGAGGCGGAGATCGAGGCGGGGTTGATGCCGATCCGGTAGATCCCATGCGGGACGCGGCCATCGTCAACAGGTGCGCGAGTGCGTGGGAACGGGTGCGTTTTCCCGGATGAAGGAGATGCCGGGCCGTTCGACGCACTCGCGCACGCGCATCCGTTAACCGACTTTCAACACGAGATCATGATGACTGATTCCGACCCCCGCCCGCCGCTACACATCCTCGCCTTCGCCGGCAGCCTGCGCGCGGCGTCGTACAACCGGATGCTGCTGCGCGCCGCGCAGGAGCTTGCGCCGGAGGGGATGGAGATCGAGGTGTTCGACATCTCCGGCATCCCGCTGTTCAACGAAGACGTGGAGCAGGCCGGCGTCCCGCCCGCCGTCGCCGCCTTCCGCGACGCCATCGCGGCCGCCGACGCGCTGCTGATCGCCGTGCCCGAGTACAACCACGGCGTCCCCGGCGTGCTCAAGAACGCCATCGACTGGGCCAGCCGGCCGCCCCGGCGCTCGCCGCTGTCGGGAAAGCCCGCCGCGCTGCTCGGCGCCTCGCCCGGGCAGACGGGCACCGCGCGCTCGCAGACGCAGCTCCGCGCCTCGTTCGTCTTCACCAACACGCCGGTGCTGCCGCAGCCCGAGGTGCTGGTCTTCCGCGCGCACGAAAAGTTCGACGCCGAAGGACGGCTGACGGACGAACCCACCCGCGCCTTCATCGGCAAGCTGCTGGTCGCGCTCGCCGACTGGACGGTGCGCCTGGTGCGGTGAACTGCGTCGCTGGAGTGGACGACCTCTTCACCCCGGCAGTTCGACGCACTGGCGCACCTGTCGACCCACTCCGCGACCAGATAGACGCCGCCGCCACGCTTCGGCGCCGAACGGTCGCAAGTCCGTTCCGCCGTGAAACATCCGCGCGATCACGGTGCTTGACTCGCGCGGCCCCGACGCGTACCCTGTGCTCTGCCGGGCCGCTCCGCACGTTTACGCGGAGTCCCCTCCGCCGGCGCTTCCGCTGAAACCGAACCCCTCCGCC
>Ga0190275_10001669_pt1 | contig 16334 bp, 16 predicted proteins | sample Popmic550T_FD_133745 | JGI IMG/M metagenome (GOLD analysis project Ga0190275, IMG submission 133745) | Populus adjacent soil microbial communities from riparian zone of Yellowstone River, Montana, USA - 550 T | ecosystem: Environmental > Terrestrial > Soil > Riparian zone > Trees stand | place...
CAAAGTTGATTTTCCGGCCCCGTTCGGGCCAATGATCCCGGCGATTTCACCCTCATTGAGCGCAAAGCGGACGTTTTTGATGATGGGCTTTCTTCTATAACCCGTCTCGCGTATGTCAACCTGGAGAAGCATAATTTCTAACCTAGATAAGTTCTGAGTACTTCCTCGTTTGACTGTACGACTGACGCTGAGCCTTCCGCTATCTTCCTGCCTTCATCCATTACTACTATCGTATCCGACACGCTTACTACGAACCCCAGATTGTGCTCAATAAGAAGAACCGTGCGTCCTTGCCTGCGTACAAAGTCATCCAGCAGGGTGGCCATTCTTTCTATCAAGGTGAAGCTCACCCCGGCGGCTGGCTCGTCCAGAAGGAGCAGTTCGGCATCCGCTGCGATGCAGCAAGCCAGGGAAAGCAATTTCTGCTGCCCGTAAGAAAGGCTCTCAACCAGTGCATCCCTTTTATCCGCCAGACCGAATTGTTCCAGCATGGCGAGCGATTTCTCCAACAGTAGCCTCCGGGCTTGGCTGCGGGAAGAGAAGAGGGACAAGGCGTAGAGAAAATTCTCTCCTTGCTGCTCCCTGCTCGCGAGCAACAGGTTATCCATGACCGTAAGCTTCTGAAAAAGCCGCAGGTCCTGAAACGTTCGGCTGATGCCGAGACCTGCAATCTTATGCGTGGGCCGCCCCGTGAGTTCTCTTGAATTGAAGAGAACGCGTCCGCCTTCAGGCTGCACCAGCCCCATAATGATGTTAAAGAGAGTGGTCTTGCCGGAACCGTTCGGGCCGATGAGGCTCGTGATCGCAGTACGCTTCAACGTAAGCGAAAAATGGTTGAGCGCGACCACGCCGTCAAAACGTTTAGTAATATCTGTTACCTCCAGCATCCTGCTCAGTTCTTTCGGAAAGAGAGCCGCCCAGCGATGCCCTGTGGGCGGAACATCATAAAAAGGACTAGGAGCAACCCATACAGAATCTGGCGCACGTGCGGGGCCGCTGAGCTTGAGACGACTGACACTCTCAGTATCTCGGGGACCGCAATCAGTAGAACGGCCCCGACGATAGAGCTGACCACTCGCCCGGCACCGCCGACAATGACCATCGCAAGCATTAGGATAGATTCCTGCACGGTGAAGCTCGTCGGATCAATGTAAGTAAAATAGTAAGCGTATAAAGAGCCTGCGACTGAGACTGTCGCCGCCGCGGAAATAAATGTGATGACCTTGAACCGCTTAACATCCTTGCCAAGCGTCTTCGCGAACACTTCGTCTTCGCGAATCGCCTGCAACACTTTCCCGAAGGGGGAGGCAGTGAGACGATATGCGAAGGCCACGGCGATAGCGGCGAAGACGGAAGTCAGGATTAAGAAATCGAAGCGCGTGGCGACTCTCCAGCCGAGAATGATTGGTTGATCAGTGAAGGAAATGCCCAACGGACCGTTTGTCATCTCGATCCAGTTATTCACGACGCTGTAAAAGATTGCCTGGCAGCCGAAAGTGGCTATGACAAAATAATCATCCCTGAGACGAATCGACGAGATAGCAATAACCCCGCTGAGGAGCAGCGCTGCGACGATGCTGAGTCCCAGATTGGTAATAAAGCCGGTCTGAAGATAAACTGCCGAAAGCGCGGACACGTAAGCCCCTAGACCGAAGAAACTCGCGTGAGCAAGCGAGAGCATGCCCATGTATCCCGCGATCAGGTTCAATGAGACCGCAGCCATTAGGTAGATATTTATTACTATCAGGATGTGTAGCAGATACTCCATTGACTCAGGCGCCGGTCGGCTAATTTAGACTTGGACTGTGACTCTCTTCAGTCTGCGGCCCAGGAATCCCTGCGGGCGAAAGAAGAGGAATATGATCAGTATCATAAAGGCTATCGTGTCCTGCCACTTCGATGGAAGCTTCCAGACGCCCAGATTTTCTGCCAATCCAATGAGAAGTCCCCCGAGAATTGCGCCCAAGTTGCTTCCGATGCCGCCTACGACAATTGCTATCACGGCCAGGACCAGAACGGGAAATCCCATGGTTGGCGTGATATTAGTCTCGAAAGAGATGAGAATGGACGCCGCAGCGGCCAGCGCGGAACCAATGCCGAACGACAGTAGATTCACTTTTTCAGACTCGATGCCACTCACCAGCGCGAGTTCCGGGTCGTTCGAGACGGCACGCAGTGTCACGCCTGCCTTGGATTTCCAGATGACCAAGGAGACTAAAACCACGAGCGCGAAGCTTACGATGATGATGATGATTTGAGTGGGAGTTATTCTTGCCCCCAGCAGGCTGATACCTTCGACGATGTCGGCCTCGCGCAGTGTCTTTGTCTCGCTGCCCCAGATTAGAGAAATCACATTCTCAAGAATGATATATACGCCAAGCGAAGCGATGAGCAGGCTCAGGCCATCGGAGCCTTTCTTACGCATCGGTCGGTAGACGATAATCTCTATAATCATGCCGACGAGGGCCGCGGCGGCACAGGCGAGCGTATATGCCACCAGGCTAGGCAGCGCCATCTCCTTCCTGAAGAAGTAGGCTAGATAGACGCCGCCCGTATAAACGGCCGCGTGAGCGAAGTGGAAAAAACGAGTTGTGTTGTAAATGAGTGAAAAGCCGAGAGCCACCAGCGCGTAAATACTCCCGGCTATTATACCGTTGACGAACAGTTGGGTGAACATTCCATTACACTTGTGACTATGCAGAAGACATCACCAGATAGTCGGAAAGGACTCGGCGCGTACGCGCCCTCTGTCAGCCCGTCTCCCCGCAGTTTGCCTCTTAACATTTTCAATCCCCAGCGGCTCCTTTAGCCAATGACATCGGAGTGAATTGGCCTCCCTTGACCACGTGGAGCGTGAAAGGTTTTTTCACTTCGCCATACTGGTCAAACTCCGTCGGCCCGGTGACGCCGCGATACTTCACCTGACGCAGAGCTTGTTGGATATTTGAACTTGTGTAAGCGGTCTGTCCAGACGAATCAGGCGGAATATTTTCAAGTGCTGACGCCAAAACCTTCAAGCCGTCATACCAGAGGGCTGCAAACGGGGTGGGGTCTTCGTTGAACTTTCGTTTGTAATTCTTGAAAAAGTCAGCCACGACCGGGTCCGACATATCGCCGAAAGCCATCGTGGAGAGCATGAAACTTTCGGCAGCATTGCCCGCCAATTTGAGCAGTTCTGGATCATAAGAACCGTCGCCGCCTAAGAATTTAGTATTGAAGCCTAATTCCTTCGCCTGTTTTAGTATGGCTGCTGCTTCCGAGTAGTTGCTGGGCATAAAGATCAGATCAGGGTTCTGCTGTTTAATCTTCGCCAGTTGACTGCGAAAATCGGTCCCGCCTTGTGGGAAAGCCTCCGTGATAAGGACTTTTCCGCCCATCCTCTCGAACTCCGGTGTGAAGACTTGCTGAAGGCCGACGCCGTAATCGGTGTTCATATAAAGGACCGCCACCTTCCTAGCACCCAAAGTTTCGTAAGCGGTTCGGGCCAGTAGCGCACCTTGATAATTGTCACTGGGACAAACTCTGAAGAAAAAATCTCCCGCATCCTTAAGTTTGTAATTGGTTGCCGTGGGAGATAGGATCACAACCTTTTCCCTTACCGCGTCGGGTGCGACGGCCAGAGTTACGCCTGAGGTAAACGGACCCAGAATAGCCTGCACTTTGTCCACATTGACGAGCTTGTTAAGCGCACTCTTGCCCAACTGAGGATTCAACTGATCATCCTCGTATATCAATTCGAGTTGTTTACCCTTGATTCCGCCAGCGGCATTGATCTCCTCTAGGGCTACAGACATACCGTTCTTAGCGATCTGTCCATACTGCTGCCCACTACCAGTAAATGGGCTGATCACGCCGATTTTTATTGCAGAGCTTTCGGGCTTTTTGCAGGTCGCGAGCGAGAGCAATAAAAAAACGAGAACACCGAGGCCCAAGAATCTTCTGTGCTTTACCTTCAACATAACATCTCCTTTCATGTTAATGCTATCACGGTTGAAGTCTTCACGCGTGAGCACACTTGAGTTGTTTTTTTGCTCATGGCACCTCTCAAGATAGATAAGAGGGAACATGCCTACACTTTACGGTTAGCTGATATTGCAAGAGATATGCCGTATCACAATGATAACCCAAGGAGGGGAGCCGAAAGGGAAATTTGCTAAAGAATTGAGTGTATTTATGTAGTAAAGCTAGAAAAGGTGGTATCAACAAAATCCGTCAAATGTTTTCGGTACTAATATTTAAGCGAAGACAATCGATTACCTTTAGGTGTTATTCATGATGAGAATCAGAAATTAAAAAATTGCATGGAAAATAGGTTCTTAGAAGGATTGAGAACCACCGAATATTTTAGGTGGTGTTAAAATCAAAAAAACGATCTGATTTATTAAAAATTAAGATAATCCTGCGCTCAATTCCTCCCTTATTATCGGGAACGCGGGCCGTACGCGACGGGTTACGCGGCAGATTGAAGATGGATGGAGACGGGCAGAAACATTAGCAGAGATACAGGCTCGTAGCGGACAGGCAAATCTCAACCGGCCGCAGCCGCGACGCGGTGGAAGAAATATTGGGACAGGCAGGAGCGTTGCATGAACACCCGATTGTCGAAGACATGATCGCCGGGGGCGAGCATTTACACGGTAACTTCGACCATGTCCTTTTCATGCTCGAGGCTTTTAAGCGCGGCATTCTTGTAACGAAGCCTTCTGGACGAGGCGAGTGATGCGTGCTACATGGTGATGCATGTGTTGCGCAGTCCTAAAGAAGCAGGGCAAGTTCAATCACTGGGGCGTGGCCCGAGCGTGCTCTGTGAGAAAAAGGGTAGTACCCTTAAAAAGGGGTAATTAAGAGAGTAATGTCTGTCTCACACGTAAGAAATTTTCCCGTGCGGGAATTTTAACGGGACTCAAGGGAGTAAAGAGGGCGAAATAGCTTCAGTCAGGCGCACAGGGCCAAATGTTCTACCCTTCGAGAATGGCTGCAAATGCGCGGTAAAAGTAGAAAAGCGCGCCCTCAACGAGACAGGCGCGCTTTCTAAGTTGGCGGAGCCGACGGGACTCGAACCCGCGACCTCCGACGTGACAGGCCGGCGTTCTAACCAACTGAACTACGACTCCGCGAGAACTTCTGAATTTTCAAGCCACCGAACGCTTGCCGGGGCGCGTAAATGGTAGGCACGGAGGGACTCGAACCCCCAACCTCCACCTTGTAAGGGTGGCCGTCTACCATTGACCTACGTGCCTGCAAAGAGCTGCGCCGTGACGCCTAAGAATTTAAGAGAAGCGGGGCGAAGTGTCAAGCGGACTGGTGTGCGAAATCCTCCGCGCCGGATTGCCTCGTAAGAGTGCGTGTGATATTCCCATGTGGCCGAGAGCCAGTCGGATTTTAAGACCACCCGCCCGAAGGAGACTCACCATGATACGACGGATACGAGGGATGCGACCGACACGACCGACGCGAAGCCGCGCCGCGCTCGTTTCGCTAATGGCCTTCTGCATGCTCTTCCTCCCAGCCTCCCGCGCGCAGACGCCGAACAGCAGCGGCTCGCACGTCGCGCGACTCGTCGGCGAGGTCTTCACAAGCGGGCGACAGCTCGCGTATGTCTCCGCGCTCAGCGACGAGATCGGAAGCCGTCTGACGGGCACGCCGGGCGCGCGCCGCGCCGAAGAGTGGGCCGAAGCAGAAATGAAACGCATCGAGCTTGCGAACGTCGCGCGCGAGCCTTTCCGAATGCCCGCGTCCTGGGAGCGAGGGGCTGCAAGCGCCGCGCTCGTCTCGCAAGGCAATCGCCCGCTCACAATCGCTTCTTACACTTGGACGCCGGGAACGAACGGCGCGGTTGAGGGCGAGGTGGTTGACGTGGGCGCGGGCCGCCCCGAAGACGTTCGGCGCGTCGCAGCCGCGATGAAGGGGCGCGTCGCGCTCGTCGTCCCTGTCGGCGCAGACCTCGGCGCGCTCATATACAACTTCTACCGCGCGCCCGGACTCGTCAGCGAATTGAAAGACGCGGGCGCGCTCGCCGTGATGATCGCCGCCGACAAACAGCACACGATGCTCTACACCGCGCCCGTAGATTTCAGCGCGACGGGCAGGCTGGCCGCGCTGCCCACGGTCTCGCTCGCGCGCGAAGACGTGGGTCTGATGCGCCGTCTGCTCGCTGAGAACAAGACGCCGCGCGTGCGCCTCGACGTGCGGAACAAAGTCGGCGCGGCCTTTGACAGCACGAACATCGTCGGCGAGATTCGCGGGAGCGATAAAGCGGATGAGATAGTCGTCGTCGGCGCGCATCTCGACTCGAACGACCTCGGCCCCGGCGCGCTCGATAACGCGGCGGGAGTGGCCGCCGTTCTGGAGACGGCGCGCGCCATAAAGTCGCTCGGCCTTCAGCCGCGGCGCACGCTTCGCTTCGTTCTCTTCATGGGCGAAGAGGAGGGGATGGTCGGCTCAATCGCATACGTCGAGCGACATCGCGCCGAGCTTGATAAGACGGTCGCCGCGCTCATCATGGACATCGGCGCGGGCCGCCCGCAGGGCTGGTTCTCGATGGGGCGCACAGACCTCGACGCAGACATCTTGGAGCTGTCGAAGCCGCTCGCGCAGTTCGGCGACTTCGCGATAGAGCACGCCGCGTTCGCTGCCACCGACAACGCGCCTTTCATGGCCGAGGGCGTGCCCAACCTGATTCTCTTGCAGGACGAGACGGCGTACCTCCCCGTACACCACACAATCGCGGACACGCCCGACAAGATAGAGCCGCGCGACTTCGCATCGGCAGTCGCGACGGTCGCCGCCACGGCCTACCAGATAGCAGACCGCCCGCAGCGCTTCGGACGCCGTCTCTCGCCAGAAGAGGTAAAGAAAATCGCCGACGAGACGAAGGTCGGCGAGCAGTGGCGGGCGTCGGGAATTTGGAAGTAGGAAGGAAATGCGGATTGCGGATTTCGGATTGCGGATTGCGGATTTGATGAAAGTTGTGCCGTTTCAACTCACGCATATTAACCGTTCGACGGACGCAGGGTGAGCGCAGATTTCAAGTCGCCCTGTATCCGCAATCCGCAATTCATAAGAGCCACACGGGCAACTCGTCCGTCTTAGCGGAACTCTCACCCTCGGTCTGCGTTTGAGTCGCAGGCGTGGCGGGCGCGTCTTCTTCGCCCGGCTGCTGTTTGGTCGGCTCAACGTCGCCGCGGCGACGCGAGATCGGCGAGATGATTACGTCTTCAACCTGTCCGTCGAGTCTGCCGATTACGGGCATAGAGGCGTCCGCCCTTTCCGTCCGCGCGCGTTTGCGGCTAAAATTTGGCGTGCGATATTTCGCTTCAGAGAGTGTAAGACCGTCTTGAAGTTTCCGGCAAGAATAAAAACCTTCGCGCTCACCGCAATCGTCTCCGCCATCGCCCTTGTCGCGCTCGCCGCAGCGTCGCAGGGTCGCGCGCAGGACGAGACGCAGCGGCGACCGCGCAGGGTCTACGCGCCGACGCCGACGCCCGAGACGAAACAGCAGACGGCGCGCGGCGCAAACGGCGCGGGCGAAGAGGTGGACGAAGACGACGTTGTACGCATCGAGACGCAGCTTATCTCAGTCCCCGCGGTCGTCACGGATCGAACGGGAAGGCCGCTCACGGGTTTGCGCGCCGCCGACTTCCAAATCTTCGAGGACGGTCGCCAGCAGAAGCTCGCGAACTTCGCGACGATGGAAGCTCCCTTCGAGGTCGCGCTGCTGCTGGACACTTCGGGTTCGACGCGCGCCGACGTGGGACTCATACGCCGCGCCGCGCTCGACTTCATAGCGGCCCTACGCCCCGGCGACCGCGTCGCCGTCGTCGCCTTCAACACCAAACAGGAGGGGAGCGAAAAACTCGCCGAGGTCGAGTTGAAAGCGAAGCTCACCGACGACCGCGACGAACTGGAGGAGGCAATCGAGTCAATCGGCGCGTCCAACGGCACGCCCTTCTATGACAGTCTTGAGAAGGTCGCTGAAGACATCTTCCGCGACAAGCCGAAGGAGGAGCTGCGAGGCCGACGTGCGCTCGTCGCGCTTACGGACGGCGTGGACTCGACAAGCACGGCGGACTTTGAAGAGACGCGCGAGCTTCTCAAACGCGCAGGCGTTGTCTCCTACTTCATACAGGTCAACACGGAGGACTTCGTCGAAGAGCGCCTGATGCAGGACTGTCAGGACAGCGGCGCGCTCCGCCTTTCGCGCACGCAGCTCGACCGATACCGACGCGTCATCGCGCCGGGCGCGGACGCCGCCGACTTCTCGAACTTCTGCCAGATGGGACAGTTCGAGCGCATGCACATAAGCCGCACGCTATACAACATCGCGCGTCGAGAGATGAGCCAGCTCGCGCTCGACTCCGGCGGTAAGACCTTCGCGGCGGCAGACCTGCGCGACGCGCGTCGCGCCTTCCGTCAGGTCGCCGAAGACATCGGCACGCAGTACAGTCTCGGCTACTACTCGAACAACACTGCGCGCGACGGCACATTCCGCGCGATAAAAGTGACGGTGCGCGGCGTCAAAGACGCACAGGTGCGCGCGCGCGAGGGCTACCGCGCGCCGAAGGGCTGATTACTTAGAAGTGACAAGTGACGAGTGACGGGTGACAAGATAGGGAAGAAAAATGACTGACGATAAACGCACTTTCGACCGCATCGCGCTCGTCGTTCTCGACAGCCTCGGCATGGGCGAGATGCCCGACGCCGCCGCGTGGGGCGACGCAGGCTCGGACACGCTCGGACACATCTGCGAGTCGCGTGAAGTGAAGTTGCCGAACTTGCGCGGCTGGGGCCTCGGCAACGTCCGCCGGCTCGCGGGTGTGCCGCCCGTCGAAAGCCCGCGCGGCTCTTTCGGTCGCTGCGCGCTCCGCTCGAACGGGAAGGACACGACGACGGGCCACTGGGAGATGGCGGGCATCATTCTTGAGCGCGCATTCCCCACATACCCCGGAGGCTTTCCGCCGGAAGTCATCAAACGCTTCGTCGCCGAGACGGGCGTGCCCGGCATCCTCGGAAACTACCCCGCGTCGGGCACGGAGATAATTAAAGAACTCGGCGACGAGCATGTGCGGACGGGCAAGCCCATCGTCTACACCTCCGCCGACTCGGTCTTCCAGATAGCCGCGCACGAAGAGGTCGTGCCCCTGCCGCGCCTCTACGAGATTTGCGAGACGGCTCGAAACATCCTTCGCGGCGAGCATGAAGTGGGCCGCGTCATCGCGCGCCCGTTCGTGGGCGAGCCGGGCGCGTTCAAGCGAACGGAGAACCGGCACGACTACGCCGTCCCGCCTCCGCGCGAGATGCTCCTGCCGATAATCTCCGGCGCGGGACTCGACGTTGTAGCCGTCGGTAAAATCTCATCCATCTACGACGCCGCGGGCGTGACGCGCGAGCTTCCCGGTAAGAACAACGACCAGTCAATTGACCAGACCATCGCCGCGCTGCGCTCGGACGCGCGCGGCCTCATCTTCTCGAACCTCGTTGACTTCGACATGCTCTACGGACACCGCCGCGACGTGGAAGGCTACGCGCGCGCGCTTGAGCACTTCGACGCGCGCCTGCCCGAAATCGAAGCGGCGATGCGGGACACAGACCTTCTCATACTCACCGCCGATCATGGCAACGACCCGACCTACAGAGGCACAGACCACACGCGCGAGTACGCCCCGCTCCTCGTCTACGGCGCGCGCGCACGCGCAGGCGTCAACCTCGGCGACCGCGCCTCGCTCGCCGACATCGGACAGACCGTCGCCGACAACTTCGGCTTGAAGCTCGGCGCGGGCGAGAGTTTTTTACGTGCGATTTCGTGAGGAACGAATTGGTGGTCGTCACCGTGTATGTTGAGTAACGACGAGCAAAATGGCGCGATGGTTTGCGACGTTTGCGGTGAAAGCGGCGCGCGCGTTCGCCACGTGACGAGAAGTTACGGCAAGGGTGCCGACTTGCTTGTGATCGAGAACGTGCCTATCATCTCGTGCCCTAACTGCGGCGTAAGTTATCTCACTGCGAAAACTTTGCACGAGCTTGAGCGCATTAAGCGACACCGCTCCAATGTCGCGGTTGAACGTCCCGTGTCAGTCGCGATTTTTGCCTGAATCCGACGCGTAATCCCTCCTCTTGGTCGCTTACAACCCGGCGTGACTAAGCTCCCAAATCGTCCCACGTGAGCCGGAAGTTGGGCCAGTAGTCGGCCAGCCACGACATGCGTGTGCGGGGCGTCGCGCTCGTCTTTTTGCCTTTGCTCGGCTTCTTGCCGGCGCTCTGTTTCAAGCTGCGGTAGACGGTCTCGATCCATTGGTCGGTCTTGATGTAGCCCGCGCCCCACTCCTTATACTTTTCGGGCAGGCCCTCTGCTTTCGCCTGTTCGAGCGTCTTACCTTGTCGGATGCGCTGGCGGACGATGTTCATCGTTTCGCCGAGCGTCATGTGATACCTCTTCAAATCTTCGAGCGTCGAGATGGGGCCGTGCCCCGGTATGAGCTTAACGCCCGCGGGCGCTTTGGCGATGATGTCGCCGACGTTTTTGACGAGTCCTTCGACGCTGCCGCCGCTGTCGAGATCAACGAAGGGGAAGCGACCGGCGAAAAAATCGTCGCCCATGTGTATGACGTTCGAGCCTGTGAAGAAGACGACGCTGTCGCCGTCCGTGTGGCCGGCGGGGTAATGCACGACGCGAATCTGCTCGCCGTCGAAGTTGAAATAGATGACGTTGTCGTAAGTGACTAGCGGCAGAGCCTCCTTCGGCGCGGGCGGGATTTTATTGCCGCGTATCGTCGCGCCCGTCACCAGACGCCTCAGCACGTTCGAGTGCGCGACGATCACCGAGTCCGTACCGAACTGCGCGTTGCCGCCGGTGTGGTCGAAGTGCCAGTGCGTGTTGAGGACGAAGCGCAGCTTGCCGGGGTTGATCGCGCCCAACGCCGCGCGAATCTTCTCCGCGAGCGGCGCGAACTGGTCGTCAACGATGAGCAGTCCGTCCGCGCCCGCGATGACGCCGATGTTCCCGCCCGCGCCTTCGAGCATGTAGACGTTGCCCGCGACCTTCGAGGTCTTAATCTCGACCTTCGAGAAGTCGCCCTGCGCGGACAAGTGCCCGTGACCGCGCGGGTGCGCCGCGGGCGTAGCAGCGAACAGAGAAAGCATGGATAAGAGCGCGATGAATCTTTTCAACAGAGCCTCCTAAGTGAGAAAGTCAGAAGTCAGAACGCTGAAGGATGAACTGAAGAGCAGTTGCCTTTCAGTTCAGCGTTCAGCGTTCTGACTTCTGACTTTCTCACGCGTTCGGGTCTTTAAGAACGGCGATGTATGGCAGGTTGCGGTAGCGCTCGGCGAAATCCAGCCCGTAGCCGACGACGAAGGCGTCCGGTATCTGGAAGCCGCAGTAGTCAATCGGCACCTCGCGCTCGCGCCGCTCCCACTTGTCGAGGAGGGCCGCGAGCTTGACGCTCTTAGCGCCGCGCTGGTGGAGGCTTGTGATGAGGAACGAGAGCGTCAACCCAGTGTCCACGATGTCCTCGACGATGAGTATGTCGCGCCCGTCAACGGGAACGTCGAGGTCTTTGACTATCTTCACCTCGCCCGTCGAGCGCGTGCCCAACCCGTAGCTTGAAATCGCCATGAACTCGAAGCCGACGCGCAGATCAATCGAGCGCACGAGGTCGCTCAAAAAAATGCACGCGCCTTTCAGAACGCCTATCAGCAGAGGCGTCTGCCCCGCGTAGTCGCGCGCGATCTGTGCGCCCAGCTCCGCGACGCGCGTCTGAATCTGCTCGGCTGTGAATAGCGGCTCAAGGTTCGGGTTGCTGAACTCGGACGTGGCGACGGCTGAAGAAGACAATGGCGGCCTCCTGATGAATGAATGGTTTGGAATCCCGGCTAAGACCGGCGCTGCGCGAACTGTTTGCGCCGTGCCGTCTTGGTGCGACATACTATGAGAGCTTACACGCGAGGTCAACTTTGAAACCAGAGGCTAGAGGTTTGAGGCTAGAGGCTAGTTGAAAGACGTGCCCTCTACTAGCCTCTAGCCTCTAACCTCTAGCCTCTAACCTATGCCCGAAGAACAATCAACACGCGACCGTGTGCGCGCGCTCGTGCGCGAGGTGCTTGAGAACGCCGCCCCGGCTGAAGGGCCGGAGACGGGCGCGAGCAGTTCGACGCCTGCGGCGGGGACGCCCGACGCGCCCTCAGGCGAGACGCGCGCGCGCGTCATCAACGTCGCCGCCGAGCCGTCCGCATCAACGGAGCAGGAGTACGCGCGCGACGAGTCGTCAAAGACCGTCATCACGGAAACGGACGTGCGCGGCCTCGCGGAAGGCGCGCGCCTGCGCGTCGCGGAAGGCGCGCGCCTGACGCCGCTCGCCGCCGACATCGTGCGCGAGCGTCGCATCGAGCTTGTGCGCCGCACTCCGCGTCGCGGCACGCGCGCCGAAAAAATCATCGCCGTCGGCGCGGATCACGGCGGCTACCCTTTGAAGGAGGAGCTGAAAACTTTCCTCGCCGAACTCGGCCACCGCGTCCGCGACTTCGGCACAAGCTCGACCGACGCCGTTGACTACCCCGACTTCGCGCATGCCGTCGCGCGCTCGGTCTCCGAGGGCGAGGCAGACCTCGGCATCGTCATTGACGGCGCGGGCGTAGGCTCCGCGATGACCGCCAACAAAGTGCCCGGCGTGCGCGCCGCCGCCTGCTACGACGCCAAAGTCGCGCGCAACTCGCGCGAGCACAACGACGCGAACGTCCTCACGCTTGGCAGCGGCACGATTGACTCCAAACAAATGCGCGAGATAGTGCAGGTCTGGCTCTCGACCGAAATTAGTGAGGAACGTCATAAGAAGCGCGTGGCGAAGATCGAGGCCGTCGAGCGACAGTATCGGAGTTGAGGATGAGCGATGTCAGCCCGCAGGTCATCGTCATCGCCGGGCCAAACGGCGCAGGGAAGACGACGCTCGCACCGTTCCTTCTACGCGACACATTCGGATTGCTTGAATATGTTAATGCCGATTCAATCGCTACCGGCCTCTCAGCTTTCAGCCCAGAAAGCGCATCTGTCAAAGCCGGGCGCATCATGCTTCGTCGCCTGCATGAACTGGCTGACCGCCGCAGCAATTTCGCCTTTGAAACCACCCTCTCGACCCGCTCATATGCCCCGTGGCTCGACCGGCTCAGGCGGCGAGGATACAACGTTCATCTCCTGTTTCTGTGGCTGCGTAGTCCTGACCTTGCGACGCAACGCGTGAGGGAGCGGGTCGTGGCCGGCGGTCACAACGTGCCGGAATATATTATCCGCAGACGTTACTCAAAAGGTGTGAGCAATTTCTTTAATCTTTACAGCGTGTTGGCTGATTCGTGGGTTGTATATGATAATTCCGTTTCGGGCAGAACGCCGCGGATAGCCAGAGGCGAGGGGAAGACAAACACGAAAGTCTTCGACACCGGTCTGTGGCAGCAATTTAAGGGGAATGTTAAATGAGAGTTGAACCGAAGAATCTTAAGAAACTTCTGATCGCCGAAGAAGAGGCCGTTGACAAGGCGGTGCAGAAGGCAATGCGGCATGCGTTACTGAGCCATAAGTGCGCCGGCAATTCGATAGCGTCATGGAAAGATGGCAAGGTAGTCATCATCCCTGCGGAGAAGATTCCGGTCGAAGAGATAGAAGACCGAAAGAGAAAATAGCTTCAGGAGTTGCCCGCAATGGCCTACTCACAAAACGGAGATTTAGAGCGCCTAGTCGAGCAGATAACGGACGTGATCGTCGCGCGTCTGAACGGCGACGAGCAGAGCGGTGACGGCGCGTGCGGGTGCGATTCGGTGTGCTTCAACCGCTGTCCTGAGAGGATGCAGCGCGTTGTGGACGCGGGCGCGTCGCGCATAGGGCTTGTGTTGGGCGAGACGGCGACGGCGCGCGACTGGGCGAGTCTGGTTGACCATACGCTCCTGAAGCCCGAGGCGAGCGAGGCCGACATTACGCGCCTGTGCGAGGAGGCGGCGCAGTACCGCTTCGCGAGCGTGTGCGTGAACCCTACGTGGGTGAAGACCTCCGCGTGCGTGCTGCGCGGGTCGGGCGTGCCGGTCTGCACCGTGGTGGGCTTTCCTCTGGGCGCGACGCTCGCCGACGTGAAGGCTTACGAGACGCGGCGCGCGATATACGACGGGGCGCGCGAGATTGATATGGTCATCAACATCGGCGCGCTGAAGAGCGGCGACGACTGCGCCGTCGAGTACGACATACGCGCGGTGGTCGAGGCCGCGCACGAGCATGGCGTTCTGGTCAAGACGATCATCGAGACGGCGCTTTTGACCGACGACGAGAAGGTGCGCGCGTGTCTCGCGGCGAAGCGCGCGGGCGCGGACTTCGTGAAGACCTCGACGGGCTTCGCTAAGTCGGGCGCGACCGTCGCGGACGTTGCGCTGATGCGCCGGACGGTGGGGCAGGATATGGGCGTCAAGGCCGCGGGCGGCGTCCGTGGCATCACGGACGCGCGCGCGATGGTCGAGGCCGGGGCGACGCGGCTCGGCGCTTCGGTCGGCGTCAAGATCGCGCAGGAGGCCTCCGGGCAGAAGACGAACGCCTCGACCGCCGCGTACTGAGCGCGCCCGAGCGCCCGGTCGCGCAACTTAAATTTAAGCGACTCCTCAAGCGCGCGTGTGCCTTCGTTCAGGCCGCCGCGAATCGCGACTAAAATGTCATAAACGCTTCTTGAAACGCGCACGCTTTACGTCTATCCTCAAAGCATTCTCTTTCAGCACAGACACGGAAGGTGAACAGCGATGGCTGCCCCGAAGAGGCCGAACATTCTTGCGGTTATCCTTGGCGGGGGCGCGGGCACGCGCCTGTCGCCGCTGACGCTCACGCGCTCGAAGCCCGCCGTGCCTCTGGGCGGCAAGTACCGCCTCGTAGACATACCCATCTCGAACTGCATCAACTCGGACATCCTGCGTATATTCGTGCTGACGCAGTACAACTCCGCTTCCTTGAACAAGCACATCGCGACGACCTACCGCTTCTCGCAGTTCTCGAACGGCTTCGTCGAGATACTCGCCGCGGAGCAGACGCCGCAGAACCCGCAGTGGTTTCAGGGGACGGCGGACGCCGTGCGTCAGGTGATGCCGCACATCGCGGACTGGGGCATTGATACGCTGCTGATACTTTCGGGCGACCACCTCTACCGCATGGACTATCGCCGCTTCATCGCGCGCCACTTTGAAACCGACGCCGACGTGACCGTCTCGGTCATCCCGTTCGTGCGCGAGCAGGCGGAGGAGTTCGGGCTGCTGAAGGCGGACGATAGCGGGCGCATCCTTGAGTTCCGTGAAAAGCCGAAAGGCGACGCCCTCGAAGAGATGCGCGTGGACACGACCGCGTTCGGACTCTCGCCGGAAGAGGCCGCGCGCCGCCCCTTTCTCGCTTCGATGGGGATTTACGTCTTCAAGTTCAAGATGCTCGAAAAGCTGCTCGCGCAGGACGAGTCGTGGATGGACTTCGGCAAGCAGGTCATCCCGGCGGCCATCGAGAGCGGCAACGTGCAGGCGTTCATGTTCGACGGCTACTGGGAGGACATCGGGACGATCTCGGCGTTCCATCAGGCCAACCTCGATCTGACGGCGACCATTCCGAAGTTCAACCTCTTCGACACGGAAGCGCCGATCTTTACGCGCGCGCGCTATCTTCCGCCGTCGAAGATAAACAACTGCCAGATCAACCAGTCCATCGTCGCCGAAGGCTGCATCATGAACCGCGCCACCATCACGCGCTCGCTCATAGGCGTCCGCACGCGCATAGACTTCGGCGCGACGATAGAGAACACATACGTCATGGGCGCGGACTTCTACCAGTCAATCGAGGACATGGCGAGCGACGTGAGCGACAGCCAGCCGCGCATAGGCATCGGCGAGGGCACCGTCATACGCAACGCCATCGTTGACAAGAACGCGCGCATTGGCTCGGGCGTGCGGCTCGTGAACGAGCGCGGCATCAGGGACGATGTCGCGCCCGACGGGAGCTGGCACATCAGCGACGGCATCATCATCGTCCCCAAAAACGGCGTCGTTCCCGACGGCACCGTTGTTTGAGGAAACGATGAAGTCAGAACGCTGAACGCTGAACTGAAAGACCTGCGTCGAGGAGTTAAAGCAGAAACAATGAGGCCGGAGGTTGGGAAGTCCAATTCTCCGGCCTCGTTTTCGATTCAGCGTTCAGCGTTCTGACTTCATCGTTCCTGTGTCCCGCCGCCGAACTCTTGTTTGCGTATGACCGGCGCAGACTGCGGCGTGGATTTGCCCTGCGCGGTCGCGCTGCTGGGCGTCGCGCTGCCTGCGGGTTTGTAGACGTAGCTGTCGCG
>Ga0190275_10001670_pt1 | contig 16329 bp, 18 predicted proteins | sample Popmic550T_FD_133745 | JGI IMG/M metagenome (GOLD analysis project Ga0190275, IMG submission 133745) | Populus adjacent soil microbial communities from riparian zone of Yellowstone River, Montana, USA - 550 T | ecosystem: Environmental > Terrestrial > Soil > Riparian zone > Trees stand | place...
CGATCACGTCCGAGACCGAGGCCCTGGCCGCAGCGCCCCTCGGCTCGGAAGAGGATGGGTTCTGGGTTCGGACGCACCTGACCGATGCCGCCTACCGGCATCTCGCGGCACGCCTCGTTGAGCGGCCCGACGCCTGGCTGTCGCTCGCGGCACACGGCACGGCCGAGCTCGCCATGCTCGCCCACTTCCCTGGCCTTCGGAAGCTCACCGTGACGTCGCTCCGCCTGACCTCCTGGGCGGGGCTGCGACACGTTGCCGACTCCCTCGAACAGCTCACCATGGGCGACACGACCCTCCGCCCAATCTCGATCGCCCCGATGTCGGAGCTGACGTCGCTGCGGACCCTGGGCCTCGTCGGCCCGGTGCGGGACGCTGACACCATCCGCCGTCTCGAGGGCGTCGAGGAGCTCAGCCTGCGGTCCGTGACGCTCCCCGACCTGTCCGCGCTCATGTCGATGCGGCGGCTGCGCTCGCTGTATCTCGGGCTCGGCGGCACCGCGGACCTGTCGCTCCTCGACAGCATGCCCGCGCTCGAGGAGCTCGAGCTGTGGCGGATTCGCGGGCTTCGCGACATCTCGCCGATTGCCGCGGCGGTGACCCTCAGGGCGCTGCGGCTGCAGTCCATGAGCGCGATCACCGAGCTGCCGCCGCTCCGCGACCTCGGAGACCTCCGACACGTGGCACTCGACACGATGAAAGGCATCACTGACCTGGCGCCCGTGGCCGAGGCGCCGGCACTGGAAGAGCTCTTCCTGATCCAGATGTGCCAGCTGGAGCCGGCGGCCCTCCGTCCGCTGCTTGGCCACCCGAAGCTCCGGAAGGGGATCTGGGGCCTTTGCAGCAACCGAAAGAACGCCGAGGCATGGGATCTCCTTCCGCTGGGCGACCCGCCCTGGGACTACGAGCGCTGGAAGGCATCGAAGGATCGGGCGCATGCGCGAGCGACCAGGCGCCGGGCGACGGGGCGCGAATAGACTGCATGGATCGGCACGGTCACGCCCAAGCGGACCGGCCGGTCGAGGGAGGTACAGGCGATGGTCGGTTGGGGAATCTTCCTGATCATCCTGGGAGCGGGCTCGCTGCTGCTGCCGATGATCGGCTTCCAGTTCCAGCTCATGGAGCTGCTCGACGACTTCCAGCCGTACGCGGGCATCATCGTGGCCATCATCGGCGCGGCGATGGTGTTCATGGGCCAGCGATCCTCGGGCGAGGTCGCGGTGAGCCGCGATCCGGCGCCGTCGGACCCGAACCGGAACGACACCGCCCAGTCGGGCTGACCGGCTACGGGCGGTCGGCCACCGGCACGGCCGCCCGTTCGACGTCGAAGCGCAGGCCAAGCAACTCCGCAGTCCGAGGCGTCTCCACGTCGGCCGCGAGTAGCACCACCGCCGGAGTGGCCATTTCACGGCGCGGCACGAGGCGCATCACGTGCGGACCCACGTCGGCGACGGCGAGGTCCGCGACTGCCCAGAAGTCGACACCCAGCTCCGCATGCAGCCGGGCGGCGGCCGACGGCGGTTCGGCGGCCGCGATGTCGAGGCGGGCGAGGGCGACCGGCGAGCCGATGGGATGCGCGAACGTCGCCCGGTCCGCGAGGGCCTCGGGGCCCCACTCCGCACCGGTGTGGGCATGCTCGATGAGGAACGGCACCCCGTCGGCGGCCAGGTCCGCGTCCGGGAATGCGGTCCACCACTCCACGACCTCGCCGTCCTCGCGGGTTCGGCTGCCGTGCGTCGCCGGGCCGAACGAGGAGCCGGCAGCCCGGAGGCCTGCGACGGTGGCATCCAGCTCGTCGACGCGCATGGCGTAGGCGGCGAGGCCACCGCCGTGCTCGTGGATCGTGCGGACGGCAGCCGCGCCGACCGGCGACTGGCCCGCCAGCACGGGATCCTCGATCCCGATGAGCTCGAGATAGCTGCCGTCGGCCAGCCACGCGATCCGATTCCAGGATCCGCGGCCCGCGTGCCTTCCGCCGCCGGTGGAGACGATTCCGAGCTGCAACTCGAGCGCGGAAGCCGCTGCGTCGGGATCGGCGCAGGCGATCACGAGGTGGTCGATGCCGCGGATCATGCGGACGATGCTAGCGCATTCCAGTAGGCTCACCGGACCGATGACCCAGCAACCTGATCGGCCGGCGCCCGGCTCGCACGACCGGTCCGTGCCCACCGGAACTCTCGAGACCAGCGCCGCCAACCTGTTCGACGCGATGCTTGCTGCGCGCGCCGCGGAGGAGCACGGTGGCGATCCCCGGGTGCTTGCCGAGTTCTACCGGACGCTGATGAGCGGGACCCTGCTGCTGCCCGTGCCGCCGGAGCACGGCGAGGAAGCCAAGGCGGCGCTCGCGTCCGCCGTCAATGACGACGAGCAGGTCGAGATCAGCGTGATGCTCGCGCAGGAGGGCGAGGGTCGCCCGGTCAGCGTCGTGTTCGGCTCGGTGGGGGCTCTGGCCGCCTGGGCGCCTGCCCGGACCGGCAACCTGCCGCTGCCGGCTCGCATCGCGATCGCCAACCTCGCCGCCGCCGGCCTTCCGACGATCATGGATCCGGCCGGCCCCGTCCCGTACCGGTTCGACCCCGATGAGCTTGCCGCGCTGGCCGAGGGCCGCCTTCCCGGAAGCGACGCGGCGCTGTTCTCGCCGACGTCGCGCACCTCGATCCGCGTCCGTCCACCGGCCTCCGACACTCGCGACCTCGAGCAGCGGCTGGCGGCCGCACTGCGCGAAAGCCCAGTGGATACCGCGTATCTCGTCGAGACCGACGACGACGCGGGCTCGCGGCTGATGCTGGGTCTGGTTGGCGAGCCGGGCGCCTCGGCGACGGTCGACGTGCCGGACGGCACCGACGTCGTGTGGCTGGAGGAGCCGTTGCTCGCACAGGTGCGTGCCGTCGCCGACCCCTTCCACCGCCGCGCGCGACGATGAGCGTCGCGCTGCGGGTTTCCCGCGATGGACCGTTCGCCCGCGTCACCCTCACCCGCCCCGACGCGCGCAACGCATTCAACGCGGAACTGATCTCGGACCTGACCCGCGCCTTCGAGGACCTGGCCGCTGAGCCGCCGGAGTCCCTGCGCGGCGTGGTTCTCGAGGGCCAGGGCAGCGTGTTCTGCGCCGGCGCCGACGTGGAGTGGATGCGCGCCGCCGTGAGCCTGACGGTCGAGGAGAACGAGCGCGACGCGACCGCCATGCAGCGGATGTTCGCGGCCATCGATGCCTGTCCCGTGCCCGTCGTCGCCCGCGTCCAGGGCGCCGCACTCGGCGGGGGCATGGGGCTGTGCGCGGTCAGCGACATCGTGGTGGCAACCGCGGATGCCACGTTCGGGTTCACGGAGACGAAGCTCGGGATCATCCCCGCGGTGATCAGCACGTTCGTCGTGCCGAAGGTCGGCGAGACGCACGCCCGAGCACTGTTCGCGACCGGCGAGCGGTTCGGCGCCGAGCGGGCACAGCGGATCGGCCTGGTGCACGACGTGGTCGCCGACGAGACGGCCCTGGATGCGCGGGTCGAGGCGATCACCGACGAGCTGCGCTCGGCCGGTCCGACCGCGTTGCGGGCCGCGAAGTCGCTGGTCCGTGACATCCGGTCCCTGGGTCCCGACGCCGCAGCCGACGAGATGCCTGGCCACATCGCCCGCCAGCGCACATCGGCGGAGGGCCAGGAAGGGCTAACCTCCTTCATCGAGAAGCGGACTCCGCGCTGGAAGGCGTAGCGCGTCCTGCGACAATCGCGACATGACGGACGAGCTGACCCCGCGCCAGGCTGCCGAAGAGCTCGGCGTCACCGTGCGGACGGTGCAGCGGTGGATCTCCTCCGGACGGCTTCCCGCTCGGCGGGTCGGAGCCAGGGTTCGTCTGTCGCGTTCGTCGCTGGCCACCATCGCGGATGCAGGCCCGTCCGGCGGCGCGCCCGAGGCCGCGATCCGCTCGTTGCTGGTCGCCAACCGCGGGGAGATCGCGGTCCGCATCGCACGCACGGCGAGGCGGATGGGCATCCGGGTGATCGGCGTGCATCTCGAAGGCGAGCGCCCGGCGGACGGCGTCAGCGAGTCGCACGTCATCGGCTCCTATCTCGACGCCGGACAGCTGCTGGCAGTGGCCCGAGCATCCGGCGCCGAGGCCATCCATCCCGGCTACGGATTCCTCGCCGAGAACGCGGAGTTCGCCGGGGCCGTCGTCCGAGCCGGCCTCATCTGGGTCGGTCCGCCGGCGTCGGCCATCGCGGCGATGGGCGACAAGGCGGCGGCACGGCGGGCGGCGGCGGAGCACGGGGTGCCGATCGTGCCCGGCTACGACGGCGAGGCGCAGGACGATGCGACCCTGGCCGCCGAGGCCGCGCGCGTCGGGTATCCGCTCCTCGTCAAGCCGAGCGCCGGCGGCGGCGGCAAGGGCATGCACGTGGTCGGCGATGCCAGCGACCTGGCGGATGCGCTGGCGGCCGCTCGGCGCGAGGCGCTGCGCTCGTTCGCCGACGACCGGCTCATCCTGGAGCGTTACCTCACCGGCTCGCGGCACGTCGAGGTGCAGGTCCTGTTCGACTCCCACGGGGGCGGCGTCCATCTCGCCGAGCGCGACTGCAGCGCCCAGCGGCGGAACCAGAAGATCGTCGAGGAGGCGCCCGGTCCCGCGATCACGGCCCGGCTCCGGGATCGAATCGGCGACGCCGCGCTGGCCGCCGCCGCGGCCGTCGGCTACCAGAGCGCGGGCACGATCGAGATGCTCCTGACCGATGGCGGCGAGTTCTTCTTCCTCGAGATGAACACCCGGCTCCAGGTCGAGCACCCGGTGACCGAGGCCGTCACGGGTCGCGACCTCGTGGAGGACCAGCTGCGGATCGCGGCCGGCGAAACACTCAGCAGGCTCGGGCTATCTCGTCCGCCTCGCCTGAGAGGTCACGCCATGGAGGCACGCATCTACGCCGAGGATCCGGAGTCGGGGTTCCTGCCCGCGACCGGTCGGCTCGCGCGCGTCCACTGGCCACCGGGCGTCCGCGTCGACACCGGGGTCCGGGAGGGCGACGAGATCACCGACCGCTACGACCCAATGCTGGCGAAGGTCATCGCGCATGGCGCGACCCGCGACGAGGCCCGCGGCCGCCTTCGAGCCGCGCTCGGCGACACCCTCGTGCTCGGCGTGCGGACAAACGTCCGATTCCTTCGCTGGCTGCTCGATCAGCCCGCCATCCGCGACGGCGAGATGCGGACCGACACCATCGCCGGCCTCACTCTGCCCGATGCCCCGCCGGTGATGGCTGACCACTGGCGGGCCGCGGCGCTCCTGGCACTCGAGGCTTCCGGACAGCCATGGGCGGGTGGGTGGCGACTCAACGCCGCGCCCGAGGTTCGCATGCGCCACGGAGATGACGAGCGCACGGTTCGTCTCGACACTGCCGACCGTGACGGCGACCTGAACGAGCGGGCCGCCGCCCGGGACTCGAACGGCATCCACGTCGACGTCGACGGGCAGAGCCTGGAGTTCGATCTCGCCCCGGCGCCCAGCGTCGAGGAGGCGGTGCGCCACGCGTCGGCAGGGGCCGGCGTCGGTTCGGCGGCGCTCACCGCACCGATGCCCGGGCGAGTGATCGCGCTGCGCGCGGCCGAGGGCGGGTCCGTCCAGGCGCACCAGGCGATCGTGGTCATCGAGGCGATGAAGATGGAGCACGCGGTGACCGCGCCGATCGACGGGGTGCTGGTCCGCCTGCTGGTGGCCGAGGGGCAGCAGGTCAAGCGCGGCGATCTCCTCGGCGAAGTCGCACAATCCTCCACATGAGCGACCGCGATGTCCGTGTCTACGAGGTCGGTCCGCGCGACGGCCTGCAGAACGAGGCAGCGCCGATCCCGACCGAGGCGAAGCTGCGGTTCATCGGCCTGCTGGCCGACGCCGGGCTCCGGGAGATCGAGGCCACCAGCTTCGTGTCGCCAGCGGCGATTCCCCAGCTCGCCGATGCCGACGCGCTCATGGCATCGCTGGAGCGGCGCGCGGGCGTGCGCTATCCGGTGCTCGTGCCGAACGAACGGGGCCTGGACCGAGCCGAGGCCGCGGGCGTGCAGGCGATCGCGGTCTTCACCGCCGCGTCCGAGGCGTTCACCCGCGCGAACATCAACATGAGCATCGCCGAGTCGATCGACACCTTCCGCCCGGTCGTTGAGCGCGCTCGCGAGCACGGGTGGTGGACGCGCGGATACCTCAGCACCGCCTTCGGATGCCCGTTCCAGGGCGAGGTCGGCGAGGCCGCCGTGGTGGGCGTGGCGCACGAGCTGCTGGAACTCGGCATCGAGGAGCTGAGCATCGGTGACACGATCGGCGTCGCGGGGCCGGCCGACGTCCGGCGCGTGGTCGGAGCGCTGACGAGCGGCGGCATCGGCGTCGAGCAGCTCGCGATGCACTTCCACGACACCCGCGGCACGGCCCTCGCCAACGTGGCCACCGCGCTCGAGCTCGGGGTCCGCTGCTTCGATGCCTCGACGGGCGGGACCGGCGGCTGCCCCTACGCCCCGGGGGCCGCCGGCAACCTGGCGACGGAAGACCTCGTGTACCTGCTCGATCGCGAGAACCTGTCGCACGGGATCGACCTGGACGCGCTGCTGATCGCGGCGACCCACGTTTCGTCCACCCTCGGCCGTCCGCTGAGCACAAAGGTGGGCCAGGCGGGCGGCTGGCGCGTACCATAGGCGGCCGATGGACGCCGACGCTCCCGCGCAGCCCGTGCCCCGCCCGCTGATCATGGACGTCGACACCGGGATCGACGACATGATCGCGTTGCTGATCGCGGCGACCAGCCCGGAGATCAACCTGCGCGGCGTCACCTGCGTCGCCGGCAACGTCGAGATCCATCACGTGGCGCGCAACACCGGGAAGATCCTGCGGATGGTCGGCCGCGGCGACGTCCCGGTCAGCATCGGCGCTGCCAGGCCGCTCCAGCGCCGGCTGCGCACGGCACCCGACACCCATGGCCCCACGGGCACCGGATACGTCGAGCTGCGTGGCGAGGACCGGCAGCTCGGGACGACCGAGTACACCGCGATTCCCGCCAGCCGCTATCTCGGCGCGCACGTCAGCCGCCACCCCGGGGAGATGACGGTCCTCGCCCTCGGCCCGCTCACCAACCTGGCGGCGGCCACGCAGCACGGCGTCGACCTTGCCCGCGGTGCGCGCGAGGTCATCTGGATGGGCGGCACGCTGGAGGAGCGTGGCAACACGACGGAGACCGGCGAGTGGAACGCATGCGTGGACCCGGAAGCCGCGGAGACCTGCCTTCGCGCGGGGGCGGTGCACGGCATCTTCCCGCTCGATGCCACCCAGGACGTGGTGTTCGGCATGGAGGACCTGGGCGGTCTGCCCGACACGCACCTGGCCGGCATCGTGCGCGATGCGGTGCGCTTCTACGTCGGCTTCCACCAGCAGGCGGATGGGATCGATGGGGCGTACCTGCACGACCCGGTCGCGCTCATCGGCTCCGTGCTTCGGCCGGACCTCGTGACCGAACGGGTGACCGAGACCCTGGCCTGCGACACCAGCTCGGATCCCTACCTGGCCGGCAGCCTCTTCCGCTCGGAGGACGAAGGGCGGCGCCCGGTCTCGGTGGCCATCTCGCTCGACGCCGACGGCATGAAGGCGGAGCTGCTCACCCGCCTGTCGCGTGCCGTCAGCGCGCCCTACAGCTAGCCCGCATCGCATAACGGAGGAGGGTCAGGCCATGCTCGTTCGGTGGATCGTCGCCCTGGTGGCGTTCCTCGTCATCGCCGCGCTCGGCATCGTCGTGATCGGCGACTTCACCGGAGACCAGGCCGGGAACTCGTGGGCGCTCGTCGCGGCCATCGCGCTGGCCGTCGGCTTCGTCGCGTACGCGGCGGTCGAGTACATGCAGACCGGAGGATTCGCCTCGATCGCCGCGCAGTTCGACATGCGGACCCTTGTCCTCATGCCCATCGCCATCGCGGTCAACATCATCCTCGGCGCCGCTGTCGCCAACGCCCTGAAGATCCCGATCTACCTCGACAGCATCGGCACGATCCTGGTCGGTGCGCTGGCCGGCCCGATCCCCGGTGCGCTGACGGGCTTCGTCGCCAACATCCTCTGGCAGTACATCATCCCGCCCCCCTTCCAGGGCTCGGTGGCCGCCCCGTTCGCGATCGTCGCCGCGATCATCGGGCTGATGGCCGGCCTCTTCGCGCGTGCCGGTTGGCTTCGCCCTCGCCCGGGCAGCTCCGGGCAGTCGCTGCTGGTCGGCGGCGCGGTCGCGCTGGGCATCGTCGCGCTGCTCGGCCTCTATGCCTACACCCGCTTCTACACCGAGACGTTCGAGTTCCTGAACCCTGACACCGACAACCTGCTGTTCATCGTCCTCGGCTGGCTGGTGGTTGCGATCTTCATCGGCTTCATCGTCGGCTTTTTCGCGCTGCTGTTCCTGCGTCGCGACCTCACCGTTGCCTACGTCACGGTTGCCGGCGTCCTGACCGGTGTGGTCGCTGCGCTGATCAGCGCTCCGATCAGCGCCAACCTCTTCAGCGGGGTCACCGGGTCCGGGACGGACTTCCTGGTGGCCGCGTTCCGGCAGGCAGGCTCGGACATCAACACCGCCACGTTCCAGCAGGGCCTGCTGTCCGACCCCGTCGACAAGCTCGTCACGTTCTTCGTGGTGTATCTGATCCTGGCGGCCATGGCCCGGCGCACGAAGGCGCGCTTCCCACAGGGGGAGCGGCTGATCGAGGGGGGTCCGGACGTGGCAGACGAGGGTGGTGAGTGGCGGGGAGCGCCCGCCTGAGCGAGCCGGCGGCGCGGACGCGGGGCGTTCCGGCGGCGATCGGTCGTCCGGGTCCGAGCGCGTTCCATCGGCTCAACCCGCTGACCAAGGCGACCCTGGCGACCGTGACCGCGGTCGCCGCGGTCGTGCTGGGCGGGCTCATCGGGCCGGCGATCCTGGTGGCGGTGGCCGTGATCATCCCCGCCTTTGCCGCCGGCGTCCTTGGTCGCCTGGTGCGCACGGCCCTGCTTCTGTCGCTGCCGATCGCCGTCTCCGCGTTCCTGGTGAACCTGTTCTTCCTCCCGGGAGCGGAAACCGTGCTGCTCCGGATCGGTCCCATCACCGCGACCGCCGAGGGCCTGGCGTTCGCCCTCGAGATCCTCGCCCGCATCCTCGCCATCAGCGGGGCGATCACGTTGTTCTACCTGACCACGCGGCCGGCCGATCTGGTGGTCGACCTCGAGCGGCGAGGGATCAGCCCGCGCGTCGCGTTCGTCGCCAACGCCTCGGTGCAGACGGTGCCTGCCATGGTCGAGCGGGCCGGACAGATCACGGCCGCGCAGCGCGCGCGAGGGCTCGACACCGAGGGATCGGTCTGGCGCCGCGTGCGTGGCGTGCTGCCCATCGTCGGCCCGGTGATCCTCGGCTCGATCGCCGAGGTCGAGGAGCGGACGATGGCGCTCGAGGCGCGCGGCTTCACACGCCCGGGACGCCGGACCCTGCTCTGGTCCCCGGGCGACTCGACGGCGGAGGCCATCGCGCGCTGGGCACTCCTGCTCGCCCTGCTGGCACTGATCGTCGCCCGGATCGCGGGCATCTGGCCGTGACGCTGACGCTGTCCGGGGTCGGCTATCGCTACGCGGGCGCCGCGCAGCCCTCGCTGCTCGACGTCGACCTCGAGCTGCCGAATGCCACCGTCATCGGCCTGGCCGGCGCATCCGAGTCAGGGAAGACGACCCTGTGCCTTGTGGCCAGCGGACTGGCGCCGCGCACGGTCGGTGGCCGGATTCGTGGCACGATCCGGCTCGACGGCGAGGACGTCGACGCCTGGCCGATGCATCGGCTCGCGGAACGCATCGGGATCGGCTTCCAGAACCCTGGTACCCAGCTCAGCCAGGTGGCCGACACCGTGTTCGAGGAGGTCGCCTTCGGACCGATGAACCTGGCGCTACCACGGGAGGAGGTCGTCGAGCGCACCTGGGACGCCCTCGACGCGCTCCGCATCGCGGAGCTCGCCGAGCGCGATCCGCGCCGCCTGTCAGGAGGGCAGCAGCAGCTGGTTGCGACCGCGGGACTGCTGGCGATGCGGCCGACGCACCTGGTACTTGACGAGCCCACGGCACAGCTGGACCCCGCCGGCACCCGGCTGGTTGCCGACGCGATCGGCCGCCTCGCTGCGGCGGGCGCGAGCATCCTGGTTGCCGAACAGAAGACCGATCTCCTGGCGAATGTCGCATCGCGCGTGCTGGTGCTCGACGGCGGGCGCGTGGTTCGTGACGGTCCGGTGGATGAAGTCCTTGGCGATCCGACGCTCGCGGAGCTGGGCGTCGCCCCGCCGTCGGCCGCGCGGCTGCGAATGGCGGTCGCCGCGGCGGGCATCGACACGGCCGTGCTGGGGTCGCTCGATGGCTGAGATCCTTGTCACGGGCCTCGTCCACGTCTACCGCGAGGGGGCGGTTCGCGCGCTGGACGGGGTCGACCTGCGCATCGCCGCCGGCGAGCGGTTGGCGCTGGTGGGGCAGAACGGCAGCGGAAAGACGACGCTGGTCCGGCATCTCAACGGGCTGCTTCGTCCCACCGAGGGCAGGGTGACGATCGACGGCACCGACGCTGGCTCGATGACCGTGGCGCAGCTCGCCGCGAAGGTGGGGCTCGTCTTCCAGGACCCGGATCGGCAGGTGTTCTCCGGCAGCGTGCGATCCGAGGTCGAGTTCGGGCCTCGCAACCTGGGCGGGCGCGGTCCCGAGCTGGCGACTGCCGTGAATGCCGCCCTGGAGGCGACCGGCCTTGCCGGCGAGCAACGGACCAACCCGTACGACCTTGGGCAGTCTCGACGCAAGCTGCTGGCGTTGGCATCGGTGCTGGCGATGCGTACGCCGGTGCTGGTCCTGGACGAGCCGACGACCGGCCAGGACGCCCGCGGCGTTGACCGCGTCCGCGCCGTGGTCGACGCGGTCGCGGGCGAGGGACGAACGGTCGTCGCCATCAGCCACGACATGCGGTTCGTGGCCGAGACGTTCGAGCGGGTGGTGGTGATGCGCGCCGGACGGGTGGTGCTCGACGGCACGCCGGCCGACGTGTTCGCTGCGGGCAACCGTGACGTTCTGGGCTCGACGTTCCTGGAGCCGCCGTTGCCGGCCATCGTCGGAGCCAGGCTCGGCCTGGGCGCCACGCCCACCGATGAGGCTCTGGTGGCCGCGCTCGAAACGCGACCCAGCGGCCGCTAGGTGTAGAAGCCCGGCGGCGGCGGGAGCGGGTTGCCGTCGGCGTCGACGCGAGCCTCGCCATCGAGCTCGTCGCGATGCTCGCGCCCATCGATCGGACCAGGAATGGGCAGCGCCATGACCGAGTGCGGGATCTCGTCCAGCCGGTCCGTGATGCTGCGGAGGCCCAGGCGGCGCAGGGCCGGCGCGAAGCGATCGGCGAAGTCGGTATTGCGCAGCAGGCCGAACAGCAGCGAGGAGTGCGCCCGGTTCAGCAGCTCGACGGCGCGAGCCGCCTCCGGCGCGGTGACCTGGTTCAGCCCGAGCTGGTTCTCGAGGACGTCGAGCGCGCGGTTGGCCTCCTTGCGCGTCGCCTTGCTGAAATGCGGGGTACGGTTGACGAGCACGCGCGTGCGGTACAACGCGTCGCGCACGCGGTCGTCCCGATCGAGGTGAGCCTGGAGCATGGACCGAATTCTACGCGCTGCCGACGGATGGCAGGACGCCATCGCCGGGGCATTGGCGACCGCTCCGCGACCGATCCCGCTCGACGACCGACTCCTCGCACGGTCGCGCGACGGGGAGGCCATCCGACGGCGGTTCGACCGCTCAGGCTTTCCACCGGCGCGCCCGGCGGCGACGCTGCTGGCGATCTACCCCGACGCCGGCGGCCAGCTCGTCATCCCCCTCACCGTGCGCCACGCCGACCTCCGCTCGCACGCGGGCGAGGTCTCACTTCCCGGCGGGGCGGTCGACGCGGCCGACGCCTCCCGTGAGGCGGCGGCGCTGCGCGAGGCCTGGGAGGAGATCGGCCTTGAGCCGGCTTCCGTCACCATCATCGGGGAGCTCGACGACATCTGGATCCCGGTCAGCAATTTCGAGCTGCGACCGGTCGTCGGGGTCATCGCCTCACGACCCGAGCTGGTCCCGCACGACGCGGAGGTCACCGCGATCGTGGAGCTGCCGCTGGCCGCTCTGTTCGATCCCGACGTCGTGGGCCTGGAGGAGTTCGAGTCGCGCGGGTTGAAGCTGCGCGCCGGCGCATACCGGTACGGCGGGGTGCGCGTCTGGGGCGCGACCGCGCAGTCCCTTGGCATGCTCGCGCACGTCCTGTCCGAGGCGAGCGCGGCGGGCTAACGCCGCGTCTGGAGCGCAGTCTTCAGCGAGGCAAGGAGCTCCAGCAGCCCGGCGTGCTGCGCCGTCGGCGCGGCCACGACGCTGGTGCGCGGTCCCCGGACGTCCGGCTTCCACCACGGCCCGCCGGAGAGGCTGGTCACCACGGCACCCGATCGCTCGGCGATCAGCCCCGCCGCCGCGACGTCCCACGGTGAAAGGCCGCCGTTCTGGACGAACGCGTCGAATCGGCCGTTGGCCACGTACGCCAGCGACAGGGCGGCGCTGCCCATGCGCCGATGGATGCGGATGCGCGGCGCGATCCGCCGTTCGCGCATCAGCCCGCCACTCCCGATGACCGCCAGGCTGACGACGTAGTCCGACAGCGTCTCCTTCGTCGAGGCACGGATCACGGCGCCATCCAGGCGGGCAGGCCCATCGGCCGTCGCGTCATACAGGTCGTCACGCGCCGGGTCGAAGATCACGCCCACGCTCGGGCGATCGTCGACCACGAGGCCGATGCTGACGCAGTAGTACGGGATGCCGTTCGCGTAGTTCACGGTGCCGTCCAGGGGATCGATGACCCAGGTGCGGCCGTTGTGCGAACCATCGTCGCGCAGCACGCCGGCGTGCTCACCGGATTCCTCGGCCAGGATCGCATCGTCGGGATATCGCGCCTTGATGGCATCGATCACGAGGCGCTCGGAGGCGTAGTCCGCGTTCGTCACGACGTCGCGCTTGCTCTTGTAGTCGATGGTCTCCAGCCGCTCGTAGCTCTCGATCAGCAGCGCGCCGGCCCGGCGCGCGAGATCGGTGGCGAAGGTGAGCTCGTCGGCCCATCGGCTGGTCATCTGCAGGCCGATGCTAGCGGCTCCCGGATCAGGCGGCGGAATCCTCGTCCTGCGCCTTCGGACTCGGAGGTGGCTCTTCGCCGCCATCGTCGGAGCGCTGGATGAAGCTGATCTTTCCGCGCGGCTCGAGGATCGCCCAGGCCACGTCGGACATTCGCGCGATGCCCGCCAGACGCATCTCCGATTCGATCTCGCCGATCGTCAGGCGATTGCGCCGCAGGTTGGCGGTGAGCACCTCTCCGTCCTGCACGATCACCCGAGGCTCGCCCTCCAGCAGCCGCTCGGCCCACGGCCAGAGGTAGCTCGCCCAGCTCATGAGGAGCGCCAGGAAGGCGATGGTCGAGACGGCAATGATCGCGCCGGTCAGGCTGAAGTCGTTCTGGGTGACCCCCTGCTGAATGAGGTCGCCGATGACGACGAGCACGATCAGCTCGAAGGGGGTCATCTGCCCCAGCTCGCGCTTGCCCATCAGCCGCACCAGGAGGTAGAGCGCGAGGAAGATGACGGTCGCGCGCAGGGCGATGTCCATCAGGGCAGGACCGCGATGGAGACCGGGACCTCGGTCAACGGCACCTCACCGTCGTACACGGTCACCAGCCCGTCGTTGCCGCCGAGGATGTCGGGGTTCACCTGGAGGTCGACTTTGAGGCGGAACGGCGTGCCCGCGGCCAGCTCGGCGAACGTGAAGCGGAACTCACCGTCCTCGCTGGTCTCGTCGGTGGCGGCGGGGATGAGGGTGTTGACGGTCATGTCCTCCCACAGCGCCTGGTCGATCCCGACGACCAGCTCGCCGATCGGCTCGTCGGACTCGATGTCCACCCGCATCTCGAAGAATTCGCCGTTCCGAATGGTCTCCGGCATGTGGACGCCCAGGTCCGCACCGCCGCCCTGGGCTTCCCATTGACGCTCATGGCCGAGCACGCCGGCCAGCGCGAGAACGACCACGATGCCGAACGCGACGAGCGAGAGCGGGCTGGCATGGCGGCGCCATCCGGCCAGCGGGCGGGCGTGGCGTTCGTCGATGCCGTCGGGAAAGGCGGTGGTCTCGGTTGTCATGGCTCAGTCGGCCCTTGAGCAATCGTCCTGCCAGCTCGACGTCGGCCGGGAAAACGATGCGCCCTGCAGGTAGGCTACGGGCATGCCACAGATCCACCTTCGTGCCGAGGAGGGCGATTACGCGCCGCTCGTCCTCCTGCCCGGTGACCCCAACCGCGCGCGCCGGATCAGCGAACGATTCGATGCCGGCTCGGTGCGCCAGGTGAACGAGCACCGTGCGCTGTACGGCTTCACCGGGACCTACGGGGGCATTCCGGTGAGCGTGCAGACCAGCGGGATGGGAACGCCAAGCCTCAGCATCGTCGTGGAGGAGCTGCTTCGGCTCGGGGCGCGTCGGCTGATCCGGGTCGGGACCTGTGGGGGCATCGCGGATGGCCTGCGGACCGGGGACCTCGTGATCGCCACGGCCGCATGCCCGGTGGACGGCGCAACCACGACGTATCTGCACGGCGAGCCGTATGCTCCGGCGGCCGACTTCGAGCTCACGCGGGCATTGGTGGACGCGGCCGGCGAGGCCGCCGTCGAGGCACAGACCGGCCTGGTCGCGTCGGTCGACGTCTTCTACAACACCGATGACGACTACGCGAAGCGCTGGCGCGAGCGCGGGGTCCTCGCCTTCGAGATGGAGGCGTCCGCGCTCTTCTTCCTCGCCGCCAGGGCCGGAGTCCAGGCCGCGTGCGCCCTCACCGTCTCGGACGTGCTGAGCGAGGAGGTCTCGACCGAGGAGAGCTACCTCCCACTGGAGGAGCTCGACCGGGCCATCGACCGCATGATCGACGTTGCCCTGGTTGCGGGGACCGGGGGCGCTGGCGCCTGAGCGCTCGCCCGAGGCGGCATCGGTCGTGCGGTATCCTCGGATGCTGAAGGGAGACCGACGGGTATGACCGATACGCTCTCGCGCGGTGCCGCGAACCAGGCCGGCGCGATCATCAACCGCAACGCCCAGGCCGAGGCGCAGGACTTCCTGCCGCTGAACGGCATCGACCACGTCGAGTTCTGGGTCGGCAACGCGAAGCAGGCAGCGCACTACTACCGCGCCCTGTGGGGCTTCACCCCGGTCGCCTATGCCGGGCTCGAGACCGGCGTGCGAGATCGGTCCAGCTACGTGATGGTCCAGAACGACATCCGCTTCGTGTTCACCGCGCCGCTGACGCCCGATGGCGAGATCGCGGCGCACGTGGCCAAGCACGGAGACGGCGTCCGTGACATCGCGTTCGCAGTCGACGACGTCACCAGCGCCTGGCAGGAGACGACGAAGCGCGGCGCGGTCTCCGCGCTCGAGCCGACCGAGCTGGAAGGCAAGAAGGGGACGCTGCGACGGTCATCCATCCGCGCGTACGGCGAAGTCGTCCATTCGTTCGTGGATCGGTCCGACTACCACGGCACCTTCGCGCCGGGCTATCACAAGGTGACGAAGCCGGCCGCTGCGCCGAGCGGGCAGAGTCTGCTCGAGGTCGACCACTGCGTGGGGAACGTCGCGCTGGGCGACATGGACCGGTTCGTCGACTACTACAAGGACATCCTCGGCTTCGCGCAGCTCATCCACTACGACGACAAGGTGATCCACACCGACTATTCGGCCCTGATGAGCAAGGTCATGACGAACGGGAACGGCCGGATCAAGTTCCCGATCAACGAGCCGGCGGCGGGCAAGAAGAAGAGCCAGATCCAGGAGTTCCTGGACTACTACCTCGACGCGGGCACCCAGCACATCGCCCTGCGCACCGAGGACATCGTCGGCACCGTGCGAGCGCTCCGCGAGCGCGGCATCGAGTTCCTCGGCATGCCACACGCCTACTACGAGTCGCTTCCCGATCGCGTCGGCGACGTCGGGGTGCCGATCGAGACCCTCGAGGAGCTCGGCATCGAGGCCGATCGCGACGAGGAGGGCTACCTGCTCCAGATCTTCACTCGACCCGTGCAGGATCGGCCGACGTTCTTCTTCGAGATCATCGAGCGCCACGGCTCCCGTGGTTTCGGCGTCGGGAACTTCAAGGCACTGTTCGAGGCCATCGAGATCGAGCAGGCGCGGCGCGGCAACCTCTAGCCGGCGCGATCGAGCGCGAACAGCTCGCGCTCGTCGGCGAGACCCTTGAGCCGATGGGTGCCCCGCGAGGCGAATGTGAGATGTGACCCGGCGACGAGCTCGCG
>Ga0190275_10001671_pt1 | contig 16319 bp, 13 predicted proteins | sample Popmic550T_FD_133745 | JGI IMG/M metagenome (GOLD analysis project Ga0190275, IMG submission 133745) | Populus adjacent soil microbial communities from riparian zone of Yellowstone River, Montana, USA - 550 T | ecosystem: Environmental > Terrestrial > Soil > Riparian zone > Trees stand | place...
CCCGGCAGCGGGACGACGGCGGACCTGATCGCGGAGGCCGGTGACGGCCTCTACGTGATGGGAGTGAGCGGGCTGCACTCCGGCGTCAACGCGATCTCCGGAAGCTTCTCCGTGGGCGCTACCGGGCGCCTGATCCGCGACGGCGAGCTGGCCGAGGCAGCGCGCGAGATGACGATCGCCTCAGACCTCGTGTCGATGCTGAGCGCGGTTCAGCGGGCCGGGGAAGAGGCGCGCTGGATCCCGTTCGGCGGCAGCGTGAAGGCGCCGGCGTTGCTGGTCCGCGAGATGACCGTCGGCGGCTCGTAGGGGCTGTTCCCGGATCGCCTGCCAATATTTTTTGGCTTGTTAGAGCCGTTCCGCATTTGTCCTTGTCCGTGAACGCTGTTAGGGTGCCCGCGATTTTGCCCACCCGACCAAGGGGGACCCGTGACGAAGCAGGAGTTCATCGATCAGGTTGCCGGAAAGACCGACCTGTCGAAGAAAGACGCGACGGACGCGGTCGAGGCCGTGCTCGTGACAATTCGCGAAACGCTGCAGTCCGGCGGCGACATCAGCTTCACCGGCTTCGGGAAGTTCCACGTCGCCGAGCGTGGCGACCGCCAGGGCGTGAACCCGCGCACCCGCGAGCGGATCACGATCAAGGGCGGCAAGGTGCCGCGTTTCACGGCGGGCTCGGCGCTCAAGCAGGCAGTCAAGGGCGGGTAGCACCAGCGGCAACCGACCCGATTGACCGGGCGCGGCCGGATGGCTAGGCCGTGCCGCGCCCTGTGACCGAGCCGGCGATCGGCTTCGGAGACCGGCTGGCGCAGGCGGTCGCGCGCAGCCAGAGCCAGGTGCTGCTGGGTCTCGATCCCGATCCGGCCAGACTGCTGCCGGACGCGCTCGGCTCCGTCGAGGGGGGCGACCTCCACACGGCCGCCGAGCGGGCAGCCGCCGCGGTGCGCGCCCATTGCGTCGCGCTTGTCGAGGCAGTGGCCCCCGCGTGTGTGGGAGTAAAGCTCCAGCTGGCCTGCTTCGAGCGGCTCGGCGCACCGGGCTGGGCTGCGCTGGCCGACGTGGCCGGCCAGGCGCGAGCCGCGGGCCTGCTGGTGCTGGCCGACGCCAAGCGGGGAGACGTCCCGCACACCGCCTCGGCCTACGCGCAGGCGCTGCTCGGGGCGACCGAGACGCCGTGGGGGCCGGTCGAGGGCCTGGGCGCGGACGCGGTCACCGCCAACCCGCTGCTCGGGCAGGACTCGCTCGAGCCGATCGTCACGGCGGCCCGGGGACGCGGCGCCGGGGTGTTCGTGCTGGTGCGGACCTCGAACCCCGGCGCGGCTGAGCTGCAGGACGACGCACCGGCCGGCGGACAGCCACTGCGTGAGCGCCTGGCCGCGATCGTGGCCGGGCTCGGGCGCGACGCCGTCGGGGATGCCGGACTCTCCGACGTCGGCGCGGTGGTGGCGGCGACCGAGCCTGCCCTGATGGAGGACCTCCGGGCGCGCATGCCGCATGCCGTGTTCCTGCTCCCCGGAATCGGGGCACAGGGCGGCCGCGCCGAGGACGCCGCGCCCGCGTTCGCCGGCCGTCGTGCCGCGGCGCTCGTGACCGCCTCCCGGTCGATCGCCGATGCGGCCCTCGAGGCCGGGTCCGCGGCGGCCGCGCTGCCCGCCGCGGAACGCCTGCGCGAGATCGCCTGGGCGATCTCGGCCTGACCCACCGCGCATGCCGGCTGCCGGGATGGAGGCCACGCGACGGAGACGGCATGAGGCGCGGGTATCATCGCCGCGGGCATGGGCGCCCAACGCCAAAGCTCCATCCGGCTGCTCGCCCCGGCCGCGCTGGCGCTATTCGCTGTCGTCTTCCTGGTCGTCGTCGTTGCCTCGCTGGGCGGCGGGGACGGAGGATCGAGCAACTCTGAGCGGCCCGCGGCCGCGAGGGAGCGGCGCGCTGACGCCGAACGCGACCGAACACGCGCCCGCGACCAGCGCGGGAGCCCCAGGTTCCATGTCGTAAAGCCGGGTGACAACCTTGCGGCGATCGCACAGGAGCGCGGCGTTTCGCTCGAGGAGCTGCGGTTGTTGAACCCGGAGCTCGACCCGCAGGGGCTGGTCGCCGGTCAACGCGTGAGGCTCCGTGAATCGGGTGACTGACATCGCCGTTCGCGGTGGGTGCGTGGCCGGGCTGTGCCTGCTCGCGTTCGTCTTGCACGGTGCGCCTGCGTCCGCCGCCGCCCCCGAGCGGCCGGACCTCTCGGCGCGGGCCGCGATCCTCGTCGACGCGCGCGACGGCCACGTGCTGTACCGCCGCGATCCCGCACAGGAACGCCCGATCGCGTCCGCGACCAAGCTGATGACCGCGCTGGTGGCGCTCGACGAGCTGTCGCTCGGCCGTGAGGTGCGCGCCGTCCCCTACGACCCCGCGCCGGCGGAATCGCGGATCGACCTCCGAACGGGGGAACGGATGTCGGTCGACGATCTGCTGCGGGCGCTGCTGCTGGAAAGCGCGAACGACGCCGCGGAGACACTGGCCGTGCGCGCGGCCGGGTCGGTGGACCGGTTCGTGCGGCGCATGAACGAGCGCGCGCGGGAGATCGGCCTCGGGCACACCAGCTTCGCGAACCCGGTCGGGCTGGACTCGCCCGGCGCGCATTCCACCGCGCTCGACCTCTCCCGGCTCGCGCGCCGGGTGCTGCAAAACGACTTCCTCGCCGCCACCGTCGACATGCCACGCGCCCGGCTGTTGAGCGGAGCCCGTCCGCGGATCCTGGCCAACCGCAACCGCCTCGTGCGTGAGGTGGGCTGGGTCGACGGTGTGAAGACCGGCCGCACCGCGGAGGCCGGTTACGTGCTGGTCGGGTCGACCAGCCGCAGGGGTGCGCGGCTCGTGAGCGTCGTGCTGGGGGCCCCCACGGAGGCCGCGCGCGACGCCGACACGTTGAGGCTGCTGCGCTATGGGCTCGCCCAGTACCGCCGCGCGCGGCCTGTGCGCGCCGGCGCCACCCTGTCGACCGCGAGCGTGGAGTATTTCGGCGGCCGTGAGGTACGGCTGGTGCCGGTGCGACCCGTGTCCGTCACCGTGCGGCGGGGCCAGCGGCTGCGCACCGTCGTGCGGGCTCCGGAACAGGTCACGGGCCCAGTCCCGGCCGGCGCCCGGGTCGGCACGGTGACCGTCTACCGGGAGGGTCGCCGGGTTCGGTCGGTCCCCGTCGTGACCGCGGCGAGCGTTCCCGAGGCGGGACTGTTACGCAAGGCGTGGAGCCTGATCTGGAGGCCGATCCCGGTACTGGCGGCGCTCGGAATCGCGGTCTGGCTGATCGTGCGCCGGCGCAGGCGTATCCTGGCCGCACGGCGCGGGCCCGCGCCTGCCCACGAGCGGGCCGGCTAGAAAGCACGCTGAGTGGCGCCCAGGCCCCCGCCGTGGTTGTATAGGTACGCGCTCCGGGGAGCGGGCGCTCCCTGAGGAAAACGCCGGATGATCATCACAGTCACCCTCAACGCGGCCATCGACAAGACGCTGGCCGTGCCGAACTTCCAGATCGGCCGCCGCCACCGGTCGAGCGAGCAGCGCACCATGGCCGGCGGCAAGGGCGTCAACGTAGCTCGCGCATTGAAGACCCTGGGGCAGCCGGTGATCGCAACCGGGCTCGCCGGTGGGCCGACCGGGACCCGGATCATCGAGCAGCTCACGGCCGAGGCGATTCTGTGCGACTTCGTCCGGATCGGCGACGAGTCGCGTACGTCGACAGCGGTGATCGACCCGACCTCGGGCGTTCAGACCGAGGTCAACGAGCTGGGGCCGGCGGTCACGGAGGCGGAGGTGTCGCTGTTCGGCGAGAAGCTCGTCTACCTGGCGAAGGGCGCGGACATCTGCGTCTTTGCGGGCAGCCTTCCGCGCGGGGTGGACGACAAGCTCTACCACGACCTGATCGCGGAGCTGAAGCGACTGGGCGTGATGACCGTGATCGACACCGAGGGCGAGCCGATGGACCTCGCACTGCGGGCAGGTCCCGACTTGGTATCACCCAACTCCCGGGAGGCAGAGCAGCTGGTCGGCCACGAGTTCCGGGACGACGAGGACCTGGTCTACGCGCTGTACGAGATCTGCGAGCGAGGTCCCCGCGAGGCGATCCTCACCCACGAGGAGGGCTGCTACGCGCTCGTCGGCCGGGATCACGAGCGCGCGCTTTACGAGTTGCGCACGGAGCACCTGGAGCCCGTGTCGGCGATCGGCGCGGGGGATGCGTTCCTGGCCGGATACCTCGCGGCTCGCTACACCGGCCGCCCGTACAAAGATGCGCTTCGGTTCGCGATCGCCTGTGGTGCCGAGTCGACCCAGCACCTCGGTGCGGGCGTGCTGGACCCGCGCGCCGCGGAGCGCCTCGAGCACGAGGTCGTCCTGACCGAGCTCGACGAGCCGGCGCCTGTCGACGCACACGCCTGACCCAGGTTCTCCCGCAACCTCGGGGTTGTCCGTGCGGGTGCGCCGGCCGCCACGGCACCTGAAACGGCAGAGCCGTTGGTAACATCGGACGTCAGTTGGTCGCCGCCCTAACCATTGCCGTCCCCACCGGTTCCTAGGATCCCTTGATGGAGATCGAGATCGGCAAGGGCAAGAAGGGTCGCCGAGGCTACGGCTTCGACGACATCGCGATCGTGCCCTCGCGGCGCACGCGCGACCCGGACGACGTCGACATCTCCTGGACCCTGGGCCCGTACCGGTTCGAGCTGCCGATGCTCGCCGCCGCCATGGACGGGGTCGTGTCGCCCCGGATCGCCGGGCTGGTGGGCCGCATGGGCGGCCTCGCTGTCCTGAACCTCGAGGGCATCTGGACGCGCTACGAGGACGCCGGCGCCCAGCTGGAGCGGATCTCGAAGCTGCCGCCCGAGCAGGCGACCCGCGAGATGCAGAAGATCTACAGCGAGCCGGTGAAGTCGGAGCTGGTGGCGCAGCGTGTGCGCGAGATCAAGGCCGAGGGAGTGGTGTGCTCGGGCTCCCTCACCCCTCAGCGCGTGCGCGAGTACTGCGACGTCGCGCTCGATGCCGGTCTGGACGTGCTCGTGATCCAGGGCACCGTGATCTCCGCGGAGCACGTGTCCTCATCGGTGGAGCCGCTCAACCTGAAGGAGTTCATCGCCGAGGTGCCGGTTCCGTGCATCGTCGGCGGCTGCGCCAGCTACGCGACCGGGCTGCACCTGATGCGCACCGGCGCTGTTGGCGTGCTGGTCGGCGTCGGCCCCGGCGCGGCCTGCACGACGCGCGGGGTGCTCGGCATCGGTGTGCCACAGGCGACTGCGATCGCCGACGTTCAGGGCGCCCGCTCGCAGCACATGCTCGAGACCGGCACATATGTGAACGTGATCGCGGACGGGGGCATGCGAAACGGCGGCGACATCGCCAAGGCATTCGCCTGCGGTGCGGACGCAGTCATGATCGGCTCTCCGCTGGCACGCGCACACGAGGCGCCCGGCCACGGGTTCCACTGGGGCATGGCGACATTCCACTCCTCGCTTCCGCGCGGAGCCCGCGTCGCGACGGCGCAGAACGGCACCCTTCAGGAGATCATGCTCGGTCCGGCGAACGAGAACGACGGCACCTTCAACCTGTTCGGTGCGCTGCGGACCTCGATGGCGACCTGCGGCTACGCGGACATCCCCTCCTTCCACCGCTCCGAGGTCATGATCGCCCCGGCGCTCCAGACCGAGGGCAAGCAGCTCCAGCGTGAGCAGCACATCGGCATGGGCTCGAACGGCAAGTCGAATGCCGTACCCGCGTCGGTTGCCACGGTGGATGAGTAGTCGTTCTCCAGAGCTCGCGACTGCGATAGGCCCCGCTGCGCTGAGCGCCGCCGTCACCGAGGAGGTGGTGGTGCTCGACTTCGGTGGCCAGTACTCCCAGCTGATCGCGCGCCGGATCCGCGAGCTGGGGGTCTTCTCCGAGCTGCTGCCACACCACGTATCGCTCGAGGAGCTGCAAGCCCACCGGCCGCGCGGCCTCGTGCTCTCGGGTGGGCCGGCATCCGTCTACTCCGACGACGCCCCACCGCTGCGTCCGGAGCTGTTCGAGCTCGGCATCCCGGTGCTGGGCATCTGCTACGGGATGCAGGCGATGGCGCTTGGCCTCGGCGGGCACGTCGAGGGCGCCGAGGTGGCCGAGTTCGGCCGGACCGATCTCGAGGTGAAGGAGCCCGGGCGGTTGCTGGCCGGCCTGCCCGGGGAGCAGACGTGCTGGATGAGCCATCGCGACACGGTCTTCGAGCCGCCGCCGGGATTCACCGCGCTGGCATCGTCTCCCGCGTCGCCGGTGGCGGCGTTCGAGTCCGTCGAACGGGGGCTGTACGGGATCCAGTTCCATCCCGAGGTGGTCCATACGCCGTACGGGACGCAGGTGCTCGAGACCTTCCTCCGTGACGTGTGCGGCTGCGAGGAGCGGTGGAGTCCTGCATCGCTGGTGGACGAGCAGGTGGCGCTGATCGGGGCGCAGGTGGGGGAGGGGCGAGCGATCTGCGGCCTGTCCGGCGGAGTCGACTCCTCTGTCGCGGCGCTGATCGTGCACCGCGCACTGGGGGACCGGCTCACCTGTGTGCTGGTCGACCACGGTCTCCTGCGGAAGGACGAGGCGCGCCAGGTCGGGGCCGCCTTCGGCGATCACTTCGAGGTGCCGCTCGTGGTCGTGGATGCGCGCGAGCGCTTCCTCGCGCGGCTGGCGCGGGTCGACGATCCCGAGCAGAAGCGCCGGATCATCGGGGAGGAGTTCATCCGGGTTTTCGAGGAGGAGGCGGCGAAGCTGGACGACGTTGGCTTCCTGGTCCAGGGGACGCTTTACTCGGACGTGATCGAGTCCGGTGGCGGCGCCAGCGGAGGAGCGGCCACGATCAAGTCGCACCACAACGTGGGCGGACTGCCGGAGCGCCTGGACTTCGACCTGATCGAGCCGCTGCGCCAGCTCTTCAAGGACGAGGTCCGCGTGGTGGGCGCGGAGCTGGGGCTGCCGGAGCGCCTCGTCTGGCGTCAGCCGTTCCCCGGCCCGGGTCTGGCGATTCGCATCGTCGGGGGCGAGGTGACGCAGGAGCGGCTCGACATCCTGCGTGAGGCCGACGCGATCCTTCAGGAGGAGATCCGCGCGGGCGGCCTCTACCGTCAGCTGTGGCAGTCGTTCTGCGTGCTGCCGGCCGTCCGCTCGGTCGGCGTGCAGGGCGACGAGCGCACCTACGCGTACCCGATCGTGATCCGGGCCGTGACGTCGGACGACGCGATGACCGCCGACTGGGCGCGGCTCCCGTACGAGTTGCTCGAGAAGGTTTCGAGCCGGATCATCAACGAGATTCCCCACGTGAACCGCGTGGCGCTCGACATCTCGTCCAAGCCGCCCAGCACGATCGAGTGGGAATGACGGCCTAATCGTCTAGCTCGTCCTGTCCCAGCGCGTCAGGTCCCGCAGCGGATCGAAGGGGCGCCCGCCGTCGTACCAGCCGGGGCCTGACCATTCCTCGAAGTGCAGGTGGCATCCCACGGCGTTGCCGGTCTCACCGACCTCGCCCAGGTCCTGGCCTGTGTAGACCGAGTCGCCGACCTGCACCGTCGCGCGCTGGCGCAGGTGCATGTACGCATAGTCGACGTCGGTGCCCTTGCCGTCGATCACGACGTAGTAGCCCGCCGCGGCGTGGAAGCCGGAGAACTTGACCTTTCCCGCGCGGGCGGCGACCAGCGGCGTGCCGCAGGCGGCGAACACGTCCTGGCCCTGATGCGAGTGACCGGAGCGACCCGCGCCGAAGTGCGCGCCCGCGCCGCCGAAGTCGTGGCGGCCGCGGACCGGGAACACGTGCCCGTAAAGCGAGATCGACTCGTCGGCCGGTGCGGACGGGGCGGTCCGCAGCCCCGCGGTCGACGCGCCGAGCGCGCTGACGCGGAATGCATAGCGGCCGTCCGGTGGCACCCGGCCGCGGACGCTCCCATTCCAGATCACCCGGTTGTGGGCGCCCGGGGCGCTGCCGGGTCGATCCCAGTTCTGCACGATCTTGCCGTTGCTGGAGCGGACGAGGTTGACCTGCAGGTCCATCGCGCCGGCTCCGATCACGTCGTACGTGAAGACCGCCTTCTGCGCTCCGCCGTAGTAGATCCGGCGGGGCCTCGACACGGCCACGCGCACGGGGCTCGGAGCGCCCAGCGGCTGGTAGGTCCCGAAGTCCCGCAGCGGGTCGTCGAGCACGAGACCGGTCCAGCGCAGCGACCGGCGGCCCGACGCGTCCAGGACGGCCACGGGACCGCTGCGCGCGGAGGCGGGCACGGCCGCGAGCGTGCTGCCCGGGGCCACACCGGAGACGGGTGCCGAGGTGTCGTCACGCTCGCCCTTGCGGCCGTAGAAGAGCAACTGTGCCGCCCGGCCGAGGTTCCGGCCCGAGACCCGCACGGTCCCACCACGCTCGACGCGGTGTGTCTCGACGCAGGGCTCACCCGGGTTGCGGACGCAGCGCACATCGAGGATCACGGGAGCCTGGCCACCCGAACCTCCGCTCGGGGGGGTGGGCGGAGGCCTGAATCCCGCGCCGCCGCTGGCCGTGAGGGCCGGCGGGGTCACGATCAGTGCCGGGAGGAGCCCCAGCAGCACGACCGCAAGCACACGGGCAGATTTTTGTCCGGCTCGCCCCGCAATCCCTGCACAGGCATGAGCCGCTTCCGACGGCGAACGCAAATAGCCTCTCTTTCGACGGCCTACGGGGTTAGCTGACGGGCTCGCGCTGAAAGAGCAGCGCTACGGCTTCCGGCTTGCGCCTGTGGCGCATTCCGAAGGCCGATTCGCCCCGGCGAGCGGACTACTTGCCGCTCGAACGGTTCCCCCGCTTCCGACACCTCGGGTCGCGACAACCCGGTACCGGAACTCGGCTGGCCTATTTGAAGGGCGGCAGTATAGCCATGGCTCCGGATCCATGGAGGCCTCTGGCGGACGCGTGGCCATCCCTTCGAAAAAGGCACGAGACTGTTGTCACAAGGTCCGCGGCCGTGGACCGGCGCGAGCGCTGGTTGCCACGTCCACCCACCTCTTTCGGGCCACCGGCCTCGATCCCTTCCGCCATCGGCACGCGCCAGGGTGGAGCAGGCCCGGTGAGGCGTCGGGGGTCGAAATCGAGCCTCGGGCGGCTATCATTCGCCGGCGTCGCGGCCCGTGCGCCGCGATTCCTTTTTCCAGCGTTCTTCTCCGCAGTTCGCTTGTTTCCGTGAAGACCTACGTCGCCAAACCCTCCGACCGCCAGCGGGACTGGGTGCTGGTCGACGCGCGCGGCAAGACGCTCGGGCGGCTCGCCACCCAGATCGCCGACATGCTGCGCGGCAAGCGCAAGCCGGAGTACACCCCGCACATCGACACGGGTGACTTCGTCGTGGTCGTGAACGCCGCAGAAATCCATGTGACCGGGGACAAGCGGGCCGCGAAGCTCTACCACCGCCATTCAGGCTATCCCGGCGGGCTGCGGACCAGGACGCTCGAGCAGATGTTGGAGCGGCGGCCGGAAGAGGTCATCCGGCTGGCGGTGAAGGGCATGTTGCCGCGCAACCGGCTCGCGCGACAGCAATTGACGAAGCTGAAGGTCTACGCGGGGCCGGACCATCCGCACCAGGCGCAGCAGCCGCGCGCCGTCGAGGAGGCACAAGTTTGATCGAGCGCGACGAGCAGCAGCAGGGCGAGCCGGCCGACGAGACGACGGAGACGACGGAGGCGGCGCCGGCAGAAGAGGGTGCGCCCGAGATTTCGCAGGCTGCGCCGGAGCCCGCATCCGAGACCGCGCCCGAGCAGACCGAGGTCACCGAGCCGCCCGCCGCCGACGAGGCGCCCGTGCCCGAGGCCGAGGCACCGCAAGCCGACTCCACGGAGCCTTCCGCCGAGCCGCTGCCCACGCCGACGCTCGACCAGCTCGCCGCGGATGCGCGCTATTCCGCGACCGGTAAACGCAAGACCGCTGTCGCGCGGGTGATCATCAGCCCCGGGAGCGGTCAGTTCGACCTCAACGGTCGCTCGCTGGAGGTGTATTTCCCGCGCCGCGTGCACCAGGTGGTGGTGCGCCATCCGCTCGAGATCGTGGGATTCACCGACCGGATGGACGTACGAGCCCGGGTTCACGGCGGGGGCATCTCCGGTCAGGCCGACGCGGTCCGCCACGGCATCGCCAAGGCTCTGATCGAGGCCGATCCCGCGCTGCGGGGCGAGCTCAAGCGCCGCCAGCTCCTGACCCGCGACCCGCGGGAGAAGGAGCGCCGGAAGGCCGGCCTCAAGAAGGCCCGCAAGCGGCCCCAGTTCTCTAAGCGTTAAGGAGGCAGCTTTGGCGGTCGCGCCGGGCACCAAGCTGTTCGGGACCGACGGCGTCCGCGGGGTCGCGGGCGAGTTCCTGACGGCCGAGCTGGCCTTCGCTCTCGGGCGCGCGGGTGCCGCAGTGTGCGACGCGCCGTCACCACAGGTGCTCGTGGTGCGAGACACACGGGTCTCCGGCGAGATGCTGGAGGCGGCGCTGTGTGCCGGCGTGGCGGCTGCCGGCGGCCAGGCGCTGCTGGCAGGCATACTGCCCACCCCTGCGGCCTCGATACTGGTGCGGCGCTACGGGTTCGACCTCGGTGTCGTGATCTCGGCCTCGCACAATCCGTTCCGCGACAACGGCATCAAGTTCTTCGACCGCCACGGCCGCAAGCTGTCCGATCAGGCGGAGGCGGCGGTCGAGGCGCACGTGCACGCGGGCGGGGCTCGCGCCCCCGGCGCGGAGTCGGGGTCGTGCGGGCGGGTCCGGGCCCTGAACGGCGCGCTGGACGACTACCTGCGCGAGCTGGAGTCGCGCTTCGACCTGTCGCTCACAGGCCGGCGGATCGTGCTCGACTGCGCGAACGGAGCCACGTACGCATCGGCGCCGCTGTTGTTCGAGCGGCTGGGCGCCGAGGTGGACGTGATCGGTCGCGCTCCGGACGGCGTCAACATCAACGAGGGCTGCGGGTCCACGCACATGGATGCGATCGGGCGCCGGGTGCGAGAGGGCGGGCACGAGCTCGGCTTTGCCTTCGACGGCGACGGAGACCGGATGCTGGCCGTGGGCGGCGACGGCGCCGTCGTCGACGGCGACGAGATCATCGCCGAGGTGGCGCTCGACCTGAAATCCCGCGGCGAGCTGTCCGGCAACGGGGTCGCCGTGACGGTGATGACCAACTTCGGGTTCCACACCGCCATGCGCCACGCCGGGATCGAGGTCGCGACGACGGATGTCGGCGATCGCCACGTCGTGGACGAGCTGTCGGCTCGCGGATGGGCCCTGGGCGGCGAGCAGTCCGGCCACATCGTCGACATGCGGCTGATTCCGTCCGGCGACGGCATCGCCGCTGCGCTGCTGCTGCTTCAGGCGCTGGGGGACCGCCCGCTTCGCAGCGGCGCAGCGATGACCAAGCTGCCGCAGGTGCTGGTCAACGTGCCGGTCGCCGAGCGGGACGCCCTGTCCACGGCCTCCTCGGTGTGGGAGGCGGTCGAGTCGGAGTCTGCCGAGCTGGCTGGGGAGGGCCGGGTGCTGGTGCGCCCGTCCGGCACCGAGCAGGTGGTGCGCGTGATGGCCGAAACACCCACGCAGGAGCGCTGCGAGGCGGTCTGCGCCCGCGTGGCGGCGGTGGTCGAGCGCGAGCTCGGACGGGGGGTGGCAGCATGAGAACGACGGCCGATGGGTAATACAACCGTTGAAGTGCCCGCAGAACGCGGGATTCTTAGGGTCGTCAGCCCGTTTCACTGGTACGATCGTTGATCTCCCGGTAAAGGGTCACGGGGCCGCACGAGGCGGCTCTTTCTAATTGAAGGAACGGGCCACCGCCGGACGTAAAGGAGTGCTGAATGTGCGGCATCGTCGGATATGTAGGCGATCGCTCATGCCGGGATCTCTTGCTGCATGGGCTCGAGCGACTCGAATATCGCGGGTATGACTCGGCGGGCCTGTCGCTGCTCGGCGACGGGCGGATCGAGTCCGTGCGCGCGGTCGGGAACCTGAGCCGCCTGCGCGAGGCTGTCGACGCCAGCGAGTCGAACGGCGGCGCCGCGGTCGCGACCAAGCTCGCCGACGCGACCACCGGCATCGGCCACACACGCTGGGCAACCCATGGCCGTCCGTCCGAGCGCAATGCGCATCCGCACGCGGACTGCTCCGGGCAGGTGCAGATCGCCCTGAACGGCATCATCGAGAACTACGTCGAGCTGCGCGCGGCACTCGAGGCCGAAGGCCACCATTTCGCCTCCGAGACAGACGCGGAGGCGGTTGCGCACCTGATCGAGAAGCATCTCGAGACGCTCGGCCCCGGCAACCTGCCCGAGGCGACCCGCCTCGCGTACCTGGACCTGCGCGGCCACTACGCGTTCGTCGCAGTGTGCGCGGACGAGCCCGACACGATCGTCGGCGCACGCAAGGACTGCCCGCTGGTGGTGGGCGTCGGCAAGAGCGAGCACTTCGTGGCATCAGCAATCCCGGCCTTCCTGCGCGAGACGCGCCATGTGCAACTCGTAGGCGACGACGAGATCGTGACCGTGCGCGCCGGCTCGGCCCAGTTCCGCAGCTCCACCGGGACGCCGGTCAAGCGCGAGATCGAGGAGATCACGTGGGACGAGGATGCCGCTGAAAAGGCGGGCTACCCTACCTTCATGCTGAAGGAGATCCACGAGCAGTCCGACGCGATCGCGGAGACTCTCGCCGATCGCGTCACCCACAACGACCGCGTCGAGCTGAGCGACATCGGCATCAGCGAAGACGACCTCGCCAAGGTGCGGCGGATCGTGATCGTCGCGTGCGGGACGTCCTACCACGCCGGCCTCGTCGGCCGCTATGCCATCGAGCAGTGGGCGCGGGTCCCGGTCGAGATGGACATCGCGTCGGAGTACCGCTACCGCAACCCGGTCGTCGGCCCCGACGACCTGGTGATCGGCATCTCCCAGTCGGGCGAGACCGCCGACACGCTGGCCGCGATGCGGCTGGCGCGCAGCCGTGGTGCGCACGTGCTCGCGATCACCAACATCCTCGGCAGCCAGGCGACCCGCGATGCGGACGGGGTCCTGTATACCCGTGCCGGGCTGGAGATCGGGGTGGCCGCCACGAAGACCTTCGTCGCGCAGGTGGCGACCATGTACCTGCTCGGCCTGAAGCTGGCAGAGCTGCGCCACACGATGGAGCCGGCCGAGCTGGAGGGCCTGATCGCCGAGCTGAAGGCGATCCCGCACCGGGTGGACAAGCTCATCACCTCATGCGATGAGCAGATGCGGGCGATCGCGCGCAGCCACTTCGAGCGTGACTTCTTCCTCTACCTGGGCCGTCACATCGGCCTCCCCGTGTGCCTCGAGGGCGCGCTGAAGCTGAAGGAGATCTCCTACATTCCGACGGACGCGTACGCGGCCGGCGAGATGAAGCACGGGCCGATCGCGCTGCTCGACAGCTCGGTCCCGGTCGTGTGCGTCGCCACCGACAGCCCGGTGCTGGAGAAGATGCTCTCCAACATCTCTGAGGTCAAGGCGCGCGGCGCCGAGGTGATCGCCGTCGCAACCGAGGGCTCCGGACATGTGGCCGCGGCTGCCGATCAGACCGTCTTCATTCCCCGCACTGACTGGATCATGCAGCCGATCCTGGCGGTGATCCCACTCCAGCTGCTGGCGTACTACATCGCCCGCCTGCGCGGCCTGAACGTCGATCAGCCGCGCAACCTGGCGAAGACCGTCACGGTCGAGTAGCGGCACAAAAGCTGACTACCTGAGCCCTACGCTCGAGCCGTGGTGGCCGCGACTTCGGAAGGCTGCTGCCGTCGCGCTCTAGCGGCGCCCTCGATCCGTCTCCGTTCGCGGAAGTAAAGGAAGAGGGGAAATGCGAAGCAGAGGCCGCCAAGGGTTGCAAGGGCAAACGGCCACCAGCGCCGGATTCCCACCCTCGCCGCCTCCTGGGGAAGCCACGCTAGAAACACGACCGCACATGCAATGAGATCGGCGAACGTCAGCGCGGCGATCGTCGAGGAGAACATCTGATCGGTCATTTCGCCTGGATCGAGGCCATTGTCGGCGAGGAAAACGCCGAAGATGGCGAGCTGACCGATCAGGCCGGCGATGGCCAAGGCGAGAAACGCAAGGCCTCGTCTGTTCGAAGGCACCGCTGATTGGCTCGATGTCATCATGGGCCGAGGATCGCATCGGAGGGTCGGTCTGTCGATTACCTCGCAGGTAATCGAGGCGCGGGACCGAGGCAGCTAGAGTCGGCCATCACGAGATGGCGACCGTGAGCTCCCAGCCCCGGGTCGGGCCGCTGCTGCGCGAGTGCCGCACGCGGCGGCGGCGCACGCAGCTCGACCTGGCGCTCGATGCGGGCATCTCGGCCCGGCATCTGAGCTTTGTCGAGACCGGGCGCTCGACGCCGAGCGCCGAGATGGTGCTGCTGCTCGCCGAGCAGCTCGAGGTCCCGTTCCGGGACCAGAACCAGCTGCTGCTCGCCGCCGGCCATGCCCCCGCCTTCCCCGAGCGCGCGCTGGAGGACCCCGAGCTGGCGCCGGTGCGGGAGGCACTCGATCTGGTACTCATGCGCCATGAGCCATACCCGGCGCTCGTCATCGACCGCCACTGGAACGTCGTCGCCGCGAACTCCGCGACCGTGGCGCTGGCCGAGTTCGTCGACCACTCACTGCTCGAGCCGCCGATCAACATGCCGCGGGTCATGCGGGTGCTGGTGCCCCGGATCGTCAACCTGGGCGAGGTGCGCGCGTATTTCATCGAGCGGCTCGAGCGTCAGGCCGCGATCAGCGGGGACGAGGACCTGGCCGCGCTGGTGGAGGAGCTGGCGAGCTTCCCGGTGCCCGAGCAGGCGCACGATCCCGCCTCCGAGGCGGCCCTTAGAGGGATCCTGATGCCGCTGCGGCTGCGCACTCCCGACGGTGGCGAGCTGTCGTTCTTCGGCACGGTCGCCACCTTCGGCACCGCGGTCGAGGTGACGACCTCCGAGCTTTCGATCGAGTCCTTCTTCCCCGCCGATGCGGCGACAGCCGAGGTGCTGCGCAACCTGCCGCGGAGGTAATCGATTGGGCGACAGGTAGGCTGCGCGCCGCGTGAGCAACCTCCCCCGCTGGCTAGACCCTCTTTACACCGCCGACGAGATGCGCGCGCTCGACGCCTGGGCGATCGAGGATCAGGGCGTGCCGTCGCTCGAGCTGATGGAGCGCGCCGGCGCCGAGGTGGCGCGCGTCGTCACCGCGCTCGCGCCCACGGGCCCTGTGCGGGCCGTGTGCGGCAAGGGGAACAACGGCGGCGACGGGCTCGTGGTCGTGCGCCTGCTGCACGGCATCGGGATCGACGCCGAGGCGCTGCTGCTCGCAGACCCGCACGACCTCAGTCCGGACGCGCGTGCCAACCACGACCGGCTCATCGAAGCCGGAGCGCCGTGGAGAACGATCGATGCCGGGGAGCTGCCGTCGGCGCTCGAGGGGTCCGGCGCGATCGTCGACGCACTGCTCGGCACCGGCTTCGAGGGAGCGCCGCGGGCGCCGGTTGACGCCGCCATCGCGGCCGTCAACGACTCGCACTCACAGGTCGTGGCGGTCGACATGCCCTCGGGGGTGAACGCGTCCACCGGCGAGGTCGCGGGTGCCTGCGTGCGTGCGGATGTGACCGTCACCTTCCACGGCGCGAAGGTCGGGCTCTGGGTGCACCCGGGAAAGGAGCATGCCGGCAGGGTCGAGACCGTCGACATCGGCATCCCCGGGTCATGGGGCGGGGCGCCCGAGCCCCGTACCGCCGGCCTGATCGGCGCGCGGGCGCCGGCACGCCTGGTGGCGCGCGGGCCGCGATCGACGAAGTTCAGCTCCGGCGCCGTGCTGGTCGTGGGAGGCTCGACCGGCCTGACCGGCGCGGTCTGCCTGACCGCGATGGGGGCGATGCGCGCGGGCGCCGGGTGGGTGCGCGTGGGGGTGCCGGCCTCGCTGAACCCGATCTTCGAGGTGAAGCTGACGGAGGTGATGAGCGTGCCGCTGGCCGACGTGAACGGTTCGCTGACGCTCGGCGCGATGGGCGCCGCGATGGCCGCGACCGATCGGGCCGATGCGGTCGTGTTGGGGCCGGGGCTGGGGCGGGGAACGGGTAGCTTCGCGCTCGCGCAGGGTCTCGCCGAGCTGGTCGAGAAGCCCCTCCTCGTTGATGCCGACGGCCTCAACGCGCTGGCCGAATCCGGGCTCGAGGTACTGGTAGGTCGAGATCACCCGACCATCCTCACGCCGCACTCGGGCGAGCTCGGCCGCCTGCTCGGGCGGCCGTCGGCGGACGTGGAGGCCCACCGGCTGGCCGCGGCCCGCGAGGCGGCCCAGCACTCCGAAGCG
>Ga0190275_10001672_pt1 | contig 16317 bp, 13 predicted proteins | sample Popmic550T_FD_133745 | JGI IMG/M metagenome (GOLD analysis project Ga0190275, IMG submission 133745) | Populus adjacent soil microbial communities from riparian zone of Yellowstone River, Montana, USA - 550 T | ecosystem: Environmental > Terrestrial > Soil > Riparian zone > Trees stand | place...
AACCAGCAGACCGGTCCCGAGGCCACCGCCACCAAGGGCCACCTGCGCCGCTCCGAGGCCGCTCGCGGCTGGGCCCGCTCGGTGCTGGACTCCCTCGAGCAGTTCTACGACTCCGCGAACATCCCCACGATCCCCGAGGGCGAGCCGGCCGCGGCCCCCCGCCGCGAGCGCAAGCCCAAGGCCGAGCGCAAGCCCAGGCAGAAGAAGGACAAGGCCGCGGGCGCCGGCCGCCTGGCCTCGCTGGACGCGATCCAGCGCCGCCGCCTGATGGGCGGGGGCGCGCTGGCGCTGGTGCTGCTGTTCGCCGTGCTCGTCTGGCCCGTCGGCGCCCTGACCGGCGGCGGCGACGACGACAAGCCGGCGCCCAAGAAGGCCGCCAAGGGCGACGCCAAGATCATCGGCCAGCTCGTGCTGCGGCCGGTGGGCAACACGAACTCCAAGGACGCCGGCGTGGCCGTGGTGGCCGAGCGCGGCGGCCAGCGCCAGCTGATCGTGCAGGCGCAGCTGACGCCCAGTAAGAACCGCCAGGCCTACGAGGTGTGGCTGTACAACTCGCAGAACGACGCCCGCTCGCTCGGCGCCCAGGTGACCGATCAGAACGGCACCTTCCAGGGCGCCGGCCCGCTGCCGGCGAACTTCGAGCGCTTCAAGTTCATCGACGTCTCCGTCGAGAGCGTGGACCAGAACCGCAAGCACTCGGGCAACTCGGTGCTCCGCGGCCAGCTCGACCAGCTGCAGGCGCCGCCGGCCAACACCCAGAACGGCCAGCAGGGCCAGACCGCGCCGCAGGGCACCACGCCCGCGCCGCAGGGCACCACGCCCGGCCAGTAGCGCCCACAGGGCGCCTCAGGCGTCCGGCAGCAGCTTCCCGGGGTTCATGATGGCCTGGGGGTCCAGACGCGTCTTGAGCGCCCTGAGCGCCTCCAGGCCCAGCGGGCCGACCTCGGTGGGCATCCACGGCGCGTGGTCGCGGCCGACGGCGTGGTGGTGGGTGATCGTGGCCCCCGCCGCCTCGATGGCGTCCCCGGCGGCGGTCTTGGCGGCGCGCCACTGGTCCAGCTCGGCGCCGCGCTCCTGCGGGGCGATGAAGGTGAAGTACAGGGACGCGCCGCTGGAGTAGAGGTGCGAGACGTGGCACATGACCAGCCCCGGCGTGCCGCGGTCCGCCAGCGCCTGGCCGATGGCCGCGCCGACCGCATCGTGCGTGGCACCCAGGGCCGACCACGAGCACGCCGTCTCGAGCGTGTCGACCATGACCCCTCGGTCCATCAGCTCGTCGCGCAGGTAGGGGGCGGCGAAGCGGCCGTGCCTCCAGGCCTGGCCCCAGCGCTCGCCCAGGAACACCCCGCCGGCGGCACGCAGCATCTCGGCGAACCGGCCGCGGCGGCGGATCACGTCGTCGTCGGAGCCCTCGAAGCCGGCGATCAGCAGGCAGCCCTCCTCCTGGCCGCGCAGGCGCAGGTAGGCCCGGCCCAGCCGCTCGGCCCGGCCGCCGCTGGAGCCCATCGCGGCGGTCAGCTGCGTCTCGGCCTCGTCCGACAGCCGGCAGACGTCGGGGTGGGCCCCGGCCTGCTCCAGCCGGCGCATGGCCTCGGCACCCTGCGCGAAGGTGCCCACCGACCACGCCTCGTAGCGGCGCGCCCGGGGCGCGTCGCGCACGTGCAGGGTGGCGGCGGTGATCACGCCGAGCACGCCCTCGGAGCCCACCACCAGCTCGCGCAGTGACGGGCCGGCGGCGGAGGCGGGCACGTCGCGCGTGTCCAGCACCCCGGCGGGGGTCTGGCAGCGCACCGCCTGGACCAGCTCGTCGATCCGCCCCACGCCGGTGGAGGCCTGGCCGGCCGAGCGTGTGGCCACCCAGCCGCCGACGGTGGAGTACTCGAACGACTGCGGGTAGTGGCCCAGGGTCAGCCCGGCGTTGCCCAGCCGCCGCTCCAGCTCGGGGCCCATCAGGCCCGGCTCCACGCGTGCGGTCAGCGACTTGGGGTCCAGGTCCAGGACGCGGTCCATGCGCGTCAGGTCCAGCGCGATCGCGGCGTGGTGGGCGCCGCGCACCGCGTCCACCCCGCCGACCACGCTGGTGCCGCCGCCGAAGGGCACCACCGCCACCCCGGACTGCGCGCAGGCGGCCAGCACGGCGGCCACCTGGGCCTCGTCCGCGGGGCGAACCACCGCGTCGGGCGCGTGATCCAGTGCGCCCGATCGCAGGCGAACGAGATCCGGATAGCTGCGCCCGGCGGCGCAGCGCAGCCGCGCCGCGTGGTCGTCCAGCACGTGCTCGGCGCCGACCGCCTTGTCCAGCGCCGTGCGGGCGGGCGCGTCGAGCGCCGGGGCGGGCAGCGCCACGGACTCCGGGCCCCCGCGCTCGGCGGGCGGCGCGCTCGGCTCCACGCCCAGCATCGCCCCCACCAGCTCCTGGGCGCGCGCGGACAGCGGCGACGCGTCGTGGTCCTCGCCCCAGCCCCACCAGCGCATCAGCCGCTCCTCCAGTCGCGGGCCAGCTTCTCCAGCCCGTCCAGCGCGCCGGTCAGCTGCCGGGCGGTGGCCCGGCGGATCTGCATGCCGCCGAAGCGCGAGAAGCCGCGCGGCTTGAGCCGGGCGGTCAGGGTCACGCGCGTGCCCTCGTCCACGGGCTCCAGCGACATCTCGGTGGTCGACTCCGAGAGGATCCGCTCGAACGGGGACTCCTCGACCTCGTGCCGCCAATGGCGCCGGCGCGGGTGTTCGGAGTCCAGCAGCGTGTAGTCGGCCCGCAGCCACTTCCCCTTGCCCGAAGTCAGGACGGCGGTCCAGGCATCACGGGTGGCGTCCTCGACCCGCTCCACCCCCGGCCACCAGCGCGGCAGGTGCTCGGGGTCGGCCACCTCGGTCCATATGCGCTCCGGCGCGGCGGGGATCGTCCGGGAGCGGCTCACGACGGGCACGCCGGGACTCTATTCAGAGTCGAAGGCCACCAGGCTCTCGACCCCGCGGCCCTCCAGCCGGCCGCGCCCGCCAAGGAAGGCCAGCTCGATCAGGAACGAGCAGCCGGCGACCTCCGCCCCGGCCCGCTCCACGAGCTCGCACAGCGCCCCGGCGGTGCCCCCGGTGGCCAGGAGATCGTCGTGCACCAGCACCCGGGCGCCGTCCGGGAATGCGTCGGCGTGCACCTCCAGGACGTCGGTGCCGTACTCCAGCTCGTACTCCACCGCCACCGTCTGGCGCGGGAGCTTGCCGGGCTTGCGGCCGAGCACGAAGCCCAGCCCCGCCGCCGAGGCGGCCGCGCCGCCCAGCACGAAGCCGCGCGCCTCCGCCGAGACGATGTGCGTGGCGCGGGCGTCGGTGGCGTGGCCCACGACGGACTCCACGGCCGCCCGCAGGCCCTCGGGGTCCGCGAACACCGGGGTCACGTCCTTGAACACGATTCCCGGCTTGGGGAAGTCCGGGATGTCGCGGATCAGCGCCGCGACGATGTCGGCGCTCACTTCGCGATCTTGCGCAGGTCGCGGATCAGCAGCAGGTGCTTGAGGTAGGACGCGGTGGCCGCAAGGTTCTCCAGGGCCAGGACCGCCTCCTTGCGCCGTTCCACGTTGCGTGAGCGCAGCGCCGGGGCCAGGATCTGCTCCAGCAGCGCCGCCTCGCGGTCGGCCGAGGTGCGGAACACGCGCAGGTTCCGGCCCCCCACCCCGAACCGCTTCAGCTCGGTCACGGCGCGCACGATCTCGCGCTCGGTGTCGTCGTAGAGCGTCTCGCCGTCGCGCTTCTCGGCCTTGATCACGCCGTAGTCCTCCAGCTCCTTGACCAGCGCGGCGTCGGCGCCGGTCTCCTCCAGCACCTCCTCCAGGCGGAACAGCGAGCCGCCCGAGCGCATGGCAACCGTCGCCCGCCGCATGCCGCGCGGGTCGGGGGTGCCCTGGCCGTTGTCGGGGCTCTCGTCCTCGACGCGGCCCGAGGCCAGCTCCTGGCGGATCACCCGCAGCGGCAGGAACTCGTCGCGCTGCAGGCGGAGGATGGTGCGCAGCCTGGTCACGTCGGTGGGCGCGAACAGCCGGTAGCCGCCCTGCGTACGGCGCGGCGAGATCAGCTTCTGGTCCTCCAGGTAGCGGATCTTGGAGATCGAGATGTCCGGGAACTCGCGCTCCAGTGCCTTGCAGACGGCGCCGATGGTCAGCGCCTTGCCCGCCGGCGGCTGGTCGACGTCGGGCGGGCTGCTCATCGCTCGAGGAACGTCAGCTTGTACTTGCCCACCTGAAGCTCGTCGCCGTCGGACAGACGGTGCGACTCGATCCGGTGGCGGTTCACGTAGGTGCCGTTCAGCGAGCCCAGGTCGTCGACGTACAGGCCGTCGCGGCGGCGCACCACGAGGGCGTGGTTGCGCGACACCGTCACGTCGTCGAGGAAGACCTCGGCGTCGGGGCTGCGGCCGATGGTCATGCGCTCTCCGTCGAGCGCGAACACCTCACCCGCGCGCCCGCCGCCGGCGCGGATGGCCAGCGTGGCGCCCTCGCCCTCGGGCTCGATCGGCTCGGCGTCCACCGGCTTGAGTTCTCCGCTCTCGTCCAGCTGGTACGCCGCGGTGGTGTCCCCCTCGGCCTCGCCAGCCCCCTCGGCCAGGAACGCGCCGCACTTCTGGCAGTAGTTGGCGCCCTCCGCGTTGACGAAGCCGCATTCGGGGCAGTGCATACGGGCTAGTTCCCGCCGCCACCCTCAGGGCTGCTCTTGCCCGACAGGATGTCGGTCAGCTGCTGGACGTCCGCGCCGGAGAGCGACGACTCGCCGTCCTCGTGCTTCTTTCGCAGGCGGTTGACCAGCTCGGCCCGGAGGATGTCGATCTTCCCGTGCAGGATCCGGCGCTGGTACGACACCTCCTGCTCCTCTTCGGTCAGCTGTTGGATCAGCTGCTTGAGCTCGTCGTCGGAGAGGGCCCCGAGATCAGGGAAGGTGTCCATCCGGCGAGTATAGACCCAGGCGTCAAGTGGAGCTTGAGGCTTTGGCGAATCGCAAGCCCTGTTGCACGTACAGCCCGGTCGCCCACAGGGTCAGCACCAGCCCCAGGTACAGCGACGCCTCGGCCACGGGCGTGGCCACCGCCAGCGTCAGGAAGATGGCGAACATGATCGGCCACACCGCCCACCGCCCGACCATGTTGACCTCAAGGTCCATGCCCTTGCGCAGGCCGACCTGGGTCAGGATCAGCATGAACAGCTCGCGCGCGGCCAGCACGGCCAGCGCCCAGCGCGGCAGCAGCTCGAAGTTCCAGCAGACGATGGCGCCGGCCAGCACCAGCGCGCGGTCGGTGAGCGGGTCCAGCAGCGCGCCCAGACGGCTGTACTGCCCCGTCAGGCGCGCGGCCAGGCCGTCCAGCTGGTCGCCCCAGGCGATGCCGAAGTACAGGAGCGCCGTCTCGGCGCTGCGGCCGTCGTCGGTGTTCAGGGCGATCACCACGAACACGGGCAGCAGTGCCAGCCGCACGTAGGAGATCAGGTTGGGGATCGTCCACGGGCGCAGCGGCTGGCCCTTGCGCGTCTCCGGCGGCGGACCGTCCGAGCGGTCCATCCCGGACAGCTTCTTAAAGCCGCCTACGGCAGGGCGCGCCACAGCTCCACCGCCGCCTGCGCCGCCCCCTCCAGGGGCAGCGAGCGCTTGTCCTGGCCGCGCCGGACCTGGGCCTCGACCTCGCCGTTCTCCAGCCCCTTGCGCCCCACCGTCAGGCGCAGCGGGCAGCCCAGCAGCTCGGCGTCGGCGAACTTCTCCCCCGGGCTGGCGTCGCGGTCGTCGTAGATCACGTCCATTCCTTCGCGCGTGAGCTCCTCGTAGATCTCATCGGCCACGCGGCGGGCGTCCTCGCCCTCCTTGCCCAGGGTCACCAGGTGGATGTCGAACGGTGCCAGCGAGCGCGGCCACGAGATGCCGCGGTCGTCGGCGAACTGTTCCACGGCGGCGGCCACGATCCGGGCCGGCCCGATGCCGTAGGAGCCCATCCAGATCAGCTGCTCCTTGCCGTCCTCGTCCAGGTACGTGGCGCCCAGCGGCTCGGAGTAGCGCGTGCCCAGCTTGAAGATGTTGCCAACCTCGATGGCCGGCTCGATGCGGATCTCGGAGCCCTCGGGGCCCGTGTCGCCGGCCTCGACCGTGCGCACGTCGGCGAAGTCGCAGTCGAAGTCGCGGCCCACCTCCACCCCGCGCAGGTGCGCGTCGGGCTCGTTGGCCCCGCACACCATGCCGGCCGTCCCGCGCAGGGCCTCGTCGGCCAGGATGGGCGCCTTGGCCCCCACGGGCCCGATGAACCCCGGCGGAGCGCCGAACACGTCGCCGACCTCCTCCGCGGTGGCGGGCCGGGCGGGCCTGCCCAGCGCGTTGGCCAGCTTGATCTCGTTCAGGCGGTGGTCGCCGCGGACCACCACCAGCAGCGGCTCGGAGTCATCGCCGACCAGCACGGGGAGCGCCTTGATCAGGGCGCCGGCGGGCACCTCGAGCGCGGCGCACACCTGCTCGACGGTCTTCGCCCCCGGAGTGTCGACCCGGTCGGGCTCCTCGAGCGGCCCGGGCAGGCCCTCGACGGGCCTCGGCGTGGCGGTGGCGATCTCCACGTTCGCGGCGTAGCCGGCATCCGAGAGCGCCACGTCGTTCTCGCCGGCGGCGCAGGGCGCCATGTACTCGTGCGCCCCGATGCCGCCCATCGCCCCCACGTCGGACTCCACCCGGTACCACTCGAGGCCGGCGCGGTCGAAGATCCGGTCGTAGGCACCGGCCTGGAGGTCGTAGGCGGCGGCGAGCCCCTCCTGGTCGCGGTCGAACGAGTAGGCGTCCTTCATGATGAACTCGCGTGTGCGCAGGACCCCCGCGCGCGGCCGCGGCTCGTCCCGCTCCTTGGTCTGGATGTGGTACGCCATCAGGGGCAGGTCGCGGTAGGAGCGGATGGCGCGGGCCATGTGGAACGTGATGGCCTCCTCGTGGGTCATCGCCAGCACCAGCTCGGCGCCGCGGCGGTCCTGGAGCTTGAACAGCTCGTCGATCCCGTACCGGCCGCTCTTCTGCCACAGCTCGGCCGGGGCGATCACCGGCATCAGCATCTCCAGGCAGCCGATGGCGTCCATCTCCTCGCGGATGATCCGCTCGGCCTTGCGGTGGGCCCGCAGCCCCGCGGGCATCCAGGTCCACATGCCCGCCCCCAGCTGGCGCACCAGGCCCGCGCGCACCATCAGCTTGTGCGAGGTGGCCTCGGCGTCGGCCGGGGCCTCCTTCTCCGTGGGCAGCAGGTAGCGGGTCAGGCGGGTCATTGGCCGCGCAGTCTATGACCCGCGCCGCTGCTTCAGATGCCGCGGGGGCTGCCGATAGGTATCCAGACTGCCGTGATCGCCACGTCCCCACAAATGCGCACGTTCCTGCGTGCCGCCGGCGCACTGCTGTGCGTGACCTGGCTGGCCTACGCCGTCCATGCCCTCCTCGCGGCCGGCCAGCACGCGAACGCGAACACCTTCGCCTACGACGGCATGCTGCTGGCCGCGGCGTGTGTCTGCCTGCTGCGCGCCGTCCTTATTGAACGCGAACGGCGCGTATGGGCGGCGGTGGGCGTCGGGCTCCTGTCTTGGACCGCGGGTGAGATCTACTACTCCGTGGTAGTGGCCTCGGGGGACGAGGTGCCCATCCCCTCCCCTGCCGACGTGGGCTACCTGGGCCTCTACCCCGCCTGCTACCTGGCCATCGCCTGGCTGCTGCGCGAGCGCCTGGGGTCCTTTCCGCGCAGCCTCTGGCTGGATGGCGCCATCGTGGCCTCCGCGGCCAGCGCCGTGGCCATAGCCCTGACCTTCGACCCGATCGTCGAGGCCAGCGTGGACGGCGACGCGCTTGCGGTGGCCACCAACCTGGCCTATCCGATCGCCGACCTGGCCCTGCTGAGCCTGGTGCTCACCGCCTTCGCCTTCACCGGGTGGCGCCCGGGCCGCTCCTGGGTCCTGCTGGGCTCGGGCCTGGCCACCCTGGCCGTCTCCGACGTGGGCTACCTGTTCCAGTCCGCCGGCGACACCTACGTGGAGGGCGGCATCGTGGACGCCGGCTGGCCCCTCTGCGCCCTGCTGGTGTGCGCCGCCGCCTGGACCGAGCCCGCCCCCCACCGCGCGGTGCGTATGACCGGCCTCCGCATGGCCGCCGTGCCCACGGTGGCCGCTCTGGTGGCGGTCGCGCTGCTGGGCTACGACCACTTCGAGCGCATCTCCACGCCCGCAGCACTGCTGTCCACATTCACCCTGGCCGCCGTTGTGGGCCGGATGACCCTGACCTTCCGCGCCAACCAGCGTCTGCTGGAGGGGGCCCGCGACGAAGCGCTGATCGACGCGCTGACCGGGCTAGGCAACCGCCGACGCTTGATGCAGGATCTCGACCGCGTGACCTCCGAGCACCCGGGCGCGTCCGGCGTGGGACTGCTCGTGATGCTCGACCTCGACGGCTTCAAGGCCTACAACGACGCCTTCGGCCACCCGGCCGGCGACTCGTTGCTGGCCCGCCTGGGCCACCGGATGGCGGCGGCGGCGATGCCGCTGGGCACTGCGTACCGCCTGGGCGGCGACGAGTTCTGCGTGCTGGCCCGATGCCGGTTCGACCAAGCCGACCACGTGGTGGCCGCGGCCCGGGCGGCGCTCTCCTCACACGGCGAGGGCTTCAACGTCACGGCCTCCAGCGGCACCGTGGTGATTCCCGCCGACGCCGCCACTCCAACCGATGCGCTCCAGCTGGCCGACCACCGGATGTACGCCAACAAGGGCCGCGGACGCGTGTCCGCCGGCAGCCAGTCCCGCGACGTGCTGGTCAGTGCCCTGCGCGAACGTCAGCCCGACCTTCACATGCACGCGGCGGACGTCGCCCAGCTGGCCGTGGACGTAGCCGCCGAGCTGGGCATGGACGCCGAGCACCGGGACGAGGTGGCGCGCGCCGCCGAGCTGCACGACACGGGCAAGGTGGCCATCCCCGACGCCATCCTAGACAAGCCCGGTCCGCTGGACGACGACGAGTGGGAGTTCATGCGCCGGCACACCATCATCGGCGAGCGGATCCTGTCCTCCGCGCCCGCGTTGATACCGGTGGCCAAGCTCGTGCGCTCCAGCCACGAGCGCTGGGACGGCGAGGGCTACCCCGACGGCCTGGCCGGCGAGGAGATCCCGCTGGGGGCCCGCGTGGTCACCGTCTGCGACGCCTACGACGCCATGATCGCCGACCGGCCCTACCGGGCCCCGAAGACCTCGGAAGAGGCGATGGAGGAGCTGCGGCGCTGCGCCGGCAGCCAGTTCGACCCAGCGGTGGTCGCGGCGTTCGAGACGGTCCTGGACCGCATGCCGGTCAAGGGCTGACGGGCACCCGGACGCTCAGGCGCGGGTGAAGCGCCGGCCGGCGGTCGGCGAGGCGTCCTCGTCCAGGCGCTCGCGCGGCTTGACCTGCTTGCGGTTGGCGCCGCTGGATGGGGCCATCGGCAGCTCGGTGCCGGTGTTCATGGCCTCGGCCGAGGCGGCCTTGGCCTCGAGAGCGGCAAGGCGCTCGGGCGTCAGCTCGCCGGCGTTCTCCTCCTCGATCCGCTCCAGCCACTCGGCGCCCTCGGCGGCCTTCTCCTCCTCGAACGTGACCTTGCCGACGTCGATCGACTTGTCGATCTCGTTGAACAGCTCGTTCACCAGGTCGTCCTGCTTGACCTTCCGCAACGGCTTGCCGTGGGCGAAGATCAGGCCCTCGTTCTTGGCGCCGGTGATGCCGAAGTCCGCGTGGGCGGCCTCTCCGAGCCCGTTCACCGCGCAGCCCAGCACGGCCACCTCGATCGGGTCCTCGTACTGCGTCAGGCGCTCCTCGATCTCCTGGACCACGCTGTCCATGTCGAACTGCAGCCGGCCGCACGTCGGGCAGGCGATCAGCACCGGGCCCTTCTCGCGCAGCTTCAGCGCCTTCAGGATCTCCCAGCCGACCTTGACCTCCTCCTCCGCGTGGAAGGTGGAGAGGGAGATGCGGATGGTGTCGCCGATGTCGTCGGCCAGCAGCGTGCCCAGGCCCACGGAGGACTTCAGCGAGCCCGTCCACTTGGTGCCGGCCTCGGTGATGCCCAGGTGCAGCGGATAGTCGATCTTCTGGCTGAGCAGCCGGTTGGAGGCGATCGTGTTGGGCACCGAGGTGGACTTGATCGAGACCTTGAAGTTCTCGAACTCCAGCCGCTCCATCAGCTCGACGAACTCGACGGCGGCCTCCACCAGGGCTTCGACGGAGTTCTCGCGCTCCAGCTCATGGAGGTGCTTGGGCAGCGATCCCGAGTTGACGCCGATGCGCATGGGCACGCCGGCGGCCTTGGCGCGGTCGGCCACCTCGGCCACCTTCTCGGGCCCGCCGATGTTGCCGGGGTTCAGGCGCACGCAGTGCGCGCCCGCGTCGATGGCCTTCAGCGCCAGCGTGTGGTTGAAGTGGATGTCGGCGATGATCGGGATCGGGCTGACCTTGACCAGCCGCCCCAGCGCCTCGACGTCCTTCTCCCGCGGCACCGCGCAGCGGACCAGGTCCGCGCCGGCGTCGGCGATCGCGTTGATCTGCTTCAGCGTCGCGTCGTAGTCGGCCGTCTCGGTCTTGGTCATCGACTGGACGGCGACCGGGGCGCCGCCGCCGATCTTCACGCCGCCGACGTCTATCTGTCGTTTGGAGGCCATTCCCCCCGAAGGTTAGCCCGGGCCGACGTCCCGCCCGCCCCTGATCACCCGGTCGGGGTCCAACTCGGCCTTGATCCGGCGCAGCTCGGCCTGGGCGTCCTCGCCGAAGGCCGTCGATCCGTCGCTGGGCACCTCGGTGAAGTTGAGGTAGGTGCCCCCGGTGCTGAATGGCTCCAGCCCGTCGTAGAGCTTGTCCAGGTGGCCGGTGATGGCCTCGGGCGTGTTGGGGCCCATCGGGACCCCCACGGCCGCGATGGCGAATTCCCCCTCCAGCGAGCCCAGCACCCCGGCGCCCTCCGGCGCCTCGGCCAGCGCGCCGCCCAGGTGGCGCAGGTCCACCGTCAGAAGCGGGCTGCCCGAGCCGGCCCCGCACAGGGCGACCAGCGCGTCGATGGCCTCGTCGGACAGGTCGGCGATCACGATGCTGCGGCCGCCGATGCCCGGCACGGGGTTCTCCGGGTCGCCGTTGATGCGGCACAGGGCGGCCGGCGGCACCGCCCCGAACATGTCCATGACGGGCTCGGCGAGCTCCCGCATCGGCGCGAACAGCTGCTCGCCCTCGGCGGGGTCGCCCGCGTGCGCGCCGGTGACCACCACCATCGGCCGGCCGCGGATGGGCTCGGGCACGTCCGGGATCGGCGGCGGGGTCAGGAAGCGCACGCTGGACGTGAGCTCCGCCGGAGCCTGGCGGGCCCAGTCGCGGTAGGCGCGGAACACCGCCGGAGCGTGCTCGACGTCGTACATCACCCCGCCGGCGAACAGCTCGCCGAGCGGGACCAGGTTCACGTCCAGGGCAATGACGATGCCGAACGAGCCGCCGCCGCCGCGCACGGCCCAGAACAGGTCCGGCTGCTCGCCGGCGTCGGCGCGCACCAGCTCGCCGTCGGCCGTGACGATCTCGACCGACCGGACGGCGTTGGAGGCGAACCCGTAGAGCCGGCCCAGCCATCCCAGCCCGCCGCCGAGCGTGTAGCCCACCACGCCAACGTCGGCCGAGGAGCCGCCCAGCGGGGCCAGGCCGTGCTCGCCCGCCTGGGCCGACAGGTCGCCGGCCAGGACGCCCGCCTCTACCCGCGCGGTGCGGTTCCCGGCGTCGATCTCCAGCCCCGTCATCTCGTTCGTCTTGATCAGGATCGTGTCGGCCAGCGTGTCGTGGCTGGATGCGGCGTGGCCACTGCCCTGCGCGGTCACGCGCACGCCGGCCCCGGCCGCGAACCGGACGGTGGCGGCCACGTCGTCGGCGCCGGTGGCGAACACCACGGCCACCGGTCGCTGGTCCACCGCGAGGTTCCAGGCCTGGCGGGCCTCGTCCCAGTCCCGGTCCTCGGGGCCGGAGACCTTTCCGCTGACCTGGGAGCGCAGCGGTTCGAGGTCGGGGCTGGCGGTTGCGGCGTCGGTCATCGTCGGAGTCCTCCGGGTGCTTGCGGACGGGTCAGCGGGCGCCAGCGTCGCGCAGGAGGCGCGTCATGTCCAGTTCGCGCGCGATCGCCAGCGCCTGCTCGCGCTGCTCGGCCGCGCGCTCCTCGTCGCCGCGCCGGCGCAGGACCTCCGAGCGCCCGAACAGCGAGTGCGCCTCGTACGGGCGGGCGCGCATCGCGCGGCTCTTCTCCAGCGCCAGGTCGAAGTCGCGCTCCGCGGCGTCCAGTTCGCCGCGGATCAGGTTCACCAGCCCCAGGCAGTAGGCCACCGGGCCCAGCGTGGCGGGCGCCGGCCCCAGCACCACCCAGTACTCCGCCAGCGGGCGCAGCAGCGGCTCCACCTGCGCGGCCAGCTCGGCGTCGTCCAGCTCGCCGGCGATGTGGCTGACGATGGCCAGCGCCGCGTCGAAGTTGGCGTCGGGCGGCAGCACCGCGAAGTCGTCGCGGCGGATCTCCTCGAGCTGGGCGTAGGCCATGTCCAGCCGCCCGGCCTGCACGTGGGCCCAGACCACGGGGGTTCGCCATCCGGGCAGCGCCGCGATCTCACGCGCGAGCCGGCCGAAGTGCTCGGAGATCTCGTCCATGCGCAGCTGCTCGTTGCGCATCGCGATCATCTCCACGCCGAAGAACTGCAGCGCGTCCACCGCGGTGGACCGCTCGCCGGCGCTGAGCACGTCCTGGGCCGCCTGCTCGGCCTCGTCCCAGCGCCCCTCCAGCAGCGCCCGCATCGACCGGAACGCGGCGGCGTGCACCAGCAGCTCGGGCTGCTGCAACCGCTCGGCCAGCTCGGCGTGCCGGGCCACGGCGTCGTCGGCCTCGTCCAGGCGGCACAGCTCCAGCAGCACGATCACGCGCCAGGCCTGGGCGCCGGCCTGGGCCTCGAGGTCGCCCAGCCGCGCGGTCACCTCGGCCAGCTCCTCGGCCAGCTCGGCCCGCTCGGCGGCCCGGCCGGGGCGCCAGTAGGCGTACTGGGCGGCGGCCAGCGCGGTGGCCAGCGCCTGGTCGTCCTCCAGCCGCCGGGCCATGGCGATGGCCTCCCGGGCCGGCGGGCCGGCGGCTTCCTCCGACCCGGGCGAGTAGTACAGGACGCCGCTCAGGCGGGCCAGCACCTGCGCCCGTAGCCGCGAGTCGTCGCCGGGCAGCAGCTCCAGCGCCTCACGGAGCAGTGCCACGCTGGCGGGGTCCTCGAGCCCGTAGCGCTCCCACGAGCCGCCCGAGTGGCCGAGCGCCGCCTCGGCCAGCAGCTGCGAGGCGCCGGCGGCACGGGCGGCCTCGGCGGCCAGGGCGTGCGTGTCGCGGGCCGAGTCCCACTGGCCGGCGCGCATGCGCGCGGCGGCCAGGAGCAGCAGCAGGCGGGCCCGTTCCATCTCGTCCACGGGCTCGTCGGCCTCGCGGGCCGCCACCGCGCCGGCCAGCAGGTCCGCTGCCTCCTCGTGCGCCAGCCGCCCGGTGGCCTGCCTGGCCGCCTGCTCGGCGTACGTTGCGGCGCGGTCCACCTCGTCGGGGCCGGCGGCCGCGAAGTGCCGGGCCAGGTCGTCCAGGTGGCCGTCCAGGCGGCCGCGGTAGCGGCTCTCGATGGCCTCGCCGATGCGCCGGTGCAGCCGCCCGCGGCGGGTGGCCGTGAGCTGCTCCTCCAGCGCGGTCCGAAGCAGCGCGTGCACGAACGAGTAGCGGCCCGGGGTGCTCTGCACCTCGACCAGGATCCCCGCCCGCACCGCCGCGTCCAGCAGGTCCAGCAGCTCGTCCTCGGGCAGGTCGACCACGTGCTCCACCACCCCGAGCTCGAAGTCGCGGCCGGTCAGCGCGGCCACGCGCAGCACCCGGCCCGCCTCGTCGGGCAGGCGGTCGATCCGGCGGGCGATCACGTCCCGGAGCCCCGCGGACAGTCCGAAGCCCCCGTCGGGGCGGCTCTGGCCCTCCTCCTCGATGTGGTGCAGCAGCTGCTTGACGAAGAACGGGTTGCCGTGTGTCTCCTGGCCGATGGCCCGGACGGTGTCCGGCGCCACGTCGTCGGTGTGCGCCCCCACCAGCTCGGCGATCTCCTGCGGGTCCAGCCCCGTCAGGCCGATCCGGTTCAGCGGCGCGTCGCGCTCGAGGTCGGCCAGCACCTCCTGGAGCGGATGGCGCTCGGTCAGCTCGGTGTCGCGGTAGGTGCCCAGCATCAGCACCCGTCCCAGCCCGCGTGCCCGCACCATCTGGCGGCCCAGCAGCAGCGACGAGCGGTCGGCCCAGTGCAGGTCATCGATGATCACCACCAGCGGGGAGCGCCGGGCCAGGCGCGCGAGCAGCGCCTCCACGGCCAGGAACAGGCGCAGCCGCTCGCTCTCGGGGTCGGCCCGGGGCGGGTCCTCCAGCCCGGGCAGGCGTGAGCGCAGCTCGGGCAACAACCGGGCCAGGTCGCCCGCCTCGGCGCCCAGCAGCTCACCCAGCTCGGCGTCGTCCACGCGTGCCAGATGGCCGCCCAGCATCTCGATCCAGGGGCCGAACGGGAAGAGCTCCTCCTCATCGCAGCGGCCGTAGAGCACGGTGAACCCCTCGGCGTCGGCGGCCAGCTGGGCCAGCAGCCGGGTCTTGCCGATGCCGCCCTCCCCGGTCAGCAGCATCAGGCTGGCCTCGCCGCCACGGGCGCCCTCCAGCGCCTCGTGGAGGCGGTCGAGCTGCTCCTGGCGGCCCACCCACGGCGTGGCCGCCGCCTGCGCCAGCCGGTCGGGCAGTCCGGCGGGCGGCGCCACCGCGGGGGCGGCAACCGCGGGGCCCGGCGTCGCGGGGGGCTCCCCCGTCCCCAGCATCTGCTCGTGCGCGGCCAGCAGCGCCGGCCCGGGTGTGGTGCCCAGCTCGTCCCGCAGCACCACGCGGATGTCCTCGTAGGCCCGCAGCGCCTCGGCGTCGTTGCCCGCAGCCCGCAGCGCGGCGATCAGCGCCACGCGCGCGCTCTCGCGGAAGGGAGCGGCCTCCACCGCCATGCGGGCGGCCTCCTCGGCGGCGGCCAGGTCACCCCCGCCCAGCTGCACCCCGCTGGTGGCAACCGCCTCCAGCGCCTCCACCCGCAGCTCGCCCAGCTCGGCGCGGCGCTCATCGATCCACTCCGCCTCCAGCCCGGGCAGCAGTCCGCCGTCGGCGATCTCGACCGCGGCGCGGCCCGCCTCCCAGGCCGCCTGCCAGTCCGAGGCCGCCGACGCGGCCCGGCACGCGTCCAGATGGCCCCAGGCGGCCTCCCAGTCCACCCAGGTGTCGGCGGGCAGTTCCAGCGACAGGTGCTCGCGGCCCTGCAGGCGGCCCTCGCCGAGCGCCTTGCGCAGACGCGACAGCGGCGGCGCCAGCAGGGAGTCCCCGCTGGGAGGGGGCCCATCCTCGGGCCACAGCACGTCCAGGAGCTCGTCGCGGCGCACGGGCCTGTCGCGGGAGAGCACCAGATAGGCGAAAAGCAGCCGCCCCTGGCGCCCGGGCAGGGCGTCCTCGATCCGCCTCCCCTCGAGCTCGGCGGTCAGTCGACCACACAGATGGATCCTCGTCGGCTGGCCGGCCACTGATGCGCACCGTATCGCCCCGGATCAGGCCGCAAGGTCATCGCAAGGGCGTCGCAATGCCCCGCCCGCAAGGTGGGCCCCGCAGTGACCACCACCCAGACACCGAGGAGCCTGACCATGAAGCGCACGATCACCGCACTGGCCATCACCGCCGTCGCCGCCGCCGGCGCCGGGGACGCGGCCGCGAAGTCCGTGACCCTCTCGGGCACGACCGAGGCCGGCAACCAGATCTCGTTCAAGCGCAACGGATCCCGCATCAGCAAGATCAAGGCGCTGGTACCCACCACCTGCGTGCCCGCAATCCCGCGGAGCGGGCTGCCGACCTCCGGCAGCGAGATGTTCACGCCCCCCGGCTCGTTTCGCATCGGCCGCGAGCGCAAGGTGGCCGCCCTCCAGGACGCCGCCATGCACTACGACAAGGTGACCAAGAACTACCGGGTCACCCTCAAGCGGGGCAAGAAGGGCAGGTTCACCGGGAAGCTGCACGTGAACTTCTCGAAGCAGACGCTGGGGTACTCCAGCTTCCGCGGGACGTACCTGATCGCGTGGATCTGCCAGGGCGACGACCGCATCGTGGTCCGCTGAGCGGCCGGCCGAGAGCGAGAGGCAGACCGATGACTCGCAATCGCATCTGTGCCCTCGTGGCCGGCGCGACCACGGCCCTGGCCCTGCTGAGCGCAGGGCCGGTGGCCGCGGACAGCATCGTCTACGAGAAGCAGA
>Ga0190275_10001673_pt1 | contig 16315 bp, 15 predicted proteins | sample Popmic550T_FD_133745 | JGI IMG/M metagenome (GOLD analysis project Ga0190275, IMG submission 133745) | Populus adjacent soil microbial communities from riparian zone of Yellowstone River, Montana, USA - 550 T | ecosystem: Environmental > Terrestrial > Soil > Riparian zone > Trees stand | place...
AAGAAAAACGCCCCCTGCATCGTCTTCATCGACGAGATCGACGCGGTCGGGCGGCATCGCGGCGCCGGGCTCGGCAACGGCAATGACGAGCGCGAGCAGACCTTGAACCAGCTGCTCGTCGAGATGGACGGCTTCGAGGCCAATGAGGGCATCATCATCATCGCCGCGACCAACCGGCCCGACGTGCTCGATCCGGCCTTGCTGAGGCCGGGCCGCTTCGACCGCCAGGTCGTCGTGCCCAGGCCCGACATCGAGGGCCGCGAGAAGATCCTCGCCGTGCACATGAAGAAGGTGCCGCTCGCCCCCGACGTCGACCCGCGCACCATCGCCCGCGGAACGCCCGGCTTCTCCGGCGCCGACCTCGCCAACCTCGTCAACGAGGCCGCCCTGCTCGCCGCCCGCAAGGGTAAGCGCTTGGTCGCTATGTCGGAGTTTGAATTAGCCAAAGACAAAGTAATGATGGGCGCCGAGCGCAAGTCGATGGTGATGACCGAGGACGAGAAGAAGGCGACCGCCTATCATGAGGCCGGCCACGCCTTGGTCTCGCTTCACGTCCCGGGCTGCGACCCCCTGCACAAGGTGACGATCATCCCGCGCGGGCGGGCCCTGGGCGTGACCTGGAACCTGCCCGAGCGCGACCGCTATTCAATGTCGATGAAGCAGATGAAGGCCCGGCTCGCGCTCTGCTTCGGCGGCCGCATCGCCGAGCAGCTCATCTACGGAGTCGAGGAGCTGAACACCGGCGCCTCCAACGACATCCAGCAGGCCACCGACATGGCCCGCTCGATGGTGATGGAATATGGCATGTCGTCGAAGCTCGGCTGGCTCCGCTATCGCGACAATCAGGAGGAGGTCTTCCTGGGACACAGCGTCGCTCGAAGCCAGAGCGTCTCCGAGGAGACCGCGCGCCTCATCGACAGCGAGGTCCGCCGGCTGATCGAGGAAGCCGAGGCCGCCGCCCGCAACGTCCTTACCGAGAATCTCGACGAGCTCCACCGCCTCGCCGGCGCCCTGCTCGAATATGAGACCCTGAACGGCGAGGAGGCGAAGAAGGCGATCAAGGGCGAGGATATCGGCCGCGAGGATCCGAACAACCGCCGTCCGCTCATCCCGGCCTCCGGCACGTCCATCCCCTCGACCCGCCGCCCGCGCGGGGGCGGCATCGGCGGCCCGGCGCCCCAGGGGGCCTGAGCCGGCGGGCGGGCCCCGCCGCGCCCGTCATCCCGGCGAAAGCCGGGACCTCGGGGGTGACCGCCGAGATTGCCGGCCCGAGTCCCCGGCTTTCGTCGACTACGGATCCTAGCCGAGCACACCCAGCGCGAGCAGCCCCGTGAAGAACAGGCTGGCCGCGATGAAGGCGAAATTGAGCAGGACGAAGGTCCGCCACAAAGCGCTCCACCGCGACAGCGCATAGGCGCCGCGCAGCTGCCGGTACATGTGGATGGGCGGGATGAACGTTATCGCCAGCAGCGCGAAGACGTCCGGGACGCCCAGAAGGCGAAGGAAGCTGAGCGTGATCACGGCAAGGCTCATGAACGCGATCGAATAGGTGACGAAGACGGTGTGGTCGTAGGCCTTGTAGCGCCGGTAGCGCCGCCGGTGCAGGAAGAGCAGCCACAGGAAGGGCACCGAGATCGGGATCAGCGCCCATGAGAATTTATAGGCGTTGGTCTGCAGCTTGTAAGCGAGGAGCGATGGGTTTTCCTTCGCCTTGCGATAGGATTTGCGGAACCATTCGTTCAGGGAATCCGCTCCGGCAACGACGGTGAAATCGCCCGAGGCCGCCGCCCTGTCCGCCTGCTTCACCGGGCCCGCGACCGCCTCTTTGTCGGCTTTCGCTTCGTCGGCCTCCCTCTTCTCCTGGCGGTCGACCAGCGACAGCGCCTTGTTGAACAGCCTTTCCTTGAGCGCGAGCTCCGCCTCGGCCCGCTCGATGCCGGCGTCGACCGCGGCGGTCGGCTGCCCTGCGGCCACCCGTTGCGCCCGCTCAGCCCGGAGGCCGTTCAGCTGCTGCAGCGTCTCGGCGCGCTCCCGGGCGAAGTCCCGCCTCACTTCCGTCCGCTCCTCGGCGGACGTCTGCGCCTCCTTGGACGAGGACCCGCCCCCGACCGGGCCGCCAATGGTCGAGAAGACGGCGAACATCAGGAAGACCGAGAACAGGAACAGGGCCATCGGCGACACGAAGCTGGCGCGCTGTCCGTCGACGTAGCGCCGGGTCAGCTCGCCGGGCCGCCAGGCGAGCAAAGGCAAGGTGCGCCACAATTTGCCGTCGAAATGGAGGACGCTGTGGGCGAGGTCGTGCCAGAAGGCGGTGAGCGTCCGGTGGACGTGCCCCGACTGCCCGCATCGGTGGCAATGCCGGCCGACCAGCGGCGTACCGCAATTGAGGCAGGCACCGTGACCCGCCTCCCCCTCGCCGGCCTCGGGCTCGACGGCGCGCGCGGCGAGCCCGCCCGTCACCGCTTCGCCGACGCTTTCCAGGCCCCCGCTGGTCATCCCCCTTCATGACCGAGGCGAAGGGGCGCGTCGAGACGCTTTTGCTTTGGAGAATTGAGGCCTACCAAGCAGTCTGGGGGAAACCGGTCCCGGGTGCGAACTTGTCGCTCACGTGATCCGGGAGGGCGCTCCTCGGCTGACCTTTCCCTTGCCTCTCATTTCTTCGCCGATGCCACGACCAGCTGATAGAATATCGGGTCCGTTCTGTTGAGATCGGTCAAATCCATGTCGGCCATTCCCAACCCCTGGAGATAGGCTACCGACGAGAGGAGATTGCCTCGGCCTTGCACGTCGCACTCGCGAAATGGCTGGAGCAGCTCGGTCACGGTGCGTTGGGTGAATCGCCATCGATCCCCCATGACCGCGTCGTCCTTGTCGATCAAAGGCACCGAGAGGAGCAGGAGGCCGCCGGTCTTCAGGACCCTGTGCAGCTCTTCCAGGCATCTCTTCGGACAAATGACATAGGGCAGAACCTGCGTGCAAATGATGATGTCGAAGGACTCGGCCGGTATGTGCGCAAGGTCATGCAAATCGGCCTGGATGGTTAGCCCAGGCGTGGATTCCCGGATATCGATCACATCGTAGGAATCGATCTGATCGCTCCTCAGCACATTCCGGTAACGCGACGTGCCGCACTCAAGATAACGACCCGAGGTGTCCTGGAGTGCAGCTTCGACGAAAGTGTTTATGTAGTATCGGTCGATGGCGCCGCCACGGCTCGTTCCCCACTTCGTGCAAAATGGGATAAATCGCCTGAGTTCCCCGAAGTCGACCGTACCACTCATTGCGCCATTTCTCCGGATGGATATGCGAGGGAAGAACGACGGGGACACCCGTGTGCGACCCGACGACACTGCGACATTAACCCGCGGCTATCGGATTGCAAGTCACGCTCCGCCAAGACAGGCGTGACCGCCCACGACAAATTGGAGGTTGCGCGGAAGTCCGGCCGACGCTGAAAAGGATAAGGCGCAGAGGTTTCTTATTTATCTAAGTAATGATATCGTACAATGCGACGTGAAGAAGTCTTAAGTTAGAATCACTAGGGACCTTACAAGCCAGAATTGGCCACCATTGCTCCTGCAAACCAGGAGATAATTCGGTCCCGTCTAAAGGAGGTCTATAGGCGTCACGGCTATTCGCCGACGATCAACCTGTGTCGTGATGCGGCAAAGCGAGACGGAACCACCGTGTCGGCACGCTTCCGACCCTTTTGTCCCCTCCCCTTTGCATCCGGCCACCAGCCGTACCCGCTTGGCGCCTCGGCCCCAGCTCGCCGCCCGGCGATCGCCGATTCGGACCGGGTTTTTCTCGTACCGCATGCGGAAGGGGATTATTCAGCTTGCGGAGGACCCTCCCATGGCACCGACAAATTGGGCCGACCGCGCGGACCAGCTCCTGCAGCGCTCGTCGACTCTCGAAAGCGATCTTTATCGTTCAAGCAATGCCGGGATCATCCGCAAGGCCGTCTGCGGCATCGGCCTGGATTCGGACCGGAAGCACCTCTCGGGCGGAGTTCGGATCGTTTTCAACATCTCTTCGGCTCACGCCCGCAAGATCCTCTCCCGCCGGTACCGTAACGGCTACGAGCTCGAGGAGAAGGACGTGCGGGTGGGCGGAAAACCGCCGGCAGCGGTTTCGAACCGCCGCCGACGGATCGACAACATGGTGGCGACTCTCGGCAGCTCAACCGCCAAAGGCGAGACGCTCTATTACGGCGCCCTTGAGCTCAACGGCGCTGGTATGCGCTATTATGGCGATCTCTGTCTGGTGCTCCGGGAGGCGGCGCTCGGGCCCTCGACCCTGCTCCTCTACCGAAATTCCTACGATCTCGACCGGGAGCCGATCCGCTCGCGAGTCAACGGCGTCGAAGCGAAGCTCCGGCTCGAAGCCCGGGCTCTCGCGGGTCACGGCTCGGATGCGGCGGACATGGTGATATGCAAGATCCTGACCGACGCCGCCCCGACCACGCGCCTGATGACGACGGGCCTGATTTCGGAAGGGGTGCTCGCGGACGAGGATTATCTGGAGGTGCCGCTCGAGCAAAGCTTCGGCGCCGCCGAGCTTTGTGAAATCCGGACCGCCTCAGGAGACGTGGCCGCCGAAGCCCGAATCGGCAGCCGGCTCGAGCAAGGCCCGCCGCCGACCCTGGCGGAGCTCCTCTGGCGCAACCGCCGCAGGGACGCCGAAAGGTGCGCGTCGGACCTCGACCTCCCCATCCGGATTGTCTCTTCACAGGGGAGGACCCGCTGATGGGCGCCTGGTTCATCGACGCCCTCGACTCGCGAGCGGGGCTGGCGTTCGTCAGCCACAGAAGCGCCGACCTGCTGGGAAGCGATCAGGACATCGACAACAACGCGGTCCATATCGGGCCACCGCATTTCCGGCCCGAGACCGTCGCCAGCCGCGCCATCGGCATGGCCGCGACCCGCGGCAGCTTCCAGACAGGCCTCTTCTTTGAGGAGCGGGAGGTCGGTTTCGACACGCTCGAGGACGCGATCGAATTCGTTCGGCGCACCTATGTGAGCGGCGGTGGCGGCGACGGAGCCGGCGGCGGCGGCGGCGGCGGCGGCGGCGTGCCGCCTCGACCCCCGGACGGACCCGATGACGAGGACCGGCCCCGGCCCGGTCGCGAGAAGTCCGCGCCGGGCGAGACGGGTCGCGAAAGCGGCCGGCCCGTGATCGCCCTGCGCGAGGCGTTCGCCTCCGCCGGCGAAGAGGCGCGAATCGAGCTTCTTGGGCCGGCGGCGGCGGGGAGCGAAGGGGCTATGGCCCTCGCGCGGGCGCAGGCGCCCGATTATGGCGATCCTGGCGACGGCGGCGAGGAATCAGGTCCAATCATGGCGGAAGCGGCCGCCCTGGTGGCGGCCGAACTGATCGCCCGCGCGCCGCCACACGGCACCGACGCAGCGACTGTCTCACACTGGTGGAATGCAGTCTCGAGCGTCCGCGCCGCGATCGATCATGCCGATTTGTGGACGGCGCTGGCTTCGGGCAGCGCCGGAACGATCCTCGGGGAAGCGGGCAAGCGCCTGACCGGCAAGCGATATGCCTGGCTGTTCGGTGATCATGCGATCAATCGACGCTTGCGGCCCGGCGCGCCGGTAACGGACGATCTCGGCCTGGCCCTGGCTATTGCCGTCCTTACCGGCTGGAACACCCGTTTCCGCTACGACCTTTGGGACGATCTCGCATATTGGCTCGATCACCTCCGGCAGGGCTATCGCCTGGCTCTGGCTGCACATCGCCGGGACCGGTTCGAGCAACTCGCCAAATGGCCGCTCGATTCGCAGCTTTGCGGCATTGCCGGGCTTCCCGCGGAGGTGAGCTCGGTGGCCGACCTCCTGTCGCTCGCCACCGGGGCGCCGCACGCGGTCGAGCCGTTCACCCCGCAAGTCGCCGGCCTCCTGCTCTTTGGAGCTTTCTACCTCGTCGTCGAGGAGGAAGGGCCGCTTTCGCACCGCTATTACTCGACCTTGCCGGAGGCCTGGCGCTCGGCCGGGATCGCGCGGGCGGTCAAATGGCTGTCGCAGCAATTTCCCAAGCGGGCCTTCCCCCCCGAGATCGAGGCCATGTTCGAACAGCCGCAGCGGAGGCTCCATGCCTGATATCGCGACCACCCTGGCCTTTACCTTCGCCATCGCCTGCGCTCCGTCCCCCGCCGCCGCACCGGCGGCCGCGGAATGGTGGTGGGCGCCCGTCCTCACGGCCCTTCTCGCCTTCATCGCCGCCTGGGTGGCGATCCGTTTCGATCGGCGCAAGACGGTCAATCAGGAGCTGATCAAGAAACGGATCGCCCTGTATGACCAGGTCGTCCCGAAGGCGAACGATATGCTCTGTTTTTACCTGTGTATCGGCACTTGGAAGCAGCTGACACCGACCCAGGTTCTGGGTCACAAGCGAGAGCTCGATCGATTTATAAATGTCTACGGCGGCCTGTTTTCACCGAAATTTGTCACAAGTTACAAAGACTTTATCCAGTCCTACTTCTGTGAATTCAGGGGCAGAGGCAAACCCGCGCAATTGCGTGCCAATGCGGAATGGCTGAAGCGCGAGTTCGGATCGGCCTGGCAAAATGGCTGGGAGGATTCCTTCGCACCGGCGGAAGAGCGGACCGACCCCGACACCCTCGCCGATCGCTATCACAAATTCCTGCAGGTCTTCGGAGTCGAGATCGGCGCTCGACCGAAGCGCTGGCGCGATCATTTTCGCGAGCCCCCGCCGCAAACCTCGCCTTGGTCGGAACGCCTGTCGCGGCGAAAGGCCGCGCGGCCCGCGACGGCCCCTGCGGAGGACGAAGCTGCGTCGTGAAAATTCGACGCGATGGGCAAGATGAAGGTCGCAGGCCGGGCGTGCCCACCGCATCCTGCCGGTTTGAAATGGCGCACCCGACAGGATTCGAACCTGTGGCCTCTGCCTTCGGAGGGCAGCGCTCTATCCAGCTGAGCTACGGGTGCGTGGAAGGGCGGCGCTTAGCAAAGGGGCGCGGCCGCCGCCAGTGGCTTTAGCGGATCTGAGTCTCGATCCGCTGGAAGGACCCGAGGGCGCAGGTCGGGCCGCCGCCGCCGCCGCCGCTCCGGTTGACCGAGATCAGATCGACCGAGCAAAGGCGGCCGGTCGAGGTCCGGTAGGTGAAGCTGTCCTCGAAGGCGAGGCTCGGGCATTCCTGCCGGAGCCGGTTCCGGTAGACCTCGCGCCCGCGCATGTGAAAGTCGATCGTCCGATTGTCGCGGACCCGCGTATGGCCGATCCGCGAAAGGTCGATGCAGTCGACCGGCTCGCCCACCGGCCTCGCCTCGGCCAGCGCCCGCCGGTCCGCGTCCTGCCGCTGAGTCGGCCCCTGCGCGCACCCGGCCAATATGGCCGAAGCGGCGAGGATCGGCCCCTTCATCCTCATGTCCGTCTCCTCGGCGGCTTCAACGCTCCGGCGCCCATTTCGCTTCCGGGCGGAGGCGTTTTGGGCTGGTAGCGGCAGATGTCGGCGATCGTGCAGCGCCAGCATTCGGGCCTCCTCGCCTTGCAGACGTAGCGCCCGTGGAGGATCAGCAAATGGTGCGCCTCCCGCCGGTAGGGCGGCGGAGTCGCGGCGTCGAGCTTGCGCTCCACCTCGAGTACGTCCTTGCCCGGCGCGAGGCCGGTACGGTTGGAGACCCGGAAGACATGGGTGTCGACCGCGAACGTCTCCGCCCCGAACGCGCAGTTCATGACAACGTTGGCGGTCTTGCGCCCGACGCCAGGAAGCGCCTGAAGCGCCTCGAAATCCTCCGGCACCCGGCCGCCGTGCCGCTCGATCAGCGCCTGCGAGAGGGCGATGACGTTCTTCGCCTTGGTGTTGAACAGGCCGATCGTCCGGATATGCCGTTTCAACCCCTCCTCGCCGAGCGCGACCATCGCCTCGGGGGTGTCCACCGTCTCGAACAGCGCCCGGGTGGCGAGGTTGACTCCGGCGTCGGTCGCCTGCGCCGACAGGACGACGGCGACCAGCAGGGTATAATTATTCACATAGTCGAGCTCCGTCTCCGGGCTCGGCGTTCGATCATGCAGCCGCCGGTACAGCTCGGCGATCTCGGCGGGACTCACTTCAGCCCCAGCACGTCCGCCATCGAGTAGCGGCGGGCCGGCTTGCCGACGAGCCACAGGGCCGCCTCGATCGCTCCGCGGGCGAAGATCGCCCGGCTCTCGGCCCGGTGGCCGAGCTCGAGCCGCTCGCCCTCGGCGGCGAAGATGGCGAGATGCTCGCCGGCGACCGATCCGCCGCGAAGCGAGGCGAAGCCGATCCGCCCCGGCTCGCGGGGCCCGCTTATGCCGTCGCGGCCACGGTCGGCGACCGAGTCGAGCTCGACTCCCCGCCCTTCGGCGCCGGCGCGGCCCAGCATCAAAGCGGTTCCGGAAGGGGCGTCGGCCTTCATCCGGTGGTGCATCTCGAATATCTCGAGATCCCAATCCTCGCCGAGCCGGGCCGCCGTCTCGCGAACCAGGTGGGCGAGCAGATTGACTCCGAGCGAGGTGTTGGCGGCGTGGATGAGCGGGATCTGGGCCGCCGCCTCGTCGATCAGCCGCTGGTGGCCGTCGCCGAGGCCGGTCGTTCCGATCAGGATCGGCTTGCGGGCCCGGAGCGCCTGGCCGAGATGCGTCTCGACCGCGTCCGGCACCGAGAAATCGACATAGACGTCGGGATGGTGCTCGGAGAGCCGAACATCCTCGCGAAGCGCCGCCGCCTCGGCGATCGCCTGCCCCATCCGCCCGCCGGCGCCGAAGAGGGAGATGCTGGTCACCCGTCTTCCATGCGGGAGCCGAAGCCGGTTCGCAACCGCTTGCTATTTGGGGTCGCCTCCCGAATTAGCGCTCGAGGAACATGAAGGACGTCCGCAACATCGTCATCCTCACCGGCGCCGGCATCTCGGCGGAGAGCGGCCTCGCCACGTTCCGCGGGCCCGACGGCCTGTGGGAAGGCCACCGGGTGGAGGACGTGGCGACTCCTCAGGCCTTCCGGCGGGACCCCTTGCTGGTCCAGGCCTTCTACGATGCCCGTCGCGACAGGCTGAAGACGGTGGAGCCGAACGCCGCCCACCGGGCGCTGGCGAGGCTCGATTCGGAATGGCCGGGCGAGCTCCTCATCGTCACCCAGAATGTCGACGACCTGCACGAGCGGGCGGGGGCGCGGCGGCTGCTCCACATGCATGGCGAGCTGAAGTCGGCCTGGTGCCTGGCCTGCGACGTCCGACTGCCTTGGGAGGGTGAGCTGACGAGCGGACCGCCCTGCCCCGCGTGCGGCGAGGCCGGCCGGCTCAGGCCGGACATCGTCTGGTTCGGCGAGATGCCCTACGAGATGGAGCGGATCGACCGGGCGCTGCTCGATGGCGACCTGTTCGTCTCGATCGGAACGTCCGGCGCCGTCTACCCCGCCGCCGGCTTCGTCCAGACCGCACGCTATGCCGGCGCCCGGACGCTCGAGATCAATCTCGAGCCGAGCCTGGGAAGCGTCTATTTCGACGAAGCGCGCACTGGGCCGGCCGGCGTGCTGGTGCCGGAGTGGGTGGACGAGGTGCTGAGATAATCGTCACCCCGCGAAAGCGGGACGGAGGACTTGCCAGCCCTGCCCGCTTCCCCTATCAGCCCGCCCGCTATGAACGCGACCTTCCACTCCCTACGACCGAGCGTCACCCCCGAACGGTGACGGGTTGCTTCGCTGCGCCCGTCGTCCAGGGTGTAGCTCAGTGGGTAGAGTGCCCGCCTTGGAAGCGGGAGGTCGCCGGTTCGAACCCGGCCACCCTGACCAACTTCAATCGTTCAGGATCAAGGCCATGAATAAGTTTTCTCTCCATGAAAGCGGCGGCGTGCCGCTCAAGCTGTGGGACAGCCACCAGCCGTTCGAGGCGGGCGCGATGCAGCAGCTTCGCAACGTCGCCTCGCTGCCCTTCGTGCACAGCCACATCGCCGGAATGCCCGACGTCCATTGGGGCAAGGGGGCGACCGTGGGCTCGGTGATCGCCACGAAGCAGGCGATCGTGCCGGCCGCGGTGGGCGTCGACATCGGCTGCGGAATGATGGCGGTACGCACCTCGCTGACCGGGAGCCAGCTGCCCGACAGCCTGTCGGAGATCCGCGCCGAGATCGAGCGGGCGGTTCCGAAGGGCTTCGAGTCGAGCCCGACCGCGAACCACGCCAAGGGCGGCTGGGCGATCACGCCCAACTCGGTCGCCCGGACCTGGTACGAAAGGTTCGAGGAGCGCTGGCGAGCGATCGTCGCCAAGCACCCCAAGGTGCAGGGCAAGACCAGCGACCAGCTCGGCTCGATGGGCGGCGGCAACCATTTCATCGAGATCTGTCTCGATGAGGCGCAGCGCGTCTGGGTGATGCTTCACTCCGGCTCGCGCGGCACCGGCAACCGCATCGGCACCTATTTCATCGACTCGGCGAAGGAGGCGATCGCGAAGCAGCGGCTCGACTTCCACCTCGCCGACCGCGACCTGGCGTTCCTGACCGAAGGCTCCGAGCTTTTCGACGATTATATCGAGGCGATGAGCTTCGCCCAGGATTATGCGATCGCCAACCGCGAGCTGATGATGGGACGGGTGCTGGAGGCCTTGCGCAAGCATCTGCCGGCGTTCAGGACCGACAAGCAGGCGATCAACTGCCACCACAATTACGCGACCCGGGAGCTTCATTTCGGCGAGCAGGTGTGGGTTACCCGCAAGGGGGCGGTGCGCGCCGGCGTCGGCGAGCTCGGGATCATCCCGGGCTCGATGGGCACCGGAAGCTTCATCGTCGAGGGGCTCGGCAATGCGGAGAGCTTCTGCAGCTGCTCGCACGGCGCCGGCCGGGTGATGTCGCGCGGCCAGGCCAAGAAGCTGATCAGCCTCGAGTCTCATCGCGAGGCGATGGCCGGCATCGAATGCCGGGTCGACGAAGGCGTGCTCGATGAAAGCCCCGCCGCCTACAAGGACATCGGCGCGGTGATGGACGCCCAGACCGACCTGGTCGCAATCAAGCACCGGCTCAGGCAGGTAGTGAATGTGAAGGGATAGGAGTGGGGGGCGCCGGGTCCCCACCCCGTTCGCCCTGAGCTTGTCGAAGGACCTTCCTTAGCTGTGGCAAGGGAGGGAGAGGGCTTCGACAGGCTCAGCCCGAACGGTTTTCTATCCCGCGGCTCCTTTACTCCACCCAGTCCAGCCCGATCTCCCGATACAGCCCCCGGTCCTCCTCCCAATCCGGCTTCACCTTGACGTGGAGGAAGAGGTGGACCTTTCGCCCCATCAGCGCTTCCAGCTCCTTCCTCGCCGCTTCGCCGATCGCCTTGATCCGGGTTCCGCCCTTGCCGAGCACGATCGCGCGCTGGGTGGGGCGGCCGACCAGGATCTGCTGGTGGATGGCGACGGATCCGTCCCGCCTTTCCTCATATTTCTCGGTCTCGACGGCGCTTGCGTAAGGCAGCTCGGCGTGGAGCTGGAGATAGAGTTGCTCGCGGGTCACTTCCGAGGCGGCCAACCGCTCGCTGGCGTCGGAGACCTGCTCCTCGGGAAAATGCCACGGCCCCTCCGGCACCCGCGCGGCCAGAGCCGCCTTCAGGTCCGCGACGCCGTCGCCGGTGGTGGCCGAAACCATGTAGATATCCTCGAACTCGAGCCGCTCGCCGAGCCGGGTCGCCAGCGCCAGCAGCACCTCCTTCTTCACCAGGTCGACCTTGTTGAGCACCAGGATCTTGGGCTCGCGCCGGCTCTTCAAGGTGTCGAGCATCTCCTCGAGCCGGCGGAAGAAGCCGGTCTTGGCGTCGACGACCAGGGCGATCAGGTCCGCGTCGGCCGTGCCCGCCCAGGCCGCGGCGACCATGGCCCGGTCGAGCCGCCTCTTGGGCTCGAAGATTCCGGGCGTGTCGAGCAGCAATATCTGCGCCTCGCCGGCGATCGCGATCCCCATCAGCCGGGTCCGGGTGGTCTGCGCCTTGGGGCTGACGATCGCGATCTTCTGCCCGACGAGGGCATTGACCAAGGTCGATTTGCCCGCATTGGGCGCTCCGACGACGGCGACCAGGCCGCAGCGTGTGGGGGGATCCGGAGATGCCAAGTTACGTCCTTCGATACGGGCCCCTTCGACGCCGCCTGCGGCGTCGCTCAGGACATGCTTCGCCAGGCTCAGTCCCTACTCAGGATGAGCGGTGAGGTCATGTCTCTTCCGCTCATCCTGAGTAGCCGGTGAGCTCGTCGAACCGGCGTATCGAAGGATCATTTCAGCTGTTCCAGCAATTTCAACGCGGCCGCCGTCTCCGCCTCCTGCTTCGAGGCGCCCTCCGCGCTCGCCGAGCCGACGCCCCTGATCTCGACCTCGACGACGAAGGTCGGCGCGTGCTGGGGCCCGGTCCGCTCGGCCAGCCGATAGGCGGGCGGCTTGCGCTCCTGCGCCGCCGCCCACTCCTGGAGCGCCGACTTGGGATGCTGCGGCGCCTTGTCGCGGGTGCTGACCCGTTCCGCCCAGGCCCGGCGGACGAAGGCCTCCGCGGCCCCAAGCCCGGCATCCAGATAGAGCGCTCCGATCAGCGCCTCGACGACGTCGCCGATGACATTGTCGCTGTCCGACGCGCCGTCCTCGCGCGCCTGCTTGCCGAGCCGGATTCGAGGGCCGACGTCGAGCTCGCGGCCGACTTCGGCGCAGGTTTCCCGGGCGACGAGCGCGTTGAGGCGCTTCGAAAGCTGGCCCTCCGGCTCGTCGGGGAAAAGCTCGTAGAGCCACATGGCGACGGCGAGGCCGAGGACCCGATCGCCGAGGAATTCGAGCCGTTCATATTGCGCCTCGCCGAAGCTGGCATGGGTGAGCGCGCGCTCGAACAAGGCGGCGTCGCCGGGCTTCCTGCCGAGCGTTTCCTTCAGCCAGACCGAAGTCGCTCCGTCCATCAGAAGGTCCGCCCCACCCGCTCCCAGCGCGCCGCCGATACCCAGGTCCAGGGCTTCATCCACTCGGCCGAGCCGTCGGTCGAGAAGAAGGCGATCATGGCCCGGCCGATGACATAGTCGCTCGGAAGCAATCCGACGCCTCTCTGCTCGAGGCTGAAACGGCTGTCGGCGCTGTCGTCGCGATTGTCCCCCATCATGAAATAATGGCCGGCGGGAACGGCATAAATCTCCGTGTCGTCGGCGCCGCCGTCGATCTGGTCGAGCACTTCGTAGGAACGGCCGCCGGGCAGGGTCTCGCGAAAGCGCGGATAGCGGCAGACGGCCTGGCCCGCTTCGAGAATGGGCGGCCGGATCCGCCCGGCATAGCGGCAGGGGCTGTTGGGGGTGACGGGCATCAGCCAGTCGGCGATCCTGACCTTCGGGACCGGCTTGCCGTTGAGGAAGAGCTGGCCGCGGCGCATCTGAACGGTGTCGCCCGGAAGGCCGATCAGCCTTTTCACATAATCCTCGTCCTCGCCCGGATAGCGGAAGACGACGACGTCCCCGCGCTTCGGCTCCGCGGCCCAGATCCGGCCGCCGAACGAAGCGAGGCCGAACGGGATCGAGTAGCGCGAATAGCCGTAGGGCCATTTGGCGACGAACAGATAATCGCCGATCCTGAGCTCGGGCATCATCGATCCCGACGGGATCACGAAGGGCGCCACGACGAAGGTTCGAAGGAGGATCGCGAACAGGAAGAAAAGCAGGAGGAAGCGCGTGGTCTCGGCCAGCCCCCCCTTCTTCTTCGCCGTCTTCGGCTTCGCCGCGCCTCTCGCCATGCGAGCGCTTTCGCTTGGGGCGGAGGTGCGGTCAAGGCGCATCGTCGCCCCAGCGAAGGCTGGGGCCCCAGCGGAAATCAGGCGCGGCGCTCTTCACCCCCTGGGCCCCAGCCTTCGCTGGGGCGACGGGTGGCTAGGCATCCCCTCCCCGCCTCACTAAGAGCGCGCTCATGGATGAAAACCAAGCCTGGGCGGCCATCGAAGCGGCTGAGCCGCGGACCGTCGCCGATCTCTTCGCCGCCGAGCCCGACCGACTCTCGCGCCTCGCTTTGGACCTGCCCGGACTCCATTTCGATTTCTCCAAGACCCATCTCAGCGCCGCGCTCCTCGCATCGTTCGAAGCGCTGGCCGAAGCGCGCGATCTCGCCGGCACGCGCGACGCCCTGTTCGCGGGGGCGATCGTCAACCCGACCGAGGGCCGGGCGGCCGAGCACAGCGCCGAGCGCGGCCAGGGCGCTCCGGAGAGCGTCGCCCGAGCCGCCGGCCTGCGCGCCCGGATGCGGGCCATGGTCGACGCGATCGAGGCCGAGGCTTTCGGCCCGATCCGCCACATCCTCCATATCGGCATCGGCGGCTCGGCGCTCGGGCCCGATTTCGCGATCGACGCGCTCGGCCGGGATTCCGGCCGCTACGAGACGGCGGTGGTCTCGAACGTCGACGGCGCCGCGCTCGAGGAGGCACTGGCCGGCTTCGACCCGCACACCACCCTCCTCGTCGTCGCCTCCAAGACCTTCACCACCCTCGAGACCCTGCTCAACGCCCGCTCGGCGCTGGCCTGGCTGGAGCAGGGCGGAGTCGCCGATCCCTATGGCCGGATCGTCGCACTGACCGCCGAGCCCGAGCGAGCGATCGAATTCGGCGTGGACGAGACCCGGATCCTGCCGTTCGCCGAAAGCATCGGCGGCCGCTACTCGCTCTGGTCGTCGATCGGCTTTCCTATTGCGCTGGCGCTCGGCTGGGAAGCCTTCGAGACCCTCCTCGAGGGCGCCGCCGTGATGGACCGCCATTTCCGCCTCGCCCCGCTTGCCGAAAATGTTCCGGTCCTCGCCGCCTTCGCCGACCGTTATTACGCCAACGTCCGCGGCAGCCAGACCCGGGCGGTCTTCGCCTATGACGAGCGTCTGCGCCTGCTGCCCTCCTACCTCCAGCAGCTCGAGATGGAATCGAACGGCAAGTCGGTGAGGCTCGACGGCGCGCCGGCGGGACGCTCGACCTCGCCCGTCACCTGGGGCGGAGTCGGCACCGACGCCCAGCATGCCGTCTTCCAGCTGCTCCACCAGGGGACCCACCTCGTGCCCGTCGAGTTCGTCGCCTGCGTGGAGCCCGACCATGCGTTTGACGAGGAGCATCACCGCCAGCTCCTGATCAACTGCTTCGCCCAGGGCGCGGCCCTGATGTCCGGCAAATCGAGCGACGATTCGCACCGCGATTATCCCGGCGACCGCCCCTCGACGACCATCCTCCTCGACCGCCTCGACCCCGCCACGCTCGGAGCGCTCATCGCCTTCTACGAGCACCGCACCTTCGCGAACGCGGTGCTGCTCGGAATCAACCCGTTCGACCAGTTCGGGGTCGAACTCGGCAAGGCAATGGCGAAGGCGATCGACGCCGGCGACGAGCTGGATTTCGACCCCTCGACCCGGGCGCTTATCGCAAGGGCATTGGGTGAGGTGAATTAAGCGGGGACTTGGCGAGGCTCCTCAATTCCTCCCCCGGATTTCCGGGGGAGGGGGACCGCGCGAAGCGCGGTGGAGGGGTTTTGCGGCGTATTGAGGACCCCTCCACCAGGCTTCGCCTGGTCCCCCTCCCCGGCAAAGGCCGGGGAGGAATTTAAGGAGAAGGCCATGCGAATCCTCATCTATTTGTTCGACGGAGTCACCGCGCTCGACGCGATCGGGCCCTATGAATCGCTTAGCCGGCTGCCGGGGGTCGAAATCCGCTTCGTCGGGATCCGCGCCGGTCCGGTGCGCACCGGCGACGGGTTCCTGACGCTCGTTGCCGACACCGGCATAAACGACGAGATCGAGGCCGACATGCTGATCGTTCCGGGCGGCAGGCGCGCCGGCGTTCAGCGCGAGATGGGCGAGGAAAGGGTGCTGGGCTGGATGGCGGTGCTCGATGCCGTCACGACACGGACCTGCTCGGTCTGCACGGGCTCGCTGCTCCTCGGCGCGGCGGGACTGCTCGAAGGCCGGCGCGCCTCAACGCATTGGGGCGCGCGCGACTATCTGAGCCATTTCGGCGCAACCTATTCGGCCGAGCGGGTCACCGAGGACGGCAAATATCTGACCAGCGCCGGAGTTTCGGCGGGCATCGACCTCGGCCTTCGCCTCTGCGCCGAGATCGCCGGCCGCGAGATGGCCGAGGCGGTGCAGCTCAGCATGGAATACGACCCCGAACCGCCCTTCGCCGCCGGCAGCTTCAAGGACGCGACGCCCGAAAGGCTGGCGCTGGTGGCGAAGCTGAACATATAACCCCTCTCCCGCTTTCCGCGGGAGAGGAGGGGCCCAAGCCGAAGGCTTGGGAGGTGAGGGTCTTGCTGACTTAAGCGGTCCAGACCCTCACCTCCCACCGCTTCGCGGCGGGCCCCTCCTCTCCCGTAAGGACGGGAGA
>Ga0190275_10001674_pt1 | contig 16313 bp, 10 predicted proteins | sample Popmic550T_FD_133745 | JGI IMG/M metagenome (GOLD analysis project Ga0190275, IMG submission 133745) | Populus adjacent soil microbial communities from riparian zone of Yellowstone River, Montana, USA - 550 T | ecosystem: Environmental > Terrestrial > Soil > Riparian zone > Trees stand | place...
CCCGTGGGCTCGCTGGGCGCCGGGGTGATGACCGCCGCCGGTGCAGGGGCCTTGCGGAGTGCAGGGGCCTTGGGAGCAGCCTTGGGAGCAGCCTTGGGAGCAGCCTTGGGAGCAGCCTTGGGAGCAGCCTTGCGGGCAGCCGGCTTTGCGGTCGCCTTCCCAGCCGCCTTCCCGGCCGCCTTTCGGGCGGTGGGCTTTCGAGCCGCCTTCCCGGCCGCCTTCCGAGCGGTCTTCGCCGCCGCCTTGCGAGGCGACTTCGCGGGCGCCTTCCGGGCTCCCTTTTTGGTGGTGGTGCGCTTCGCGGTCTTCTTCTTCGCGGCAGCGGCCTTCTTGGCCGGCTTCTTCTTCGCCATCTTGCTCCCCTCCCGAAGTTGGCGATGCATCGTAGCTGTCTGTCGTCTCCAGGGGCAGGGATTCGATGAACCTCCTGCGTCCACCACGGAAGCAGCCGCTTCCCAGGGGACGCACCGCAGGGGGTGATCGCCCCAGCGTCCATCTCGAAAGCGCCCGCGTTTGGCCGGGACGCACAGCCGGCGGGTGGAGGCCTCCAGGTCCCCACCCTGCCCACCCCCTTGTCACGTATCTGCCTGGAAAGTCTGGGGACTTGGGGCCTCTGGCCCCTCACGCCGGGCATGGCAACCGCCTTGCACAAAGGCAGATGCAGGAAGGAACCAAGCCCATGTCCCGCATCGCGAACACCGAGGTCATCGTCCCCAAGTCCCTGAGCCCCGAGGCCCGGAGCCAGCTCATCGACGCCCTCTATGCTGTCCACAACCAGATCTTCGACGGGGTGGAGCGGCAGTCCTTCGCCAAGTACGTGGTGGAGTCCAAGGCGGAGCACACCTGGATCCAGGTGCACAAAAGCGAGGCGGGGGAGATCGTGGGCTACTTCGCCTTCCACATCTTCGAGCGGCAGCTGGGCGGCGTGCCCACGGCGGTGTTCCGGGCGGAGGCGGGCTCGCTGCGCGCCTACCGGGGCAGCAACGTCAACGCGCGCTTCGGACTGTCGCTGGCGCTGCGCTACCTGCTGAAGAACCCGGGCCGGCGGGCGTACTACCTGGGCTCGCTGGTGCACCCGTCCAGCTATGCGGTGTTCGCCAGGTACTGCGGCGAGGTATGGCCGCGGCAGGGTGCGCAAACGCCGCCGGAGCTGCAGTCCTTCATGGAGGAGCTGGCCGCCGAGTTCGGTCTGGAGAAGGTGGATGCCGCCCGGCCGCTGGTGCGCAAGGTGGGCTGGAAGACGCGAGAGACGGAGGCGGAGCGCGAGTACTGGCAGCACTGCGACAAGCCCGCGGCCCGCTTCTTCATCGAGGCCAACCCCGGCTATGTGAACGGCGACGGGCTGGTGACGGTGGTGCCGGCGACGGCGGCCAACATCCTGAGCGTGATTCGCGCCCTGGGCGAGCGCAAGCTGCGCCAGCCGGTGGAGGCTGCCGTGTCCCTGGCGCGCCGGCTGCCGCTGGGCGCCCGCCTGTCCCGCTCCGAGATCGTCCGCCAGCTGAAGGCCGTGCCGCTCTTCTCCCAGTTCGACCAGGCCACGCTGAAGGCAGTGGCCACGCGTGCGCAGATCCTCAACATGTCCGCAGGGCGCATCGTCTTCCGCGAGGGCGACGTCAGCAACGAGCTGTACCTGCTGGCCCGCGGCGCCGCCTACGTGCTGGAGGGCGGTGAGGAGCAGGTGGTGAACGAGCTGGGCAGCGGGGCCGTGTTTGGAGAGATCGCCATGCTGGCCGGTGAGCGCCGCTCCGCCTCGATCCGCACCGCCATGGACTCCACGCTGGTGCGCATCCCCCGCGAGGTGCTGCTGCCGCTCATCGAGACCAACGTCGGCCTGCGGCAGGACGTGTGGAAGACGTTCGCCGAGCGGCGCTTCGAGTCCCTGGTGCGGGGAGTGGAGCGCTACGGGCAGCTGGGCCGCCAGGGCCGGCGCTCGTGGCTGCAGCAGGGCGAGCACTGCGAGCTGGCACCGCAGCAGGTGCTCACCGTGGAGCCGGGCACCCACCTGCTGGTGCTGTCGGGCTCGGTGGAGTTCGCCCACGCGGCGCCCCAGCTGGCCGCCCAGGGCGCGCTGCTGCTCGAGGTGGAGCACCCCTTGCGGGTGGTGGCCCAGGAGACCGCCCGCGTCGTCCTCTTGCCCCGCGGCGCCGTGCTGGCCCGGGAGGCCTCTCTGCCGAAGGCCGCTTGAAAAAAAGCCTCTGGTGAGGGTGTCCACCGCAGGCCCCGAGCAGGTATTGCAAGAATTCCTTGGATACCTGATTCTCCGCGCCACCTGGACCGTGGGGGCCGCCCCGGCCCGGGTGGCCCCCCCTCACCGGAGTGCTCCGCATGACGCCGCTTCGTCCTTTCGTTGCCACCGCCCTGTCCTGCCTGCTCCTCGCCTCGGGAGCAGGGGCCGCCACCGCCCGGGTGGACGCGACGCTCGAGGTGGTGGGGCAGACGCCGCGCTACATCGGCTACAACTACGGACACTTCATGCCGGGCAGCAACACGGCCGCGTGGGTCGAGCGCTCCGGGGTGAACCTGTTCCGCATCTGGGCGAGCCCCAGCTACTACGAGCCCACGGATGATCTGGCGCCGTACGGGGACGGCGTCACGGATCTGCTGACGTTCAACTCGCGCAAGGCGGCGCTGAGGGCCAACCCCGAGAGCTCCACGTACATCCACTGGGCCGCCTTCAACGATCGGTTCGCGAACTTCGAGCAGACGGGCGTCAACCACGCGAAGCTCAACTACATGCTGGGCGAGCTGCGGCGGCTCAACCTCACCGTGCTGGCGGTGATCAGCCGCAAGGGCTGGAGCGGCGCAGGCACGTGGGCGGACAAGTGGGAGCACTGGCAGCACTACTACGCCGTGGCGTACCACCTGGCGAAGAACTACGACGTGGCGCTGTACGAGACCTACAACGAGCCGGACTGCAGCGACTGCACCATGAGCCAGAGCGAGTACATCGACTGGCTGCGCTTCGCCTCGGACGCGATCCGCTCGGCGGTGGCGGACGTGAACACGCGCTATGGCAAGAGCCTGGCCACGCGCGTCATGGCCCCCACCGTCACGCACAGCGCGGACAGCCGCGGGCCGTACCACATGGACGCGGATCCGGACGCGGATCCGCGCGACGACTACACGGGCTGGGGCCAGAAGGCGCTGCAGAACCTGCGCAAGGACTACTCGGGCGCCACGGTGGGCTACGACATCTTCGACATCTACGCCACGCACAAGTACGGCATGGAGGGTGGGGCCTACTTCGATGAGATGGCGATGCTCGACACGAAGATGAAGGCGTACACGCCTACGGGGGTGGCGCTGCCAGTCTTCTACACGGAGTTCAACCGCTACTCGACGAGCGGGTTCGAGAATCCGTCCCTGGCGGGCGTGAGCCTGAGCACGCCGTACGTGTTCTGCGACCTCGGCCTGATCTTCGCGAAGACGATGCTGAAGGGCGTATATGGGATGGACGCCTTCAAGTTCAGCAACACGGTGAGCGACACCTACGGTCCGCAGCGCACGGGCTTCCACTACGTCTCGGACTCGGCGCCGTATGACATTGGCGGGGCGCGCAAGGGGGCGGAGGTGGTGCGCCTGTTCGCCAAGGGCTTCAAGGATCAGCGCTCGCGCTACAAGACGACGGTCACCTCGAGCAACAACGACTACAACGCATACACCGCGTTCGATCCGGTGACGAACAACTACTACATCCTGTCGATCAACTCATCGGCGGCCCACGACTACACGACGACGTTCAACGTGAACGGCCTGGGCGTGTACACGGGCCAGGCGGTCTCCGTGGAGGAGGTCAGTGCGATGCACTCGGGCGAGGTGACGCAGCTGCCGAGCATGCCGTCCACCAAGGAGTTCACCCTCACCCAGCCACGGCAGAGCGTGTGGCTGCTGACCATCCCCAAGGGGCCGGTGCTGACGGTGAACAAGATCACCCCGGTGGCAGACGCGCAGGTGCAGGGCGGGGCCTCGGCGAACCTGAACTTCGGGGCGGACACGGTGCTGCGGGTGAAGCGCGGCGCGACGCAGGACGTGAACCGCGCGGGGTACTTGAAGTTCAGCCTGAGCAGCGTCCCCGCGGGCACCCAGGTCAAGCGGGCCATCCTGCGCGTGTACGGCTACAACCCGATGGACAGCTCGGAGTTCACCTTCCACGTGTACGGGCTGGACAACGACAGCTGGACGGAGGGCGGCCTCACGTGGAACACGGCGCCCAATCTCCACCCCACCTCCTCGAAGCTCACCGGAGTGGGCACCAGCGCCTTCCCGCTGGGCACGCTCAGCGTGGACGCCACGGCGCAGATCCAGCGAGTGGAGGTGACGGACTTCGTCAACAAGCAGCTGGCCCGGGACGGCGTGGTCACCTTCGCGCTGGCGCGGGAGCTGCGGCACTCGAGCGACACCGGGGATGATGATCGCCACGCCTACCTGAACTCCCGCGAGGCCAGTGCCAACCTCCCCTACCTCGAGCTGTGGTGGTAGCTGACGCGCGGTAGCCAGGGGCACAAAAAAGCCCTGCCACGGGGGCAGGGCTCTCGGTGAAGCCACTTGCGGTGGAGCTGTTACTGCTGGGTACTGACCGGGTTCGGGCCCACCCAGCGGTCCTGCCGGCTGAAGGCGACCTCCTTGGCCTCCTCCGGGCTGACCGTGCTCTTGTCGGTCTTGATGTTCTTGGTGAGGGTGATCATGAAGACGGTGGAGCCGCCCTGCCCGCCGACGATCACCGACCAGCCGAGGAACACCATCCACATCCGGAACCAGCGCTGGCCGTACTTGGCGACGATCGCCGCCTCATTGCGCTTCCAGTTCTCGTACCACTTGCGGATCGTCAGTCCGTAGTGGACGCCGCAGTTCTCCACGCGGTGCACCTCGAACTCGGCGCGCTCGGCCTGGTTGACCACGAAGCCCAGGGGGCAGCTCGCGTCGGCCCCCGGGAAGATGTACTTGCCCATGAAGAGGCCCCAGATGAGGTCCTCAAAGTGCCAGGGGCGGCGCAGGCCAGCGATCTGCAGGTAGAAGATGCCGTCGTCCTTGAGCATCCCGCGCACCTGGAGCAGGAACTTCTGGAAGTTCTTGATGCCCACGTGCTCGGCCATCTCCAGGCAGGTGATCTTGTCGTACTTCTCCACCGGCAGCTTGCGGTAGTCGTCGACGATGATCTTGACCTTGTCCCCCACCCCATTGTCGGCGGCGCGCTTGTTGGCCCAGTCGGCCTGCTCCTGCGCGAGGGTGATGCCGGTGCTCTGCGTCCCGTAGTTCTTGGCGGCGTGGACCACCAGCGGGCCCCAGCCACAGCCGATGTCCAGGTGCTTGTCGCCCGGCTTCATCTGCACGTACTTGCAGACGGTGTCCAGCTTGCGCTCCTGGGCCACCTCCAGCGTCTCATCCGGGCTGCGGAAGATGCCGCTGGTGTAGGTCATCGAGGGTCCGAGGAACCAATTGTAGAAGTCGTTGCCCCGGTTGTAGACGTGGGCAATGTCGCCGCGATCCGAGTCGACGGTGTGGGTGACGTTCTGCCCGAGGAACTCGCGGAAGTAGAACTTCACATCCCCCCAGGTGAAGCAGAAGCGGAACAGCATGTTGCGGCGCAGGAAGGTCTCATGGACGTCCTGCTTGAAGTCCAGCTTCTCGGCCATGTAGGCCTCGTAGACGATCTCCATGGGGATCTTCTTGCCGGCCCACTTCGCCGCATCCTGGGGATCGCGCCAGCTGATGTACTCCTCCCACTTCGCAGTCCCATCGTCGTGCTGGTAGGAGCGGTAGACGAGGTACAGCAGCGGCGCGAACACGCCCAGCAGCGGAACCGCCAGCCAGCTGATCACGAAGACCGGCCAGCCCCGGTTGATGATCAGCATCATCGCCGTGGCGAAGACGGTGGGGATGAGCAGCAGGGTGAACAGGCTCTGCTCCATCATCCACAAGATGAACGAGAGGCCATGGGTTCGGCCTCGCTCGTCCGGTCGCACGAGGGAGAGCGGCGTGGACGGAGCGGGCCGGGTCTTCGGTTCGTCCGGGGCAAGGGGGGCGGGGGCAGCGGTTTGGTTCATGGAGGGGCCTCATAATCTCAAGTCGGGAGAAAGGAAAAGGCGGGATTACGCAAAGCGCCATGGGCGCAGGCCCGGACGCGAGGAACAGGCAAGGGAACAAGCCCTCCCCCCACCCGGTTGGGAGGGGGCGGCACTACTCCGGAGCCCCATCTCCAGGTAGAAGCGGCACCAGCCCCCGGCTGCCAGTTCAGCACCCAGGACACGAATGACCATGCTCACTCTCCGTACGGCCTCGCGACTCCTTAGTGTGCTCCTCCCCACCCTCGGAGTGCTCCACGCGGGGCCTACCCAGGCCGCGCCGGTGTCCGTGGCCAATGCCGGCTTCGAGGCGCTCGCCGGCTCGGGGCAGCCCACGGGCTGGTCCGTGTCGGGGCAGGGCCAGGTGACGGCCAACACCAGCGTGCGCGCCGAGGGGAGCCGAAGCCTCTCCATCCAGAACCCGCCCGGGGGTGCGGAGACCACCGTCCAGTCCGAGCCCTTGAAGCTCCAGGTGGGCCGCCTCTACCGCGTCAGCGCCTGGGTCCGCACCCGCGGCGTGCAGGCGGACCCCACGGCGCGCTACCCCACAGCGGTGGGCGCCTGTCTCGCCATGAAGAGCTTCCCCTTCACCAACTGCACGCCCGCCCCAGCCTCCGAGCAAGGGGGCCGCGTCTCCGCCTTCTTCTTCGCCACCCAGGGCACGGATCGAGTGCAGGTGCACCTGGGCCGCAACGGCAAGGCCACCGGCACCGTGTGGGTGGATGACGTGAAGCTGGAAGAGGTGGACGACATCACCGCGTACATCCCGCTGGAGTCCGTGCGCTGGGCCGGCAAGGGCTTCCGCTACGACGAGGCCGGGTGGATCTACGTCCACATCGAGGGCGAGCCGTACGAGCGCGGCCACCAGTTCGGCGAGCTCGTCTCCCAGGAGATCGTCCGCTACATGGAGAAGCTGGGCACGCAGAAGAACAAGGCGGACCTGGGCAACGGCTGGGCCCAGTTGCGGCTGCTGGCGGACTCGCTCTTCCTGCGCAAGTACGAGACGGAGTTCCTCGAGGAGATGCGGGGCATCGCGGACGGCGCCAACAAGGCGGGCGCGAAGTTCAAGGAGCGGGAGCTGGATCTGGTGGACATCGTCGCCCTCAACTCGGCGGTGGATCTGGGCCAGCTGGAGTCCGCCAACCGCGTCACGGCCACGCCGCTGTCGGGCCGCATCTTCATCAAGGGCGAGGAGGAGGCGGAGCGGGCCGGTAAGGGGGACCACTGCTCGTCCTTCGTGGCCACGAAGTCCGCCACCCAGGATGGGCGGGTCATCATGGGGCAGATCTTCATGTGGAACGGCTACACGGGGGTGCACTGGGATGTGGTGCTGGACGTGCAGCCCACCCGAGGCCACCGCTTCGTCATGCAGACGTTCCCGGGCGGCATCCACAGCGGCGCGGACTGGTTCATCAATGACGCGGGCATCGTCATCGGCGAGACGACGGTGGGCCAGACGCCCTTCAACGCGAACGGCACTCCCCAGAGCAACCGCATCCGCAAGGCGGCCCAGTACGCCTCCTCCATCGAGGAGGTGGCCCGCATCATGAAGGACAAGAACAACGGGCTCTACACCAACGACTGGACGCTGGCGGACACCAAGACGGACGAGGGCGCCTGCCTGCTACTGGGCACGGAGAAGACGAAGCTGTGGCGCACCGGAAGCAAGGGCGCCGCCGCGGACACGCCGGGCAACCTCAAGGACTTCATCTGGGCCAACAACAACACCCGGGACATGGAGGTGCGCAAGGAGTACGTGCCCAACCCGAGCAACGCTCCGGTGGATCTGGCCTTCAACACCTGGAACCGGGACATCTCCTTCTGGCGCTTCTATGAGCAGTACGGCAAGGGCGGCTTCACCCTGGACTCGGCCATCCGGATGATGGCCTCCAGCCCCATCAACCGCCCCCACGCCTGTGACGGCAAGATCACCACCAGCGAGATGACCGAGAAGCTCATGTTCCTGGCGCACTACGGGAAGACGACGCTACGGGAGAAGATGGTGGGCAGCCGCTTCATCCCGGATCTGCCGGGAGCCACGCCCCACCTGTCCCTGGGCTACACGGCCTTCAGTCCCCTCTACGTGGCCGACAAGCTGAAGGCCGTTCGCCCGGCCGCCTCTAAGGCCGAGGCCGAGGCCAAGCCTCCCAAGCGAGAGCTGACGAAGCTCCAGGATGCCCTCGCCTTCGACGAGAAGCAGCTGTGGTCCAACACCGTGTTCCCCTCCACGGAGGGGGAGAACTGGCTGGTGAGCGGCTCGGCGGCCTACTGGAGCCTCCTGAAGGAGCTGCCGGAGGACCAGGAGACGGCGGAGAAGGCCTTCGAGCAGCAGCGGGACGTGCTGGCCGAGCTGAACACCCGCTTCCTCACCATCACCTCCCGGGAGGGAGATCTCCCGGCGGTGGCCACGCGGACCACATATGACCGCTATGGCACCTATCTGGTACCGCGCATCAAGGGCACCTTCGTGCTGCACCAGCTCCGGCTGCTGCTGGGCAACAAGGACTTCTCGAAGCTCATGAAGACGGCCCACGAGCGCTACGCCAACCGGAACATCACCACCGCGGACTTCATCAAGACGGCCTCCGAGTCCGCGAAGCGGGATCTGCGGCCCTTCATCACCCAGTGGCTGGAGCGGGGCGGTGTTCCCCAGCCACGCATCCAGTCCCGGCTCACGAAGGCCAAGGACGGCTACGACGTGACACTGAAAGTCGAGCAGACGGGCGCGCCCTACCACTTCGTCACCACCGTGGAGCTGTGGACGGAGAAGGCCCGGATCCTGGAGCGCGTGGAGGTGAAGGGCGCCAGCGACACCTTCACCTTCCACACAACGGACAAGCCGGTGCGGCTGGTGTTCAACCCTTCCAGTGACATCCCCGTGCGCCGGGAGCGGCACTACACGCTGGGCCAGGTGCTGGAGGAGTTCGACCGGCTCACGTTCGTCCATGGCACGGCCCGGCAGGTGGAGTCCATGCGGACGCTGGCCATGAACTACCGCGACGTGGTGGCGGACGCCAACGTGGAGCTGCTCGCCCCCCTCGAGCCGGACGCCGAGGTGACGGACCAGGAGCTGGCGGAGCGGGATCTCGTCGTCTTCGGCGGCGCCGAGGACAACACGCTCTTGGCGCGGCTCGCCGCGGAGAAGAAGCTCCCCGTGGAGCTCGGCCGGCGCTTCTTCCGCTGGCAGGGGAAGACGTACGGCCGCCCGGATGATGGGCTGGCCCTGGCGCTGCCCAATCCCTGGAATCCCCAGCGGGTGCTCTACCTCTACCTGGCCAACAGCGGGCTCCAGCTCTGGCACATGACGAAGACCTTCCACCGCGGGCTCCAGAGCTGGGCCCTCTTCCGCGGCGCGGAGGTGAGCGCCAAGGGCTTCCACGAGCCGGACGCGCTGACGCAGGAGCTCAAGGAGGTCTCTCCCTCTCCGGTCAACCAACCCCCGCGCTGAGCGCTAGCAGTCAACACTGGGGGGCACCGAGAGTGAAGGAGGACAGACCTCTTCCCCCCCCATGGGAGAGGCCTGGGCTATCCTGCTGCGCATGACGCAGCGACATGCATCCCGTTGGACCTTTTTCCTGTGGCTCGCCGTAGGGCTGGGGGTCTGTGGCAGCGGCCCGGCCCCCACCACGAAGGGCCTGAACGCCTCGGTCACCTTCGAGGTGGCCGTTCCGCTCGAGACCTCCGCCAAAGATCAGCTGTGGATCTCCGGTAACGATGAAGCCCTGGGGAAGTGGAACGGAGCGGGCCTGATGCTGTCACGCACGGTGGACGGCCGCCATACCGCCACCGTCTCCCTGCCCGTGGACGCGGTGATCGAGTACAAGGTGACGCGCGGCACGTGGGAGACGGTGGAGAAGGACCGCGCCGGCAAGGAGATCCCCAACCGCACCTTGAAGGTGGGCACCGGCAAGCAGCGCGTTTCGGTCAGCGTGGCTCGCTGGGCGGATCAGTCCGAGCCGCCCACCATGCGCACGCTCGTGGGCAACATCCGCTACCTGCGCGGGATCGCTTCGAAGCACCTGCCGCGCAAGCGCGACATCATCGTCTGGCTGCCGCCCGACTATGAGGAGAGCAAGCAGCGCTACCCCGTGTTCTACATGCACGACGGGCAGAACCTCATGGACAAGGCCACCGCCTACTCGGGCGAGGAGTGGCGTGTGGACGAGGCCGCCCAGAAGCTCATCCAGGCGGGAGACGTGGTGCCGCTCATCATCGTCGGCGTCTACAACACCGAGGATCGCTTCGACGAGTACACCCAGGTGAAGGATACCGGCGAGTTCGCCCAGCACGGCGGCGGAAACGCGGACGCGTACGGAAAGTTCCTCGTGGAGGAGCTCAAGCCGATGATCGATCGGACGTTCCGCACGAAGACGGGCCCCGAGTCCACCGGGCTCGGAGGTTCCTCTCTGGGGGGCCTGGTGACGCTGCACCTGGGCCTGAAGTACCCGAACATCTTCCGGCGACTGGCGGTGGTGTCCCCCTCGGTGTTCTGGGCCAACAAGGACATCCTCGCGCGGGTGAAGGCGCTGAAGAGGAAGCAGCCCTTGAAGATCTGGGTGGACATCGGCACCGAGGAGTCCAAGGGGAGCCAGGAGACAGTGGAGGACACCCGGCTGCTGCGCGACGCGCTGGTGGCCGAGGGCTGGGTGCTCGGCAAGGACCTGAAGTACCTGGAGGTGGCTGGAGCCGTGCACACGGAGACGGCCTGGGCCGAGCGCATTGGCGATGTCCTCAAGTACCTCTACCCCACTCCGTGGAGCAAGCCGGCACCCTGAGGCGAATGGCGGGCGCTCCCGCGGGGCTCCGCTCCATGGGCTTCAGGCTGGCTCAATGAAGTTCAGCCGGTACCCGTCCGGGTCCGTGAGGAGGATCTCTCGCGTGTGCCAAGGCTGAAGGGTGGGCCCGTCCACCTCCACCCCGAGCTTCAGCGCTCGGGCGAGCACCGCATCGAGCCCTTGGGGGCCTGCTCGGAATCCCACCAGCATGCCGAGCCCCCGCCGTCCCTGAAGGGCCGCACCCGCGGGGGTGGCCACCAGGTAGACGTCTCCGCCCTCGCCCCATCTCAGGCGGATGAAAGGGGGCTCGGCCTGCAACCGCTCAAAGCCAAGTGCCTCATAGAACCGTGCCGAGCGCTCGTCGTCAGACACGAGCAGCTTCACGAAGGCCGCCATCCCTGATTCGCTTCCCATGAGCGGTGTCTAATGGAGGGGAACGATGAAGGCCAGCAGAGCGAAGGAACCGGCAGCCGGGAGCGCTGGGACGATGTCCGCCGAGCCGATCATGAAGGAGCTGGCCCAGGCCGCCGATCCCGAGAAGGCCGCATTCTTCCCGAGGTTCTTCAAGACGGGCCCGGGGGAGTACGCCGAGGGAGATCGGTTCCTGGGGGTGACGGTGCCGGAGCAGCGCCGCATCGCCAAGCGCCACCGGGACACGCCTCTCCCCGAGCTGGCGAAGCTGGTGGGCAGCCCGATCCACGAGCACCGACTCACTGGGTTCCTCATCCTCACCGAGCAGTTCCGCAAGGCGGACGAGGAGACTCGGGCGCGCCTCTTCGAGTTCTGCCGCAAGCAGCTGGCCGGGCTGAACAACTGGGATCTGGTGGACACGGTGGCGCCGAAGATCTTCGGAGAGCACCTGATCGCGCACCCGGAGCTCCGGAAGATGCTGCACACCTTCGCGAGGGACTCCTCGCTGTGGAAGCGGCGCATCGCCATCATCGCGACGCAGGCCTTCATCCGGCGCGGAGACTTCGAGGACACGCTGGCGATCGCGGAGCGCCTGCTCCACGACCCGCACGATCTGATTCACAAGGCCGTGGGGTGGATGCTGCGCGAGGTAGGCGAGCGGGATCTGCCTCGCCTGGAGGATTTCCTCAAGCGCCACGCCGGAGAGATGCCGCGGACCATGCTCCGCTACGCCATCGAGAAGCTCTCTCCCCAGCGCCGCCGCTCCTTCATGGAGCGGTGAGAGCCTGTCAGCTCCGGGTTGGCGGACCGGCGGGCGGCGCATGGCACGAGCCTGTCTGACAAGCGGACGGGTTCTGCGAGAACGCCTTCGGCACGCTCGCTCGCAGGCACTGTGCTTAGCAGCAGAAGAGGCTCACTTCCGCCCGTACTTCCTCATCGCTTCCATCAGCCGGTCGTGAGGCAGGGCGAAGATGCGGATGCCGTCCGCGCCCGTCATCATGTCCGCGGCGAGCATCGCGTTGAGGATGGCCTCCTGCGTCGCCTGCACCGTGGCCTCGAAGAGGGGGTTCATTCGCTCGTTGTCGAGCGTGGAGACCGTGGCGACCGGGCCCGGCGTGGCCGGGAGCGTGGGCTGGGTCGAGAAGGCCAGGAAGAGATCCCCGGAGCCATCCTCTCCCAGTCCGCCCATCTTGCCGATGCCCAGGGGAACACGCCGGGCCATCCGCTCGAGCTGGTGCGGCAGCAGGGGCGCATCCGTCGCCACCACCACGATGATCGAGCCCATTCCCTCGGGGAAGGACGGTAGGGACGCCCCCTGCTTCGTACACGCAGGCATGTTCGTGATGAGCGCGTTCGAGGGAGGCCGATCGCCCGTCGTGCACGCCTGAAGATCCGTGATCTCCTCCCCCACCGGGACGCCTGCCACCGTGAAGTGCCGGCGCTTGCCGTAGTTGCACTGCACCAGCACCCCGATCGTGTAGCCCCCCTGCGCCTCCGGGAGCTTGCGCGAGGCGGTCCCGATCCCCCCCTTGAAGCCGTGGCAGAGCATCCCCGTCCCGCCTCCCACCGAGCCCTCCGCAACGGGCCCTCGGCTCGCGCCGTCGAGCGCCTTGAACACGTGCTCCTGCCGGACGTGGAACCCGTCGATGTCGTTCAGGAGGCCATCGTAGGTCTCCGCGACCACCGGCAGGCTGAGCTCGAAGGAACGCTCCCGCTTCACGGCCCAGGCAATCATCGCGTCGCGCACCGTCCCCACGCTGGTGGTCGTGGTGAGCAACGTGGGGCCATAGAGCAGCCCTGACTCGTTCACCCAGTGGGTGCCCGTCATCTCCCCGTTGCCGTTGAGCACGTGAGTGGCCGCGAAGACGGGCGCCGTCTCGGCCTTGCCCCGAGGCCACACCACGGTCACCCCCGTGCGCACCGGCCCCCGGCCCACCACGAGCCGGCCCTGCCCGGAGAGGACGGTGGCATGGCCGACCTCGACGCCCAGGACATCCGTGATGGCCCCCAGAGGCCCGGACTGGCCCCCAAAGGGGATGCCCAGCTCACCCGCTCGGGCCTTTGCCGGAGTGGGCGGAGCCTGCGTCGGGGTGGGCGGCGTCTTCCTCAGAGGGGCAGTCGGCGCCGTCTTCACCGGGGCAGCCTGGGCAGCAGCGCTCCCAGGCAATCCCAGGAGGAACAGGGCAAGCAGAAGGGACTCGAGTGGGCGAGAACTCATGGCCGCCCCTCCTATCAGCGGTGTAGCGTGCGCACCACGCATGCTCCCCGAGCCCCTCCGCCGCGCCATCATCTGGGCCAGTGACTTCGTCTGGGGCCCGTGGACGCTGTTCATGCTCCTGGGAGCAGGCCTCTTCCTGACGCTCCGTTACCGCTTCGTCCAGGTGCGGCTCTTCCCGGAGGCCGCGCGGACGCTGGTGCCCGCCCAGCAAGAGGGGGCCCGCGGGGCACTCTCCCCCTTTCAAGCCTTCATGACCGCCCTGGGAGCGTCCATCGGCACGGGCAACATCGCCGGTGTGGCCACGGCGGTGGTCTCCGGCGGCCCCGGCGCCGTCTTCTGGATCTGGGTCTACGGCTTCTTCGCCACCGTCATCAAGCTCACGGAGGCCATGCTCGGCATCCGCTACCGCTCCATCCAGGGCGGACACGTCTCCGCCGGGCCCATGCACTACCTCAAGGAGGGGCTCCGCTCGCCCACCCTGGCGTGGATCTACGCGCTGGTGGCGGGAGTCGCGGCGCTCACCACCACGCCCTTCACCCAGCCCAACTCCATGGCCGTGGTGCTGGAGAGCCAGTTCCGCATCCCCACCTGGGCCTCGGGAATCGGCATCGCCGTGCTGGCCTGGCTTGTCATCATCGGCGGCGTCCGCTCCATCGGCCGGGTGGCCGAGAAGCTCGCGCCCTTGAAGGTGGGCCTCTATCTGGCGGGCGGACTGTGGGTCATCCTCTTTCACGCCGGGCAGGTGCCGGAGGTCTTCGCCCTCATCTTCCGCGAGGCCTTCTCCATGGAAGGAGCCCGAGGCGGCGCGGCGGGCGTCGGGGTGATGGTCGCCATGCGCTACGGCCTGGCCCGCGGCATCTACGCCAACGAGGCCGGGTACGGCACGGCGGCGGTGGCCTACGGCAGCGCGCGCAGCGAGCAACCTGTCCAGCAGGGGCTCAACGCGGTGATGGAGGTCTTCATCGTCTCCTTCGTCACCTCCTCCATCAGCGCCCTGACGATCCTGGTGAGCGGCGTGTGGCAGTCGGGGAAGACGAGCACGGCGCTGGTCGCCTCGGCCTTCGACACGGCCCTCCCCGTGGGAGGCTGGGTGGTGGCCTTCTGCTCGTTCCTGTTCGGCTACACCACGCTCACCGGCTGGGCGTACTACGGCGAGCAGTTCCTCGAGTACATCGGGGGCAAGAGGATCACGAAGCCCTACCGCTGGGTGTACTGCGGCCTCATCTACTTCGGCGCCGTGAGCAAGCCCGAGCTGGTGTGGGCGTGGGGAGATCTGATGAACGGCCTGCAGATCTTCCCCAACATGGTGGGCATCATTGGCCTGTCCGGCGTGGTGGCAGCTGCCCTGCGAGAGCGGCAGAAGTCCCGAGCACTGGGGCCCCAGGCTCCCGGTCCCTCCAGCTCGGGCCCTCCCCTTCCTTGAGCCGCCCTCTGGTGCCTCAGGCCGCCACGGCGGCCCCCTGCACGAGCCCCTCGTAGCGCAGCGGGATGCCGTCCTCGGGAGCCAGCGTCACGTGGCGGCGAACGGGCCGGACGGGCCGGTCGTGCGCCAGCGAGAAGCGGTGGGCCGCCAGCAGTGAGCCCAGCGCCACCTTCATCTCGTAGAGGGCGAAGGCCGCGCCCAGGCAGCGCCGGGCACCACCGCCAAAGGGCATGTACTCGAAGGGAGAGAACTTCCGCTCCAGGAAGCGCTCCGGCCGGAAGCGCTCCGGCTCCGGGAAGACCGTCGGGTTGGAGTGCGCCTGGGTGATGGAGACCATCAGCCCCATGCCCGCGGGCAGCTTGTGCCCCTTCAGCGCAAAGGGAGCGCGCAGCTTGCGGTTGACGAGCGCCACCACGGGGAACATTCGCAGCGTCTCGTCGCACACCGCCCCCAGGTAGGGCAGCCGCGCCAGGGCCTCGGGCTCGGGCCGAGGGCCCAGCAGGCTCAGCTCCTGCTCCAGGCGCTCCTTCGCCCCGGGGGTGCGGTGGAGCCAGTACACGGCCCACGCCATGCCGATGGCCGTGGTCTCGTGCCCGGCGACGAGCAGCGTGCGCAGCTCGTCCTTCAGCTCCGCGTCGGACAGGGGCGGGCCCGCCTCGTCTCGCGTGGCCAGGAGCAGGGAGAGGATGTCCTCGCGCTGCTGGCTGTCCGCACGACGGAGCCCGATCTGCTCCGTCAGCAGCCCGTCCAGGGCCTCTGCGCTCCGCTGGAAGCGCGCCCAGGGGCCTCTTCCGCCGAAGGAGCGCCGCAGCGGCGGGGCCATCGCAATGGGGAGCGTATAGGACTGGCCATAGGCCGTGATGACCTCCTTGAAGCGCCGCACCCGCTCCGCCTCGTCGACGCCGAAGACCGCACGGATGATGATCTCCAAAGAGATGGCCTGCGTCTTCTCCAAGGCCACCAGCGAGTCCCCCGGGCGCAGCCCCTCCAGGGTGCGCAAGACGATCTCCTGCATCCGAGCGCCGTAGGCCCTCATTCTCTCGCCGTGAAAGGGGGGCATCAGCAGCCGCCGCTCCCGCTTGTGGCGCTCTCCGCTGATCAGCAGCATCGAGTTCAAGCCGACCAGGGGCTCGAGCACCGAGCGCGACAGCGGCTCGAAGATCTCCGGGTCCGCGGAGAAGATCTCCCGCACTCCCTCCGGATCTCCGGTGACAGCGACCGTGCCCATGGGCAGCTGGGCCAGGTAGGGATCGCCATAGCGCTGAATGCACTTGCGGACGAAGCCCGCGGTGTCCTTGAGGAAGTGAATCGACTGGAGCACCTTGGTGCGTGGCCCTCGAAGGGATAGGGACATGCGGGGACCTCGTGGTTCGACAGGAGCGAGAAGGATAGCCGCCCTCTCGCCCCGATACGACCTGCCGCGC